>Ga0181517_10002896_pt1 | contig 16889 bp, 9 predicted proteins | sample PEATcosm2014_Bin_31_FD_119748 | JGI IMG/M metagenome (GOLD analysis project Ga0181517, IMG submission 119748) | Peatland microbial communities from MTU Mesocosm Facility, Houghton, MI, USA - PEATcosm2014_Bin01_30_metaG | ecosystem: Environmental > Terrestrial > Soil > Wetlands > Peat | place... | reverse complement strand
CGAAAGCCCGGCGCGAAGCGTTCGATCTGGGCTTCGATCCGCTCGGTCATGTCGACCGACGAGCCCGAGGGCACGTGGCAGTAGGCCCACAGAGTGTGCTGGCCATCGGGAGCGCGGCTCGGGTCGACCACCCCGGCCTGGGCCACCAGGCAGAAGGGCCGTTCGGGGTGGCGGCCGGCGGCCACCTCGGCCTCGCTGGCGGCGACCTCTTCGAGCGTGCCGCCCACGTGGACGGTCCCGGCCTGCCGGCATGCCGGTGCCTCCCAGGGCACGGGGCCGCTGAGGGCCCAATCGACCTTGCAGACCCCCGGGCCGTAGCGGAACCGCCCGAGCGCCGCCCTGTAGGTGGCACTGAGGCGGTCCTCAGCCAGGTTGGCCAGGTGGCGGGGGGAGACGTCGAGGAGCACGGCGGCCGCCTCGGGCAGGTCGGCCAGGCGCTTCACCCACCGGCCCGTCTCCACCTTCGCCCCGAGAGCACCGAGCTCGGCCACCAGGGCAGCCACGACGCGGCTGCTGCCACCCTCGACGACGGGCCAGCCGTAGGCATGGGCCAGGGCCGCGAACAGCATCCCGTAGGAAGCCGTCATTGGGGCGCTGAGCGGGAGCATCGAGTGGGCGGCGGCGCCCGCCAACAACCCCCTGGCCTCGTCGGTCCCAAAGCACCGGGCCAGCTGGGTGGCCGGCAATAGCCCGGGCAGCCCCAGGCGGGCCATGGCCAGCGGGTGCCGGGGCGGCGCTCGCAGCGGGGCCAGCACGGTGGGCAGGACCTTGGCTACGTCCCGGGCCAGGGGGGCGAAGAGGCGGCGGTAAGTCCGGCCATCGGCGCCCAGGGTGGCCGCCGTCTCGTCCACCGAGCCCAAGATGGCACCGGCACGCCCACCGTCGAGAGGGTGGGCGAAAGCTACGGCCGGGGTGAGCAACTTGACCCCTCTCGCCGCCAAGTCGACGCTTTGGAAGAACGGCGACGCCAGCACCAGAGGGTGGACGGCCGAGCACACGTCGTGCAGGAAGCCCGGCAGGGTCAGCTCCTCGGTGCGGCAGCCACCTCCCGGGGACGGTGCACCTTCGTAGACCTCGACGGCGCGACCGGTACGGGCGATGGTCAGCGCCGCCGCCAACCCGTTGGGACCGGAGCCGACCACGACGGCATCGAGATTGGTCATCGCCAGCCACCGTAGCGGTGCCCCAGCCTGATGGCACGGGTACTGCCCGTCAACCGGGGGTGCCCAGCACCCCCGGCGGGAATCGTGCCTCCATGGTGCCGGAGCCGGGCCGGAGCGGTCACGATGGGTACATGGGACACCCGGTGGGACCACCACCCGGTGGGACGGGCGCGCCATCGACCGGCTTGGCGGGCCAGTGACGGGCGGGGCGCCCCGGTGAACGGTGAGGTCGTCCAGCTCGGCTGGTACCGCTTCCGCCGCACCTTCTCGCGCCGGTGGGGCGAGTACCTGACCCTCGTGCTGCTGATCGGCCTGGTCGGAGGCCTGGCCATGGGGTCCGTCGCCGCGGCCCGCCGGACCGACTCGTCCTTCAGCGTCTACTGGGCCAGCACCAACCCGTCGGACCTCGTCGGAGGTACCGGTGTCCTCGACGCCAGCGCCGGGCTGAAGCCCTATGAGGCGCCGATCGTCGAGACGCTGTCCCATCTCCCTCATGTGGCGAAGGTGGAGAGCCAGTCGGGGATCAACCTCCTGCCCCTCCAGCCCGACGGAGCACCCGAGCAGAACGTCACCCAGTTCTCGCCTGGCCCGGGCAACGGCTACGGCAGTGTGGACGGCCTCTACTTCAACCAGGACAAGGTGACCGTGGTCGCCGGCCACCTGGCCGACCCTTCCGACCCCGACCAGTTCATGTTGAGCGAGGCGCAGGCGCAGGCCATGGGCCTGCACGTGGGCGATGTCGTGCGGTTCGGGATCTACACCAACGCCCAGATACAGCTGGGCGACTTCGGTACGGCCGCGGTCAAGCCCTACCGGGTCATCAACGCCAAACTGGTGGGCATCGCCGCGTTCAACAGCGCGGTCATCGCCGACCAGGCCGATCAGGGGTCAGCCCCAGACAACCTGTTCACGCCCGCCCTGACCCGCCCGCTGCTCGGTTGCTGCGTCAACTACACCGAGAGCGGGATCCGGCTGAAGGGCGGCACCCGCTACGTCCCCGCCGTCCTGGCCGAGATAAGCCGTGCCTTCCCCAACGTGCCGCTTTCTTTCGCCAATGTGGCCGCCGAGGTGCTGCCCAAGGCCCAGCGCTCGCTGAAGCCCGAGGCGATCGCCTTCGGCGCCTTCGGTGGCATCGTGGCCCTGGCCTGCCTGCTGATCGGCGCCCAGTTGATCGGCCGCCAGATCCGGCTCCGGGCCGACGAACGCGCCGTACTGCGAGCCGTGGGAGCCGGCCCGGGCCAGACGTGGGCCGATGGCCTCATCGGCATCTTCGCCAGCGTGGTGACGGGAACCTTGTTGGCGGTCGTCGTCGCCGTGTGCCTTTCCCCTATCGCCCCCCTGGGGCCGGTGCGCCCCGTCTACCCCGACCTGGGCGTGAGCTTCGACTGGACCGTCCTCGGTTGCGGGCTGGCGGTCCTTGTCCTGGTCCTGGGGGTCACCGCCGCGCTGGTGAGCTACCGGGGGGCGCCCCAGCGGGCGGCCCGACGCGGGCTGGCACCCGAACAGCCTTCCCGGATCCTGGCTGCGGCCGGGGCCGCCGGCCTACCCCTCCCCGCCCTCACGGGCGTGCGCTTCGCTCTCGTCCCGGGACATGGCCGCACCTCGGTGCCGGTGCGGTCCGCCGTCCTCGGCGCCGTACTGGCCGTCATCGCCCTGGTGGGCACGGTGACTTTCGGGGCCAGCCTCCGCTCCCTCGTCTCTCGCCCCGCGCTTTTCGGGTGGAACTGGGACTACCTGTTGGGGGCCGGAGGCGACCTCCCGGGCCCCAAGGTCACGGCCCTGCTCGACCATGACCGCTACGTGGCCGCGTGGTCCGGGGTGTACACGGGGACGCTCGACGTCGATGGCCAGCCGGTGCCCGTGCTGGGCGAGACGCCGGGGGCCACGGTGGCTCCGGCAATACTGTCCGGCCACGGTGTCCAGACCTCCGACCAGGTCGTGCTGGGGGCCTTGACCCTGGCCCAGCTCCACGCTCACCTGGGCAGCACGGTAGTGGAGAGCGCGGGCGCCGGCGGGCCGCACCCCCTCGTGGTCGTAGGCACGGCCACCCTGCCCGCCTTGGGCGGCAGCACCGAGCACATGGAGATGGGCGTGGGCGCCGTGCTGTCCTACCAGCTGATCCCCCTGTTCCAGCGCAACACCTTCAACACTCCCCTGTCCGGCCCCCAGTCCGCTCTGGTGCGCCTGCGACCCGGCGTGGACCGGGCCGCCGCCTACCGGTCGCTCGCGACCATCGCCCAGGAGACCACCAACCCGGACAACTTCGGCGTGACCGTCATCGGCGTGCAACGGCCGGCCGAGATCTTGAACTACCGCTCACTCGGGGACACGCCCGCCTTCCTGGGCGCAGGACTGGCCACCGGCGCCATCGCCGCCCTGGCCCTGACCCTGGTCGCCTCGGTGCGACGTCGGCGCCGGGACCTGGCCGTGCTCAAGACCCTGGGCTTCACCGAACGTCAGCTGGCCGCCACCGTGGCCTGGCATTCCTCCACGGCGGTAGCCATAGGGGTGGTCGCCGGGGTGCCACTAGGCATAGCCCTGGGCCGGACGCTGTGGGACCTGTTCGCCCACGACATCAACGCCGTACCAGCCCCGAGCGTGCCCGTCGGGCAGGTCGTGCTCATCGCCGCGGGCGCTCTCGTGCTGGCCAATGTCATCGCCGCCGTCCCCGGCCGGCTGGCCGCCCGTACGCCCACGGCGCTCGTGCTGCGCTCCGAATAAGGGCCTGGGGCACCCGATTTAGGGGTGGTGCTGGGCGCCAGAAAAATGGCGTGCTAGCACGCTGCGGGATACTGGCTAACCACCTTTTGGCGCCCGGGCACGGTTGTTAGGTTGACAGGTGACCGCCATAAATGGTCAATCGACAACAGGAGGACGAATGGTGAAATCTGTGCGCCGGCTGACCCGCACAAAGACGGTAATTTCATTGGCAATGATCGCTGCCGGTATGGGCATCGGCCCGCTGGCTGCCAGTGCTCCCGCGTTCGCGGCGGCAAAACCCACCGGCACCATGATCACCACGACGACGGGCCCCTTCGGGACCATGCTGATCGTCGGTTCGGGTAAATATGCCGGTTACACGGTATACCTTTTCACTGGCGACGGTCCCAATGACTATGCGTGCACGGCGACCATCGTCAAGAGCCTCCCCCAGGGCCCGGGCTCGTGCACGGGCCCGTCGAGCGACCAGAAAGCCGAGTGGCCGGCCCTAACGACCGTCGGCGCCGCCGTGGCCGGCCCCGGCGTAAGCCCGAGCCTGCTCGGCTCGGTGGACAGGACCGGGATCGGGGACCAGGTCACCTACGCCGGGCACCCTCTTTACCTCTTCGACCAGACCCCGGGCGCGCTCACGGGCGAGGGCTGGGACGAGCCCACCCTGCCGCCCTGGCACGGGCTGTGGTGGGTCGTGAGCCCGTCCGGCACCCCCCTGGCGTGGCCGGAGACGCTCACGACCACCCAGGTCGGCGCCAAGACCGTGCTGGCCGCCGCCATGCTCACGGGCATCGGTTGGAAGGACTTCCCCGTGTACTCGTACACCAAGGACACGGCGACTGCCAGCAACTGCACCGGGCCGTGTGCCATCGGCTGGCCGCCGCTGCTCACCAACGGCAGCCCCGCCATCGAGGGCGGCGCGGCGGCCGCTGACGTGGGCAAGCTGAAGCTGTCCGACGGGACGACCCAGCTCACCTACAAGGGCAAGCCCCTGTACCTGTTCGCCTACGAAGGCATCGCCCGCCAGGGCATGCAGATCGTGGTGACCGGTAGTGGCAACGGGGCCAAGGTCGGGGGAGGCGTCTTCGACCTGGTCACGCCCTGAGCAGGCTGGTCACGCCGTGAGCAGGCGCCTCTTCGGGCCCTGAGCGGGGCCAGGCAGGAAGCCCGCGACCACCACCCTGGTCGCGGGCTTTTGTCTGCCAAAAACTGACAAAGGGCCCGGGCGGGTTGCCCGGCGCGATGGCTAGAAAGGAAAGCGAGAATTCGACGAGCCTGGGAGTCAGCGTGGACGTGCGCCAATGGGTATGTGTCGACGGCAACGAGGCTGCAGCCCGTGTCGCCTACGCCCTGTCAGAAGTAATCGCTATCTACCCCATTACGCCGGCGTCGCCTATGGGCGAGTTCGCCGACGACTGGGCCACGGCGGGCAAACAAAACCTCTGGGGCCAGGTGCCCGACGTGATCGAGATGCAGTCCGAGGCCGGTGCCGCCGGCACCCTCCACGGCGCCCTGCAAAAAGGCGCGCTGGCCACGACCTTTACCGCATCGCAAGGGCTCTTGCTGATGGTGCCCAACATGTTCAAGATCGCCGGCGAGCTCACTCCGGCGGTCATACACGTGGCGGCGCGCACCCTCGCCACCCACGCCCTGTCCATATTCGGTGACCATTCCGACGTCATGCACGCCCGGAGCACCGGCTGGGCCATGCTGGCCGCCAACTCCGTCCAGGAAGCCCACGACTTCGCCCTGGTGGCCCACGCCGCCACCCTGAAGACGCGGGTACCGTTCCTGCACTTCTTCGACGGCTTCCGGACCTCTCACGAACTGGCGAAGATCACCCCGCTGGCGGCCGAGGACATGGCCGCGCTGATCGACCTCGACGCGCTCATAGAGTTCCGCCTCCGGGGCATGAACCCCGATGCCCCCGACGTGCGCGGTACGGCGCAAAACCCGGACGTGTACTTCCAGGGCCGGGAGGCCTCCAACCCGTACTACAGCGCCGTCCCCGGGGTCGTCCAGGCCACCATGGACGCCCTGGCTGAAAGGACCGGGCGCTCGTACAGCCTGGTCGAGTACCACGGTGCTCCCGACGCCGAACGCGTCATCGTGATGATGGGCTCGGGCGTCGGGGCGGCGCGCGAAGCGGTAGAGAGCCTCGTTCAGGCGGGCGAGCGGGTCGGGCTGTTGACAGTCCGCCTCTACCGGCCTTTCCCGGCCCAACAGTTGGTCTCCGCTCTGCCGCCGAGCGTCCGCTCGATCGCCGTGCTCGACCGCACCAAGGAGCCGGGCGCCATCGGCGAACCGCTGTACCTCGACGTACGCGCCGCCCTGGACGAAGCCATGGACGACCCTGAGCCCGCCTTCAGCCGGTCCCCACGCGTCATCGGAGGGCGGTACGGGCTGTCCTCCAAGGAGTTCACGCCGGCCATGGCCAAAGCCGTCCTCGACGAGCTCAGCGCCGAGCGGCCCAAGCGCCATTTCACCGTGGGCATCTTCGACGACGTGACTTCGCTGAGCCTGGCCTGGGACCGGGACTTCCGTCCTCCCCGGGCGGCCGGCGAGGTCCAGGCCGTGTTCTTCGGGCTCGGCTCGGACGGCACCGTGGGGGCCAACAAAAACAGTGTCAAGATCATCGTCGAAGAGACGGGCGCCTTCGTACAGGGCTACTTCGTGTACGACTCGAAGAAGTCGGGCGCCATGACGGTCTCGCACCTGCGGTTCGGGCCTCAACCCATAAATTCGACCTACCTGGTCAACGACGCCGACTTCGTGGCCTGCCACCACTTCGACCTGCTCAACCGCGTCGACGTGCTCGACCTGGCCAAGGACGGGGCCACTTTCCTGCTCAACAGCACTTACGGGCCGGACAAGATCTGGGACCAACTTCCCGGCGACGTGCGCCGCCAGCTGCAGGACAAGCACATCAATTTCTGGGTCATCGACGGCGACCGCATCGCCCACGAGGCCCAGCTCGGCAACCGGATCAACACGGTGATGCAGACCTGCTTCTTCGCCCTGTCCAAGGTTATGGCGCCCGATCAAGCGATCGCTCAGATCAAGGGTGCCGTCACCAAGGCCTACGGCAAGCGGGGCCACACCATCGTGGAGCGTAACTTCGCGGCCATCGACGGCGCTCTAGCCAACCTGGCCCAGGTGGAGATCCCCTCGGTCAGAGCGGAGGCAGGGCCGATCGGCAGCCCCATCCCCGGGTCGGCGCCCGACTTCGTGCGCCGGGTGACCTCGGTCATCATGGCCGGCAAGGGCGACCTTCTGCCCGTGTCCGCCCTGCCCGCCGACGGGCGCTTCCCGTCCGCCACCACCCGGTTCGAAAAGAGGGGCATTGCCGCCGATATCCCGTTGTGGGACCCGGACATCTGCATCGACTGCGGCAAATGCGCCAGCGTGTGCCCGCACGCCACGATCCGCATGAAGGTCTTCGCTCCCGAAGCTCTGGCCGGGGCGCCAGAGGGGTTCCTCTCCAAGCCTTTCCGTTCCAAGGACCTGACCGGTCACCTGCTGACCATCCAGGTCGACCCGGACGATTGCACCGGGTGCGGCGTCTGCGTCGACGTGTGCCCGGCCAAGTCCAAGACCGAGGTCAAGCACAAGTCGATCAACATGGAGCCGGCGCCCCTGCACCGGGACCGCGAGCGCGAGCGCTGGGACTTCTTCGAGTCCATCCCCGAACTGGACCGTTCTCTGCTCCCCCACGACTCGGTGAAAGGTGCCCAGGTCCTCCAGCCGCTGTTCGAGTTCTCCGGAGCCTGCTCGGGGTGCGGTGAGACCCCTTACCTGAAGCTGGCCAGCCAGCTCTTCGGCGACCGCATGCTCGTGGCCAACGCCACCGGGTGCTCGTCCATCTACGGCGGCAACCTGCCCACGACGCCCTGGTCCCAGAACGCCGACGGCCGTGGCCCGGCGTGGGGCAACTCGTTGTTCGAGGACAACGCCGAGTTCGGCCTGGGCATCCGCCTCGGCCTCGAGGCCCAGCAACGTCGGGCCCGGCTCCTGCTCGTATCGCTCGCCGGAGCGGTCGGGGCCGGTCTGGCCGCCTCGGTCCTGGAGGCCGACGAGACCGGCCAGGACGAGGAGGAGGCCATTTTCGCCCAGCGCGCCCGGGTGGCCGAGCTCGACGAGCAGCTCCGTCGGCTGGCGGCGGGCAGCGATGGCGCCGTCGCCTCCCTGGCCCGCCAGCTCATCCCCCTGACCGGCGCCCTGGTCCGCAAAAGCGTGTGGATCATCGGTGGCGACGGTTGGGCTTATGACATCGGTTTCGGTGGCCTCGACCATGTGCTGTCGTCCGGGCGCAACGTGAACATCCTGGTCCTCGACACCGAGGTCTACTCCAACACCGGTGGGCAGGCATCCAAAGCCACCCAACGGGGCGCCATGGCCAAGTTCGCCGCCGCCGGGAAAGAGTCGGCCAAAAAGGACCTGGGGGCGGTGGCCCGTGCCTATGGCAACGTGTACGTGGCCCAGATCTCCATGGGAGCCAACGACCTGCAGGCCACCAAGGCGCTGCTCGAAGCCGAGGCCTACCCCGGCACTTCGCTCGTGATCGCTTATTCGACCTGCATTGCCCACGGCATCGACATGTCCAAGTCAATGAGCCACCAAAAGGACGCAGTGCAGTCCGGCTACTGGCCCCTGTACCGGTTCCACCCCTCGGACGCCGAGGCCGGCCACCCCTTCAAGCTGGACTCCAAGGCGCCGACGGTGAGGCTGGCCGACTTCACCGCCACCGAGGCCCGCTACGCCACGTTGGCCCGCACGCACCCCGAGCACGCCGCCCGGCTGGCCACCCTGGCCCAAGCCGACGTCACCGAACGGTGGCGCTATTACGAACAGCTGGCCGCCATGCAGCGGACCGTACCCGGGTCGGACGTTGAGCCTGAGGTCGGTTCGGACGCTGGCTACCGCTACGACGAGGAGGTCAAATAATGGCAGGACCGGGTGCAGTTGACCTGACGACGACCTATCTGGGCCTGAGGTTGTCGTCACCGATCGTGGCCTCGGCCAGCCCCGTCACCCGGGAGGTCGACGGGTCCAAGGCCCTAGCCGCCGCCGGGGTGGGGGCTATTGTGCTCCCGTCGCTGTTCGAAGAGGAGATCGTGGCCGAGGAGGTCGGGCTGGCCTTCGCTCTGGAAGCCGGCAGTGAGCACTTCGCCGAGGCTCTCGACTACTTCCCGGACACGCCCACCTTCAGCACCGCCGCCGACCTCTACCTCGAGCTGCTCGAGCAGACCAAGAAGGCCGTCGATGTGCCTGTCATCGCCAGCCTCAACGCGTCGTCCATAGGCGGCTGGTCCCGCTACGCCAAGCTCCTGGCCGACGCCGGAGCCGATGCGCTCGAGCTCAATGTGTACCGGGTACCCACGGACCCCGGGCTCAACGCGGCCCAGGTCGAACAGATCGACCTGGCCCTGGTGAGCAGCGTGTGCGCCGGCGTCTCGCTGCCGGTAGCCGTCAAGTTGTCCCCTTATTACTCGTCCATGGCCAGCTTCGCCGCCCGGGTACTGGCCGCGGGGGCCGCCGGCCTGGTCCTGTTCAACCGCTTCTACCAGCCCGACCTGGACCTGGACACCATGGACGTGGTGCCTCGGGTCGAACTGTCACGCAGCTGGGAGCTGCGCCTGCCCATGCGCTGGATCGCCGTCCTGCGGCCCCAGCTGGGAGCGGGGCCGTCCCTGGCGGCGACGTCGGGCATCCACACCGGGGCCGACGTCGTAAAAGCACTGGCGGTCGGCGCCGACGTGGCCATGATGACATCGGCCATCCTGCGGTCGGGACCGGCCCACGTCACCGCCGTCGAGTCCGAACTGCGCCGCTGGTTGGCCGACCGTGAGTACACCTCGGTTTCGGAACTGCGCGGGTCGGTGTCCCAGGCGACCTCGGGCGACGCCGGCGCCTTCGAACGGGCCAACTACCTCAAGACTCTGCACTCCTGGACGACCGTGGACCTCAACCCGGTCCCGGGACTGGATTAGCAGGCGAAGACTAGGTACGGGCCCGCTGTGGCGCCGCGTAGAGCTGGTGGCGGGGCTGAGAAGCGGTGGGCGCCCGCCTTGGAAAAGCCCCGGTGCCTGAGCAGGGCCGGGAGGTAGCGTTGACCATGACTTCGCTCCCGGGGACTTCGCTCCCAGAGCTGGGCCGGCGGGCCAAGCAGGCCAGCCGGGCCCTGGCGCTGGCATCGTCGCGCACAAAGGATGCCGCGCTCAACGCCGCCGCCGACCTTCTCGTCGAGCGCACGCCCGAGATCCTCAGCGCCAATGCGTCCGACGTGGGACGAGCCGATGACGGCGGCGTCCCCCCCGCCGTCATCGACAGGCTCCGTCTGTCCGAGGCCCGGGTCGCCGCCATGGCCGGGGGCCTGCGCCAGGTGGCCGGCCTGGCCGACCCGGTCGGCGAGGTGGTCGAAGGATGGGTACGCCCCAACGGCCTGCGCATCGAAAAGGTGAGGGTGCCCCTGGGCGTCGTCGCCATCATCTACGAGAACCGGCCCAACGTCACCAGCGACGCGGCCGGGCTGTGCCTCAAGTCCGGCAACGCCGCCTTCCTGCGCGGGAGCTCGGGCGCCCTGGCCTCGAACCAGGCCGTGGCGGCAGCGCTGCGGGAAGGCTTCGCCCGGGCCGGGCTCCCCGAAGATTGCCTGGTACTCGTGGAAGACACGAGCTACGAGTCGGCCCGGGAGTTCATGCGCCTGCGGGGGCTCATCGACTGCCTGATCCCGCGGGGCGGGCCGTCGCTCATCCAGGCCGTGCTCGACAACGCCACCGTCCCCTATGTGATCGACGGGGACGGCAACTGCCACCTGTACGTCGATGCCACGGCCGACCTCGACATGGCTCTTGCCCTGCTCGTGAACGGCAAGACGCAGCGCCCGAGCGTGTGCAACGCCACCGAATCGCTGGTCGTCCACCGCGACGTCGCCTCCAAGTTCCTCCCCGCCGCGGCGGGGGCCCTCCCGGGCGTCCGTCTGGTGGGCGACGAGACCGCCCGCGACCTGGTGCCGACGATGGAGCCTGCCGGCGAAGAGGACTGGGGAAAGGAGTACCTGGACCTCATCCTCAGCGTCCGCGTGGTGGACGACCTGGACGCGGCCATAGCCCATGTCCAGCGGTACAGTTCGGGTCATACCGAGGCCATCGTCACCGCTGACCTGGTGTCCGCACAGCGCTTCACCCGCGAGGTCGACGCCGCCGCCGTCGTGGTGAACGCGTCCACCCGCTTTACCGACGGCGAGCAGTTCGGCTTCGGGGCCGAGATCGGTATCAGCACTCAGAAATTGCACGCCCGGGGGCCGATGGGGCTGCGGGAGCTCACGACGACGAAGTACATCGTCACGGGTAGCGGCCAGGTAAGAGCTTGACGCCGAGGTTCGAGAGCCCCGGGGCCGTAAACGAACTGCTCCGGGGCGTGGGCTACCTGGCCGACGAGAGCACCGCTGCGGTGACTTTTCTCGGCGACCGCTTGGGCAAGCCCGTCCTGGTCGAAGGCCCGGCGGGGACGGGGAAGACCCAGCTCGCCAAGTCGGTGGCAGAGATGACGGGAGCCCGGCTCATCCGTCTGCAGTGCTATGAGGGCCTCGACGAGTCAAAGGCGTTGTACGAGTGGAACTACAAAAAGCAGCTCCTGCGCATCCAGGCCGAACAGGTGACCAGACAGGAAGAGACCTGGGAGGAGCTGGAAGAAGACATCTTTTCTGAACCGTTCTTGATGCCCCGGCCCTTGCTGGAAGCGATCCGGGCCACCGACCCGGTCGTGCTCCTCATAGACGAGGTCGACCGGGTCGAGGTCGAGACCGAAGCGCTGCTCCTGGAGGTCCTGTCCGATTACCAGGTGTCAGTACCGGAGATGGGCACGGTCAAAGCGAAACAGATCCCGTTGGTTTTCCTCACTTCCAACAACACGCGCGAGCTGTCCGAGGCATTGAAGCGTCGCTGTCTGTTCCTCCATCTCGATTACCCCCCACCCGAGCGCGAACGCGAGATCGTCCTCGCCAAGGTGCCCGGGATCGAGGCGTCTTTGGCCGACCAGGTCGTGCGCACGGTCGAGCTCATCCGCTCGTTGGAGCTCAAAAAGGCCCCGTCGGTGTCCGAGACCCTCGACTGGGCCCGCACGCTCGTGCTGCTCAGTGTCTCTCACCTCGATGCCGCCACCGCCCGGGAGACGCTCAACGTGCTGTTGAAGCACCGCTCCGACATCGAGCGCGCCGCCAAGGAGCTGGTGGCCTCGCCCCCATGAGCGCCGAGGCACAGCTGGCCGGTGGTCTGTTGGACAGGTTCTCCGGCTTCGTGGCCGAGCTGCGGGCGGCAGGCATACCCATCAGCACCACAGAAGTGGTCGACGCCACCGAAGCTTTTCGCCATCTTCCCCTGGAGGACCGCACCGCCCTCAAGGCCGGCCTGGCGGCCGCGCTGGTGAAGCAGGACGGCCACCGCCAGGTCTTCGACACCATGTTCGAGCTGTATTTCTCCCTGCAGCCGGCCGGTCCGCAGGCACTGTTCGACGGGCTGAGCGCGGACGGGCCAGGAGCCGGGACCGAGGACCTCACCGCCCGCGAACTGGCCGAGCTCGCCTACCAGGCGCTGGTCGACGGGTCCCCCGAGATGATGGCAGCCCTGGCCCGGGCGGCGGTCGACCGCTTCGCCGGCATGGAGGCGGGACGGCCCGTAGGGGGCAGCTACTACGTTTTCAAGACCCTGCGCCAACTTGAGGCCGACCAGCTCCTCGACCAGATGGTGAGCTCGGCGACCGAAGCGGGGCAACTCGAGGGCCTCCTGCTCGCCAACGAGTACCGGCGCCATTTCGGGTCCCTGCGTGATCATGTCGACGCCGAGGTCCGCCGCCGGCTCGTGGCCGACCGCGGCGCCCAAGCCGTGGCCCGGACGCTGCGGCGGCCCCTGCCCGAAGACGTCGACTTCATGCACCTGGACCGAGACGAGCTGGCCGCCCTACAGCGCAACCTCCAACCCTTGGCCCGCAAGCTGGCGGTGCACCTGGCCCGCAAGCGCCGCCAACGCCGCAAAGGGCGCCTCGACTTCCGGGCCACCATGCGCCGCTCCCTGTCGAACGGCGGCGCCCCGGCTGAGCCCGTGTTCAGGTCCCCTCACCCCTCCAAGCCCGAACTGTGGGCGCTGGCCGACATATCCGGCTCCGTGGCCGCTTTCGCCCGCTTCACCCTTCAGCTGGTTTACGCCCTGTCGTCGCAGTTTTCGCGCACTCGCGCCTGGGCTTTCATCGATGGCATAGACGAAGTGACCGATCTCCTAAAAGGCTCCGACGACATCAGCCAGGCCGTGCACAACATAAACACTCAGGCCGACGTGGTCTGGACCGAGGGCCATTCCGATTACGGCCACGCCCTGACCGACTTCGTACAGCGCTGGGGCCGGGAGGTCACCGGCCGCACCACGGTGCTGGTGCTGGGCGATGCCCGCAACAACTACCACTCCGTACATCCCTCCGCCATGGCTGAGATCGCCGAGCGCGCCCATAACGTCTGGTGGCTCAACCCCGAGCCCCGGGCCTACTGGGACACCGGGGACTCGGTGCTGGCCCAGTACGGCGCCCACTGTGCCGGCGTATGGGAATGCCGCAACCTGCGCCAGTTGCGCCACTTCGTCGAACAGCTCCCCTGAACGCTCCCTAAGAGCCGACCGGGGCGAAAATAACGGCGCTACCCTGATGGGTGACACCGACACAGGAGGCCCCCGCCCGATGGCCCTGCTCAGCCGTGAGTTCATAGCGGTACCCGACGACAAGAAAAACCAGATCGTCTTCAAATGGCCCGACCTGAAGATCAGGAAGTTCACCCGGGCGATCGTCAATGCTGACGAGCTGGCACTGTTCATCAACACCGGCCAGGTCATCGGGACGATGGGGCCGGGGCGGCACCAGATCGACGCCCAGGAGCTGCCCTTCTTGGGCATGTTCATCGACGCGGCCACGGGCGGCAACGCCTACCGGGCCGAGCTGTACTTCGTCGGCACCCGTGAGTACCCCGGGTTCACCTTCGGCGGCCGCATCGACGACGTCCAGGACCCCCAGACGGGGATGATCATCACCCTGCGGGTGTTCGGCGACTACTCCCTGCAGGTAAAAGACCCCACGGCGCTCATCACCAACCTGGTCGGGACGGTCGACGTCACCAACAATGAGCGCGTGGCGGGCTGGGTCAGCGACCAGCTCCTAAAGGTCATGCGCACCGAGGTGACGACGCAGATAGTCCGCAATGGCTGGCCCATCCTGGGCCTGTCGGCCTACACGCCGGACCTGGAAAAGGCGTGCATCGCGGCCGCCAACAACCAGCTTGTGACTTACGGCGTGGCTCTGGTCCGCATGGGCAACTTCGACGTCAACTTGAGCGAGGCCGACGAGGCCCAGCTGAAGAACCTGGCCAAGGACACGGCCTATAGCCGCCTGGCCGGCGGCTTCAACCGTTATGCGGCGGGCGAAATGGCCCTCGGCGCCGGCCAGGGGATGGCTCAGGGCGGAGGCGGCGACAGTGGCGCCTTCATGGCCGTCGGCCTCGGCCTGGGCGGGCAACTGGCCGGAGGCGGAGGCGGCCCGGGCGTGGGCGGTGAGCCCGGACCGGTGCCACCTCCGGCGCCCGGTTTTGCCGGAGGCGGTGCGGGCTTCGCCGCGGGTGCCGGCGCCGCAGGGCCCGGGGGGGCACCAGCTCCCGCTCCGGTCGCCATGGTCACCTGCCCCAGCTGCAACACGTCGCAAACCGCCGGCGCCAAGTTTTGTTCGTCGTGTGGGGCGGCCCTACCTCCCCCGGCCGGCCACTGCAGTGGGTGCGGTACGGACAACCTCCCGACGGCCCGGTTCTGTGCCCAGTGCGGCCAGCCCCTGGGCCCCCAGCCCGTTCACTGCCCTTCGTGCGGGGCCGAAGCCGGTCCCGGCCAGCGCTTCTGCGCCAGCTGCGGCACCGCCATCGCGCCGGCGGCCACGGCCGCGGCCCCTTCTGCTCCCGCCCCCGCAGGCGGCTCATAACCATGACGACCGGCTAAGGAGGTCCGTTCATCTTTTACGGTGGCGGTGGCGCCCTGGGGTTCTTGATCTTCGCCATGTTGATCATGGTGGTCTTTCGTTCCATGGGCAGAGGCGGCTGGGGCCGGGGCCCATGGGGCGGCGGTGGTCGAGGGCCGTGGGGGGGCGGTGGTGGCCCATGGGGTGGTGGCGGTCCCTGGGGCCGTGGCGGTGGAGGGCCATGGGGCCCGTCCGGCGGCCAGAGCTCTCCGGGCCCAGGCAGTGGGACGGACGGGGCCAACGGGCCGGCCGCCGGCGGGGACCAGGGATGGACGGCCGGAGGCGGTCCGGCGGGAGGGGGCTGGACGAGCAGCGGCGGCACCGGTGACGGCGCCATCCCGGCCGGACGCGGCCGGGGCGCGGGGGGCCACCTGGCCGGCGCGGGCGCTGTGCCGGCGGGCGGAGGGGGCCAGGATTGGATGAACGATCCCCGGCCGGCGGCCGACAGCATCGGCGGCGAGCTTTTCCCCGAGCGCCATGCCCGGGCCATGCAGGCCGCCAGCCCTGTCGACGTGGGCCTGGCCGCTATCCAAGCCCACGACCCCGGCTTCGAGCTAGAGCAGTTCACCCAGCAAGTGCAGCGCGTCTTTTTCATGGTCCAGGAGGCCTGGAGCGAGCGTAAGCCCGAGATGAGCCGCCAGGTGATGGCGGACGGGCTGTGGCAGGAGCAGCGTGACCAAATCCAGGGGTACGTGAACGGGCAGCGGCGCAACATGCTCGACTACCTGGCGGTCTCCAACATCTGGCCGGTGGCGGCCCACTCAGACGGCCGCTTCGAGACCATCACGGTGCGGATCGTCGCCGCTTGTACCGACTACGACGTAGACGACAAGACCGGCCGCGTGGTGCGCGGCGACCGCCAGGTCCAGCAGTGGGAGGAGGACTGGACCTTCCAGCGCTCTTCCCAGGCGCAGACCAAGGCCGGCGGGACCACCCTGGGATCCAAGTGCCCCAATTGCGGGGCTCCTCTCGATGTCGACCTGGCGGGGGCGTGCCGTTACTGCAAGGCCCTCATCATGTCCGGGGACTACGACTGGGTGCTGGCGAGGATCTCGCAGGTGGGCTAGCCCGCGGGGAGCAGAGACGGCGGCCCCGGTGGCACCAGGCCCGTCGTCTTCTCCTCCCCCAGGAGGGCCCAGTCGAGCATCTCCTTGTAGACGGACAAGATTTCGAAGCCGTACGCCCGGTTGGTGGCCCACACACCCGCCAGCGACATCCAGGTCGAGCAGCAGTCCCCCACGCCCCCGGCTCCGATGCTGCTCAGGGAGGGGTCCCAGGGCAAACCGGCGTACTGGCTCAAGAGCTCCTCTTGGGCGACGACGCCGTCCATGGCCGACGCGAAGCTCCAACCGTGTTTGCACTTGTCGCACGCCCCTATGCCGGCGAAGTTGTTGTTCTTCGCGGTGAGCTGGCCGCCGGCAGGGAACGAGAAGTAGCCCGTCTCGACCACCGACTGGGCGAAGGCCAGGTCCGCCCTGACCCCCGTCAGGCGCCCGGCTTCCAGGTAATCGGCAACTAGCTGGGTGATAGGCACAGTCGTGTTCGCCTGCGCGCCCGTCGACGCGAACCAGCCCTCGATCTGGGAGGCCGACAGGAGGGAAGTCCCCAGGATGCCTGGGCCCGAGGCGGCCAGCGCCGACTGAGCTGCCTGTCTGGCCGCGGCGACGACGTCGGGGGCGGCGGCCAAGGTCCGTGCGGGTGCCGCGGTCGCGCCGGTCGCCCTTGTGGTGCCAGCCGTAGTTGTGGTGGCAGCCGTAGTTGTGGTGGTAGTCGTGGTCGCCATGGCCGTGCTGGCAGTGGAGGCAGCCGTGCCTGCCGCGACGGCGGTCCCCGTGCTGGTCGTGGTGGTGCTCGGCCTGATGGCCACGACCAGGGCGGCTAACTTGGCCCCGTTGACCTGGAGCGCCACCTTGCCTTCAAGCGAGACCAGGGCCAAGCCGGGTCGCGCCGGCGCCTTCCCGGGCACGAGGACCCACT
>Ga0181517_10002895_pt1 | contig 16890 bp, 15 predicted proteins | sample PEATcosm2014_Bin_31_FD_119748 | JGI IMG/M metagenome (GOLD analysis project Ga0181517, IMG submission 119748) | Peatland microbial communities from MTU Mesocosm Facility, Houghton, MI, USA - PEATcosm2014_Bin01_30_metaG | ecosystem: Environmental > Terrestrial > Soil > Wetlands > Peat | place... | reverse complement strand
GGGATGGACATGGCCAAAGCGAACGATTACATGCTGAAGGAGGATCGAGACCTTCTTGCCACCCGACGTGGAAAATGGCAGGTTAAGTGGGAGAAGACTCGCAAACGCGGTGAAGCTCTTTTTGTGACTATCGAGACGATTAAGTTTTGCAGCCTACTCTTCGCATTTGATCTGCTGTGGGATTTTCTAATAGATCGGAGACAATTCCATCGCGACTTGAACATCGGATCGTTGGTCGGATTTGCGGTCGTGATGGTTCTCGTAATCTCGCCAGCGGAAGCCTGGGAGTGGCACAGGAATGAGAAACGATTCAAACAGCAAGATTGACAGACGATTTACGCGACGCGCTTTGTAACCGGGCACGATTTCAGGCGTGCCGATGGACAAGGCGGAAGAGTTTTGTAACAAGGGCACGGCTTTAGCCGTGCCGCAACACTCAGTAGAAGGAGTGGGCTTTAGCCCCTGCCATGGTGCAACCCGCGAGAAATGCGTCTCCGTCAAGCATTCTGAATCCCTCTCGCACGTTTTTCACCACGACTGGAACGAGCATGGGACGGAGGCTTCTGCAATCGGAGCGTAATGCCGGATTGCTCATCGATGTTCTGCGCTCGCTGGTTGCAGAGCGCAGGTTTCAGTTGCACGACTTTGTGATCATGCCTGACCATGTGCACCTCTTGTTGACCGTTCACGACGAGATGACCATCGAGAAAGCGATGCAGTTGATTAAAGGCAGGTTTTCGCATCGTTTGTCTCATGAATTCAGACACAAAGGCGAAGTTTGGCAGCGGGGATTCACGGAAGAGCAAGTGACGAACCGGGAAAGCTCCGAAGCACACCGGACCTACATCGCGAACAATCCTGTAAAGGCGGGACTCGCAGCTTCGGCAGACGAATACCCGTTTTGCTTTCGGTTTTTGGCTCGCAAGAAGGCCGAACATTCGGGGGAAGCACGGGCAGGCAGGGGCTAAAGCCCAACTTCGAAAGTTGAGTTTTCGGCACGGCTAAAGCCGTGCCCTTATTACAAAGCAAGACTCTGAGGCAATGAAAATGGCATCGACAACGAATTTCCCCGCACCACGCACCACCGGTAAAGTCCGTCCCCATCAGACGCAGAATGAAGCGCTGATGTTTGAGAAGTCGTCGCCGGGCAAAAAGGCTTACAGGCTGCCGCCGCTCGACGTGCCTGCTGTTGATGCTGCCGCACTGCTCGGCAATGCCGTGCGCAAAGACCGCGCCGAGCTGCCCGAGCTGAGCGAGATCGAGCTGATCCGCCACTTCACGCGCCTCTCAACCTGGAACTACGCCATCGACCTGGGCATGTATCCGCTGGGATCTTGCACCATGAAGTACAACCCGCGCGTGAACGAGTTTGTGGCGCGCATTGAGGGGCTGGCCGAGGCGCATCCCTACCGGCCTGAGTCGCTGGCGCAGGGGATTCTCGAGATCATCGACCTGCTGCAGAAATGCCTGATCGAGATCACGGGCATGGACGCGATTACGCTGCAGCCCGCGGCTGGCGCGCATGGCGAGTTCACCGGAATACTGCTGGTGCGCGCGTGGCACGAGTCGCAGGGCAATCCGCGGCACAAGATTCTGATTCCCGACTCGGCGCATGGAACTAACCCGGCAACCGCAGCCATCTGCGGCTACCAGGTTGAGAACCTGAAATCGAATGCGGATGGGGGCATCGATCTTGACGCGCTGGAGCGGCAGGTAACCGACGACACCGCCGCGCTGATGCTCACCAATCCGTCAACGCTGGGAGTGTTTGAAAACCAGATTCACAAAATCGCCGAGATTCTGCACGCCAAGGGCGCGCTGCTCTACATGGACGGCGCCAACATGAACGCGCTGGTGGGCAAAGTGCGGCCCGGTGATTTTGGCGTGGATGTGATGCACCTGAATCTGCATAAGACCTTCTCGACTCCCCATGGCGGCGGCGGGCCGGGATCGGGACCGGTGGCGTGCAAGAAGTTTCTCGAGCCGTTTTTGCCTACTCCGGTATTAGTTCGGGGCAGCGCTTCCCAGATCTCAAAATCGAGACCTGGGGCACCCGGTACACCGGACTGCCCCGACGCCGGGGATTGGGAAGACACCAATGCCGAGCCCGGCCCTGATGGCTGCCCGCCACTCTTCCGCGCGCCGATGCCTACCCTGGGTGCCCCCGGTCCCTCGCCTTTGGGGACCGGGGAAACCAGGTCCGCGGGCCAGTTGTCGTGGGACTACAACCGCCCCCACTCCGTAGGCCGCGTGAGGGCGTTCTACGGCAATACGGGAATGTTTATTCGCGCGCTGGCGTACATTCTTGCCAACGGACCGGACGGGTTGCGCCAGACCACGGAAGACGCGGTGCTGAATGCGAATTACATTCGCAAAAAGCTTGAGGACCTGTACGATCTGCCATACAAAACACCGTCGATGCACGAGGTGGTATTCAGCGACAAGCGGCAGGCGGCGCAGGGAGTGAAGACGGGCGACATCGCCAAGCGGCTCATCGACTACGGCTTCCATCCCTATACCGTGAGCTTTCCGCTGATTGTGCACGGCGCGCTGATGATTGAGCCCACCGAGAGCGAATCGGTTGAGGAGCTCAACCTGTTTATCGATGCAATGCGCTCGATTGCGCGCGAGGTTGAGCAGACTCCGGAGCTGGTGAAGACTGCGCCGCACTCAACGCGGGTTTCACGGCTCGACGAAGTGCAGGCTGCAAGGAAGCCGGTGCTGAGGTGGAAACCTTAAAAACAGGGACTAGAGCTGGTTGCATAAATGGCTTTGTGTCAGGGCACGACTTTAGTCGTGCCGCAAAAGGCTCATAAACGCTGGGCTTTAGCCCCTGAGGGAGGCTACACCGCCGGCCTTCGATTATTTATGCAACCTGCTCTAGGGACTGCGATCAGCCGCTGCGTTTGCGGAAGACTATGTTCAGCTCGCGACGCCAATCTTCGTTGAGCGCGATCAGTTCCCACTGGATCTTTGGAGAGAAGTATCGGAGCACCGGTTCGTTGGCAGGATGGATGCGCAGGGCTGGGCCGAAGAGCACAAGTCGCGGGTCAAGCTCCGAGATTTCAGCGCCCGGGAAATAGCCGGCGCGTTCGAATGCTGAAAGCGAACGCATGCCGCCGGCGGGTGTTTGGCGGTCGGCGTTGAGCGCGCGCACGCGAATCCAATAGTCGAGAGCCTGCATGGGCAGGTGGAGATCTTCGTCGGCCTTGATCTCAATAACCGCAAGACGGCTGCGCCGATCGAGCGCGAGCAAGTCGAGCATTCCACGATCGCCTGACGAGATTGCGGGCACCTGCGAGTAGACTGCTTCGCCGCGGATCTCGGGCAGCAGTTTGCCGATCCCCATGCGCAGTTGGCTCTCAAGCCAGCGCTCGGGTTGCATACGGAAGAGAGCGTCGTTGTGCGCGCCGCTTGCGTGGCGGCTCAGGAAGAGGCGCGCAAACAGCTCGCGGCAGGCTTCCTGATTGTCATCGGTCAGCGGAGTTTCGTTGGCGCCAGCGCCGAAGGTGGCTTCATCTTTGTTAGTGAAGGAGTGCGCGGCTGCTCCGTGACGGACGCGGGCGAACTCAAGCCCGTGCAGCATGAGGCCGACTTCGGCTGGCGTGCCGGCGCGGAGCTCGACGCGGCGCTGCGCGGACGCGGGAACAAGCTCCATCAAGCGGTCAATGCCGGTCTTACAGCGCTCGATTGCAGCGGCGGATGAAAAAGCGTGCATGAGCCGCGATTCCAGATTGCCGGTGTCGTTGATATCGACCTCTGCGAGATCTTCGCTGCGCTCATCGAGGGTGTAGAGCTCGAAGTTTGCGGCGGCGTGATTGAGCCACGCCATGCGCTCGGCAGTAGTGCGCCAGGCGCCGACGGGAACAATCACTTTGAGTCCGCCGAAATGGCGGCGCAAATCGGCGTGCTCGCGGCAGTAGTGGAGCCAGAGCACTCCGAGAGTGAGGATTCCATCGACCATCGCGCCCGATTCGCATTCAGCTACGCCGATGACAGCATCGGCCGCAGTGCCTTTGAACAGGCGGCCGCGAATGTAGGCAGGGCCGAAGCTGTGCTCGAGATCCATGGCCGAACGCAGTCCGTCGACCTTTGCGCCGATGAAGTGACGCGTGAGCGCGCGCTCAAGCAGGCGCTGGTAGTTGCGGCGTGCGGCATCGCGCGTGGTGGGAGTGCGGCGGTCGCTGGACGCGACGAGTTCAAGCGCCTGCGGCTTGGTTGCGCCCATGCGGCGCGTCATTAATCTGAGACTGGCAACACGCTGCTGCACTTCGACAACCGTGCGCACCAGGTTGCGCTCTTCGCTCCATAGCTCGAGCAGGCAGCGGCCATGCGCATCCTTTGTGGAGTAGCGCGCCGAACGCATATCGAAGAGGACGCGGCCGTCTTCAAGAATAGCTGCGGTGGGATGCTTGAGAATGTACTCTTCGATTTGCAGCGCCAGGCGCGCGGCCGGCGAGATCTCATCGTTAGAGCTCGCTTGCATTCGCTGCTACCAGCCCATTCGCTCACGGAGCGCGGTTATATGCGCCGTGTGGTGCAGCGAGTGCCAGGCGTAGAGGGCGAGGGTGAGGGCGAGATCGGAGCGGCCGCGCTCGGGATGAATCATGCCGCGCGCGAAATCGGATTCGCTCATGGATTCGAGCAGCGAGACCCAGCGGGCGTGCATTGCGTCAATAAAAACCAGCGACCCATCGATAGGCAGCGTCTTGCTGTCGGTGAGCTCGGCCCAGGCCTTTTCGTCGTACGGCTTGATGGTGGGCCAGTCTTCAGTGAGGGCGAGTTTGAAGCGGACCACCGAGTTGACATGGCTGTCGCCGACGTGGTGCACAAGCTGGCGGACGGTCCAGCCACCATCGCGATAGGGTGTGTCGAGCTGCGCGTCGTTGAGTCCGCTCACCGCGGCGCGAAGGCGCTCAGGCAGCAGGCGCAGGGTTTCAATGTGTCCGGCGCGGACGGCTGCCGTGTTTGACTCAGGCGCCTTGAATTTTCCAATGGGATAACGAGGATCGACTTCGGCCATGCGAAAACACTACCACGACCGATGGTCGCAGGTCTGTGGCACGGAAGGATGCGGGCAGGGATTGGCGCGATTTTGGGCGATGTATTAAAGGATGACCTGAGATTTTGCGGAGGAGGGCATCAAGCGGGGTGGGGATGCTTCTGCTTTTGCTTGTGGATATGCGTTTTGAAGCTCTTGGGAGCTTTGTATTTGTAGTTGTAGTGCTGCTTGGCGGTCTTGGCCTTGTGGTGCCAGGCAAACGCCGGGCTTGCAAACGCGGCCAGAAGCAGAGTGATTGCAAGCAGTTTCTTCATGGTTAGAATCCTATCACGCCTCCTGGTGCGCGGCGGAACCGCATTGCCGGACTCGTACGAAGAAAACAATCCGGCGATTGCAGCGGGCCGAAATCTGCGCGAAGCCTGGGTCAGGCTTTACGCGGCGTGGTGGTGATGATGGTGGTGGTGATGGTGATGGCCAGCAGCAAAAGCAGCCGGGCCGGCGAAGACGGTGAGGAGCAGAACTACCGCGAGAATCTTTTTCATGGAAGGCATCCTAGCAGAACTGAATTAGTGACGGAAGCGTCTTGGTGCACCTCGAATCAAGAGAACAACGGGGGAGGTGTCAAGTGGAGATGTCGGCAGTCTAAACGTTCCGCCGGACGTTCAGGCTGTCTAGGTAATTGGACGCGGGAAGCATAAACTGGGATGACGATGGGACCAACGAAAACACTTCCCCCGGCAAGCCACAGGCGCTACTTCTTTGAGGAATTCGGCATTACCGAGCGGTTGCTTGAGCGCTGCCTGGGCGAGGCGCTATGCGCCGGCGGAGACTACGCCGATCTTTATTTTGAGGCGGTTACCTCGACGGCCCTGGCGGTTGACGAGCAGATTGTAAAGTCGGCGAGCCAGGGGTCGAGCGCCGGCTGCGGCGTCAGGGTGGTGAGCGGCGAGCGCACCGGCTACGCATACACCGACAATTTGAGCCCTGAACGGCTGCTGAGAGCCGCGCGCACAGCGGCTTTAATTGCGTCGGGACCGGCGAAGCAGCCGGTGCAGGGATTCACCGAGGTCGCGGCCCGGGATCTTTACCCGGTCCCGCTGGGCGGATACGACCTGAACCTGGCCGAACGGCTGGAGCTGATATTGCGCGCCGATCGCGCCGCGCGGGCGTTCGACTCCCGGATTGTGCAGGTGCGCGCCAGCTACTTCGAAGAGATGCGCCGGATTTTGATTGTCGCCTCCGACGGAGCATTTGCCACCGACACTCAGCCGCTTTGCCGGCTGAACGCAAACGCCATTGCCAAAGAGGGCGCGGTTACGACGAGGGGCTCGGCGGGATGCGGGGGCAGAGCGGGGCTGGAGCAATTCATAGGGAGTAAGAGCCCTGAGAGCCTGGCACGGGAGGCTGCGCGGGGAGCGATTCTGCAACTTGGCGCAGTGGCGGCGCCGGCGGGCGAGATGCCGGTGGTTCTGGGGCCGGGATGGCCGGGGATTCTGCTGCATGAGGCCGTGGGCCATGGGCTTGAGGCCGACTTCAATCGCAAAAAGACTTCGGCATTTGCGGGGCTGATTGGCCAGCCTGTGGCGAGCCCGAAAGTGAGCGTGGTTGACAACGGCACGATGGCGGGTCGGCGCGGTTCGCTGAACGTGGACGATGAGGGGTCGGCGACGCAGGAGACAGTGCTGATCGAGAACGGAATCCTGAAGGGGTATTTGAGTGACAAGCTTTCGTCGCGGCTGATGGGTATCGCGAACACCGGATCGGGTCGGCGCGAGAGCTACCAGTCGATCCCCATGCCGCGCATGACCAACACTTACATGCTGGCGGGCGACGACTCTCCCGAAGACATTCTGCGCAGCGTGAAGCGCGGGCTCTACGCCGTGAACTTTGGCGGCGGCAGCGTGGACATTACCAACGGAAAGTTTGTGTTCTCGGCCAGCGAGGCGTACCTGATCGAGGACGGCAAGGTGACGGCGCCGGTGCGCGACGCAACGCTGATCGGAAACGGACCCGAGGCGCTGAAGTACGTATCGATGGTGGGCAACGACCTGCGGCTCGATGAGGGCATCGGCACCTGCGGCAAAGAGGGGCAGAGTGTGCCGGTAGGCGTGGGCATGCCAACGGTGAAGCTTGACCGGATTACGGTGGGTGGAACGGGGCGATAGGCATTTGCTCTGGCTCTTTTCAATTATCTCAAATTTGAGATATAATGGGTTATGCCGTGGCGCGTGGAAGTCCTGAACGAGACGGTAGCCGAGGAGATCAGGTCGCTTCCCGCCGATATGCATGCCAGGTTCCTTCGTCTCGCAAAGCGAATTGAGGAAGTTGGGCTGCATAGCATAAGCGAGCCCCACGTTAAGCATCTCGATGGCAAGCTTTGGGAGATGCGGCTAACGGGTAGAGATGGAATTGCGCGGGCCTTGTATGTGACCGTCACCGGCGAGCGCGTCGTGGTGCTTCGCGCATTTGTGAAAAAGACGCAAAAGACGCCACAAGCAGAGAAAGACCTGGCTTTGCGGCGTGCGAAGGAGCTTGTATGACGATTTCCCTGAAAGAGTTCATGACCGATTCGTTGGCCGATCCCGAGGTGAAGCGCGAGTATGATGCCCTCGCACCTGAGTTCGAATTCTCCGCCGAGTTGATTCGGGCGCGCAAACGCGCCGGACTCTCCCAAGCGGAGTTGGCTGAGCGCATGGGTACCAGCCAATCGGCCATTGCGCGGCTGGAGAGCGGACAGACCCTCCCCAGTACCAAGACTCTGTTGCGCTTCGCGGAAGCTACCAAATCAAAGGTTGAGTTGCGGCTGTCGGCTGCGTAAGAAATCAAGTTGGACAGGATGACGGTGGGGGGGCCGGGGCGATGATGCGCATGATTGAGATTGACGCCAACCATTGGGTTCCCGGTCAGGGTCGCTTCTTGGCGGCCATCGCCTGTTGAGCGCTCAGAACAGCCGCCATCAAACCGGCTCGTTGTTTCTCCGCTGCAAAAGGGGGCGCCGGCGTCCTAAGAAACTCCTGCTTCACTTTTTCCCAATCCGCCAGGAGTGAATCGCTGTCGATTGCGTGCCTGTTTCGTTTGAGGAGCGCGATCATCGACCCGCATCCCCGATCCATTTCGCCAGTCAGATGTTTCTTATATCCAGCTTCGGGTTCACGCCACCAGCTTTCGGGAACGCCGATTTTGACGGTGAGCCAGTCACGATTCCTTCTAGCTGACTGCGCGCCTACAAATCCCATCTGCTGGGTGTATTGAACCACTGAACCGTCGACGAACTGCGGAAAAGCGAAGTGCTCGATCACGTTCGTGTAGCCACCGTGCCATCTGTGCAGAATCGTGTTGAGCTGAATGTGAATTCGCTCAACCTCGATCGGTAGATCGGGACCGCCAAAACCTCCTCCAGTACCGAAGGAGTTCCGTTTCGCGGGATCGACGGTTGCTGGTGCTTTGGTTGACTTTCGTTGCGCACCGGCACGCTCCAGAATCGCCACCATCCGGTCGTTTCGGGGCAGTGATGCAACGTCGAGCGGAGACCAGTTGTGAAGGTCGATCACAGCGAGATCGGCGCTCTGCGAAATGAGATATTCGACAAATGCGTGTCTTTTGTAAGCGATGGCGTGGAAGATGGCCGTCCTGCTGCGCCGGTCTTTTGCTTCAAGGTCGGCGCCGGCTGCGAGTAGCACCTTGGCCACTTCGATTTGACCTTTTCTCCCCGCCCAAATCAGTCCTGTGAGGCCGTTTTTGTCTCGCGTGTCGGGGGAAAGTACGACACCGACAAGCTCACGGACAATGTCAGGTTTGCCAGCGCTGCAGGCTCGAATAAATGCAGTCTCGGGTTTCGTCGCCATAACGAGAGAATAACGCGGAGCGCCGCATCAAGCTTCAATCGCAGCCGTGGAACGAGGGGGCTTGGCTGGATGTCGTTCCGCCCCGTATCTGATAGGTTGAACCCATGCCCGAAACCGCTCCAACGCCGAATGAGTCCGACATCGATCTTCAATCGCTTGTGACCGATGTGGTGGCCGAGGCTATGAAGGCCGGAGCATCGGACGCCGAGGCTGTGGCGCGCGAAGGTGACCAGTTCAGCGTAAACGTGCGCATGGGCGAGGTGGAAACGGTGACCGAGTCCGGCTCGCGGGCCCTGGGATTGCGCGTGTTTGTGGGCAAGCGGTCGGCCTCGACCTCGACCAGCGACCTGAGCCCAGCCGGGGTTCGCAAGCTGGTTGAGGGCGCGCTGGCGCTGGCGCAGATCACCGAGGAGGATCCTTTTGCGGGCCTGCCTGAAGCGCACGAGTTTGGCGCGACGGCTGCGGCTTTGGGCATGGTCTCCCCGGTCTCAGAATCGAGACAGGGGGCACCCGGACTATCGAGTTGGATTGACGATCTGCATCTTTATTACGACGACGTTTACTCGCTGCCGGCGGCTGAGCGGGTTGAGTGGGCACGGCGATGCGAGGCTGCGGCGCTGGCTGCGGACCCCAGAATCACGAACTCCGACGGGGGCAGCTTTGACGCTTCGACGGGACGGCGCGCGATGGCCAACTCACGCGGATTTGCGGGCGGCTATCGCTCCAGCTACGCGGGGGTGAGCGCAGCGCCGCTGGCCACCGATGCCGGCGGAAAGATGCAGCGGGACGGCTGGTGGTCGAGTGCGCGCAGCCTGGCGCTGCTTGAAAGTCCTGAAGCCGTTGGGACCGAAGCAGCGCGGCGCACGCTCAGAAGGCTGGGTGCGCGACAGGTTCCTACGCAGCGGGCCCCGATCGTGTTTTCTCCCGAAGCCGCGCGGACGTTGATCGGATCGATCTTCGAGGCAGTGTCGGGCGACTCCATCTGGCGTGGCGCATCGTTTCTGGCAGGCAAACTGGGTGAAACGATTGCCGTGCCGGAGCTGACGCTGATCGACGACAACCTGATGGTGTTGCCAAATGGAGCCGGCGGATTCGGCACCTCGCCGTTTGACGCTGAAGGTTTGCCCTCGCTGCGCACCGTGGTGATTGAAGACGGCGTTCTGAAGAGCTACATGCTGAATACTTACACGGCGCGCAAGCTGGGAATGAAGTCGACGCACAATGCGGCGCGAGGGCTGGCCGGCGCGCCCGGGGTTGGTTGCGGGAATCTCTACGTCAAGCCTGGTCCACTCTCCAAGGAACAAATCGTCGGAGAACTGAAGGCGGGGTTGTATGTAACCAGCCTCATGGGAACCGGCGTGAACGTGGTGACGGGCGATTACTCGCGCGGCGCAACGGGGTTGTGGATTGAGGACGGAGCGCTGACGCATGCCGTGGAAGAGGTGACGATTGCCGGGAACCTGGGTGAGATGCTCATGAATATTACGTCCATCGGAAGTGACCTGGTGTTTCGGACTTCGATTGCGTCGCCGACACTGAGGGTTGATGGGATGACGATTGCGGGAAGCTAGCGCGTCAGAATTAGTAGCGACGATGTGGCAGGTTCGCCGATACTGTGGAGGGCGGTGCACAGTATGCGAACGGCAGCCGCGGTTGAAGCTAACGCGGAACCAGGATTGACCTTTGAGCGGAATAAACATTCGCGATCGTTTCCCGCTCGGGTAGTAAAAGGCGCGCGCATCGCATTGCCGGTGCTATTGCTGGCGGCGTTTGCGCAGATCAATTCGCACGCACAACAGGGGTCCCACGCACAACAGGGGTCCCAGGCGCCGGAGTGGCTTTCGGGCCAGGACTCACCGGTTCACGATTCTGACCGCATGACTCCGGTCAGCGGCAAAGTTGTGTCGATCGAGAATGACGATGTGCGTGTCGAGTTCGATGCGATTTCAGGAGCGCTGCTCGGACTTACGAACAAGAGGACCGGATGGAACGTTCAAAAATCATCTGAACTGGGCGAATCGTTTCGGCTCTTTGCGCCCACACCCGACCGTTCATACAGTCCTGTGCTCGGCGCGCGCAACCCGCTTGTCTCGATTCATAGATCCGCTGATGGGCGCTCGCTGACGCTGGTTTGGAAGTCCCTGCAAAGCGAGTATCGAGGAGTGCTCGACATTACGCTGAAGGGAACCGTTTCGCTGGACGGACCCGATGTGGATTTCGACATGGAGGTCGATAATCACGGTGGCTGGACCGTGACCAGCGTGGATTGGCCCATCATCGGCGCTCTTGCAGAGCCGCAAGGCGCCACGTCAATGGACCGCTTCACACATAGTTACGGGGCGGCGTGGTTTGCATCGTTGTGGCCAAGGTTCGGCGATGAACGCGGCTATTACGGCACCAATTACCCGATCCAGATGGGGTCGGGCCGTTACGATCTTGTGCTGGCCGGAAATCAGGGTCTGTATCTCGGCACCCACGATACGTCGCAGAGTGAAGTTACCCGCTACACTTTCGAACTCAAACCCGGTTTCAGCGATTCGTTCAATCAGCTCGTGCCGTCGGGGCCTTCAATCGATGGCCATCCCGTCCGCATCGTCGCTTCTCTCGAGCACTTTCCGTTCGTGCCGTCGGGCTCGTCGGCCAAGCTTAGCCGAATGGTTCTGAGCCCCTTCTCCGGCGACTGGCATCATGGGGCGGAAGTTTATCGCCGCTGGCGTGCGACCTGGTTCCACGCGCCGGCCGGACCCGCATGGGTTGACGGCGTGAATTCGTGGCAGCAGCTTCAAATCGACTCCTCTGAGGACGATCTGAGGACTCCATATCGCGACCTTCCCCGTCGAGTGGCTGAAGCGGCAAAGGCAGGAATCAACGCAATTCAGCTTGTGGGGTGGAACAACGGCGGCCAGGATCGGGGAAATCCTTCGCACGAGACAGACCCAAGGCTCGGCACCTGGCAGGATTTGCACGATGCAATCGCCAAAATCCAGGCCACCGGCGTTCACGTGATTCTCTTCAACAAGTACACATGGGTCGATGCGAGCAGTCCCGCCTATGAAGCAGGGCTGAAAGATCATGTTGCCAAGGATCCAAACGGCTGGCCTTACGTCCATTCCGGATATGAGTATCAAACTCCCGAACAGCTTGCCGACATGAACACGCGCCGGCTGGCCGTGGCTTGCACTCCCGATCCGTTTTGGCAGGATCTCTCAGCGCGGGAATTCAAAAAGAGTATCGATCTCGGCGCCAGTGGAATTCTTTACGACGAAGTTTTCCATCATTCCAACGCGAATTACTGTTTCTTCCACAAAGACGGGCAGCTAATTGCTGAACCGATCTTTCAAGGCGACACCATGCTCGGACGCCACTTCCACGAAATCGTACGCAACAGCGTTGGCGAGAAGAACTTTCTGTTTGCCGGTGAGGATCCTTACGACCTGGAGCAGCAGTATTACACGCTATCGTACTTCCGCATCACTCCCGGACATATTCCGCTCGACAGGTACGAAGCACCGTTTGTGCCCATGATGATTGCCGTCACCGGCTTCGATGACCGGGAGATGATCAATGAGGCGCTGCGGTATCGATATATCCTCAGCTACGAACCATTCAATTTCAAAGGGAATCTGTCCGATTTTCCTGAGACGCTGAACTACGGCACCAAGGTGGACGCATTCCGTCGCAGATACCAGGACTATGTGTGGAACGCTGAGTTCAGAGACAATCAGGATGCGGCTGTGACGGTGTCGGGTAAGTCATTCAATGATTTCTCAACATTTTTGCGGAGCGACGGAAAACGAGCCGTGGTCATCGTAAATCCCGGCAGCACGAGCGTTGTTGCTGCTGTTTCTATGGGCGGTTCCAAGGGGAATGCCGAGTGGGCGAGCCCCGAGCACCCCGAGTTACATCCATTTGATGGTTCTGTTGAAGTACCCGGACGTTCGGCAGTGGTTGTGATGGAGCAATAACCGATCCGCAACAGCCAATGGACCAGATGACGCAAATTCCGCATAATGTTGCAAATGTTTCGAACCGGCCTGCGATGAGCGAACTGGCATTCGATCCCGCGGATGCAAAGGCTGCGCTGACGCAACTGCCTCGCGACGCGGCGGTGTTTGCGCTTTACGGCGCGGATGCGAAAGACGAGCCGTACATCGGGCGCACTCCCAATTTGCGCGGGCGGCTGGAGCGGCTGCTGCAACCTTCGCTGAAACATCCTAAACGGCTGCAACTCGCGGGCCGGGTGCGAAGGATTGCGTGGCAGCTTACGGGGTCGGAGTTCGAATCGCTGCTGGCGCAGTTTTCTCTTTTGGAAAAGATCTATGGTGCAAAAGCCCTGGAGCGAATGCATCTGCGCGCGCCGGCGTTTGTGCGGTTTCTGGGGTCGAACCAGTATCCGCGCGTGGTGGTCACGCACCGGCCCAGCCAGCGCGAGGGCGATTGGGCTTACGGACCATTCCAATCGCGTGCCGCGGCCGAGCGATATGTGGATGAGGCGCTGAAGCTGTTTCTGCTGCGGCGATGCACCGACGATCTGAATCCCGATCCGGCGTTCCCGGGATGCGTCTACTCCGAGATGAAGATGTGCCTGGCGCCCTGTTACAAGGGTTGCAGCGACGAACGCTACGCGGAGGAGTCGGCCGCTGTGGAGAGCTTTTTTCGGACGCATGGCGAGAGCCGGCTGGTAACTCTGCGCGCCCAGCGCGATCAGGCCGCGGCCGACCTGGAGTTTGAGAGGGCGGCAGCGCTTCATGCGCAGGTGCAGAAGGTTGAGGGGGTGGGAGCGCTGGCGGCGGAGTTGGTGCGGCCGTTGAGCCGGCTGAGTGCTGTCATTCTGCAGCCGGCGGCCAGTTCGAGCGAGGTTGCGGTTTTCCTGCATGAACACGGCTTGCTGCGCGGCCCGCTGGGATTTTCGACTGTTGGGATGAGGATTCAAAACGAGCAGTCGGGTTCGACGTCGCTGTTTGCGCAGCCGCTGGCAATAGAACCAGTGGTCGAAGAACAGGGACCGGGAGAGCAGGGACCAGGGACCAGTGACGTAGGGACCAGGGGAGCAGCGAAGGCGCACCGCACGATGCTGGAGTTGCGGCTTGAGGAAATGTTGGCGGCGCTTTCGGCTAACCAGGATGCGCCGTCGGCGACGGTGAGGCAGGGACACCTGGCGCTGTTAAAACGCTGGTATTACCGGCCTGAGGTGAAGCGGACGGGCGAAGTTTTCTTTCCCGATGCAGAAGACCGCTGGCCGATACGAAGGATTCTGCGAGGGATTGGCAGGGTGGCGGCGAAATCGCTGACCGCGCATTCCTCTTCGTAGCACAATAAATGTGGAGCGGAAAATGGTCGAACGAGTCGATCTTCGCGCAGAATTGGCGGTGGGGCGGCACGTGCATGATCCCGGTCGCGTGTGCCTTGTCGCGGAATGGATCGCCGACCGGCCGCGTAGTCTTCGCAGGCTTCTGGAGCTGCTATGGGATGAGGATCAGGGCGTCGCGAACCGGGCAGCCGATGTGCTGGAGCGGATCACGCGCGCTCCTTCCGAAACGTTGAAGGCAGCGGTCGCACGGTTCAAAGTGGAACTGATCGGGTTGCTTTCGGATGCCACCTTCGCCAAGGTTCGCTGGAACCTGGCGCTCACGCTGCCGCGGCTGGAGCTGACGGTTCCGGAATGCCGGCGCATCGCCGCAACCCTCGAGACGTGGCTGGACGACTCGTCATCGATCATCAAGACGGCAGCGCTTCACGCGCTTGCCGAGCTCACACGCCAGGATTCCGATTCCCTGCCCCAGGTCATCGATCTTTTGCGGGTAAAGGGCCGGTCGGGGACTCCAGCCATGCGCGCCCGGAGCCGCATCCTTTTGAACAAGCTCGAGCGTGGTGTCGGAGTGCACCGGAAACATAGCGGTCTGCACATGTTCGACTGATACGCATGCTAGAATTGGCGTGATTTTCCGGAGAATTCGATGAATCAGGTGTTCGTTTCTCGCGCTTCTCTCGTTTGTGCATGTGCGATGGCAGCAGTTCTATGCGGATGTGGGGGTGGGTCCTCGAATTCCACCGGCGGCGGGACCGGCCCGCAAAACCCTGCTCCCACGGCCAGCTCGCTCTCGCCTTCCAGCGCACTTCCGGGAAGCAACGCCTTGACGTTGACGGTCACCGGTTCAAACTTCATCAGCAGCTCTGCGATTGATTGGAATGGGACGGCCCTGACGACTACCTATGTGAGCGCCACTCAGCTTACGGCGCAGGTGCCGGCATCGGACCTGGCCGGTGGCAGCGCCGCTACCAACGTGCCGGTCACTGTGGTCAACCCTGCTCCCGGCGGGGGCACTTCAAGCGCATTGCAGTTTGGCATCCTGGCTCGCGCAGCGAGTCTCGAGTCAATCAATCTTCCAGCGAACCGGCTCGTCTGGGACGCAACGCATGGAGAGCTTTATGCGAGCCTGCCGAGTAGCGATACGAACGGAAACAGCGTTGTCGCCATTAACCCATTAACTGCTACCGCAAGCACTCCGGTTCAAGTCGGATCGGATCCCGACGTACTTGCAATTTCAAGCGACGACAGCTTTCTTTATGTCGGTCTCGATGCCACCGGGCAGGTGGAACGGTTTATTCTGCCGGCACTCACTTTAGACACAAGCCTGAGCCTGCAGCTTCCTGACGATCCCATCTTTGGTCAGCAGGCGGCCCTGAATCTTGCAGTGGCGCCCGGTGAACCTCATACCTTTGCCGCTATCCTGGGCAATTACTCTTTTTCCGGGCCCAATACCGGAGGCACAGTTCTTTATGATGACGCCACGCCGCGGACGAACATCGTGAAGTATTACCAGGCTTCGGATTCATATCTAGCATGGGGAGCCAGCCCATCGATTCTTTACGCGAACGACAGTTACGACACCGGCAATGATTTGTATGTGATGTCAGCCAGTTCAAGCGGGCTGACTCTCAGCGCGGACTATGGATACCTGGTTCCAACGCAATATGGCGCTGTGCATTTCGATCCCCTGTCGGGCTATATCTTTTCAGACAATGGACGCGTCGTAGACGGGTCTACCGGGAATTTGATCGCCACGTTCAATTTAGGTGGGCAAGAAGCGGTTGCCTATTCAAGATGCGCACTCGATACCGCGAACGGGCTCGTCTTTTTTCTGGAAGAGACTAACGAACAATATAGTGCAGGCAAAGGCATGACGCTTGAGGCCTTTGATTCGAAAACTTACGCAAGCGTGGCAACACTGCCACTGCCCGATGTGACGGGATCTCCCGTGGACCTGATACGGTGGGGCAACGCGGGACTCGCTTTTCACGTTTCAAATTCAGGTTATAACTACAAGCCGTTTCCAGGCCCTATCTACCTGGTCGACGGCAGCTTTGTGAATTCGAAAAATGCGCCCGACTTCAACGGCGGTACAGCGCTTGTAAGCCCTCCTGCCCTGGCATCGATCAGCCCGCAGAGCGCCACTGCAGGATCTTCCGGCGCAACGCTCACCGTGACAGGAGCCGGCTTCGATGCCGGAACAGCCGTGATGTGGAACGGGCAAGCTCTCGAGACAACCCTGACCAGCGCAACCCAGTTGCAGGCGACCGTTTCGGCAGCGGATCTGGCAACGGCCGGAACGGCCCTGGTTTCAATCTCCGACTCGATCTCGTCGATGACGGCGCCCAATTCGCTTGGATTTACGATTCTTCCTGCGTCCAGCGGCACAACCAACCTGACAGCACTGAACCTGGCGAGTCTGGATCTGGCGTGGGACGCCACCGATTCACAGTTGATCGTTCCGGTGTGGAGCGCGGATGCAGCTTACCCCAACACGATTCTGGAGATCGATCCTACTACCGGCTCCATCACAAAATCGACATCCGTACCGCCCGATCCGGGCGTAGTAAGCGTTACTGGCGACGACAATTTGTATGTGGGGTTCCAGGCAATCAATGCGGTCGATGAACTCACTTTGCCTGACCTCGGCTCAAAGTTGAGCTGGAGCCTGGGCGCACAACTTGGTTTTGGCCCCTATATTGCTCGCGATATTGAACCTGCCCCGGGCGAGT
>Ga0181517_10002892_pt1 | contig 16908 bp, 15 predicted proteins | sample PEATcosm2014_Bin_31_FD_119748 | JGI IMG/M metagenome (GOLD analysis project Ga0181517, IMG submission 119748) | Peatland microbial communities from MTU Mesocosm Facility, Houghton, MI, USA - PEATcosm2014_Bin01_30_metaG | ecosystem: Environmental > Terrestrial > Soil > Wetlands > Peat | place... | reverse complement strand
TTGGTGCGGATGGGCGCGGCGTGGGCGCGGCAGGCGTGGAGCGCGCCGCAATGAACCGCGTCTTCAAACATCTGAAATATCCGCTGCGCCACCCGGGCATCATCGGGCGCGCCGCGGAAAATTATTTTCGCATCTTTGCCCTCGGCCAGCCGCGGCTGCGGGGCGTCGAGTTCGCGCTGAATTACGAATGCCAATGCCATTGCGGGCATTGTTCGGCGGCGTTTCTCCGGCAGGGCGCGGCGCGGCCGGCGCTGGCGACCGACCGCGTCGTCGCGGCGCTGGCCGAATTGCTGCGGCTCGGCGCGATGAACATCAATCTGACCGGCGGCGAGGCGCTGCTGCATCCCGACCTGGAGCGCATCGTGCGCGCCGCGCGGCCGACGCGCGCGATGGTGACGCTGGCCAGCAACGGTTTGCTGGTCGACGGCGCCGCCGCCCGCCGCCTCGCCGCGTGGGGCGTGCGCATCGTGACGCTGAGCATCGACTCCGCCGACGCGGAAACGCACGACCGTTTTCGCGGCCATCCGGGTTGCCATCAGGCGGTCCTCGACGCCACGCGTTTCTGCGCGGAGGCCGGCGTCGAGCCGTACTGGTGCACGGTGATGACGCCGGAAAACGTGCAGAACGGCGATCTGCTGCGCGTGGTGGAAATGGCCGGGCAACGCGGCATCTTTCTGACGATCAACAAGCCGTGCCCCGTCGGCCGTTGGTGGGACAAGCAGATCGCGCTCTCGCCGGAGGCGCTGGCGCTGCACCGCCGCCTATTGAAACTGCCGCACGTGCGATGGGAGGGCCATTCCAACTTCCGTCGCGAAGGCTGCCCGGCGGGGTTGGAGAAGCTGTATATCAGTCCGTACGGCGATGTCATGCCCTGCCCGTTTATCCATATTTCGTGGGGCAATTTGCAAGACCGGCCGCTGGCGGAAATCTGGTTGGCGATGCTCGCGGCCGGACCGTTCAACACGATCCGCGACGGTTGTCCGATTTCGCAGGACGAAGCATTCGCGGCGCGCTGGATTCGGCCGCTGTACGAGCAAGACGTCCATCCGTTGCCCAGCGCGGAACATCCGGAATTGCGGGGGAAAACGCCGTGACGGGCCTCCGCCCGGCATTCGACGATCGCCGGCGCTCGACGCCGGGCTGGCGAAATGTGCGGCTCGGCCTGCGTTATTGGCGGCTGTGGCCGAAGCTGGCCGTCAACTACGCGCGCGCGCGGCGCGGCGAGCGGGTGCTGCGCGGCGTCGAATTTGCGATCACCTTTCGCTGCAATTTGCACTGCCGCCACTGCCTGCGCACCAAGCTGATCGACGAAGCCGCGACCGAGTTGTCGCGGGCGGAAATCCTGGATGCGGTGCGGCAGATCGCGCGGCTCGGGGGCGTGTTCGTCAATTTCACCGGCGGCGAGGCGAGTCTGCGGCCGGATATCCTCGACATCGTCGGCGACGCGGCGACCGTGCCCCGACTGATCGTCACCCTCGCCTCCAACGGCTACGAACTGGACGCGGCCAAGATCGCGGCGTTGGCCGGGCGCGGCCTGGCGATGCTGGTGTTGTCGCTCGACGGCGCGACGGCCGCGACGCACGACGCTTTCCGCCGTCAGCCGGGTTCGTTCGCGCGCACCGCGGCCGCCGTTCGCGAGGCCAAGGCCCGCGGTCTCGACGTCTGGCTGACGTGCGTCGCCACCAACGAGGGCCTGCTCGGCGGCGAGGTCCGCCGGACCGCCGAAGTGGCGCGCGATTGGCGCTGCACGTTCACGCTCAATCTGCCGTACGACGTCGGCGCGTGGGAAGGCGGCGACGTGGCGCTGATGCCCGACGCCTACGCGGAATATCGCAATTTGCTGCGCCTGCCGTGGGTCCGGTGGGAGGGCTCATCCAATTGGCTCGGCGAAGGCTGCCCGGCCGGCGTCGAGAAAATCTACATCACGCCGTACGGCGATGTAATGCCCTGCGCGGTGATCCACCGCTCCTACGGCAATCTGCGGCGCGAATCGTTGGCGACAATTTACGCGCGGCTCGGCGAGCACCCGGCGTTCCGGGACTGCCGCAAAGCATGCCTGGTGGCGGAGGACCGCACGCCGCTGGAATCACGAGATATCGGATAACAGGCAAGAAACGGCCGCTTTGGTCAAGAAACCGAAGAACCGCCGTTGCCTGCGGAGGCGGGCGATCGGTCGGTGCAATCGAGCCACCGAGAGGTAAACGGGATTGACGTGAGCCGATTTGCTCGTGGCGTCGACAAACATGCGCACGAGACAGAGAAAACAACGTGGATCACTTTCGAATCCCGAGCCCCGACCCCGCTGCCATCCTTGTTGCCCCCTTCGCTTTATGGTAAGCGGGCGCGTTATGATCAACGCGAAACTCCAATTGGCCGATTTCGCTTACGCGGTGCCGCCGGAACTGATCGCGCAGCAACCCGCGCCGCGGCGCGACGAAAGCCGGCTGTTGGTGATTCCGCGCGGCGGTCCGATTGAGCACCGTCGTTTCACCGACATCGCCGAGTTGCTCCGCCCGGGCGACTTGCTGGTGCGCAACAACGCCAAGGTGCTGCCGGCGCGGCTGATCGGCCGGCGCGCCGGCGGCGGGCGGGCGGAACTGCTGCTCCTGCGCCCCGAGGCCGGCCCGGGCGTCCGCTGGCGAGCGCTGGCGAAGCCGGGCAAGGCGCTGCGGCCGGGCATTGGGCTCGAATTCGGTTCGCTGGCCGCGCGCGTCGAGGCGAAACTGCCCGACGGCGAAGTAGTCGTTGCCTTTTCGGTCGCGGCGGCCGATTTTCCCCAATTGCTCGAACGCGAGGGGCGGATGCCCTTGCCGCCGTATGTCCGGCGCAACGAGCGGACCGACCCCGCGACGCTCGCCGCCGACGCCGAGCGCTACCAGACGATTTACGCGCGGGTTCCCGGCGCCGTCGCCGCGCCGACGGCCGGCCTGCATTTCACCGACGACACGTTCGCCGCCATTGCGAAAAAGGGGATCGCCGTCGCCGACCTGACGCTGCTGGTCGGCGCCGGCACGTTTTTGCCGATTCGCACCGACGACCTCGACGCGCACGTCATGCACGCCGAATGGTTCGATCTGCCGCCGGCGACCGGCGCGGCGATCGACGCTTGCCGCACGCGCGGGGGCCGCGTCGTGGCGGTCGGCACTACGGCCGCGCGCGTCCTGGAAACGCTCGGCGGCGCCGACGGCCGGGCGCCGGCCGGGCGCGGCGAGACGCGGCTGTTCATCAAGCCGGGCCATCGCTGGCGCGTGGTCGATGCGCTGGTCACGAACTTCCATTTGCCAAAAAGCACGTTGCTGGTGCTGGTGTGCGCCCTCGCCGGAACCGACCGCATGCTGGCCGCCTATCGCGAGGCGGTCGCGGAACGCTATCGGTTTTTCAGTTACGGCGACGCGTGCTGGATCGAACGCGGCGAACAGTGAACAATGAACAACGAACAGTGAACAGTGAACGGCGAGCAGTGCACAGGCGATGACGACCGCTTTTCAATTCGATGTACTGGCGACGGACGGCAAGACGGCCGCGCGCCGGGGCCGCATCCGCACGCCGCACGGCGAGGCGGACACGCCGGCGTTCATGCCGGTCGGCACCGCGGGTTCGGTCAAGACGCTCGACAACCGCGACCTCGACGAACTCGGCGCGCAGCTCGTGCTGGCCAACACCTATCATCTGTTTCTGCGCCCGGGCCACGACGTGGTGCGCGATCTGGGCGGCCTGCACGGGTTCACCGGCCGCGCCAAGCCGTACCTTACGGATTCCGGCGGCTTTCAGGTCTTCTCGCTCGGCGATTTTCGCAAGATCACCGAGGAAGGCGTGCGGTTCGCGAGCCACATCGACGGCACGCGGCACATGTTCACGCCCGAATTGTCGATCGAAGTGCAGGAGGCGCTGGGCGCCGACATCATCATGGCCTTCGACGAATGCATTCCGTACCCGGCGGAGGACGAATACGTCCGCCAGTCGACGGAACGCACGGTGCGCTGGACGCGGCGGTGCCTCGGCGCCAAGACCCGCGGCGACCAGGCGCTGTTCGGCATCGTGCAGGGCGGCATGAGCGAAGAACTGCGGCGCTGGAGCGTCGAGCAGACGACCGCGCTCGACTTGGACGGCTACGCGCTGGGCGGCCTGTCGGTCGGCGAGAGCAAGCCGCAGATGATGCACATCGCCGCCTTCGCCGCGCCGCTGCTGCCGGCGGAAAAGCCGCGCTATGTGATGGGCGTCGGCCACCCGGAAGACATCCTGGAGATGATCTCGTTCGGCGTCGACATGTTCGATTGCGTCATGCCGACGCGCAACGCCCGCACCGGCACGATCTATACGAGCGCCGGCCGGCTGAACATCCGCAACGCCTGCCACAAGACCGACGCGCGGCCGCTCGACGCCGAATGCGCCTGCCCGACCTGCGCGCGCCACAGCCGCGCCTACCTGCGGCACCTGTTTCTCGCCGGCGAGCCGTCGGCGCTGCGCCTGCTGACCATTCACAATCTTTCCTTTTATTTCGCGATGATGGCGGCGGCGCGGCGGGCGATTGCCAACGGCGCGTTCTTTGACTATCATGCCGCGTTTCGCGAAAAACTGGCGAGCAGCGAATAACCGAAAGGACTCGAACATGTGGGCGAGCATTGCGAACGCCGCGGGCCAACTCGGCGGCGGCGGCGGGGCCGGCGGCGGCAAACCCCAGGATGTCTACAGCACAATCATGCTGTTCGGCCTGATGGCCGTTATTTTCTACTTTTTCCTGATCCGGCCGCAGTCGAAGCGGCAAAAAGACCATCAGGCGATGATCAACGAGCTCAAACGGGGCGACGAGGTGGCCACCACGGGCGGCATCATCGGCAAGATCCACAGCGTCACGGACAAGCTCGTGGTGCTCGAGATCGCGCAGAACGTGCGCATCCGCGTGCTCAAGGCGCAGATCGCCGGCAAACATTCGGTCGACGCCAGCAAAGAAGAAGAGTAGTCGCGTTTTCCACGCGTCACGGGTAGGAAGTTATGAAAGACACAAAGATCCTGATCATCGTCGTCGTGGCGGTCATCAGCGGGCTGCTGCTGATTCCCACGATCACCGGCAAAGAAGTTTCGTGGTTCCCGTCGCACAAGATCAATTTGGGTCTTGATCTGCGCGGCGGTATGCAGATCGTGCTGCAGGTCGAAGTGGACAAAGCTGTCCGCGACGAACTGGGCCGCATCGGCCAGCAGGAATTGCCGGACAAGCTGAAGGAAGAGAGCGTCACGCTGAAAAAGGCCTACGTCAGCGACACGGCCGACAAGCTGATCGTCGAGTTCAACGACGAAAACGATCGCAACAAGGCGCGGACGATTCTCGAAGCGCAGTGGAAGCAGTTCACCATTGAAGACACCCGCTCGGCCGGCGGGCCGGCGCTGGCGCTGGGCATGCAAAAGGAAGTCATCGCGGGCATCCGCGAGAACGCGCTGAAGCAGGCGCGGCAGATGATCGACAACCGCATCAACGAGTTCGGCGTCGCCGAGCCGGAAATCTACACCTCGGGCGGCGAGCAGATCATCGTGCGGCTGCCGGGCGTGGTCGATCCGGGCCGCGCCAAGCAACTGATCGGCCGCACCGCGGTGCTCGAATTCAAACTGCTCACCGACAAGGCGATTTGCGGCCCGACGAAAGACGAACTGCTGCGGCCTTACGGCGGGCAGCCCCCCGAGGGCTACGCCACGTATGCGCGCGTCGCCAAGAAATCCTCGAGCGACGAAAGCGGCTATTGTCTGCTGCGCAAGACTCCTGATTTCGCCGGCTCGTATTTGACCGACGCCCGCATGGGCTTCGGCCAATACCAGGAGCCGGAAGTCGAATTCCAGTTCAATCAGGAAGGCGCGCGGAAGTTCGGCGAATTGACCGGCGCCAACATCGGCAAGCAACTGGCGATCGTGCTCGACAACCAGATTTACAGCGCGCCGGTCATCAACTCGCGAATCAGCAGCCGCGGGCAGATCACCGGCAGTTTCACCCCCGAGGATGCGCAGGACCTGGCGATCGTGCTGCGGGCCGGCGCGTTGCCGGTGCCGGTGCGCATCGAGGAAGAGCGGACCGTCGGCGCGACGCTCGGCGAAGATTCGATCCATCGCGGCACCGTCAGCTTCATCGTCGGCGGCCTCGCCGTCGTGTTCTTCATGGCCTTGTACTACCGCACGATCGGCTTCTCGGCCAACCTCGCGCTGGTGCTGAACGTGGCGATGGTGCTGGGCGGCATGGCGGCCCTCGGCGCCACGCTGACCATGCCCGGCATCGCCGGCATCATCTTAACCGTCGGCATGGCGGTCGACGCCAACGTGATCATCAACGAACGCGTGCGCGAAGAACTGCGCCTGGGCAAATCGCCGCCGGCGGCGGTGCGCGTCGGCTACGACCGCGCTTTGTGGACGATTCTCGACTCGCACGCGACGGGCCTGATCGCCGCGGCGTTCCTGTATGAATTCGGCACGGGCCCGGTGAAGGGCTTCGGCGTCACGTTGATCATCGGCCTGATTTCGAGCGTGTTCACGGCGATCGTCATTACGCGCGTCATCGCCGACCGCCTGGCGGCGCGCAGCCGCGACACACTGAGCATCTAGCACAAGGATTCGGAAATGCACAAATTTCGCGAAATCATTCCGCAGGGAACGAAGATAGATTTCATGGGCCACGCGAAATACGTGGTGCCGTTTACGGTCACGCTGGCGATCATCTCGCTCGTGTGGATGTTCACCAAGGGCTTCAACTGGGGCATCGACTTCGCCGGCGGCCTGGAATGCGCGTCGAGTTCAAGGCGCGGCGCAGAACGTGAAGATCGCCGACGTGCGCAAGGCGATGGACGAATTGCCTAAGGCGCTGAACCTGCAGGATCTGGAGGTCAACGACTTCGTCATCCCCGGCAAGAACGTGTACGCGATCAAGGCCAAAGGCGAAGAGCGCGTCGCCCGCGCCGGCGGCGACGTGGCGTTGCACGACCTTTCGTCGAAGCTGCTCGAGTACCTCGAGGGCCGGTACGGCAAAGGCAACGTCGAGATCGTGTCCACCGACATGGTCGGCCCGCGCGTCGGCCACACGCTGCGCAAAGCGGGAATTCTCGCGGTCGTCGGCGCCTTGGGCGGCATCCTCGTCTACATCGGCTTCCGGTTCGACTTCAAATACGGCCAGGGCGCGGTCATCGCCACGGCCCACGACGTAATCATCACCGCCGGCCTCTTCGCCATCCTGCAACGCGAAATCAACCTGACGGCGGTTGCCGCGCTGCTGACCATCGCCGGCTATTCCACGAACGACACGATCGTCATCTTCGACCGCATCCGCGAAGGCCGGCGCGGCAAGTACCGCACGCTGCCGTTGCGCGAGGCGATCAACAAGTCGATCAACGAGACGCTCAGCCGCACGATCCTCACCTCGGGCGTGACGATGCTCGCGGTGCTGGCGATGCTGTTCCTTGGCGGCGAAACGCTGTTCGATTTTTCGCTGGCGATGACCTTCGGCATCATCATCGGCACCTACTCTTCGATCTTCATCGCCAGCCCGTTGTACGTCTGGGCCGACGAGTTGTTCGCGTCGCGCCGCAAGGCCCGGCGCGCCGCCCGCTGACGAAAGTTGCCGTCGCCGGCCCGCAAACGTTGGATCGTCGCCGCCGGTGAGCCGCTGGCCGAGCGCCGGCTGATGGACGAACTCGAAGTCGGGCCGATCACCGCCCGGGTGCTGGTCGCGCGCGACTGGCGCGAACCCGCCGCCGTGAAGCGCTTCCTGCGGCCCCGTCTGTCCGATCTCCCCTTGCCGAAAAAATTGTGCGACGCCGAACGCGCGGCGCGCCGCATCGCCGACGCCGTCGCCGACGGCGAGCCGATCGCCGTGCACGGCGACTACGACGCGGACGGCGTCACGGCGGCCGCGTTGCTCGTCGAGTTTCTCGGGGCGATGGGCGGGTCGGCCGCGGCGTATATCCCGAGCCGCTTCGAACACGGCTACGGCTTCGCCGCCGAGTCGGCGCGGGAGCTGGCGGCGCGCGGCTGCAAGCTGCTGCTCACCGTCGATTGCGGCGTCAACGATCACGAAGCGGTGCGCGCCGCCAACGAACTCGGGATGGAAGTCATCATCACCGACCACCACGAGATCGCCGGCGGGTTGCCGCCGGCGCTGGCCGTGGTCAACCCGCACCGGCCCGAGTGCGGGTTTCACGAGGAGAGGCTGGCCGGCGTCGGCGTGGCGTTTTTCGTCGCCGCGGCGGTGCGGCAGGAGTTGGAGCGCCGCGGTTCGTCCGCCGCCGCGGAATACGATCTGAAAAATCTGCTCGATTTGACCGCGCTGGGCACGGTCGCCGACATCGTGCCGCTGGTCGGGGTCAATCGCATTCTCGTCTATCACGGCCTGGCGCTGATCGACGAGGACCGCCGGCCGGGCTTGGCGGCGCTGAAAAAGGTGGCGGGCGTAACCGGCCGCGCAACCGGCGGCGACATCGGTTTTCGGCTGGCCCCGCGGATCAACGCGGCGGGCCGCCTGGGCGACGCCGGCGTCGGCGTGCGGCTGCTGTTGACCGGCGACGCGCACGAAGCGGGGCAGATCGCCCGGCAGTTGCACGAGGAAAACGCCAAGCGCCAGGCCATCGAGGGCGCTATCTTCGCCGAAGCGCAACGGATGATCGCGAAAATCACGCGTCGCGAACGCCTGCAGACGATTGTCTTGGCGCACCCCGAATGGCACCCCGGCGTGATCGGCATCGTCGCCAGCCGCTTGGTTGACGTCTTCCATCGCCCGACCATCTTGATCGCCGCCGGCGAGGAAGTCGGCCGCGGCTCCGGCCGCTCGATCCCCGATTTCAACCTGTACGAGGCCATCAACGCGTGCGCCGAGCACCTCGAGGGTTTCGGCGGCCACGCCCAGGCGGCCGGCATCCAAATCCGCTCGGACAAGATCGTCGACTTCGCCAAGGCCTTCGACCAATACGCCCGCAGACGGCTCAAGGCCGACGACCTCGCGCCGAAGCAGCGCATCGACGCCGTGTGCGGCATCGACGACATCGACGAGCGTCTCGTGCGCGAACTCAGCCGCCTCGCGCCGTTCGGCTTCGGCAACTCCGAACCGGTGCTCGCGGCGCGCGACGTGCGCGTCCTCGCCAAGCAGATCGTCGGGACCGACCACCTGAAGCTGCGCCTGCCCTGGGGCCGTTCGGCGATCGCCGTCATCGCCTACGGCCGCGCCGACGCCTGCGAGAAAATCGGCAGCCGCATCGACCTCGCCTTCTGTCCCGAGTTCAATAACTTCGGGGGCGTCGAGCACATCCAACTGCGGGCTAGGGATGTGGTGATTCCGGAAGAAGATCGACCTGATTGACGCCCCGCCCTCGCCGGTGCAACATCGATCCGAGCAGTATCTCCCGAAAGTGATCGAGGAACGAAAACATGAAGAAAGCGCTTGTGATCGCGACCCTCGTTGCGTGCGTCTGCTGCCTGATCGCCATCGCGTCCGCCGAACGCCAGGCGTCGCCGACACCGACTCCGCCGGCACCCGCCGTGCCGCCGGCCGTCGCGCCGTCGGCGAAAACCGCCGACACGGCGGACATGGTGCACATTCGGGCCGGCATTTTCACGATGGGCCGCGTCGCGGGCGACAAGAACTACGATACGGACGAAACGCCGGCGCATCGCGTGGGCGTCAATCCGTTCTGGATGGACCAGCATCCGGTGACGATGGCCGAGTACGAGGCGTGCGTCGGCGCGAAGGTCTGCCAACCGGCCAAGACGTCCACCGAGGCGATGTGGGCCGAATATTACAACGCCGGCAAAAACGACCGCGCCAATCACCCGGCGAACGGCGTGGATTGGAACGACGCCACGGCGTATTGCACGTGGAAGGGCAAGCGGTTGCCGACCGAGGCGGAGTACGAATACGTCATGCGCGGCGGGCGCGAGGGCGTCATTTATCCGTGGGGCCCCTCGCCGACGCCGACGGCGCACTTCGGCAATTACGCCGACGAAAGCCTCAAGAAAAAATACGACAACTGGAAAATCTACCCGGGCTACGACGACGGTTTTACGGGCACGTCGCCGGTCTGCACGTTCAAACGCAACCTGTACGGTCTGTGCGACATCAGCGGCAACGTCTGGGAATGGTGCGCCGATTGGTACGCCAAGGGTTATTACGCCACGTCGCCTTCGACCAATCCTCAGGGCCCGGCGACCGGAAAGGACCGCGTGCTGCGCGGCAGCGCCTGGGACAGCGAACCCTGGTACGGCCGGACCTCCGCGCGCGATTACGCGGCGCCCACGTATTGGTATCACAACATCGGCTTCCGGTGTGTGAAGGACTGAGAGGCTGCGCCGCGCGAAGCGCGCCGGGGGCCACGCAAGACCCAGCCTCCCAGTCTCGCCTCGCGCTTCGCGCGGCGAGCCTCCCGTTTGACATCGCTTCCGCGTCCCGTTATCTTGCGGTCATGAACCGGATGCGAATCAGTCACCGCCATCATTGGACCGGAACCGCCGCCGGATGATGGCGCCCTAGATCGAATCGCCATCGACGCCGGCTGCGGGCCGGCGTTGTTCGTTAACAGAGAGGGGTTGCGGCATGATCGATTCCGCGGACCGCGGCAACGTCAAATTGGCGTTGCCCAAAGGTCACATGGAAGACGAGGTGATCAAACTGCTGGCCGACGCCGGCATCCGCGTCGCGACGAGCAGCCGCAGTTACCGGCCTACGCTTTCGCTGCCCGGGTTCAGCGTCAAAGTGCTGCGGCCGCAGAACATCGTCGAAATGCTGCAACTCGGTTCGCGCGACGTCGGTTTCGCCGGCGCCGATTGGGCGGCCGAACTCGATGCGGATATCGTCGAGTTGCTGGACACCGGCCTCAACCCGGTGCGCCTGGTCGCCGCCGCGCCGGCAGAAATCCTCGTCCGCGGCAAGCTGCCGCGCCGGCGGCTGATCGTCGCGTCGGAATACGAACGGCTGACGCAGGATTGGATTCGGCACAAGCGCTTGAGAGCGACTTTCGTGCTCTCGTACGGCGCCACCGAGGTGTTTCCGCCCGAAGACGCCGACTGCATCGTCGACAACACCGCGACCGGCTCGACGCTCGTCGTCAACCGGCTGGAGATCGTCGATGAACTGATGACGTCGTCGACGCGTCTCTACGCCAATCGCAAAGCCATGGTCGATCCGTTCCGCCGCGAAGCCATCGAGCGCCTGGTGCTGCTGCTCTCGTCGGTGCTCGAAGCGCGCCGGCGGGTCATGATCGAACTCAATGTGCCGGCCGACAGGCTCGAGGAAGTGATTCGCTTCTTGCCGTGCATGCGCAAGCCGACGATCGCGCCGCTGCACGGCGAAAGCGGCTACGCCGTCAAGGCGGCTGTGCCGCGGGCCGATCTGCCGACCCTGATCCCGCGGCTGAAACTGCACGGCGGGTCCGATGTGGTCGTCACCGCGCCCGATCAACTGGTGCCGTAAGGCGAGAGGAACGGCGATGGACGAATCGCGCGACAAAAAGCCCGTCCCCGCGCCCAACCTGAGCGGGTTGAAGGGCTACTCCGTGCCGCGCGCGCCGGCCCCGACGGATCTGCCGCTCGATCGCAACGAGGGCGAGGCGCCACCTTCGGCGTTGCTCGTGGAACTCGCCGCGCTCGGGCCCGCGCTGCTCAATAGTTATGAAAAAGACCGCGGGCTCGAGCTGCGCGTCGCCGCGATGCTGGGCGTTGCGCCCAACCAGGTGCTGGCGACGGCCGGCGGCGACGAGGCGATCGACCGCGCGTTTCGGGTCTACGTGCAACCGGACCGCGAAGTGATCGTGCCGACGCCGACCTTCGAAATGTTGGTGTCGTTCGCGCGGCTGTCCGGCGGCGTGATCAAACGCGTGCCCTGGCCGGAAGGCGCGTTTCCCCTCGAGGCGACGATCGCCGCAGCGACGCCGCGCACCGGCGTAATCGTCGTCATCAGCCCGAACAACCCGACCGGCGCGATCGCCACCGCCGACGATTTGCGCCGTCTCTCGGCGGCCGTGCCGCACGCGCTGTTGCTGGTGGATCTGGCGTACGGGGATTTCGCCATCGAAGACCTGGCGCCGGTCGCGACGCAGTTGCCCAACGCGTTGATCATTCTGACGCTGTCGAAAGCGTGGGGATTGGCCGGTTTGCGCGTCGGGTTCGCGGTCGGCCCGCGCGAAATCATCGAACGACTGGGAGTGGCCGGCGGTCCGCACCCGGTTTCGAAACTGTCGCGCGCGTTCGCCGAGCGTTGGCTCGACGTCGGCGGGCCGCGCAAACACGCCTTTGTCGCCCGCGTGCGCGCCGAACGCGTGGCGCTGGCGGACCTGCTCGCCGCGCTTGGCGCCGCGCCGTTGCCGTCGCAGGCGAATTTTGTCTACGCCCGGTTTCGCGACGCCGTCTGGGTGCGCGATGCAGCGGCCGGCTTCGGGATCGCGCTGCGCTTGGTCACTGGCAAAGACGGCGTCGCCTGCGGGCTGCGCATCACCTGCCCCGGCAACGACGCCGACTTCGGGCGGCTGCAACACGCCTTGCAAACGACGCTCGCGCCGGAAGCGCTGCTGTTCGACATGGACGGCGTGCTCGCGGATGTGGCGCTGTCGTATCGGACCGCGATCGCCGAAACCGCGCGCTCGTTCGGCGTCGAGGTGACGCCGGCGGACATCGCCGCGGCCAAGGCCGCCGACGGCGCCAACGACGATTGGGTGGTCACGCAACGGCTGCTGGCGGCGCGCGGCGTGCGCGTCGACCTCGCCGAAGCGACGGTCCGTTTTGAAGACATTTATCAAGGCGCGCCCGGCCGGCCGGGGCTGCGCGAAAAAGAGACGCTCATTCCCGACCCGGCGCTGCTGCGCGAGTTGGCGGCGCGAATGCCGCTGGGCGTGGTGACGGGCCGGCCGCGCGACGACGCGATGCGTTTTCTGCGCGGCGCCGGCGTCGCCGAATTGTTCCGCGTCGTGATCTGCCGCGAAGACGCGCCGCTCAAACCCGATCCGGCGCCGGTGCGGCTCGCGCTCGCCCGCCTCGGCGTGCGGCGGGCCTGGATGATCGGCGATGCCCCCGACGACATTCGCGCCGCGCGGGCCGCCGGCGTGCTGCCGCTGGGTTTTCTGCCGCCCGGAACGCCGCGGGCGGAGGTGACGAATTGGCTGCACCAGGCCGGCGCGGCGCGCGTGCTGGACCGCCTGGACCAACTGAAGGAGCTGTTGCCATGATCGAACGCCGCGCCGAATATCGCCGCACGACCAAGGAAACCGACATCCTCTGCCGCCTCGCGCTCGACGGCGCGGGCGACATCAAAGTCGATTCCGGCATCGGTTTTCTCAACCACTTGCTGGAAACGTTGGCCCGCTTTGCGCGCTTCGACTTGACGCTGGAATGCCGCGGCGACCTGGCCGTCGACGACCATCACTCGGCCGAAGATTGCGCGCTCGCCCTCGGCTCGGCGCTTGACAAGGCGCTGGGTGAAAAACGCGGAATCGCGCGGTTCGGTTCGGCTTACGCGCCGATGGACGAGTCGCTCGCCCGCGCAGCGCTCGACTTGTCGGGCCGGCCGTTTGCGGCGGTCGACCTCGGCCTGAAGCGCGACGCGCTCGGCGCTCTCGCGTGCGAAAATATTCCGCACCTGCTGCGCTCGTTCGCAACCGCGGCGCGGCTGACGCTGCACGTCGACGTGCTGCGCGGCGAGAACGATCATCATCGCGCGGAAGCCGCGTTCAAGGCCGTGGCGCTCGCCTTGCGGCAGGCGGTCGCGCTCGACGGCGGCGCCGACGTGCCCAGCGCCAAGGGAGTTTTGTGATGGCCGACGTCGAAGCGTTGGTCGTCCGCACGGGCGTGGCGAATCTGGCGTCGGTGTTCGCCGGGCTGGCCCGCGCGGGCGCGCGGCCGCGGCTGGCGGAAAACGCGGCGGAGATTGCGGGCGCGGCGGCGGTGGTGCTGCCCGGCGTCGGCGCGTTCGGCGCCGGCATGCGGGAGTTGGCGGCGGCCGGGTTGATCGAGTCCGTGCGCGAGCGCCTCGCCGCCGGCCGGCCGACGTTGGCAGTCTGCCTGGGACTGCAACTGCTGTTCGAAACGAGCGAAGAAACGCCGGGCGTCGCGGGCCTCGGCGTTTTGCCGGGCGCGGTGGGGCGGTTTGCCGGCGCGGTGCGCGTGCCGCAAATGGGCTGGAACCGCATCGAGCCGGACGACGGCTGCGCGCTGACGCAGCCGGGCTGGGCGTATTTCGCCAACTCGTACCGCGTCGCCCGGCTGCCGGCCGGCTGGCGCGGCGGGTGGGCCGACTACGACGGCCGGTTCGTGGCGACGCTCGAACGCGGCGCCGTGCTGGCCTGCCAGTTCCATCCGGAATTGTCCGGCGTTTACGGCTTGGAGTTGTTGCGGCGCTGGCTCGCGCGCGCCGCGGGAGGCCGCGATGCTGGCGCATAGAATCATCCCCTGCCTCGACACGCGCGACGGCCGCGTCGTCAAAGGCGTGAAATTTCAGGGCCTGCGCGACGCCGGCTCGCCGCCCGATCTGGCGTACGCGTACGAGCAGCAAGGCGCGGACGAGATTGTCCTGCTCGACGTCAGCGCGACCCCCGAAGGCCGACGGACGCAGCTCGAGACGGTGCGGCAGGTGCGCGCGCGCTTGTCGATTCCGCTGACCGTCGGCGGCGGCGTGCGCACGGCCGACGACGCCGGCCGGTTGCTCGACGCGGGCGCGGATAAGGTCGGCGTGAACACCGCCGCGGTGGCCGACCCGAACGTGCTCGCCGAAATCGCCGAGCGCTACGGCCGCCAGTGCACGATCCTCGCGCTCGACGCCAAGTCGACGCAGCCGGGGCGCTGGCAGGTCGTCGTGCTCTCCGGCGCCCAGGAAACCGGCCGCGACGCGGTCGAATGGGCGCGCGAAGCCTGCGCGCGCGGCGCGGGCGAAATCATGCTCACCAGTTGGGACCGCGACGGCACGCGGCAGGGTTACGATCTCGACCTGATGCGCGCGGTGTCGGCGGCGGTGCGCGTGCCGATCATCGCCTCCGGCGGCGCCAGCACGTTCGAGCAATTGCTCGACGGCATTCGCGCCGGCGCGGACGCCGTGCTCGCGGCCTCGATTTTTCATTACGGCGAATTGACCGTGGCGCAGATCAAAGACTATCTCGCCGCGCACGGCGTGGAGGTGCGCCGGTGATCACGCCCTGCATCGATTTGATGAACGGCTCGACCGTCCAGTTGATCGGCGGCCGCACGAAGGCGCTCGACGCCGGCGACCCGCTGCCGCTCGCCGAACGGTTTCGGCGCGTCGGCGAAATCGCCGTCGTGGATCTCGACGCCGCGATTGGCCGGGGCGGCAACGCCGACCTGATGCGCCGGCTGGTCCGCTTCGCGCCGTGCCGCGTCGGCGGCGGCATTCGCGACGCCGATGCCGCGCGCGCCTGGCTCGACGCCGGCGCGACCAAGGTCGTCATCGGCACGGCCGCCACCCCCCAAGTGCTCAACCAACTGCCGCGGGACCGCGTCGTCGCGGCGCTCGACGCCGAGCGCGACGAGGTCGTCGTCGAAGGCTGGCGCAAACGCACCGGCCGCACGGTTCTGGAACGCATGCAGGAATTGCGCGGCCTGGTCGGCGGTTTCCTCGTGACCTTCGTCGAGACGGAAGGCCGCATGCAGGGCATCGACCTGGCGCGCGTGAAAGCGGTGCGCGAGGCGGCCGGCGACGCGGAACTGACGATCGCCGGCGGCGTGACGACGGCCGAGGAAATCGCGGCGCTCGACCGGCTTGGCGCGGACGCGCAAGTCGGCATGGCGATCTACACCGGCCGTCTGGGTCTGGCCGAAGCATTTGCGGCGCCGCTGCGCTCGGATCGGCCGGACGGACTGTGGCCGACCGTGGTCGTCGACGAACGCGGCGGCGCGCTGGGGCTGGCGTATTCCAATCTCGAAAGCTTGCGGGCGGCGATCGATTCCGGCCGCGGCGTTTATTGGTCGCGATCGCGCGGCCTGTGGATCAAGGGCGCGACATCCGGCGACGAGCAGGACCTGCTGCGCGTGCACGTCGATTGCGATCGCGACACGCTGCGTTTCACCGTGCGGCAACGCGGCGGCGGTTTCTGCCATCGCGGCACGCGCACCTGCTGGGGCGAGGATCGCGGTCTGCCGCGGCTGGCGCAGCGGCTTGAAGCGCGACGGCGCGACGCCCCGCCCGGCTCGTACACGCGCCGGCTGTTCGACGATCCGGCGTTGCTGCGCGCCAAGCTCGCCGAAGAGGCGGCGGAGTTGGCCGACGCGGAAAGTCCCGAACAGGTCGTCGGCGAGGCCGCCGATCTGCTTTATTTCACGCTGGCGGCGATGGCGCGCGGCGGCGTGTCGCTCGCCGACGCCGAAGCCGAGTTGGACCGCCGCGCGTTGCTCGTCACCCGCCGTCCGGGCGACGCCAAGCCGCCCCAGGAGAGACCGGAATGAACGAACCATTTTTGCGCCGCATCCGTCCCGACGATGCGCCCGCGTTGCGTCGCGATCCGGTCGACGCCACGACGTTGGCCCGCGCCGCGGAGATCGTGGACCAGGTCCGCCGCGGCGGCGAAAGCGCGCTTCGCGCGCACGCCGAGCGGTTGGGAGATCTCGCGCCGGGCGCGCCGCTGGTTCGCCCGCGCGAGGAGCTCGCGGCCGCGCTGGCGGCGCTCGAACCGTCCGCGCGCAAGCTGCTGCGGCGAACGGCGGACCGCCTGCGGCGGTTCGCCGAGGCGCAACGGCGCTGCCTGCACGACCTGAATTTCCCGATTGTCGGCGGCGCCGCGGGCCACGTGGTGACGCCGGTGGCCAGCGCCGGTTGCTACGCGCCGGCCGGGCGGTTTCCGCTGGCGTCTTCGGTGCTGATGACCGTTGTGCCGGCCAAGGTCGCGGGGGTCGAGCGCGTGTGGGTTGCGTCGCCGCGACCCACGACGGAGATGCTGGCGGCCGCCGCGGTGGCCG
>Ga0181517_10002891_pt1 | contig 16919 bp, 13 predicted proteins | sample PEATcosm2014_Bin_31_FD_119748 | JGI IMG/M metagenome (GOLD analysis project Ga0181517, IMG submission 119748) | Peatland microbial communities from MTU Mesocosm Facility, Houghton, MI, USA - PEATcosm2014_Bin01_30_metaG | ecosystem: Environmental > Terrestrial > Soil > Wetlands > Peat | place... | reverse complement strand
TCGAGAGGGATCACGGTCAGGGCCGCGCCGAGCTTCTTTTCGCCGTTGAAGAGGCGCGCCAGTTCGCCAATGGTCATGCCGTGGCGCAGCGGCAGGCCCGGCCAGTAGCCCGTGAAGGATTGATTGGCGGGATCGAGCAGCGGCCCCTCGACGTGCGTGCCGGTGACGGGGTTGGGTCGGTCGAGCACGTAGAATGGCAGGCCCGCCTGGGCGGCGGCTTCCATGGCATAGGCCATGGTGGTGGCATACGTGTAGAAGCGCGCGCCGGCGTCCTGAATGTCGAAGACCAGGGCGTCCAGGCCGCGCAGCATTTCGGGCGTGGGGCGCTGTGTTTTGCCGTACAGGCTGTAGACGCGTATGCCGGTGGCGGCGTCGGTGGAGTCGGTGAGGCCCTCGCGGTCTTCCCTGCCCCCGAAACCGTGTTCCGGCGAGAAGAGCGCGGCCACCTGGATACCGGCCTGGCGCATGAGGTCCACGTTGCGGCGGCCCAGGCGATCCACGCCGGTCTGGTTGGTGATCAGGCCGATGCGCTTGCCGGCGAAGGGGTGGAATTGCTGCGCCTCGAGGACATCCAAGCCGGTGCGCGTGGCCCCGTCGCGGACGATTTCGCGGCGCGCGCCGCCGCCCGCGAGCGTCTCGTTATACCCGGTGAGGGCGATTCCCTGCGCGGCGACACCCAGGTTCGCAGCGGCGATGGTGGCGACTTTGGCCCGCAGCGGCGTGAGAGCCGGCCGCGCCATGGGATGAACGCTATTGGCCAGCAGGATGACGTAACTGCGCGACGCCGGATCGATCCAGATGGAGGTTCCCGTGAAGCCCGTGTGGCCGTAGGAGCCGATGGGGAACAGCTCGCCGCGATTGCCCGAGTTCGGCGAATCGATATCCCAGCCGAGGCCGCGCAGGACGGGCTGATCGGGCGGGCTCTGCGGCTCGGTGAACTTGCGAACCGTGAGCGCGCTGAAGACGCGCACGCCATCGAGTTCCCCGCCCCCGATCATCATGCGGGCGAAACGCGCCAGGTCGTCGGCCGTGGAGAAGAGCCCGGCATGGCCCGCCACGCCGCCCATATTGCGCGCGGTGGGGTCGTGCACCACGCCGCGCAGGGGCGGCCCGTTCTTGGGGAAGCGCTCGGTGGGTGCGATGCGCGGCACCAGCGCGGCGGGCGGCTGGAACATGGTCTCTTTCATGCCCAGGGGAAGGAAGATATTCTGGCGGGCGTAATCGGAGAGCATCTGCCCGCTAAGACGGTGAACCAGCTCGCCCAGCAGGATGAAATTGATATCGCTGTAGACGAAGCGAACGCCGGGCGGCCCAGCGGGCGGGTCCGTCACGGCCAGGTGGATGCCCGCCTGGTAGCCCGTCCACGTGGGGTCGAGAGGCACATCCGGGCGCAAGCCGGAAAAATGCGTGAACAGGTTGCGTATGGTGATGTCGCTCTTGCCGCCCTGGAACTCGGGGATGTAATCGGTAATCTTATCGTTGAGGCGGAAGCGGCCCTGCTCGAACAGCTTCATCAGCGAGGGCGTGGTGGCGATCACCTTGGTGAGCGAGGCGCAATCGAAGATGGTATCGGCGGTCATGGCCTCGGGCACGGGAACCAGCGCGCGCTTGCCATAGGCTTTGCGATAGACCACCTGGTCGCGGTGGCCGATGAGCACGACCGCGCCTGGCAGGCGGCCCTGCTCGATGGCCTGGTTGATGGCTGCGTCGATGGCCGGACCGCCCTCGAAGCTCTGCGCCGCCAGCGCGGAGGCAGCCAGCACGGCGCAGCAGAGGAACTTCATATACCTCCATCATAGGCTGCGCGTCGGGCTAGCTCCGCAAGTTAGAATGTGGATCACATGCCAAGCTATCGAATCGCCGCCATTCCCGGAGATGGCATCGGCTGCGAAGTTGTCTCCGCGGGGATCGAAGTTCTGGAGGCCTGCGCCCGCCTGGAGAAGGGCTACGATCTCCAGTTCGAGCATTTCGACTGGGGGTCGGACTACTATAAGCGCCACGGCGTGATGATGCCCGCGGACGGCCTGGCCACGCTGCGCGGCTTCGACGCCATCTATTTCGGCGCGGTAGGCGCGCCGGATATACCCGACCACATCACCTTGTGGGGATTGCGCCTGGCCATCTGCCAGCCTTTCGACCAGTACGCCAACGTGCGGCCGGCGCGCCTGCTGCCGGGCATTCAAAGCCCGCTCGCCGGCGTCGGCCCGGAAGATCTCGATTGGGTCATCGTGCGCGAGAATTCCGAGGGAGAATACGCCGGCCACGGAGGACGCTCGCATCGCGGCCTTCCCGAAGAGGTGGCCACGGATGTCGCCATCTACACCCGCGCCGGCATCGCGCGCATCATGCGTTTCGCCTTCGAGCTGGCGCGCTCGCGGCCGCGCCACCAGCTCACCGTGGTGACTAAATCCAACGCGCAGCGCCACGGGCTGGTGCTGTGGGACGAGATCGCCGCCGAAGTGGCCGCCGGCTACCCGGACGTCCAGTGGGACAAGACCCTGGTGGACGCCATGACCGCGCGCATGACCCTCAAGCCGCGCACGCTCGATACGATCGTTTCCACCAACCTGCACGGCGATATTCTCTCGGACCTGGCGGCGGCGCTGGCCGGCTCTCTGGGCATCGGCCCGACCGCCAATCTAAACCCCGAGCGGCGCTTCCCATCCATGTTCGAACCGATTCACGGATCGGCGTTCGATATCGCGGGAAAGGGCATCGCCAACCCCATCGGAACGTTCTGGTGCGGCAGCATGATGCTGGAGCATCTGGGAGAGAAAGCCGCCGCCGCGCGCCTGATGCGAGCCATCGAGCGCGTCACGGCCGACAGTTCGCTACACACCCCGGACCTGGGCGGCACGGCCACCACGAAGCAGGTCACAGCGGCGGTCTGCGCGGCGCTGTAGGTGGGGCATGCTTTAGCTTGCCCGTTCAAGGCATCTGGGGGCGGCCGCTCTCGAGTATTCTGATAATCCAATCGGCGTGAGGCAGGCCGTAAGCTACGAGAGCTTTGATTTTGGTATCCACGTCGTACTCCACGCGCCGGATCGAGGGCTTGGAATCGTCCAGCAAGAGGTAAGAGGCGCGGCGATCGCTATCATAAGAGAGGCTCACGCTTCCCGTATTGACGACCGTCATTCCCGCGACCTCTCGAATGTACGAGTGGTGAATGTGCCCATAGACGGCCATCGGCCGGCCGAGCGGCCCGTAAACCGACTCCAGTTCGGCATCGCCGGCTTCCGGTCCAGGTGCGCGCCAGGCGCTTTCGGGGCTGGCGTGCACGAGCGCCATCCCGCCCACCATCTGAGTGCGCGGCAAACCGCCCAGCCAGGCGAGCCGGGCCTCGCCCAGAGCTTCGCGGTCGGCCTGCGCCATCTCCCGGATCGCCGCGAAGAGCGCTGCGAGCTTGGGCGATTGGCTCGCGAATTGTTCCAGCGATTCCGGTGCAGCCAGCATTTCGTCCGTGTTGCCGGCCACGCCGGGCCAGCCGAGATCGCGGACGCGGTCGACGATATAGGCCGAACCGGAGCCTCCATGGACCAGATCGCCGCCATGAAGAATCCGATCGGGAGAAGTTTGGCGCAGGTCGGCCAGCACAGCCTCGAACGCCGCCGGGTTGCCGTGGATGTCGGAAACAATGGCTACACGCATCGGAGTCCTTCCTGCCCGGTAGCATGGCCCAAACTTGATATCCTAAGACGCGGATGCCCCTCCCGATATTCCATCAAGCGCTGGGCCTGGCATGTGTGCTGGCCGGTACGATTGCGGCGCAAAACGCCGGTTCGCCCGTGGGCGTGTTCGAAATCCACGGCGACCTGGGCGCGGCACCCAAAAAAGGCTCGATGGAGTACATCGCCGCCTCGAACGAGTACCGCGTCACCGGCGGCGGCGGCAACATCTGGGGCACCGAAGACGCCGGATATTTCGCCTGGAGACAGCTTTCCGGCGATATCACCATAACTGCGGACGTTCACTTCGTCGGCACTGGCGCGGTGGAGCATCGCAAGGCCGTCCTGATGGTGCGGCAGAACCTGACGCCCGGTTCGGCCTATGCCGACGTGGCGCTGCACGGCGTCGGCCTCACGTCGTTGCAATACCGCAGCGCGGAAGGGGCCGCGACGCAGGAGATCCAGTCCCGGATCAACGCGCCGCTGCGCATCCGCATCGAGCGGCGCGGCAACAGCTTCACAATCTTCGTGGGCAACCCCGGAAACGAGCTGACCTCGTCCGGACCGGTGCAGGTGAACCTCGGCGACCCGGTCTACGTGGGAATCGGCGTGTGCTCGCACGATGCCAACGTGCTCGAGACCGCCGTCTTCGCGAATTTGACCATCGAGGGCACGCCGCCGCAGCAGCGCTATTCGAGCAAGATCGTAATCTACGACCTGGCCGCCAAGACCAACACTACGGTCTATCAGCAGGACGGCGTGATCGAGGCGCCCAACTGGTCGCGCGATGGCAAATACCTGCTGGTGAACACGGGCGGCGATTTGTATCGCCTGCCGGTGACGGGCGCCCAGCCCAAGCTCGAAAAGATCGATCTGCATGGAGATTACCGCTGCAATAACGATAAGGCCTATTCGCGGAACGGTAAGATGCTAGGATTTTCGGCCACGCTGGCGCCCTCGCGGGCATCGCAGGTCTTCGTAGCCAACGCGGATGGCTCCGGAGCGCGCCTGGTGACTCCGGCTTCTCCCAGCTACTTTCACGGCTGGTCGCCGGACGGTAAGTGGATGGCCTTCGTGGGGCAGCGCGATGGGCATTTCGAGTTGTTTCGCGTCTCGCCGAACGGCGGCGAGGAAAAACGCCTCACCTCCAAGGGTGGCTACGACGATGGCCCCGAGTACACGCCCGATGGCAAGTGGATCTACTTCAACTCCAATCGCTCCGGCAGTTGGGACGTGTGGCGCATTCCCGCCGATGGCGGCGGCCCCGGCGATGCCAGAGCCCAGCAGGTGACCAGCGACGAATGGGAGGACTGGTTCCCGCACATCTCCCCCAACGGCAAGTGGATGCTGGTCTTCGCCTTCCCCAAGGGCACCGCCACGCACAACGACCGCATGGATGGCGTGATCCTTCGCCTGATGCGGGCTCCCGGCGCCAGGCTGAAGTTGACACCACTTACGACGCTGGTCACATTCTTCGGCGGCCAAGGCACGATCAACGTGAACTCGTGGTCGCCCGATTCGCGGAAATTCGCTTATGTCGTGTATCAGCCGCTGCGGTGATTTCCCGCCGTCGCGGCTCTAGCGGCGCTCCCAGTTCAGGCGCAGGCGGTCTCGGCCGTCGGTGGCTTCGAGCGTGATGCGCGCCACCTTGTGACGGCTGTCGAAGGAAAGAAATAGCGGGCCGTGCAAGCGTTGGTCTTCGCTGGTCACATCCGCTTTCATTGAATCCCCCTCGCTCGACATAAGCGTGCCGGTGAAGAGTAGCGGCCGGTGGCCCGAGGTGTGGAACGATACCTGTATGCGCCCTCCGCGATCGATATCCACAGCCACGGCGCCGAGCGTCTGTTCGGCGGCATCGCCGGTTTGCGATTCGCCATGGCCGACGCCGCTGAAGTGCTGGGTGTTGTTCCAGCTCAGGTTGCCGCGTTCGTCGGGCTGGTAATCGCGGGGACTCTCGCCGGAGGAGTCTGCGCCGCTTTTCCAGGAGAGGCGAAACTGGTACGGGCGGTAGCCGCTCGCGCCGCCGCGGATGTGCACGACGGCAGCCCAGCCGTTGCGCTGAGACGGCTCGTCGACCAGCCGGATTTCCGCGCCTTTTTCCTTCGCTTCGAAGCGGAACTTTGCGACGCGCCGGCCTGGAAGCGGCATGTTGCACTCCGATCCATCATCGCGCGCGCCCTGGCCCGAGATGGTACGGATGGAGATGACGTCGCCGCGCGCCTTGACTTCCACCTCGCCATCCACTTGCAGGCGAATCTCGCAGCGGCCCGTACCGAGAGGCGCGTCGTCGCGGGTCGCCCGGCGGGCATGGAACTCGGTATCGGCCCAAGCCGGCAACGCGGCGCACAGAACCACCCCGACAATTCCCACCCGGAAGATATTCCAGATCGCCATGGCTTACGCGGCTAGCGGCGCGCCCACCCTACGCCGCATGTTAGCATGGATTTTCCGACCACCACCTTGATAAAAGCCGTTAAAGGAACCAGGGATTTGCTGCCTCCCTCCACGGACGCGTGGAATCGCGTGGAGGCCGCCGCCCGCGCTGTCTTCAGGGCCTACAACTATCGCGAGATCCGCACGCCCATCCTCGAAGAGACGCAGCTATTCGCGCGCGGCGTGGGCGCCGATACCGATATCGTCACCAAGGAGATGTACACCTTCGAGGACCGCGATGGCTCCTCGCTGACGCTGCGGCCGGAGAACACCGCCGGAGTCATCCGCGCGTACATCGAGCACCGTCTGGACCAGCATCCGGGCGTGCAGAAGCTCTACTACATCGGCCCCATGTTCCGCCGCGAGCGTCCGCAGAAGGGCCGCTACCGTCAGTTTTTCCAGATCGGCGCGGAGGCCATCGGCTCGGAATCTCCGGCGGTGGATGCCGAAGTGATCGAGCTGGTAACGGAACTGCTCACCCGCGCGGGCCTGGAAGATTTCCAGCTACTGATCAATTCGGTGGGCGATGCCAAGTGCCGCCCGCAATACGTGGAGCGGCTGCGCGAGGAACTGAAGGCCGTGGCGCCGGGGATGTGCGGCGATTGCCAGCGCCGCGCGGTGACCAACCCGCTGCGGGTGCTCGATTGCAAAGTGGAGGCCGACCAGCCCATCATCGACGCCCTGCCCTCCATCGTGGACCACCTCTGCGAGCCGTGCCGTCTGCATTTCGACGCGGTAAAGCGGTACCTCGACGACCGCGGCATCGCCTGGCGCCTCACGCCGCGGCTGGTACGCGGCCTGGATTACTACATGCGCACGACCTTCGAGGTGGTGCATGGCTCGCTGGGCGCGCAGAATTCGGTGCTGGGCGGAGGCCGCTACGACGGGCTGGCCGAATCGCTGGGGTCGCGCGTGCATTCGCCGGGCATAGGCTTCTCGATCGGCGAAGACCGCCTGGTGATGAGCGTGGAGGGCGCCGAGGAAAGCCTGGCGCTGGATCTTTTTATCGCGCCGCTCGGCGAACCGGCGCTGCGGCTGGCCGCCGTCATGGCGCGAGACCTGCGCCGCGCGGGCCTGACGGTGGAAGTGGCCGAGGGCCGTCTGAAGCGCGCCATGGAGCTGGCCAACAAGCTGGGCGCGCGCTTCACGCTGATTGTGGGAGATAACGAACTGGCCGCCGGCCGCTACGCGCTCAAGAACATGACTACGGGCGAGCAACAGGACCTGACGCCGGAAGAGATCGCCGCCATGCTCGCCGTGGCGCGCAATACATAACCGATTATGGAAACCTCCGTTCCGCTGGATTTTCTCGGCGAGCTTCGCCGTACGCACACCTGTGGCCAGTTACGCGCCGCCGATGAAGGCCGCACCGCCATCCTGATGGGCTGGGTGCACCGCCGCCGCGATCACGGCGGGGTGGTCTTCGTGGATCTGCGGGATCGCGACGGCATCACCCAGGTGGTCTTCCACGAGGACGTGGACCCGGCTGTGCACGGCCGCGCCGAGCAGGTGCGGCCCGAGTATGTCATCGCCATCGAGGGCCGTGTGGCGCCGCGTGGCCCAGCGTCCGTCAACCCCAACCTGGAGACCGGCGAGATCGAAGTGGTGGCCTCGCACATCTGGATACTGAACGATTCGCGCACGCCGCCTTTCCCCATGGAAGACCAGGTGGATGTCTCCGAGGAAGTGCGTTTGAAGCACCGCTACGTCGATCTGCGCCGCCCGCGCATGCAGCGCAATATCGTGCTGCGCTCGAAGATCGCCTTCGCGGTGCGCGAGATGCTCAACGCGCAGGGCTTCCTGGAGATCGAAACGCCCTTCATGACGCGCTCCACGCCCGAAGGCGCGCGCGATTACCTGGTACCCTGCCGCGTGCAGCCGGGCACATTCTACGCCCTGCCGCAATCGCCGCAGATTTTCAAGCAGCTTCTCATGGTGAGCGGCTTCGACAAGTATTTCCAGATTGTGCGCTGCTTCCGCGACGAAGATTTTCGCGCCGACCGGCAGGCCGAGTTCACGCAGATCGATATCGAGATGTCGTTCCCGCAGCAGGAGCGCATCTTCGAGGTGGTGGAGCCGCTCATCGAGCGCATCTGCACGGTAGCCGGCTTCGAGGTCAAGGCGCCTTTTCCGCGCCTGACTTACGCCGAAGCGATGCGCAGCTACGGCAGCGACAAGCCCGATCGGCGCATCCCGCCCATGCACCCGGTGGAGGATCTGCTGCCGGACCTGGCCAATCAGCAGATGCCGCTGGTGGCCATCCACATCCCGGCCACGGGCACGCCCAGCCGTAAGGAGCGCGACGAACTGAAAGCCTTCGGACAGGAGCGCGGCCTGCGCGTCTTCGACGACGTGAAACGCCTGGAGCGCGATTTTCCCGAACCCATGGCGCGCATCCGCGAGCGCTGCGGGGCCGCCGCCGACGACCTGCTGCTGCTGGCCACCTGGGCCGGCGAACCCAAGGGCCATCGCCCCGAAGACACCGTCTACCAGGCCTGCGGGCAGTTGCGCCTGTTCGCCGCCCAGAAGTTCGCCGACCGGCACAAACTGCTCGACCCGCGCAATTTCCAGTTCCTGTGGGTGCTCGATTTTCCGATGTTCGAGTGGGACGAGGAAGAGGCCCGCTGGAATGCCGCGCACCATCCGTTCACCTCGGTGGACGATCGCGATCTCGAAAAGCTCACCACCGACCCGGCGCACTGCCGCGCTAAATCCTACGACCTGGTGCTCAACGGCGTGGAACTCGGCTCGGGTTCCATCCGTATTCACCGCCGCGACATGCAGACGCGCGTCTTCGCGGCCATCGGCCTGGGCGAGGAGGAAGCTCGCCTGCGCTTCGGATGGCTGCTGGATGGCCTGGAATACGGCGCCCCGCCCCACGGCGGTATCGCCCTGGGACTCGACCGCCTGGTGATGATCCTGGCCGGCGAAAGCTCCATCCGCGACGTGATCCCGTTCCCCAAAACCGCGCGCGGCACGGACCTGATGTGCGAAGCGCCCGCGCCGGTACCCGAGCGTCAACTGCGCGAACTGGGAATTTCGATCCGCAAGCCCGCTAAATAGAAGTCTAAGCGCCGCTCCCTATCGGCCTGACCCGGCCGCGCGATCGCCGTGGTGCGAATGCGTGCGGCCCTCGTGGCGCTGACGCAGGCGCAGTTGAACCTGACCCAGGAAATCGAGAACCTGAGCGCCAAGTACGACTATCAAAGCCAATATGCGGCTGCAATACGCATTGGGAGCGCGGCGGTAAGCTGCAACGAAGCTTGACTCGCCGCCGCACCAGTCCCGATCTTATTGGCCGGTCCCGCTTTGCAGCTCCGCCAGCGAGGCCAGCACGTCTTCGCTGTGCGTGTTGGGATTCACCTTCGTAAATACTTTGCGGATCTTGCCCTGCGGATCGATCAAGAACGTGTTCCGGGCGGCCATGCCGTTTGGCGAGAGCGATCCGTACTCGGAAACTACCGTGTGGCCGGGATCGGCGAGCAGCTTGAACGTGAGGCTCTCTTTGGTACAGAACTGCTGATGGGAGTCCACGTTATCCACGCTGACTCCCAGGATGACGACCTGCTTCTGATCGAACTTCGGCAGGTCGCGCTGGAAATTATGGGCTTCGATGGTGCATCCCGGCGTCATATCCTTGGGGTAAAAGTACAGCACCACCCATTTCCCGCGATAATCGCGGAGACTGACGGGTTTGCCCTCCTGGGAGTTGACTTGGAAATCAGGCGCCGCGGCGCCCACGGCGGGCATTTCATCGGCGCGGCCCGGCAAACTCATCGAAAGCAACAAGGCGCACGCCGACAGAGCCAGCGGGACGATAGCCCCACCGAAAAGCAGCAATCTCATTATTCGATCCCCTCTCTAATGCGGAATGGCCGCTGAGACGGCCTTTGAACATTCTACCCGATCCGCCCTGGCGCCCACGGCACAGCCAGGCGGCCCCCCGTGGTTTGGTTCGGTGCGTGCATTCCAGACCTTTCCGATTTCCCTGATTTTCCCTAGCCGGCCGAACTGCGGCACGTGGTTTTGATACACTAATTCGAGGACGGGTCCGAACCCGTCCATCTCTTCGCGCGCCCGTAGCTCAGCTGGATAGAGCGTTTGCCTCCGGAGCAAAAGGTCGGCGGTTCGAATCCGCCCGGGCGTACCACCTTTTCAATACTTTAGGTTTCTTTGGCCTCGTGCGGGCGGAGTTCTACTCTGAAGGGAAAGCCCGGGCTCTACGCCAACAACGGGGGCAAACCCCAATCCCAAATCTTTCTACGAACATAACACCTTCACTCGAAGTCTGTAATTTTCGAAGTTGCGGAAGCCATAGGCTTGCCGGTTGATCAGCTCCATTTTGTTGTGGAATCCCTCGGTGATGCCGTTGTTGCGGGTGAAGCGCCACATGGCGACGATCTCCTCGGCCCAGCAGTTCAGGGTTTCTCCGAGTTGTACCAACTGCGCCAGGCCGGCCTGGCGCAGTTGGTACACGGCCCGCAGGAACCGCGGGGCGAGAGCCTCGCATTGCTTGCGGTTGCGGTGTTTCTTCAGCAGCAGGTAGCAGAGGCGCTGTTTGAAGCGGTAGATCACCTCCAGGGCGGGATGGGCGAGCAGATAGACCGCCAGCTTCTCCTGCTGGGTGGGGTTGAGGTTGTGGCGGTGGCGACGCATCAGGGAGATCAGGCCGCGGTTCCGACTGCCGGTGGGATCGATCTCGCGCCAGCAGGCCAGGAAATGGTGGTTGATGATGCGGATCACATGGAAGCGGTCGGCGACGATGCGGGCATTGGGGAAGTGCTTCTTCACCAGAGCGCGATAGCCGGAAGCCAGATCCATACACACCAACTGGACCTCCGTCTTGCCCTCCAGGGCTTGAAAATAGGACTGCAGAGAGAGTTCCGAGCGGCCCAGCACCACATCATAGACCTTGTGGTTCTTCAGGTCGCAGAGGGTGGTAGCGAAGCCCTTGCGGCGGGTGAAGAAGTGCTCGTCGATGCCCAGCAGCAGGGGGCAGCGCGGCGGGTGCCACTCCCGGAACTGGCGCCGGAGTCCGTGCCGGAAGTAGCGCTCGACGGTGGCGGCGCCGAGACCTTCTCGCCGTCCCAGACGGCTGCGATTGACTCCGTCCAGGTGCTGCTGATAGATGGCCTTCTGAAACGCCTCGCTGGCCCGCTGACAGCGCAGGATGCCGGGGAGAGGCTGGCGGGAATAGCGTCCGCAGTTGAGGCACTTGGACTTGGGAACCTGGAGGTGGAGCACGCCATGGCGGAGTCCCCAATCCTCGTGGCGCACCGTCCGGAGAATCCACCCCTTGCTTCGCAGCCGGACGGCGCCGCAATGCGCGCAGAATCTCGGCCCGGTATACCGGGCCGAGATTCTCAGGTTTCCACCTTTCCGCTGAATGTCGGTAATCTGAAGGTCGGGCAGGCCTAAAAGGATCTCCGATTCGGTCAAAACGTTATCTCCCAAGATTGTTTTACCAATCTGGGATTACGGCCTGCCCCCGTTGTTGATCAAGAGCCAAAGCCCGTGGATATGGACGTGGAGGCCAGCGAAAAGCTGTCCGCCGATCTACAATTGAGTGCGACGAATCCGGGGGGACACAGTCCCTTACCCGTACCGGATAATGCGATTTATCACATCGCCGATGCTCTGGGACGCCTAGAACGGTCGCCGTTTCCGTTCGAGCTGAAAGCGGTGACACGGACCTATTTTGAACGACGCTCCGCGCTTGAGACCGGCCAGAAGGCGGCCGATATGAAGGCAATTCTTCGGATACCCGCAGATGGCGCCGCGGTCGCCCGTTTGTCCGCTGATGCGCGGTACAACTCGACGATGCGCACCACGTGCGTCGCTACGCGACTGGACGCGGGGCACGCGAACAATGCGTTGCCGCAGCTCGCCCAGGCGAACGTCAACTGCCGCATTCTGCCGGGGCATTCGGCCGAAGAGATCCGGCAAGAGTTGGCGCGAATGTTCGGCGACCCGAAGATCGTAATCCGGTACGTGGACGATGCGGGGAACGCTTACGATCGCACTCCGGAGAGAAATGCGTTTCCGCCCATTCCGCCTCCTGACGAGATCCTGAAGCCGTTGGAGCGGATCGCCGCCGAGATGTGGAACGGGATGCCGGTAATCCCCGACATGGAAACCGAAGCCTCCGATAGCATTTACACGATTTCCGCTGGCCTGCCGAGTTATGTGTCAACGGAGTCGCAATCGATCAAGACGACATTCGGGCGCATGGAAGGGATGAGCACCTGCGGGTCGGTTCCTACTACGATGGCGTAGAGTTTTACTATCGTTATCTGAAGGCTCTGACCTCGCCGCAATGAATCGGAGGAGCGCCGATCCCCTTGGCCGGATCAGGCGCGCGACGTACGAAGTGCCTGCCAGCGTTGGATCGGCAATCCCGACCGCCGTTTGCTTCTCTTGGAGCTTTGTCGTCTTCCGCGGAGCAGCGACCTGTAGTAAGTAATCGCGATCGACTACTTTGTCGATCGAGAGCCGGAACGATCCGGAGCCCGACGCCCCAAGTGGGGTCCGGTCGCGGTGACAGCCGCATCGAGTCTTGCGCCCAATGCCTCGAAGCCGGGCTTGGGGCCGCGCCATAGTAGTTCGTCCACTTCGCTAAAGAGCGCGATGTCGGTCCGGAGCGTCGCAAGCGTTCGGAACGACAGTGCGCGATCGCGTTCCTCGGATAGTGTGCGTGCTAGTGCGCTGGCATTGGCTGCGTTCAAGCACCACTCGCGCCAATCCGTCGGAATCGATTCGAGATGGACGAACTTGGCGAGAACCGCAGCAGAAGACTTTGCTCCCCAGCCGGGTAAACCGGGGTAGCCGTCAGCCGCGTCGCCGACAAGAGCCAGGTAATCGGGAATCGATGTCGGCGAGACTCCAAACTTCCTGACGATGGCGGCCTCATCGAACGTAACGCGCGTCCGACGATTCATCTGGACGATTCGCGTGCCACGAACACATTGCGCGAGGTCCTTATCAGGCGTGCAGATAATCACGCGTTCGACACGAGTTTCCCGAGCCGCAGTTGCTGAAGCGGCTGCAAGTGCATCGTCCGCCTCGAAATCCACCATGGGCCAGACGACGACACCGGCCGCCGAGAGGACTTCTTCGAGCAGGTCGAACTGGGCCAGGAGGTCGGGTTCGATCCCTTGGCCGGTCTTGTAACCTGGCCACAATCCATTGCGGAAAGACTCGATAACGTGATCAGTCGCGACGCCGACATACGTGGCACCGCCTCGAATCATGCCCAGAACAGACCGGAGCACGCCTCGGACCGCAGCAACCTCACGAGCGTCCCGATCCCGCGCGGACGGCAGGGCGTAGTAGTGCCGGAACACCCCGTATGTGCCGTCGATCAGATGGACTTCCAGGGTGCAACTCCATCATCACCTTACCGGATCGTCAGTGCCTCCATCAACCGAGCCAGAGCTAGCACACGGATAGCGGCAACGGCAGCAACAGGCTCGCGAGAACATCTTCGTTCTTTTCTTGGGAGAGGTCTGCGGCAAGCTGTTGCTCTTGTTGCCGGGCGGCCCTCGTCACTTCATGCGGTCGGGGGACGCTGTGGCACTGACTCCGGGCGGGCGGAGAAGCTTTTACCGCGCATATCGGCTGAGGATGGATACCCTGGTGACGCATCCGATATTCGAATACCGGGTGAGCTACCGGCGGTTGCTCGAAGTGCAGGCGCGACTATTGGGGAGGGTGATCGAGGGGGAGACTGGAGATTACCCGGTTTTTGTTACGCGATGACCGGAGCGAGCGGCGGGGCGGCGAAGAAAACACGGGGACCGCCCGCATGGGATAAGCGCAATGAGTTTGAACAACTTGCAGCGGCATGGGACCCCGGGGCCTGCGAAAAGTACAGGGCGCACCGGACCGCTCGCGGCGGGTTGTGCAGGTCTTTGAAAACAGAATAGGATAGAGGACCAGCCATTTTCGTGGCAGCAATGCCGCGGCCCCATTGACGCCACTAACTAGTGTTGCTGCATTAACTCCAATAGATACATTTTCGTGGCAGCAATGCCGCGGCCCCATTGACGCAAGCAGGACCCCCGCAGCCCGCGCAAGTCGGCCATATTTTCGTGGCAGCAATGCCGCGGCCCCATTGACGCTGCGGTTAGCGGAGTTCATCGAACGGGAGGCCGGCCACATTTTCGTGGCAGCAATGCCGCGGCCCCATTGACGCCACCAGCGCCTCGGCAAGCCGCATGGCACAGGCCGATTTTCGTGGCAGCAATGCCGCGGCCCCATTGACGCCCCCATGGAGTCTTAAATGACTGGTAGCAATCGTGGTATTTTCGTGGCAGCAATGCCGCGGCCCCATTGACGCCGGCCCGCTGATTCTCGTGATGTTAATGTCCCTTGACATCACACCTTCAATCCCCGTAAGGTAGGGCCCCTTCGAGCCTGACACCCATTCTGTGGCGCGCAACGCGTGATAGCCATGCACGTCCACCGCGTCGCTGTGGGTGGCGAAGGCGCCAAGTTAAGTAAGACCGCCAATCGTCTTTGACAGGGAGCCGGATAGCTGATTGGCGGCAGCTGAGGTTTCGCCGAATCGCGTCAGAGTCCCTACGCTAGCTCCGCATGGCGGAAACACTCGATTACGTGATCGTTGACCATACCTGTAGCCTGCATGAACGCGTAACAGATAGTGGACCCCACGAAGCTGAAGCCGCGTTTTGCCAGATCCTTGCTCATGGCGTCCGATTCGGCCGTGCGCACTGGAACATCTTCGCTCTTTTTCCGGTCCGTCTGGATAGGTCTGCCTCCCACAAATGTCCAGATGTATTGATTGAAGCTGCCGAATTCCTTCTTGGTCGTCAGAAAAGCCTGCGCATTGCGTATGGTCGCGTCAACCTTCAGACGGTTGCGTACAATTCCGGGTTCCGCCATGAGTGCCGCGACTTTTTCATCGTCATAAGTTGCCACTTTGCGCGGATCAAAGCGATCAAAGGCCGCGCGGTAACCCGGCCGCTTTTTCAGAATAGTGCTCCAGCTTAGGCCGGCCTGCGCGCCTTCAAGGATCAGAAACTCGAACAGCCCGCGGTCTTCGTGAAGGGGCACGCCCCATTCCCGGTCATGATAGGCGATCATCGCCGGCTCTTCGCCGGCCCAAGCGCACCGGTATTTCACACATCGAGTATACGGTCTTAACCAAGACAACGGTTGGGGAAACGAGTAGCCGGCCGCCGGGTTTCCCTCGGGCTCCGCAATCTTCACTCAGATGCTCTTACAACTCGGCGCCGGCTGGATGCGGTTCGGCTGGAGCCCTGTCGATCACACTACCTGGGTGGGAGGACAACGGTCTTCCAGCAGGCCGGCGAACTCGCTAACTGGCAGCGATGTAGACCACTTGATGGCGCTGGCACGTTCGGTGCGATGGTGAGTCATGTTTGACCTTAACCTCACCAACTCGACGGCGGAGCTCGACTCCAATAAATACGTCTCACCGGACGGAACCGCACGGCCCCGGTTTACTAGGCCGGAGGGGCCGCAAAACTGGACGTGCAGGGCTTGCCAGCGGCGGACGGGCCGCTCTGGCCGGTCGGCGGATCGCGAAGACCTGCGCATCGCGCCGGCGGCCGCGAACCCGCCCGCCCTTTTATCGGCGCTGCAACATATGTTGCAACGCAATAGTCGCCGCCAAACCGCCCAGCGCTTTGACCACGTCGGGATGCCGCGAGCAAAAGCTGCTCACTTCGTCGACAATCGAGGGATTCTTGCTCGCGCGTGTTCCGCCAGCCTGTCGAACCTGCTCCGGCGGCGCCTGGTTGGCCTGCTGCGGCGTGACCGATCCGCCCGCGAGGCCCGTGAGTCCTCCCTGAGCCGGTAATCCCGCGCTGGAACCGATTCCGCGGAGCAACTGGTTCAGCGACTCCGCCTTCTGGTTCGGATCCGATTGCCCGAAGAGGTGGGCCACCATTTCCGGAAAAGGCGGCGTCTGCTCCGAGCGAAATGCCTGTGAAATGCCGGCGGCCACTACTTCGGGCGGCGCGATGGCGCGAACAATGTCCGGCAGCGGCAACCGGCGTCACTCCGTCCCTCGGCGCCGTGCGCCCGACGTCCTCATGGCTGGAGTTTAGCGCCAGCGGAGATGCCTGACAAGGCTCCAGTTGACGGTTGATCACGCGGCTCAGCACGCGCCGCGGTCCGCGCAGATGGCTGACGGGCGGCGCCCCGCCCTCAGCGAAGACGACATGGAAAATTACGCTATGCGGACGCTCCCGGATTCGGCTTGTGCAACGCTCGAAGAACATCTGCTGATCTGCCAGGATTGCCGGGCCTCAGGGGCCAACCAAAACCGGCCATAGGTGGCCCCTTCAAAACCGGCCCATGAGGCGGCCACCGACTTTGGCGCGGAGTTGGCGACGCCGCCCGGTCGCAGTCCATCGGCCAGGACCTGCGAGGCCCATCGCGAGGCCTTCGAGGTAGGGATCGCCCAAGGCCGCAACGCCATGGCGATCTGGCAGGACTTGGTCGATGTCCACGGCTTCGCGGGCGGCTATGGGAGCGTCAAGCGCTTCGTGTACAAGCTGCGCGGCAAACGGTTGCCGGAAGCCTGCGCGGTGATCGAAACCGCGCCCGGTGAAGAAGCGCAGGTCAAGCTGCAATGTCGCTCGAGTTCGAAAAGCAGACATCGCGGACACAAACATCGCCGACAGTACGGCCGCAGGCGAGAATTGACGAAAGTGGGGTCAGGAACGTGTGAAGAAATCGGTATTGCGGAATGCCGTCTCATTTTGGTATCGGCCGGTCAAACGGTTTCTCGGAGCGCAGCGCTGTCGCCTTGCGGCAATCGGATGGCGAATA
>Ga0181517_10002887_pt1 | contig 16937 bp, 13 predicted proteins | sample PEATcosm2014_Bin_31_FD_119748 | JGI IMG/M metagenome (GOLD analysis project Ga0181517, IMG submission 119748) | Peatland microbial communities from MTU Mesocosm Facility, Houghton, MI, USA - PEATcosm2014_Bin01_30_metaG | ecosystem: Environmental > Terrestrial > Soil > Wetlands > Peat | place... | reverse complement strand
TGGGGATTATGGCACCGCCTTGGCGGTGAACTGCGCGGCCGGGCTGGTGGTGGCCGGCGTCACAACCTCGACCAACTTCCCCGCCACCAGCGGAACCTACACTCCGTCTTACCCCGGCGAAGCACCGGATGCGTTCGTGGCCCAGATCGCGGCGGGCGGCGGCATCCCCAGCATCACGCCCGGCGGCATCGTGAACAACGCCGATTACGCTTCCGGTCCGGTGGCGCCGGGTTCCATCGTGAGCATCTTCGGAACCGGCCTGGCGCCTTTCTCGCAAGTATTCAGCGGGTTCCCACTGACCAATTCGCTGGCTGGAGTCACGGTGACCGTGAACGGCGTTGCAGCGCCGATGTTCTACGCCGGCTCCAGCCAAATCAACATCCAAGTGCCCTTCGAAATCGGAGCCGGCCCGGCGGTCATGATGGTGAGTGACTCTTGCGGCTCCAGCGGAGAGGTGACGTTCCAGGTGGCGCAGGCCGCACCATACATTTTGCAAACCGGAGCTGGCCAGGCCATTTTGCTGAACCAGGACAACACCGTCAACGGCCCGAACAATCCCGCCAAGGTCGGCAGCGTGGCCCAGATTTACTTGATCGGCATCGGCCCCGTCTCCAGCCCGCCCGCCGATGGCGCAGCCGCTTCTACCACGAAGCTATCGCTCTCGACGCTGCCATGGAGCGCCACAATTGGCGGCTGGGCCACCCCACCCTCCCCATACCAGTTCCTCGGCCTGGCGCCGGGCTGGGTGGGATTGGATCAAGCCAACCTGGTGGTGCCCAGCTTGAGCACGGGCGCATACCCGGTAGTGATCACGGTCGGCGGCGTCGAAAGCAACGGTCCAACCATGTACGTCACGCAATAGGCGGAGGATGGCTTTGCCTTGCCCTCCCATCATCGAAAGACCGGTATGCCGAATCCAGTTATGATGGTGCTGCACTGGGCGCTCGTGATTGTGCCATTGCTGGCGTGTGCCGGAGTGCCTGGCGTCGAAGTTAGAGGGTCCGAAGTCTGGGTCACCGGTGACGGAGGCGAGAGACAACTGACACATGATGGAAAGGCGAAGGTGCACGCCGAGCTGTCTCCTTCATCGCGTCGCATCATTTACACAGAGCAGTGCACGCTCCAGGAATCTTGCACGCCATCCATCGTAATCCTCGACCTCGAAGGTCACCGAATCGGATCCTTTCAGGCATGCGGCTCTCCTTCGATTGCGTGGACCGGCGAAAACGCGGTCGCAGCCACATGCCATATGAATCCCTCGTTAGAAGAGTACATCGAGACAGACACATCGACCGGCAAGAACATTCGCGACCTGCTCGGTTATTGGTTCACCACATCGCCGGATGCAAAGCTGGTCGCGCACGTCGGCTGGATCGTTCACTTCGCGCCGCCGTATGCCCAAAGCAATTACCTGCAGATCGAACGTACGACAATCTATCCTCTCCCCGCAGGCATTCAACCGATTGTGCAGACGGGCCTAACGCAGCCGCCCACGGTCGTCCATCAAGAGGGACAGACCTACCACGGGATTCACGAGTTTCAGTACGGACTGTCCTGGTCTCCCGATTCCCAACGTATCGCCCTGACCGATTGCACCTATGACTGGACGCCGAACACGCCCGAATCCTTGTCCGCTGGCGACGGAAAAGAATCGGGACGGCGTTGCTCCGTGGCCGTAGTCTCAACGGGCGGGAAGGTAACACTGTTCCCTCTCCCCGATTTCGCTCCCGGCTATCGTGTCCAACCGCGCCTCTCCTGGCTCGACTCGCGTCGATTGTCGGTCTACGTTCCGGAGGGACCCACAAGAATCTTCGGCGTGCAGTAAATGCCAATGAAGCGCGAGCTGGCAATGCGCCGCCTTACTTCTTGGGCGGCGCGCTGGGTTCCTTGGTCTCTTTGGTCTTGTCGTCGGGCAGCGGAGCGACCGGGTCGGCGTCGAACTTGATTTCGGAATCGGCCGAGTACTTGCGGTACAGCCGGAATTCTTCGTCCAGCTTCGAGATGCCGTCCATCGTCTTCATGATCACCTGCGATTTCAGCGGCAGCAGGAAGGTGTGGCCGGACAGCTCCTGATAGTCGTAATCGAGTACGTCGCTGGTTTCCTTCATGGGAAAATCGGCGGGTATGTTCTCGGCTTCCTGCACGATGCGTACCACCGCGTGCGTGTCCGGCTCTACTTCGATCAGTCCGTGATAGGCCGTGGTAATGTGCAGCTTGCCCTCTTCGACCCCAATCTGAAAGTGGGAACGGTCAAGCCGCACGTGATAATTAAACGCCATCACGCGCTTGCCGCGCAGAAGGCCCCAGTGGTCCCACTCGAAACGGGCTTCGGTGGAGGGCTCGAAGATCTCGCGCATCATGCTGCCGAACTCGCCGAACGCTCTCGATCCGCCCACTTTGTCGTAATCCTGGTTCACGATGGCGTTGTTCATCAGCACCACCTTGTACTGCTCCTTCTTCTCGAAGTAGCTGAGCCGGATTTGCAGCGTATCGATCGCCTGCCACCGCGGGCTGCCGTCGACGGGGCCGCCATACTTGGTTCCCGGCGTGGGCGCGCCGAAGCGGCGCGTCACCTGGGTGCAGATGAAGTCGGGCAGGGTGTCGCTGTAATTCAAGGCGTAGTTGCGCACGTCGTCGATGATGGCGGCCTGTTCTTCGGAACTGGGCGGCGGGATGGGCTTCGGCTTGGGCGGTGGCGCGACCGGCGCGGCGGTGGCCAGCGACGCGCTTTCCGCCGCCAGTTTGCGCAATGCCAGCAGCGTCTTCGGGCCAATCCGCATCGCGCCCTGCATGTCTTCGATCTGGCGCTCGTCCAGCTTGTCGGTGAGCTTCACTTTCTCCAGGTAGGCCGCCAGCTCGCGGTCGGACGATTTTCCCTCCTTGATCATTGCGACGTTCGATTCGAGAAACTGCCGCAACTTCTCGACTGACATGGTCTGGGCCGAAGCCGCCAGACAAAGCGCGAAGAAGGCTGCGACAAGACGGGAACCCATATGCCTTCATTTTCGCACGCCCGCAGTGCTCCGACGCGCGCGAGACGTGTTGTCTGCCTCTCACTCTGTGCCAGTCAGTGCCGGTCGTGTCGCCGCTTTGATTTTGCGAAAGGCCCATACTGCCGCCAGCGCGCAGAACATTCCCAATCCCACGTTGCGCCAGAAGGCGGCATCCGGGCCGCTCTGCCAGATGAGCGGCGCGGTATGCGGCGCACCCAGTTTCAACGCCAGCAGGTCAGCGAGCGCATTGCCGCCGGCGTGAATTACAAGCGAAGGCAGAATCGATCCGGTGCGCCACGTGAGAACACCGTATATGGCACCGACCGCGACGTAGTAAGGCAGCCGCGGAAGCGCGTAGCCGATGCCGTGGCTGAGGTGAATCAAGCCGAAGAGCAGGGAGGTGATCAAGATGGCGACCGCAGGGCCGGCACGCTCCTCCAGTGCCGACTGGATGTATCCGCGGAATGCCGCCTCCTCCGCGATGCCGGATACCGCGCCGCCTACCAGCACCGCCAGCAGGATCGTCAACCATGGGTAGGCCGACACATCCGGTACGGCGGGGATAGGCAGCCGGACCATTCGGCTCCAGGCGAACAGCAGCCACAGCGCCGAGGCCACCGCCGCCACCCCCGCTGCCATCGCCCAGAACCAACTCCTTGCCGGGATCGCACCCGCCCGAAACCGTCGATGGCGCAGCGCCGCCGTGCTGGCCGGCCATCCCCATCCGTCGCAGTAGCGCCAGTAAAAGACCAGATAGACAGCCATCGCGGGCGCTGCCCAGGGCAGGGAACTGGATAGCCTCAAGTTGGCCCCAACCAGTACCGACCACGGGATCTCCGCTGCCAGCATGACTGCCAGGCCTGCCACCACCGCCCGCGCCGGCGCCGGTGTGCGTTGCCACACGTCCATCCGCATGTTTCAATCTACGTCCTTTATGGCCGGCTTGTTCCGCTTCTCCGGTCAACTGCTACACTGTTGCGAAGAGAGAGCTTTTGACCAGCCGCGTTGCTTTCGCATTTCTCCTGCTTGCCGCTGCATCGCTTCCGCTGCAGCTCCGCGCGCAGGATGCGCCTGCCGGCGATGTAGGCCAGGCCGCGCCAACCGCTCCCGCAGCCGCTCCGGACCGCGACGTGTCATGGAAACAGTTGCCCACCAACATCCTCAGCGATCAAAAGAACATCTGGCTGTTTCCGGCGCACCTGCGCCATCGGTCGGCGCTTCTTCCCGCACTCGCCGTGATTGGCACGACAGTCGCTCTGGTAATCGCACTCGATCCGATCGAAGGGCGGTATTTCCGCGATAGCACGACTTACCTCGGCTTCAATCGCGTAGTTTCGGGCAATAACGCATCCATCGGGATGGCGCTGGTACCCATCTCGTTCTACGCGGCGGGGCTGATCCGCAAGGACGACAAATCGAAGAAGACGGCGCTGTTGGCGGGCGAAGCGGTAGCCGATGCCGAACTCCTCACCATCGTAATGAAGGACATCGACCGGCGTCTCAGGCCCGCCGTTATCGGTCTTCACGGCAACTACTCCGACACCTGGTTTCAGAGTGGTGGCCCCTGGTTGCGCGGCCAAGGCAGTTTCCCCTCCGGTCACACCATCGCCGCGGCCTCCATCGCCACCGTGGTGGCCCGCCGTTACGGGCGCGAGCACCGTTGGGTTCCGTACGTCGCTTACGGCCTGACGGGGTTGGTGGGATTCTCGCGGATGACGTGGTCGTCGCATTTCCTCTCCGATGTATTCGTGGGTGGCGTATTTGGGTACTCGATCAGCCGCTTTGTGGTGTTGCGTCAATAGCCGCCTGCTGCTGGCCGCGTGGCTGGGCTGCGGAATGCTTCACGCGCAGTTGGCTCTCGGCCGTATCGAGGGCGCCGTGCGCACTTCCGCCGGCAGCCCGGTGCCGGCGGCCGGCGTGGTGATCGAGGGCGGGGGCCTGCGTTTGCTGGTGCGGGCCGGTAACGCCGGCCGCTTCGCGCTCGCGCTGCCATATGGCCGTTACCGTATCTCGCTCGAAGGAGATCAAAGCTCAGCGGCGCCGGTCGACATCGTCCCTCTCGAAACCGTTCGCGTCACTCTGCTGGTCATACCGGGCGCACCGTTCCGCCTCGATCGCACAACCGCCGCCGCGCCAGGCGAGTGGACGGGCGATGTTGGCGCGGGCGTTTACCCGGAAGGCTTTTCGCTCGGCTCGGCGTTGTTTGCACTCGAGCCAGGCAGCGTCACCGAGCCGCTCGATTTCAGCGGCCTCGCCGACAACCGGCTCGGCGTCGTCTCCCAACGCGGATTTTCCTGGACCGATACCGCGCTCCAGTTCAATGGCCTGGACGCCGGTGACGATTACCAGCCGGGCCGCCCGCAAATTCTCCCCGATACGGATGCGCTCGAAGCCACCGTCGTGCGAAGCGCGTTTGCCCTGACGTCCTCGCCCGCTTATGGCATCGAGATCGGCTTATTCCCGACGCAGGCCGGCGAATCCTGGCACGCCTCCATTTCTGCCGCTGGAACCGCTGGTGCGCTGGCTTCGAACAATCTGCCCCCACCCGCCAGCCGCGGCGCCATCACGCAGTCCGAACAGTACGATTGGTTCACCCGCGACCATGCCGATCTTGGCGGTCCCGTTTCCCGCTGGGCTGACATCTTTCTTTCCGGCTCCGGCCAATGGGCCGCTCAGGCCGCGCCGCTGGCCGTTCCCGGCACGAACCAGAACAGCCGCCTTCTGTTTGGCAACGCGCTCGTCCGCGTGCGCGCCGGCGATCACGACCGTTTCGAAGCTCTCTACAGCGGCTCCCGCATCGATCTCGCCGGATGGGGCGAACCCGCCGGCATGGAGGCTCTCGCCGCGCGTCGCCTCTCGCCCGAGTTCGTCTTGCCGGACGGCGTGGCCGGTCTGAACGAGACCGATCACCTGGATTTCGTTCAAGCCGGCTGGACCCACGTTTGGACTGCCAGGGTGGCGGGCACGCTCCAGCTCCGTTACGGAGACTCCTTCGCCCATCTCGACACAGCCCCGGCCGTGGTCACCCCCATCAACCAGAGCAGCATCGAACTCGCCGGCGGCGCGGTGACCGGCGAGCCCCCGCTCACCAACCTTGCCGTGCGCGCCCGCCAGCAGATCGCCGCTGCCTGGGAGCCCGGCATCATGAAATTTGCGCGGACGCGCCATCAGTTCATGGCCGGCGGCGGCTGGCGGACTTCTTTACCGCAGAACCGCTATCGCACGCCTTCCGATCTGAATCTGATTACCGCCGATGGCGCGCCCGCCGAGATCGTCGAGTTCAATACGCCGCTCGATTCGCGCGAGCGCATCACGTCCGCATCCGCCTGGGTCACCGACCACGTGGCCGTCGCGCCGCGGCTCTCGCTCGACCTGGGGGTGATGGCCGATTTTTCCCGCGGCGGCCTGCCCGCGCAGTCCAGCCCCTTCGGCTTCTACACGCCCGCACGGCAGTTCGCCGCTCAGCCCGATCTCATCGCGTGGAACAGCGTATCTCCGCGCGCAGGCCTTGCCTGGCAGGTCCCGCATGCCCGCGGCCTGGTCTTGCGCGGGTCGTTTTTCCGCCTGTATGCGCCGCTGGCTGGCCGCTACCTTGACTACGGCAACCCCAACAGCTTGGGCGGGAATGTCTATCAATGGAACGATCTGAATAGCGATGGATGGTTTGAGCCGGGCGAGCAGGGCACCCGCCTCGCCCGTTTCGGTGGCCCGTACTCGTCCATATCCCCCTCCTTGCGCCGCCCTTATGCGGACGAATGGAACCTGGGTGCCCAGATGCCTCTGCCGCTCTCCACGCTGGCTTCCATTCACCTTTTTCGCCGCGACGAGAAGGACCGCATCGCCGCCATCGACACGGGCGTGACGCCACAGGATTACACCCAGGTAACCATTCTCGATCCCGGACCCGACGGCATCCCAGGCACCTTCGACGATCGGCGACTCGCCGTCTACGCGCAGAACCCCGCCACGCTCGGCCGCGACCAATATCTGCTCACCAACCCACCCGATTTGCGCACACTCAACTCCGGCGTGAACGCGCAACTGCGCGCCGCCTGGCGAGGCGTTACGGTGCTGGCTTCCTTCGTGGCCGAGAAATCGTACGGCCCAACCAATCCCGGCAACGCCGTCTACGAGAACGATCCCGGCGTCGTGGGCGCGCTTTTCTCCGATCCCAATGCCGACATCGACGCAACCGGCCGCGCCTTCACCGACCGCGCCTTCACCGGCAAGGTCGAAGCGCTGTATCGCCTGCCGGCGCGCTGGGGTGGCGTGCAGATTTCGACCGTGGCCGATTACACCGATGGCCTGGCGTTCGCCCGCATGCTGCTGGTCACCGGTTTGCCGCAAGGCCCGTTCCTGGTGGCCGCCACTCCGCGCGGCAGCCCCGGCGGCGGCAATCGCGCGGAGCATGTGCAAAACTGGAACCTGCGTCTCAGCCGCGAGTGGCCGCTCTCGCGCGGCCGAATCTTTGCCGTCGCCGATCTGCTGAATGTGACCAACGAAGACCTCGCCATCCAGCAGACCGACCTGACCGGCCCAACGTTCAACCAGCGCTTGCCCATCGCCATCGAGCCGCCCCGCTTCGTGCGGTTTGAAGTTCGGTATCGTTTCTGAGTGGAATGATGATTGCGCCCGCACGCCAGACCGCATACGCCGTGCTCGAAAGAGTGGAGGGCGGCGGCTGGGCTTCCGACCTGTTGCTCGCGGCGACGGCGGCGCTCGATTCGCGTGACGCAGGCCTCGCTTCCGAGATCGTCTTCGGCGTGCTGCGGTATCGGGCGCAGCTCGATTATCTGATCGAGCAGTGCGGCGCGCGGCGGCGGTTGGATGTGGAAGTGCGCCTGGCGCTGCGGATGGGGATTTACCAACTTCGTTATCTGGAGCGCATCCCGGCGCACGCGGCGGTGGCGGAGAGCGTGGAACTGGTGAAGCGGGCGGGCAAGCGGTCGGCCGCTGGGATGGTCAACGCGGTATTGCGCAAGGTGGACCGCGCTCCGGTCGAGTGGCCCACTCGGGAGATCGAGCTTTCCTGCCCGGAGTGGCTGCTTGAGCGCTGGGAAGGGCACCACGGACTTGAGGCCGCGCGCGCCATCGCGCTGGCGGCGCTCGAAGAGCCGCAAAAGTACCTGCGAGTTTCCGCCGCGGGCACGCGCTTCCAGGACATCGGCTCGCAATCCATCGTGCCGCTGCTCGAGCTGGAGCCGGGGTTTACTTTCCTCGATTTGTGTGCGGCGCCGGGCAACAAGACGGCGCAGGCGCTCGAAGCGGGGGTGCGCGCGGTGGCCTGCGATCTGCACTTGCATCGCTTGCGAGGGCTGCGCGGGATGGCGGCGGACCTGGTGGTCTTGGATGGCACGCGGCCACTGCCGCTGGCGCGGCGGTTTGACCGCATCCTGGTGGATGCACCGTGCTCGGGAACGGGCACGCTGGGGCGCAATCCGGAAATCAAGTGGCGCCTGCGGCCCGAAGACCTCGCCGATCTGCACGGCCGCCAGACCGCGCTGCTGCGGAACGCGCTGGCGGCGCTCAAGCCCGGCGGGCGGCTGGTGTATTCCACCTGCTCGCTGGAGCCCGAAGAGAACCAGCAGGTGGTGGCTGAGGCCGCGCCGGGCCGCGACGCCATGGTGTGGGAACGGATGCCGCGGCGCGACGCCGGCGATGGTTTCTGGGCGGCTGTGATAAAATCAAACGAATCCGCAAATGGTTGAAATCCTTCCCTCGATTTTGTCCGCGGACTTCGCGCGCCTGGCCGAGGAGATCGCTTCGGTGGAGCGCGGCGGGGCCGCCATCCTCCATCTCGACGTGATGGATGGCCACTTTGTGCCCAACATCACGATCGGGCCGCCGGTGGTCGCATCGATTCGCAAGACCACCCGCGCGCACCTGGATTGCCACCTCATGATCGAGCGTCCGGAACGGTATGCCAAGTCCTTCATCGAGGCGGGCGCCAACTCGGTTTCGGTGCATTATGAAGCTTGCCGACACCTGGACGCCACGCTCACCATGATTAAGGAAGCCGGCGCGTTGGCAGGCGTGGTGCTGAACCCGGCCACGCCGGTAGCGGTGCTGGAAGATGTGCTGGAAGTGGCCGACTACGTGCTGCTCATGAGCGTGAACCCGGGTTGGGGCGGCCAGAAGCTGATTCCGTATGTGCTGGAAAAGGTGCGTAAGCTGCATCGCATGCGGCGCGAAAAGAAGTTAGCCTTCCCGATTGAGATCGATGGCGGGGTCCACCCGGCGAACCTGGCGGAAGTAGTGCGCGCGGGGTGTGAATGGATCGTCACAGGGTCGGCCATCTTTCACAGTCCGAGCGCGGAAGCCACTACCCGGGAGATGCGCGAGATTGCCGCCCAGGCGACCGCCGTGCCGTGCTGATGGAAGGACCGCCCGTTGGCAAGATTGCTGGAGAAGTGAAGTGAAATCGGAATCCTTTATGTTGCGAAATGTCATCCGTGTGGCTGCAGTAGTAGCAGTGATGTGCGCCCTGGTGCTGGCTCCGGGCTGCGCGAAGAAGAAATACGAGAACCCCATCACCAAGGACACGCAGCAGCCCGACAAGGTGCTGTTCGACCGGGCCGTCGACGATATCGAACACGCCCGCTACGAGCAGGCGCGGCTGACGCTGCAAACCCTGATGAACACCTACGACACCAGCGAGTACCTGGCCAAAGCCAAATTGGCGGTGGCCGACAGTTGGTATCGCGAAGGCGGCAGCCATGGCTTGGCGCAGGCCGAGGCCGAGTACAAGGATTTCATCTTGTTCTATCCGCAATTGGAGGAAGCCGCCGAGGCCCAGGAAAAAGTCTGCAAGATGCAGTACCAGCAGATGGACAAATCCGAGCGCGACCCGCTGCACGCGCGGCGCGCGGAGGACGAATGCCGGCAGCTTCTGGTGCAGTTTCCCAACAGCAAATTCGCTCCCGACGCGCAGCAGTACCTGCGCACGGCGCAGGAGGTTCTGGCGGACGCGGAATTTCGAGTGGGCTCGTTTTATTACCGCAGCAAAGGGAGTTTCCCGGCGGCGGCTAACCGGCTGACCGCGCTGACGGACCAGTTCCCGCTGTACAGCCGCGCCGATGACGCGCTGATGCTGGAAGCGGATTCCTATCACCGCATGGGAGACCGGTTCGAAGATCAGGAGGCGGCGGCTTACAGCAGGATCGTGCGCGACTACCCGTTGAGCTCGCACGTTGCCGAAGCGACGAGCCACCTGAAAGCCATGAACCGGCCTGTGCCGGAGGCCGACCCGGTGGCGTATGCTCGCCAGAAGTACGAGCTGGAGAACCGCCAGAAGCGGGGCCTGCTGAGCAAGGCTTGGGGCCCGTTCAGCTCGCACCCCGACGTCCTGAACGCGGCCAAGAGCGGATCGCCGCGGATGGAGACGCTCAAGCCTTATACTCCGGTGAGCATACCGGTATCGGCCAAGGGCACTGAGGCCATCGGCAACACGGGAGTCAGCGCCGGCGGCGGAAGCGATGTGACCGTATCCACGGCGAACGACAGCAAGCTGATTGACGCCGCGCCGGACGCGCGGCAGAATCCTGGTGGCGCGCAGGCGCCCGCCGCGGAAAGCGGCAAGACCGCCACCAGCGGCACGGCTGAGGGCCCGGCCGGAATCCCCGCCAAGCCCGTTCCGGACGCGTCGCTGCCGCAGAATCATACCGGCAAAATCAGCGCGTCGCAGCAGGCCAAAATGCTGAAGAAGCAGCAGGACCTGATGAAGAAGAAGCAGGAGCAGCGCGCCAAGGCGAACAAACAGGCCGAGGAAGATCAGGCCAAGAAGAATAAGAAAAAGAAAGTAACCACCGCGCCACCGCCGCCCCAGCCGCAGCCGGCCGACGCTGCAGGTAGTACCATCAAGCAATGAGCCGCGTTTTGCTGGTGGATGACAGCCCGCACGCGCAGCGGATGGGCGAGCGCATCCTGGCCGAGGAAGGCTACGAAGTAGTCACCGTCAGCAACGCCGAAGCGGCGCTGATCCGGTTGCAGGACGTGGACCCGGATGTGATCGTGGCGGATACGGTGATGCCCGGCCGCACCGGATACGATATCTCCCAATACATCAAGATGAGCCCGCAGCACCGGCACGTGGGCGTGATCCTCACTGCCGGCGTGCTGGAGCAAGTGGACGAGGCGCAAGCGCAACGCGTCGAGGCGGACTCGCTGCTGCGCAAGCCGTTCGAAGCGTCGGCGCTGTTGGCGGCGGTGAGGCCTCTGGCTGAACGGGCGCAGGAAGCGCGGAGCCAAATCCGGGAAGGCGGGCCCGGCGATCCGCACGCGGCGGGGCAGGTGGAGAAGGCTGCGGCCGTTGTGCCGTTTGTGGCCGTGGTGGATGCCGAGCAGGTGCACGCCGCGGTGACGGTAGCGCTCGATGCTTCCATGGCGCGCATGGTGGAGGAAATCACCAGGCACGTGCTGGTGGCGCTGGAAAGCCAGGCAACCGCTCGCCCGGCGGGCGCGGCCTCCGACGCGCCGGCCGACGAGGATCTGATCGGCGCGGAAGCCGCGCCGGCGGAGGCGGAGGCGGATACGGAAGCGACTGAGCAGAGTCCATGGCCGGAACCTGTGCGCCGCGTGACGACGTTGCGCCGCCGCCCGGGATCGATCCTCGGACTGGACGATTTCCCGGCCGACGAGGAGAATCCCGAAGCGCAGGATTAAGCTATGCCCGATAACAGTTTTGACGTGGTCTCGAAGATCGAAATGCCGGAAGTGCTGAACGCCATCCAGCAGGCACAGAAAGAAATCCAGCAGCGCTACGACCTGAAGGATTCTCACTCCTCGATCGAGCTGAATGAGAAAGAGGGCAAGATGGCGCTGGCCAGCAAGGACGAGTTCAAGCTCAAGGCGGTGGTGGATATCCTGGAATCGAAGCTGGTGAAGCGCAAGGTGCCGCTGAAGAACCTGAGCTTCGGCACGGTCACGCCGGCGGCCGGTTCCACGGTGCGCCAGGAGGTGACCTTGCAACAGGGCATCCCAACCGAAAAGGCGCGCGAGATCGTCAAGGCCATCAAAGACGCCAAGCTGAAAGTGCAGGCTTCGATCCAGGGCGACTTCGTGCGCGTATCCGGGCGCGACCGCGACACTTTGCAACAAGCGATCCAACTGCTGCGAGCGGCCGATTTCGGACTCGACATGCAGTTCACGAATTACCGGACGAATTAGCGGCGCGAGTATGTGGGGCAGGATGCCATCCTGCGAGGCGGTTGCCAACCGCCTCGCGGTCCGATTGGCAATCGGACCGCAGCTTACCAAGCTGCCCCACAAGAGAACATGACGCGCCGCATTGAATCGCACGAAATCGCCGGGCAGGCGGGCCGCCTGGAAGCGCTGCTTGAAGAGCCGCACGACCGCGAGCCATGGTGCGCGGCGGTGGTCTGCCATCCACATCCGCAGTTCGGCGGCACGCTCCACAACAAGGTGGTCTACCGGCTGGCGCGCGGATTGCGCCGCGCCGGGATCGCCGTGCTGCGGTTCAATTATCGCGGGGTGGGCCGCAGCCAGGGCGGGTACGGGAACCTGGAAGGCGAACTCGAAGACGCCCGCGCGGCGCTCGCGTGGCTGCGCGCGCGGTATCCGGCGCTGCCCTACGCGCTAGCGGGTTTTTCCTTTGGTGCGCGGGTGATCACGCGCCTGGGGTGCGAAACCAGCGGCGCGCGCTTTCTGTTGGCAGCGGGCTTTCCGACCAGCATGGGTAACGCGGAGTACCTGGAAAGCTGCGCGACACCGAAGATCTTTGTGCAAAGCACGCACGACCAATTCGGGCCGCGCGCCGAGCTGGAAGCCGCCTTCGCGCGATGGGCCGCACCGAAACGCATCCTGTGGATTGAAGCCGCGGACCACTTTTTCGCGGGAGGGTTGGTGGCGCTGGAAGATCAGGTAGCCGCAGTGGCGGCGGAGCTGTAACTGTGGGATGCTGAACGGTTCGTATGGATATTATCACGGGCAACGCGGGCTGGATCGAAGTAATCTGCGGGCCCATGTTTTCGGGCAAGAGTGAGGAACTGATCCGGCGCCTGCGCCGCGCTATGATCGCGCGTAAACGGGTAGCGGTGTTCAAACCCAAAATCGACGACCGTTACTCGGCCGAGGAAATTGTCTCGCACGGGGATCTGCGCATGCAATCGCAAGTGATCAACGACGCCACGGAGATGCTGGAGCGGATCGACTGGCGCGCCGAAGTGGTGGGCGTAGACGAAGCCAATTTCATGGGCCCGTCGCTGGTCGAGGTAGCGGGGCGGCTGGCCGACAGCGGCAAACAGGTGATCATCGCCGGTTTGGATACGGACTACCTGGGGCGCCCGTTTGCGCCGATTCCGGATCTGCTGGCGCAGGCCGAATCCATCACTAAGACGCTGGCGGTGTGCGTGCGCTGCGGCAACCCGGCCAAGCACACGCAGCGACTGCGCGGCTCCGACGACCTGATCGTGGTGGGCGCCAACGATATGTACGAAGCGCGTTGCCGGCGGTGTTTCGAGCCCGGCATTCCCAAACAGCGGGAAATCGACTTCGTCAAGGCCCGGCGGCGCGAGCCGTAAGAGCCGTCAAGCGGTTGGGCTGATCCGGCGAGCCGACAGAAACTCCGGTGGCAAGGACCGCCAGTTCCTCGCGATAATCGCCTTTGCCCCACTTGCGGCGCCACAAGCTAGAGTGATAGGGAAGGAGTCTCGCTTTGCACAAGATCTTGATGGTCCTCTCGCTCACTGCCTGCGGCCTTTGGGGCCAGGCGCCGGAAAAGCCGGGCGGCGCGTTTGAGTTCAACGTGAAGAACATCGATGCCACGGTCAATCCGTGCACGGATTTCTACCAGTACGCCTGTGGGAGCTGGCTGAAGAGTAATCCGATCCCGGCGGATCAATCGCGATGGGGCCGGTTCGACCAGTTGGAAGAGCACAATCACGACGTGCTGCGCGGGATTCTGGAGACGGCGAGCAAGCCGGACGCCGGCCGCGACTCCACGGCCCGCCTGATCGGCGACTACTACGCGGCTTGCATGGATGAAAAGGCGGTGGAGGCGGCCGGGTTGAAGCCGCTCGAAGATGAACTGGGGCGGATCCGCGGCTTGAAGGATAAGGCGCAACTTGCCGCGGTGGTCGCCCGTTTGCACCGCAGCGGCGCCGACGTGATGTTCCAGTTCAGCTCCGGGCAGGATTTCAAGGACTCCAACCAGGTGATCGCGCAGGTCGACCAGGGCGGTTTGGGGCTGCCGGAGCGCGACTACTACCTGAAGCAGGACATGGAAAGCGACAAGTTGCGCCGCGAGTACGTGGCGCACGTGGCGCGCATGTTTGCGCTTGCCGGCGAGACGGCGGCCGAGGCCAAGGCGGGCGCGGAGACGGTGATGAAGATCGAGACCGTGCTGGCCCAAGGCTCGCTCGATATCGTGTCCCGCCGCGACCCGGAGAAGGTTTATCACAAGATGAGCACGCGGGAAATGGAAGCTCTCAGCCCGGTGTTCCCCTGGAAGGAGTATCTGCGCGCGAGCGGCGCGCCCGCATTCGCATCCGTCGACGTGGCGTGGCCCGCGTACCTGGAGGCGCTGAATGGGGCGATCGAGCGGTTCAGCCTGGCGGACTGGAAGACCTATCTCACCTGGCATTTGCTGCATGCCGCGGCGCGCCTGCTGCCGGAGGCGTTCGTCAAAGAGAATTTCGAGTTCTACGGCAAGACGCTGACCGGGACCACCGAGATGCGGCCGCGCTGGAAGCGTTGCGTGGACTTCACGGACGCCGAACTGGGCGAAGCCCTGGGAAAGCAATTCGTCGAAAAGACGTTCGGCGCCGAAGGCAAGGCGCGCACGCTGAAAATGGTGGGCGCGCTCGAAAAGGCGCTCGGGCAGGACCTGGAACAATTGCCGTGGATGACGGCGGAGACCAGGAAGCAGGCGCTGGTGAAGCTCGCCGCGATCGCCAACAAGATCGGCTACCCGGACCAGTGGCGCGACTATTCGAGTGTGACGATCCGGCGCGACGACCTGGTGGGCAACACGCTGCGCGCCGAGGCATTCGAGTTCCAGCGCCAGTTGAACAAGATCGGCAAACCGGTGGACCGCCAGGAATGGGGCATGACGCCGCCCACGGTGAACGCGTACTACGATCCGTCGATGAACGATATCAATTTCCCCGCGGGCATCCTGCAGCCGCCGTTCTACGACAACGCGATGGACGATGCGGTGAACTTCGGCGGCATAGGCGCGGTGATCGGCCACGAGTTGACCCACGGCTTCGACGACCAGGGCCGGCAATTCGACGCCAAGGGGAACCTGCGCGACTGGTGGACGCCGGAAGACGCCAAGGAATTCGAGAAGCGCGCGGCCTGCATCGAACGGGAATACTCGAAGTTCGAGGTGGCGCCGGGCGCCATGGTGAACGGCCAACTCACGCTGGGCGAGAACACGGCGGACAACGGGGGCGTGCGCATCGCGCTGATGGCGTTGCTGAACACGATCGGCGGCACGGAAAAGAAGATCGATGGCTTCACGCCCGAGCAGCGGCTGTTTCTGGCTTTCGGCCAGGTGTGGTGCGTGAACGAGCGGGAGGCGGCCCTGCGCATGCAGGTGAAGACCAACCCGCACGCGCCAGGCAAGCAGCGGGTGAACGGCGTGGTGCAGAATATGCCCGAGTTTCAGCGGGCGTTTTCCTGCCAGACCGGCCAGCCGATGGTCAGCGCCAACGCGTGCAGGGTCTGGTAGGGGATCGGCGTTCCGCCACACTGCTTCCTCCATGGGGAAGGGGCGTCGGCCGGTCCGTTCTTCCGCATCGAGAAATCATTCTGGCCTAAGCCTGCCGGCCGTGAGTTGGCTGGTGAGCCGTCAGGTCGTCAGTGACTCCGCTGCGCGCTCAGTTCGTCGGGCGGTTCTGGGCGGTCTGCGCCGTGCGCCGCGCCAGTTGCAGGTTGGAATTGACTTTGCCGTATCCGTAGCCAATCCGGAAGGGCAGGGGACGCGCACCCGGATCGTGGTAGGCCTTCTGCAAGTCTTCCTGAATCCGGTAACGGAAGCTGCCGTAGGGGTGGGTATATTCGCCGAAGAGCTGCACCTTCCAGGTATCCGGGCTGAAGAAGTGGAACGGAATCCCGGAATCGTCCTGCAACACCGCCTGGCTGTTGGCCAGGATGAGGCCGCGAATGGTGGAGAACTCGTCGTTGTGCGTCATATATGAGGTGGCCTTTAGCAGCGTGACGGCCCCCTTCAATCCCGCGGAGTATTTGACGAATTGCGGGTTGGTCTTGAGGTGTTCGTCGTCCAGGTTGATGGTCAGGTAGTACATCTGGTGCACCGACTGATCTTCGTCGGAGCGATACGCGATCTGCAGCCCTTTGTCGCCGTATGGTGTGCGCGGCTTGTAGCTGAGATCCCGCTCGATCAGCTTGCCCTGGTCGTCCAGGCGCGTATAGCGGAAGCCCAAAATGGTATTGTGCCGGCGCACCAGCACCTCCAGGATGGGCAGCAGCAGGCCATCGGTGACCTGCCCGCGGAACTGACGGTCCATCTCGCGGGTAATAAAGAAGCTGCGACCGAGCACGGAACCCATGCTGTCGCGCGTGGCTGCCAGGTAGCCTGCCAGGTCCTGTTTCCGGCTGAGCTGTTTCAGGCTGGGCAAGGTCCCGGAGGGTTCCAGCGCCACCAGAACGTAGGTGGTGTTGTTGGGAAAGCAGGCCGTGGCATAGAGTGCGTCGGGGCCGCTGAACGGGTAATAGACAATCGCCTCGCGGAACGCCGGGTCCGATAACTCGGCTTTCGCAAACTCCTGGAGGCCGGCAATTAGAGTGCCGTCGACCTTCTGCCACGCCGCATCCAGGCGGACACTGTGGTCCTTCCAAGCTTCGGTCTGTTCCAGATCCGCGAAGGGGCTACCCGAATGACCTGGCATTCCGGCCAGGAAGCGGGCGGTGTCATCCGCATCCCGGTTCTCCGGTACTGGTACTGGCATGGTGGGCGCGGGC
>Ga0181517_10002880_pt1 | contig 16965 bp, 11 predicted proteins | sample PEATcosm2014_Bin_31_FD_119748 | JGI IMG/M metagenome (GOLD analysis project Ga0181517, IMG submission 119748) | Peatland microbial communities from MTU Mesocosm Facility, Houghton, MI, USA - PEATcosm2014_Bin01_30_metaG | ecosystem: Environmental > Terrestrial > Soil > Wetlands > Peat | place... | reverse complement strand
TCGGCGACGACTTCATCATCCACCACGCCGTCCACTTCCTTGGCCTTCTCACGCCACATGCGCTGCATGTCTTCCTTCTTGGCGCGAAGGCTCTCGGCCTGGTCGCGGAGCTTGGCGGCCTCCTCGTATTCGGCGTTCTTGACCGCTTCGTCCTTCTGAATGCTCAGCCGCTCGATCTGCTCCTCAAGCTCCGCCAGATTCGGCGGCTTGGTCATGCTGCGAAGCCGGATGCGCGCCCCCGCCTCATCGAGCACGTCGATGGCCTTGTCCGGCAGGCACCGGCCGGTGATGTAGCGGTCGGACAATTCGACGGCCGCCGTCAGCGCAGTATCGAGAATCTGCACGCGGTGGTGGGCTTCGTAGCGATCGCGCAGGCCGCGGAGAATTTCGATGGTATCGGCCTTGCTGGGCGGATCGACGGTGATGGGCTGGAAGCGGCGGGCCAGGGCGGTGTCCTTCTCGATGTACTTGCGGTATTCGTCGAAGGTGGTGGCGCCGATGCACTGGATCTCGCCGCGCGACAGCGCCGGCTTGAGAACATTGCTGGCGTCGATGGCGCCTTCAGCGCCGCCGGCGCCGACCAGAGTGTGCAGTTCGTCGATGAACAGGATCACGTTCTTGGCGCGGCGGACCTCGTTCATGACAGCCTTGATGCGCTCCTCGAACTGGCCGCGGTATTTCGTGCCGGCCACCATCATCGCCAGATCGAGCACGACGATGCGCCGGTCGTGGAGAATCTCCGGGACCGTGCTGGAGATCACCATCTGGGCCAGGCCCTCGACGATGGCCGTCTTGCCGACGCCCGCTTCACCCAGCAGCACCGGATTGTTCTTCTGCCGCCGGCAGAGAATCTGTATGACGCGTTCGATTTCGTTCTTACGGCCGATCACCGGGTCAAGCTGCCCCTCCTTGGCCATTTCGGTCAGATCGCGGCCGAAGCTGTCCAGGGCCGGGGTACGGCTGGAATTGGGTTTGCGGGATCGTTCCTGCGGTTGCTGTTCTTCTTCGTTGGCCACACTCGCTCCAAGAAGGTTGAGGACTTCTTCACGGACTTCTTCAAGTTTGAGGCCCAGATTGATAAGCACCTGGGCGGCGACGCCGTCGTGCTCGCGGAGCAGTCCGAGAAGCAGATGCTCGGTGCCCACGTAATTGTGATTGAGGTTACGAGCCTCTTCGATGCCGTATTCGATAACTTTCTTCGCCCGCGGGGTTTGCGGAAGCTTCCCCATGGTAACCATGTCGGGACCGCTCTTGACGAGCTTTTCCACCTCGAGGCGAACCTTGCGCAAATCAATGTCCAGATTCTTCAGCACATTGGCGCCGACCCCGCTGCCCTCCTTGACCAGGCCGAGCAGAATGTGCTCGGTGCCGATGTACTCGTGATTGAATCTCTGGGCCTCCTGGTTGGCCAACGCCATGACCTTTCTTGCCCTGTCGGTAAATCGCTCGAACATATCCATCTCCCATCGGCCCGAAGACGGGCCGGCCCATGATGACAACCGCCCGATTGTGGCAGCCCCTGCCAAAAGTCGCGGCGATCCGTCCCGAGGCAACTCGATCCGATTGTAGATCGGCCCGGCGGCGAATCAAGAAAACGGCCGACCGCCCGGCAGTCTATTTTCGGCCACGACGCGCCGGCCGCACGCTACGCCGACATCGTCGCGACAGCACTGGGACCCATCTTATCGGACGTGGCAGCCAACGCCAGCGACCCGGTGCTCGCCGCTGTCGCGGGGAATATCGGGTTTATGCAATTTCTCGACGAACCATTACCATGCCATCGTAAGGCTGCCGGATCGTCGTTATTTTTCGGCCGCTGGGCATTTTGTGTCGTTGGACATTTCGCGGCGCTGGTCTTCGAGGAGGTATTTTATGCGATCTTATCGTACTTTGGCAGCGGTGGCTTTGTTTGTCTCGCTGTGCGCGGGTCTGGCCCGCGCGGACGTCGTTGTGTTCAAGAACGGCGACCGCATCACCGGCACGATCGTGTCCGCCGACGGCGGCAAGCTGGTCATCAAGAGCACCGACGCCGGGCAGATCACCATCGACCTGAAGGACGTGCAGACCTTCGCCGCCGACGCGCCGATCGCCCTGGTGCTCAAGGACGGGACGATCCTGAAAGTCACCAAAGTCGAGGTGGGCGAGGCCGGAAAGATCAATGTCACGCCGGGAAAATCGCTCCCGCCCCAGGTGGTTTCGATCGACCAGATCGACAAGATCAATCCGCCGCCGGTTGCCTGGACCGGAGCGATCGTGGCCAACGGCATGTTGACCCAGGGCAGCTCATCGTCCGATTCGGTCGGGTTCTCGATGGACCTGTCGCGCAAGACTGATATGGACAAGATCGGGTTTGATGCCAATTATCAATTCACTCGCACCAAGGCCCACGGCCAGCCGCAAACCACCACGCAGGACAACTGGTTCGGCGATGCGCAATACGACCTGAACATCACCAAACAGTTCTACGGCTACGCCGACACGCGCGTGGAAAAAGACCGCATCAACTTCCTCGATCTCCGCCTCACGCCGGGCGTTGGCGTCGGGTACAACTGGCTGTCCCAGCCGGACATGAATTTCTCGACCGAGGCCGGCGCCACATGGGTCTACGAAAAATTCACCAATGTCAGCAACCCGCGCGAGGACATGTCGCTCCGCCTGAGTTACCACTTTGACAAGAGCTTTGACAACGGCAAGTTCAAGCTGTTCCACGACCTGACCTATTTCCCCAGTTTGCAGCACTCGAGCAACTACCTGCTGATCGCCGACGCCGGAGGCCGGATGGCGTTGACCGAGACAATGTTCACCGAACTTCAGGTTCTGGTCGATTACGATTCCAACCCGGCCCCCGGCGCGGTCCGGACCAACGTGAAATACCTGCTGGGCGTCGGCTGGACGTTCTGACGGCGGATGCCGGACCTGCCGCCGAGCCGATCCGCCCCTTACGCTGCGCACCGTTGCGGATCGGGCCATTTGGGCCGATCATCATGCCCATGGCTTCGGTTCCACAGGCAACGATCGCGGTGGGCGATGGCGGCGGCGCGGATGCCGCGCCGCTTCGGCTGCCGCGCAGCCTCGACCCGGCCGTACGCGCGGTGCTGTCCCCGCTGGCCGGTCATGGCTCAACGCGGTCCGGTTCGGCTCGCTCACCGCAGTCGCCGTTTCGTCTCACGGCCGAGTTGACCCGGTCGCATTACGAAAATTTCTCGGTCATTTCGGTGCTGCTGCCGCGCCACCTTCGGCCGCATTTCTGCAACATCTATGCTTTTTGCCGCAGCGCCGACGATTTGGCCGACGAACTGGGTTCGACCGAATTGTCCCGGCGGCAACTGGCGCAACTGCGCCGCCAGACCCTGCGCATGTTCGACGGACCGGTGGATGCGGCCGCGCCGGCGCTGTTCCATGCCCTGAACGTCACGGTAAGGCAATTCGCAATTCCCGCCGAGCCCTTTCTCGATCTCATCGACGCCTTCGAGCAGGACCAACGCATCACTCGCTACCAGTCATTCGAGCAATTGCTGGACTATTGCCGCCGCAGCGCTGATCCCGTCGGGCGTTTGGTGCTGTACATGTGCGGCTATGGCGATTCGCGACGACAGCGATTGTCCGACAAGATCTGTTCCGCCCTGCAACTGGCGAATTTCTGGCAGGACGTTCGCCGCGACCGGACCGAGCGCGACCGCATCTACATTCCGGCCGTGGACATGGCCGCGTTCGGTGTCGATGCGGCCGACATTGCCGCCGGGCGATTCACGCCGCAATTTGCCCGGCTGATGCAATTTCAGGTCGATCGCGCCGAGGCGATGTTCGACGAGGGGGACTCGCTGCTGCCGATGCTCAACGCCCGGATTCGCCCGCAGATCGAACTGTTCAGCCGCGGCGGACGCGCGATTCTGGCGGCCATCCGGCGACAGAATTACGACACGCTCACCAGCCGCCCCGTGCTGCGGCGAGCCGACAAGATGCGACTGGTGGCCACGGCGTTCGGATCATCGCTGGCTCGGCGGTTTACCGACCGGCCTGCCATCGATGATTCGCCCATGGCCCGCTCGCGGGATTATTGCCAGGAATTGACGCGACGAAGCACGCGGAACTTTTATTTCGGACTGCGCCTGATGCCGCACGCCAAACGGCCGGCCATGTACGCGCTCTACGCCTGGATGCGCCGGGCCGACGATCTGGCCGACGACCAGCGGGCCGGTCAGTCCACCGCTCGCCAACTGGCCGATCTGGAAGCCTTCGCCGCGCGCACGCACGCCGCGATCGCCGCCGGCGCGGGCGATCCGACTCCTCGGCCAGGTTCTTTTGACGATGATCCGCTGTGGCCGGCGTTTGTCGACATGGTGCATCGCTACCGCGTGCCGGTTGATTTGTTCGACGAAGCGATCGCAGGGCAGCGTCATGATCTGGCGCACGCGCCCATCGCCAGCTTCGACGACCTGTATCAATACTGTTTCCGCGTGGCGGGCGTGGTCGGGCTGGCCAGCATTCACGTCTTCGGTTTTGACGCCAGCCCCATCGCCCGCCAGCAGGCGATCGACCGCGGCGTCGCGTTTCAACTGACCAACATCCTGCGCGATGTGCGCGAGGACCTGTCGCTGGGCCGGTGCTATCTGCCCGCCGACGAACTGGCCGCCGAAAACCTCACCCCGGCCGATCTTGCCAGCAGCCCCAGGCTCATCCCCTTTCTGCGCCGGCAGATCGATCGGGCGCGTTCGTATTACGAGAAATCGGCCGGCCTGGAGGATCGAATATCGCCCGACAGCCGCCCCACTCTGGCGGCGATGACGGAAATCTATCGCCGGCTGCTGGAGCGGATTTCCCGATCGCCGGCCGTGGTCATGGAACGTCGCGTCTCGCTGCCGATCTGGCAAAAGGTCGCCATCGGCTGGCGCGCGTCGCGGAAGGCGCCATGAAGATCGTCATCGTCGGAGGCGGTTTGGCGGGGATGGCGGCGGCGGTGGCGCTGGAATCGGCCGGCCTGGAGGTCACGCTTCTGGAATTGCGGCGGTCCCTCGGCGGGCGGGCCGGGTCGTTTGTCGATCCGGGCAGCAACGAGGAACTGGACAACTGTCAGCATGTGCTGCTGGGATGCTGCACGAATCTTCTCGATTTTTACCGGCGCCTCGGCGTGGCCGACCGCATCCGCTTCGAGCCGACGGTGCGATTCGCGGACGCTGGCGGCCAAGTCTATGAGCTTCGCGGCGATGCGCGCCTGGCGGCGCCGCTGAATCTGGTCCGATCGTTCCTGAAGTTCGGGGCATTGGATTTTTCCGAGAAACGGCTGCTGGCCCAGGCGATGGCCGCGATGATGACGCTTTCACCATCGGCACGACGGCGGCTGGATGATGTGCCGTTCGGAAGATGGCTTGCCGAGCACGGCCAGACCGATCGCCTGATCGACCGGCTTTACGATCCGGTTCTGGTTGGAGCGCTCAACGAGCAAACCCGGCGGGCCAGCAGTGCGTACGCGATCCAGGTGCTTTGCGAATCACTGCTCAGCAACTCCAGCGGCTATATCATCGGTACGCCCGCCTGCCCATTGTCGCGACTGTACGAGAATCTCCCGTGCCGCGATACGCGCACGGGCCAGCGCGTCGCCGCGATTCGGTTCGATGGCTCGCAAGCGGTTGCGGTTGAAATGGCCGATGGACAGATCATCGGGGCCGATGCGATCGTTCTTGCGGCCGGGTCGCAGGCGGCGCTGCGATGGATACCACCCGAATTGCTCAGCCGCGACGGGCGATTCGGGCAGTTGGACAAACTCGCTGCGGTTCCGATCTTGGGCGCCCACCTGTGGTTTGACAGGCCGGTGCTCGAATATCCGCATGTGGCGATGCTCGGCGGGCCGTTGCAATGGCTGTTCCGCAAGGACGATCGCGGGCTGGCGGTGCATGGAGTCATCAGCGCCGCCCGCGGTTGGGTGGGCCGGGATCGCGGGCAATGTCTGGACGAATTCACCGCCCAGATTCGCGCGACATTTCCTTGCGCCGGCGATGCGCGGCTGGTTCGCGGCTTGATCGTGATCGAGAAGCGAGCCACATTTTCCCCGCTGCCCGGCGTGGACCGCTACCGCCCATCCCAGGCCCCGCCGCCGGGCGGTTTGTCGCGATTGTACCTGGCCGGCGATTACACGCTTACCGGCTGGCCGGCGACGATGGAAGGCGCCGTCCGCAGCGGCTACCTGGCGGCCGGGGCCATCGTGCGCGAACTGTGCGGAAAGACGACGAGTTTTCTGGTGGCCGATTTGCCCAAAGAGTGGCCAATGCGGTTAGCTGGACTCTTGTAGGGTCCGCAGTGCGGACCATCATTATTACACATGCAGGCAAAGGTCCGCAGTGCGGACCCTGCATGAATTGCGAGAGGTTTGTCCTCATCTTCCCAGCAGGCGCAGCGTGTAATATCCCCAGACGATCTTCTCGACATTGAGCCTGTGCAGGAACCGGCTGACCCGGTCGTTGCCGAAATAGCGGCAGGCAACGCGGTAGCCTTCATCGAATTGCTCGCGGTGCCCGCCGCGGGATTTGCTCGCCATGTGGACGCGGAAACTGGCCAGTTTGCGATTGATGATCAGCGGAGCCGACCGTCTGGCCATGCGCAGCCACAGGTCGTAGTCCATCGTGTAGCGCAGCGATTCATCCAGAAGCCCCACCGACTGCCCGAATTCGCGCCGCCAAAAGACGGCCGGCTGGCAGATCATGTTTTCGCGCAGCAGGCGCTTGAGCGTGTACTCGTGCAGCAGCCGCTCCTTGTAATTGGTGATCTCCGAGCGCGTCACCTGGCCGTCCTTGTCGATGATGTTGCACCGCCCGATGAGCCACTGCGCCTCGGGATGGGCGATGAACGCCTCGGCAACCGCCGCCAAAGCCCCCGGCAGGTAGACATCATCGCTGTTGAGCCACGCGACGATGTCGCCGCTGGCCATCGCCAGGCCCTTGTTGATCGCGGCGGACTGGCCGTGGTCGGCTTCGCTGACCCATTGCACGCGCGGATCGTTGATCGACTGGAGATGCGCGATGGTGCCGTCGCGGCTGCCGCCGTCGATCACGATCCATTGCAGACCAAAATTCCCCGTTTGCGACATGACGCTGTCGCAGGTCTGGCGGAAATAGGTCGCGCCGTTGAGGCTGGGGGTTAATATGCTGAACGTGAGCATGGCCGGCCGCGCATCGCGCCGCCCGTCAGGCCGCGGCGAATTGAGCGTCGCTGCTGGTGAAACTAGATTCTCGGCAACCAAAGTCTGGACCCTCATTCGTGGGTTCGCCTGTTGCGTCCCGGCATCGCGGTTTATCGGTCCATATCGGCCTTATCCTATCCAATTCAGCGAAAAATACACCCCTCAAACCGGGCCGGACCGGGATTTCTGGCTACAACCCGCCCGGCCGCCGCGTCGCCCACTGCATCATTGACCCGATCCACCGCCGCAGGAACCGCGGAATCCAGCGGCTGGACAGCCATCTTTGGCCCGTTGCCTGCACCGCCACCATGATCCGCCATACACGCATCTGCGTCAGTTGATTGAGCGTCGCCCGCAAGGCGTCGCGCTCGGCCGCCGTGCGGGCAAGTCGCGATTGCGCATCGGCATACGCCACGCCCGACCCAACCGCCGCCGCCGTGGCCGGCCCCGCTGCGTCCGTTTCGGCTGGCGAAGCCAGGAACCGGACGGCCGGCGGATCGCACCGATCCAGCACAAACCGCACCCGCGGCGGCACTCCCAGCCGTGCCATCAGACCAATCCGATCCAGCTCGGCAAACAGCGTGCGATAGGAGGCGAACAGGGAAAACTCGTTGACGGCCCGCAATCGCCCCCAGATGGCCAGATCGCGCCGCTGGTCCGGGTTCTCATACAACTGGCGAATCCGCGCCGCCAGCTCCCGCGGCCGATGCTCCGCCGCCAGAACGCCGCCGATTCCATCCCCGATCGCCTGCGGCGCTCCGCCGGCATCGGCGTACCCAATCGACGGCGTCCCGCACGCCGCCGCTTCCACAAACACCTGCCCGAATGTCTCGACGCGCGACGGACCGACATACACATCGGCCGCCGAATAGGCCATCGCCATCGTCTGCGCATCGGGAACGTAACCAAGGCCGCGAATTTCCACGCCACCGCCGCGCGGCTCGAATCCGCTCTGCCCCACGCACACGGCCAGCAGGTCCGGCAAATCGAGCATCTCCAACGCCGCAATCAGGTCGTCCATCCCCTTGAGCGGATTGCCGAGCTGCGACGCGCAAAAGAGCAAAATGAACCGGTCCGGCGGCAACCCGAGCAGATCGCGACACGTCGAGCGGTCGCGCGGCTTGAAGACATCGTGCGGCAGACCCAGTGCGATCTGCACGATCGGCGGCGATGCTCTTGGCGCGGCAGCACCCGCCGTCGCATCGGCAAAGACATCGCGGGCAAACTTCGCAGTCCAGTCGCTGTTGGCAGCGATGATCGGGGCGTGCTCGCCTCGCAAGGCCCGATATTTGGCATCCCACGCGGGCCGAATCAAGTCGCCGCCCAGGCGCGGATATTCGTGCGGCGTCGGGCAGTCCCGATCACAACCAACCAGATAGCGCGTGCATGTCCCCGGATACGCGCACCGGCCGGTCAGCGAATACAGATCGTGAAGCACCTGCACGGTCGGCCAACGTTGGGAAAGACGGCCGAGAAACGCCGGCTCAAGACCGGCCGCATGCAGATTCCCGACCACCAGCAGATCGGGCGACCGCTCGGCGATGGCGGAAATGATCTGCTCGCTTGTCAGCGACGCAGCGCCCGGCTGCGGCGCAATTGCCAGGGCCGTGACATCGTGCCCCGCCAGCGTCGCCGCGCTGGCCAGCCGCTGGTGTGCGATTCCAGCGCCATGGGAAAAACCGGTGTCGTTGAAGAATACGATTCGGAGATTCGACCGCAAGGGCGCTGGCCGGGGCGCCGGTCGCTGCCGTTTTGTTCGCTCGAGGAACCGCTCGCGGACCGTGGCGGCTTCGGCCTGGAATTCGGCAAACTCCGACGTCTTCTGATCCGGATGCGCACGAAATATCGCCAGCGGACATCCGACGACATGCAGCTTCGCCCCGGCCTCGGCGTAGCGCAGCCAAAGGTCGTAATCCATCGAATACCGCAGCGACTCATCGACCCTCCCGCCGCAGGTCTCCCAGATTCGCCGCGTGAAAAAGACTTCCGGCTGATAGAAGAACGCGCCCTGATGCACGTCGGCTTCCAGATCGAGCAGCCGATCCAGCGGCAGCGGGCCGTCACAACATGCCGCCAGGTGCCGATGCGTCGGCCGATCATTCTGCGTAATCGTGCAGAGCCCCGCGATCATGTCCGCTTGCGATGTGAAGAACCCCATCGCCACGGCCGCCAGCGCACCCGGCGCCAGCATGTCGTCGCTGTTCAGCCACGCCAGAATCTCGCCCTCGCCCCAGGAGGAACCCTTCTGGCCAAATCCCTTGTTGATCGCATCGCCCTGCCCGCGATCCGGCTCGGAGACGATCGTGCCGATGCGCCCGCGATAGCGATCAAGAACCGCCGGCGTATCGTCCGTCGAGCCGCCGTCGATGATCCGGTAGTCGAGGTTGGGATATCCCTGGTTCAGCACGGACAGAATCGTCTGCTCGATGAACCGTCCCTGATTGAACGAAGGCGTGACAATGCAAATCCGCGGCCACGGCCGCCCGCCGGGAAGCGTGCGCGGCCATTCAAACGCTTTAATTCCCCACGGCCAGGCGCGAGGATTCGCTACGGTCTTGATGTCGGGAACGGACGATGAGGCAATGCGGGCCACGTGATTGCTTGTGAACGATCAGCCGGTCAGGCTGGCCGAAGAATAGCCGTAGGCCGCTTCATGGGGAAGCCACTGGCCGCCCGATCGGCTACTTGTATACATCACCGCGAGGCCCAACGTGGGCGATGACAATCGCATCACCCGGCACGTCATGGAGGAAGATAACTCGCAGCTCGCCGTGCCGGAGCCGACAAAACCCGGCCCATTCGCCGACCATCGGCTTCACACCCGCCATCGCGCCCGGATTCTCGGCCAATTCCTGCAGCTTGACTGTCAATTGTGCCCTGGTCCGCGCATCCATTGCCTGGATGTAGCGGGCGGCGCGGCGGTGAACCACGAGCTTTGGCATCGGAATCAAAGCGATGACAGCGGCTTGAACGCGGCAGCGTTGCCTCGTTTCAAATCGCGCCGCGCAGCCCGCAAATCCAATTTGGCCTTCTCATTGAGATCCAGCCCCAGCGCCTCGCTTATCTCACAGAACTGGGCCCATGAAATAATGACCTCCCGCGGCCGGCCCCGCTTGTCGACGATGATTCTCTTCCGAATCGCGTTCATCAGCGAACCGTACCATCAACCGCCATTCTCAACAATGATGTCGCTCCCGGATTCTGTGGCATAACAACTGTCCCCTTCTCACCGCCGCACACCGGCTCGGCCGCGTCGAGAAAAGCGACGATCTGACGCTGCGGCAGCGTCTCGGTCGCGGCGATCGTGTGCCCGGCGCGGTTGATGTCAAACTGGTAGTGCACGAACAGGCCGGAACCGGCCGGCGGAAGCTGGATGTCGATCGTCTGGTTCCGGCCGTTCTCGTGGTACTGGAAACGGCCGAACTGGTCGCACGAATTCCGCCAGTGAACCGTCACCGGCCGCGCGTCAATCAGAGCCGGGTCGTAGCGGCTGAGCGGGGTAATGTGCAAGCGGAGCACAGGCAGCGAATCGGGATTGCCAACGGAGAGATGGAATCGCGGCCTTACACCGCCATCGGGATATCGGCCGGACATTCCGGCGTCCATGCCGCGGAAGAACACGCGGCCCAGGATCGATTCCAGCGGCCGGGTAACGCGATGCGCGCGCACCACCTGGCACATCGCTTCCAGCAGATAAAGCCATACGACCGGCGGCCAGCGATTGTCGGTGTAGCGGCGCACCATCGAGCGGATCTCGTGCCAGCGGCGCAACTGGCCCGACTGGGTCTTGTTGGCGCCCCATTCGCGATTGGCCGACAGATAATCGCTGATGAACATCCCCTTGAAAGCGCTCAGGCGGATCCACAAATCCCAATCCATCACGTAATGCAGCGCCTCGTCGATCCGCCCGACGCGATTCAGAACCGATTTGCGGAAAAAGCAGCTCGGCTGCTGGATGAAGTTGCGCTGGTGGATCAGCGTCCAGGCATCGCCGGCGCGGACGCCGCCATCGCCGACGCGCCGGCCGTGTTCGTCGATCGTCCAGCCCAGACCCCATACGAACTGCACGTCCGGATGCCGCGTAAATGCGTCGATGACGGTGCGCGCGGCGCCTTCGGCGAAGGCATCGTCGCTGTTGAGCCAGCAGACGATCTCGCCGCCGCAGGCCGACAGGCCCTGATTGATCGCGTCCGATTGCCCCCGATCCTTGCGGGAAACAAACCGCACCACGTCGGGATGGCGGTCGGCGTAATAGCGCAGAATCTCGGCGGTGTCGTCCGTGCTGACGGCATCAAAGACCAGCAGCTCGATCGGGCGATAATCCTGGGCCAGAACGCTGTCGATGGCCTGCCGGATGAACCGCGACTGGTTGTAGGTCGGCATGACTACGCTCAGCAGCGGCTGGGTCGTTTGCGGCGGAGCGGTGCGTGGCGGAGTTGCCGTCATGGGACAAGTTTCAATTGCCGGCCGGCCGCGTCCGTCACGGTCAGGCTCAGAACCTGGACGCTGAGTTTCTCGCCCTTGACGGGATAGGTGCGGCTGGCGATGACCTCGATGCAATGGAATCCGTCGCTCCGGGCGTCGCTCAGCTCGCGATCGACTTCGACGATTTGCTGCGGCAGCGCCGGGGCGTCGAAAACGACCTGCCCGTTGATCAGAACGCGGACGTTCTGGTCGGCCAGTTCCGCCAGCGTGGTTGGCTGGACGACTCGCAGCGACATGGCCCGCGGCGCGACGGCATGAAAATACCAGCGGGCATGGGCGTCAAAAATCCACTTGTGCGGGATCACAGGCCGAAAGGGAGGCAGCCCCGGCGGCTTGAGTCCGCCGTCGCGGATACGGTTAAACAGTTCCAGATGCCGGCGGGCGACGTTGTCGTAGGAGAACTTCTCCGCGCGTTTCGGCCCGGCCTCACGCAGCCGCTGCCGCGTCGAGGCGTCGGTGAGGATGCGCAGGATGGACTGGGCGATCTGCTCGACGTTGCCCGGATCGAATTGCAGCACCGCGTCGCCGCCGACTTCACCCAGTGAACCGGCGCTGGAACAGGCAACCGGCGTTCCAAAGTGCATCGCCTCCGCAACCGGCAGGCCGAAACCCTCGAACATCGACGGAAACGCCACCAGCGACGCCGCCGCATACAATCCGATGAGATCAGCCCGGTTGATGTAACCCAGATGCAGCACGTCATCCTGCATGCCCAGGTCGCGCAACAGCGGGCGCAGGCGGTGCATGACGTCGAACTTCCAGCCCGTCAGCACCAGCTTTACCCGGCCGACGCTCTTCTTGACGATGGCCAGAGCGCGGACGAGATTCTCGTGGTTCTTATGCGGCCATCCGGCGCTGGGATAGTAGATGAAGTCGCCGTCCAGCCGATGCGCCAAACGCGACGCGGCCGCCAGTTGCTTGCACGTTTCGGGCCCAACCATCAGCGACGGATCGATCCCCAGCGGGATCCCGAAAACACGATCCGGCTCGATGCCGTAGCGCTGGACGATGTCGGCGGCACTGAATTCGGAGACGGCGATGGTCGCCGTGGCGATCTTGGCGCTGTATTGATATCCGAGCGAACGCATCGCGTTCTGATCGTCATCGAAGAAATGCGGCAGGTGTTCCTGCTGCAAGTCGGGAATGTTGACGACGATGGGAACTTCCGTGTCCGTCGGCAGTGCCCACATGAACGGACAAAACCACAACCCCACGCCGCGGGATTGAATCAGCCGTCCCAGCCGGCCGTTCCAGGCGTCGGCCGTATACCAGCCGCGCAGCCGCCGATAAAGCCGCCGCAACGGATCGACGCGTGGCGGGTCTTCCAGCGCCGGACTGCACGGCAGCGTGCGAAAGGCGCCGGGGGCATTTTCATCGCCGACGTACACGCACATCTCCCAGCGGCTGTTTGGAAGTCTCCAGGTCTTGAAATTGTTCGGCGCGGCCACCAGCAGATATTCGTTTTCGATGTCGATCACGCCCAGCCGATCAATCAGATTGCGGACGTACCATTCCTGTCCGCCGGCCGCTCCGGGTGTCATCCATGAGGCGTTGATTCCGATCTTCATCTCGATCCCGATCCGGCGGTCTGTTGCCGCCGCGCTGCCAAATTCGTGTCCAAATCCGGTTCCCTTGTCAGGCCAAACCAATCCGCTTCAGCATCCGCACGCCCCTCCGCGCCTGCAGCAACTGCAATTCAGTGCTGGCTGTTTGCAATTCGCGACGCAGTTCATCAATCGAACGTTGCAGCGATTCGGCCCGCGCCGTGGCCTGGGCACGGCCGGCGTCGATCTCCCTGCGGCATTGCTGAATCGTCGCCGCGTGCGATTGAATTGTCGCCGCTTGCGCCTGAATCGCCTCCAGCCGCCGGTCGTAATCGGCGCTGAGGCGCACGATATGTTCGTGCTGTGCCGCCATTGTGCCGGCCTGGGCGGCGATCTGCGCATCGCGTGCCTTGATCGCGTCCATGCGGCGATCGTAATCGGCGCTGAGAGCAACAATGTGCTCATGCTGGCCAGCCAGAGTGCGCGATGCTTCCTCAAGCTGCGATTGCAACTCGGCCAGGCGATCCAGATGATGCCCGGCGTCAGCGACAAGCTGACGAATCCGCTCATCGCGCTGGGCAAGCTGTTGCTGGTCGGCCGCAGCTCGGATGGTCAGCCGGGTATTGGCGGATTCGACGCTCGACTGCAATTCGGCGATCACCTCCCCGCGCCGATCGTAGTCGGCGCTCAACCGTTCGACATGCTGCGTCATCGTCTCGATGGTGGCGGTCTTTTCCTCAAGCTGTCGCATGCGCAAGTCGTGCTCTTCATCTCGCGCGGCGACCGTGGCCTGCAGGCCGTCGATCGTCGCTGACAATTCGGCGACTTTCGTCCTCAATCCATCGGCCACCCCGGACAGCTCGGCGACTCTCTCCTGTTCCCGCGTGATCACCGCAAGCCGGCGGTCGTAATCGGCGGACAATTCCTCGATGTGGCGGGCCTGCGTCTGGATCGTCGCCTGCCGATCCTCGGCAAGTTTCTTGGCGTCATTGAGGTTGGAATACAAATCCAGAAGTGCCTCGATCGAACGGCCCAGGGGCGATGTCGCCATCGGCGCGGCGCGATCCGCCCCGGCGGCCTGCGCCGCCGCCACATCCACCCGGCTGGCAAACGGAAACATGTCGTAATTCCCGAAAACGGCCGGTTCAAACCAGACATGGCCCAGCCCGGCCCGCTGCATCAGCATCGCGACGGCTCGGCGGCTGAACAGGTGGATGTGCTCTCGCGGCTTGAGCTGGATCAGGAACGGATCATTGCGCGCCGTCAGTTCCGCGAAGGTGGCGCCTTCCGGATACGCCGGCGTCTGCGCGGCCATGATTCCGTCGCTCTTGAGCAGCTCCGCCGCGCGCCGGGCCGTTGCCAGCGGATCGGGCAGATGCTCCAGCACATCCATCGACACGATGATGTCCAGCGATGCCGGCTCAATCTTCTGATCTTCCAGCGGCCCCAGCAGCACGGGAATCTGAAACGTCGAGCGCGCAAATTCCACAACCCAGGGACTCAGCTCCAGTCCCGCCGCGTCAAAGCCGCACCATTGCATCATCGCCACAAACGAACCGTTGCCGCAGCCCAGTTCCAGCGACTTGCCCGGCGGCCGTTTGTGCCGCAGCACCGATCGCAGCCAATGCACGCAGCGATCCGACAAATCCGTCCGCGATCGGGCCACAATGTTGGCGTAGCCCTGGTCCTGCTCCATGTGCTCGAACCAGTAGGACCGCCCGTAAAAATCGGCCTGATCGTCGCGCACATGCGGATCAATCTGCGCCGGCGCGTGCCTCAGCACCAGCGTCTGACAGACCTCGCACAATGCGTAATCGTCGTTAAACGGCGTCAGCGCGGTGTTGCCGCACCAGCAGGTGGAATCGCTCATAATGCCCCCCGAGCGGCCGACGCCGCCTGCGATGTCACCCAGATGCGAATGAGCATGACGAGCATGGTAGAAAAATTCGCCCGGTTTGCCAATCGCCCAGGCGACTTCACGTCGCCGGGTTATCGGGCGTTGGGGTCTGATCCGGCGGCATGACCGACGCCACGCACCGAACCTCGAGATTCGCCACGCCGTAATGCGATATCTGCCGCGGACCCTCGGTGATGGGAAAGGTCAGGCCGAACGCACCGACACGCGGCAGGTGGCAGATGCGAATGTACGCCGCTTCCAGTTCCTCGGGCGTCATCGACAGCCGCCGCTCGTAATCGGCCCGGCTCAGTGTCACCAGGCCCACCTCGAACACATATTCCACGCATTCCAGATCGAGCACCACGTCCTGCCGAAACCGCAGCCGACTGCCGGCCGCAACGCGCAGCGGAACCGGCGTGCCGATCTGCATCGTGTGCTTGCCATGGACGATCACGCCGCGGTCGCTGGTGATCAGAACACCGCCCACCGGGACATCGATGTCGCGAAGCATCAGAAATTCGTAAAAGAAACTTCCCGTCTGGCCCTGTGGAAACAACTGGCAGGGCTTACCGGCCGTGTCACACAGCGCGACCGCTGTGCAGCGCGCCCAGCCGTTGGACGTTTCGCTGGCGGATTGGATATTGAGCATGGCCTGCGGCGGCGGCCAGAAGAACTCGGCGGGATTCTGGAACGTGTCGGGCGCACCGGCGGATTCCGCCGCCACGGCCGGTGCGGAAGACGATGCTGCCGTGTGCTGGGCTTCCTGCTGAAGCAGGAAATACTTGCGCACGGCGTCCTTGCTGGAGCCGGAAAACGCGCAGGCGCCCTTGTCGAGCAGCAGGCAATCGTGACAGAACTGCTCGACCTCCATCATGGCGTGGCTGACCAGCACGATGCTCACGCCGCGACGGCGAAGCTCCTCCAGGCGCAGATAACATTTCTGCCGGAAGAACACGTCGCCCACCGCCAGGGCTTCGTCCACCAGCAGAATATCCGCATCCACGTGCGTCGCCACCGCGAACGCCAGACGCACGAACATGCCGCTGGAATAGGTCTTCACCGGCTGATCGATGAACGCGCCGATGTCCGCGAATTCCGTGATCCGCTCGAACCGCTCGCGCATCTGATCCCGCGCCACCCCCAGAATCGCACCGTTGAGATAGACATTCTCCCGCCCCGTGAATTCCGGATTGAATCCGCTTCCCAGCTCCAACAGCGCCGCCACACGCCCGTTGACCTGCAATGTCCCATCCGTCGGCTGAAGAATACCGGCCAAAATTTGCAGCAGCGTGCTCTTGCCCGACCCGTTGCGCCCGATGATCCCCAACGTTTCCCCCCGCTTCAGCACCAGGTCGATGTCGCGCAGCGCCCAGAACTCGCGACCGTACGACCGGCCGGTGAGCTGCGCCTTGAGCCGATCCAACGGCCGCTTATACAGGTGATACACCTTGCTGATGCCGCGCGCGACGATGAGCGGCGGCTCTTGCGTGCTCGGCGGCGCTGTCGGGTTGGTCGAGCTGGCTGCGGTCATAGCACGTCGGCGAATCCGTTCTTGGTCTTCATGAACCAGAGATATCCGCCGATGGCCATGACGATCGAAACGGCCGTGATGATCGACCACCCCAGCCAGGGAAAGCCCGGGCCGGGCAGGACCGTGCGGCGAAAGACCTGCACGACCATCGTGAGCGGATTCAGATACACCAGCCACTGATAGTCGGCCAGAAATTTCGCGCTGGGCGGATAGAAGATCGGCGTCAGGAAGCTGAGGATCGACACGACCGGCCCGATCGCCTGTGCCATGTCGCGCACGTACATGCCCAGCGAGGCCAGAAAATAGCACAGCCCCACGCACCCCAGCGCCAGCG
>Ga0181517_10002879_pt1 | contig 16967 bp, 20 predicted proteins | sample PEATcosm2014_Bin_31_FD_119748 | JGI IMG/M metagenome (GOLD analysis project Ga0181517, IMG submission 119748) | Peatland microbial communities from MTU Mesocosm Facility, Houghton, MI, USA - PEATcosm2014_Bin01_30_metaG | ecosystem: Environmental > Terrestrial > Soil > Wetlands > Peat | place... | reverse complement strand
TCGGCCGTCACCAGCAGCACGTTGGGCCGCGGCGCGGCCGGTTTTTCGGCGGCCAGCACCGGCACAGCCAGGCCGGCCTGGAGGAAATGACGTCGCGATACCAGCATAGAGAAACCTACAGTATAAGCGCCCGTACAGTTGTTGGCGGGCGCCCCAACGCATTATAGTTGGGGTGGACGATGAATCTGCCCAACACCCTGACGATCCTCCGGATCTTCTTCGTGCCTCTGCTGGTGGCCGCCCTGGTGCAGGAGAAGCACGTGGGTTTCGCGGGCGTTTCGAACGAGTGGCTGGCGCTGGGCATCTTCCTGCTGGCGGCGGGAACCGACCTGCTGGATGGATATCTGGCGCGCCGCTGGAAGCAGGTCACCACCATCGGCACCCTGCTCGACCCCATCGCCGACAAGCTGCTGATTTCGGCCGCCCTCATCTCGCTCGTGCAGATCCGCGTGCTGCCGGGATGGATGGCCATTCTGATCATCGCCCGGGAGTTCGCGGTTTCGGGCCTGCGCTCCATCGCCGCCAGCGAAGGCTACATCATCCGCGCCAACGATCTCGGCAAGACCAAGATGCTTTCGCAGGTGCTGGCCATTGCCTGCGTGCTCATCAGCATCCATTACACGCCCCTGCGAGTGCCGGGCATGATCCTGATGTGGGTGGTGGTTTTCTTCGCCCTGCTCTCGGCGGTCAGCTATTTCCTTAAGTTCTGGCGCAAAGTGGACGGGCGCGTCAAGCTGCGCCGCCGCAATGAACTGCTGGCCCTGGAGCGCAAGCGCCAGCGCCAGGCCATGCGGCAGATGCGTCAGAAGGGTTCGCTGGGCGGCGCGGCCGGCTTGGGTTCCGGCGAGACGATCTTGAAGCCCCCGGGCGTCAGTTGAATCGTCCGGATTTGTCCCCTCGGCCCCACCGTGCCGATGGATTTCCCATTCAAACGGATCTCGATCATGCCCGCATTGCCCACCCGCACCACCACTGCCACGTTACCGTTGACGGCCCGGCTTTCGTTGGGCTTTAACGTCCCCGAAAATTTGTAGTTGCCGTCGGATTGCGCGCGCACCCACACCTCGTCCAGCGCTACCAGTTCCACGCGCACGGGCGCGTTGGGGTCCAGCGCTTCGACTGGCGGCTTGGCGGGTTCGGGCTTCGGCTCGCCGGGCGCAGCCGGGGAGGGCGCCGCGCGCGAAGCCGCCGTCTCACCCTCAACCCCGGGAGGCTTGGCGGATGGCTCTTCGTTCTTGGTCATTGCCGGAGCGGGCGCGCCGCCCGGAGGAGTCCCCGCTGCTTCCGGCGCAGCCGTGGAAGGTACCGCCGGAGCGGGTATGGGGGTCGGGATAGGAGCGGACGCCGGTGCGGCCGCGCGCGCCGCCTGCTCGACCTGCGCAGCCTGCGCGGCAGCTTCGCGGGCCGCCGCAATCCGTCGCGAGCGCTGCCAAAACGTGTACACCCCCGAGCACACCAGCATCACCAGCACCACCAGCGCCAGGGCCGGCAGCGAAGAGGCCCGCGAGAATCGCCGGCCTCCTACGCCTCCCCAATCTTCCACGCGCGGAAGATCCATTTCGGCCGCGGATTCCAGGTTTCGATCCGGGGCATCCGGCGCCGGCTCGGTGGCGAACATCTGCCCGATCTGCGCAGCCATCTCTTCGGCATCCAGCCCCAGCAGGGCGGCATACTGCCGCACGAAACTCTTGGCGAACACGGCGCCCCGCAATTGATCGAATTTATCGTTTTCGATGGCCGCCAGCAGCCGCTGGGGGATCTTGAGCTCGCGGGAAATCTGATCCAGCTCGAGGTTGCGCCGCATCCGCTCGGCTCGCAAAGCCTCGCCTATGGACGTCATACGTGAATATCCGAGGTCCTCAGCTTCTATCATAACCTCGGCAAATCTCCCAGGCTGCCGACAACCTTACCAACGCCACAAATATTCCCCCCCAATTCGGGACCCGGTTCCAGTACCCGAAGGATCGCGTGGAAACGGACCTGATAGCATGAACGGTTGATCTCCGTAGTGGTAGTGAATTGGAACCGCAAGGAATTGCTGCGTGCATGCCTGACCTCCCTGGCCCGCCAGGAGGGCGTACCGTTTGAGACCATCGTAGTGGACAACGGATCGGCGGATGGCTCGGCCGATATGGCCGCCGGGGAGTTCCGGGCGCGCGTGATTCGCAACTCCGAGAACCGCGGTTTCTGCGCCGCCAATAATCAAGGCATCGCCGCCGCGCGGGGCGAGTTCATCGCCCTGCTGAACAACGACGCCGAAGCCGAGCCGGGGTGGCTGGCCGCCTTGGCGCGCGCCTGCCAGAAGGGGCCGGAGGTGGGGATGGCCGCCAGTAAGATCCTGGTCTGGGAAGATCCCCGGCGCATCGACAAGGCCGGCCACCTGATCTTCCCGGATGGCCAGAATCGCGGCCGCGGCGCGGGCGCGCTCGATCGCGGGCAGTTCGACAGCGAAGAGGAGGTGCTCTGGCCGGATGGCTGCGCGGCCCTCTATCGCCGCGAAATGCTCGATCGCATCGGCGGCTTCGACGAAGATTTCTTCGCTTATGGCGACGACGCGGAGCTGGGCCTGCGGGCGCGCATCGCCGGATGGAAATGCCTGTATACACCCGCGGCCGTGGTGCGGCACCATCGTGGCGCGACGATGGGAAAAGGCTCCGCGGCGCGCCTCGAGCTGATCGAGCGCAACCGCCTGCTGCTGGCGCTCAAGCTGTTTCCCTGGAGCCTGCTGTGGCTGAACCCGTTGTTCTTCGCCCTGCGGGTGGCGGCGGGCGCGGCGGCCGCCAGCAGCGGAGACGGCGATACGGCCCATTTTCCCGGCCTCGGCGGCAAATGGCGCATGGCGCGCGCGCTGGTGCGCGGCGATCTGCGGGCCTTGCGGCTGGCGCCGCGCATGCTGCGCAAACGCGCCGAGATTGGCCGGATGCGCCGACTTTCGCCGCGCGAGGTGCGCAGGCTGATCCTGGCCAATCGCTTGAGCCTGCGGGAGGTGGTATGAACAGTTTCTTTCCTGGGCAAGCTAAAGCATGCCCCACCGGCTCGCGGCCGCCAGGTCCGATTTCAAGGCAAGACCGCTCCCTCACGGTCGCGGCTCGGTGTACGACAGCGTTCCGAGCCGCGACCGTGAGGGAGCGGTTGCTTGCAATCACACCAGGTGGGGCATGCTTTAGCTTGCCCAGGACCTTGCCTGAAAAGGAGACGCCGTGAGCGCCTGCCTGCTCTGCGGCAACTCCGTCGCGCACTCCCTCTTCCGCGCGTCCGACCGTCTCTACGCCACCACCACGCGCGAATTTGCCGTCGTGCGCTGCGACCAGTGTGGCCTCGTGCGCCTCGATCCCCAGCCTTCCCCCGAAGAGCTGAGCCTCTACTATCCCCGCGATTACTGGTTCGCGCCGGATTCCAGTGCCGCCAGCCGCCTCGAAGAGCGCTACCGCCGCCTGGTGCTCGGCGACCACGTGCGTTTCGTCGTGCGGGCCTTGCGCTCGAGCGGCGCCGTCGGGCCGCTACTCGATGTCGGCTCGGGCGGCGGCCTGTTTCTGGCCATGCTGCGCGATCGCGGTTTCCGCGCGGCGGGCCTGGATTTCTCGCCCCAGGCCGCGGCCGTGGCGTGGCGGCAGCAGGGCGCTCCGGCGGTCTGCGCACACCTGGAGCGGGCGCCCTTCGCCGCCGGCCGGTTCGCCGCCATCACCATGTTCCACGTGCTCGAGCACTTGCCCGATCCGCGCGCGTACCTGGCCTCGGCGCGCACCTTGCTGGCTCCCCAGGGCCGCTTGATCGTGCAGGTGCCCAACGCCGCCTGCTGGCAGTTCCGCCTTCTGCGCGCCGGCTGGACCGGCGTGGATGTGCCCCGTCACCTGTACGACTTTCGTGCCCGCGATCTCGAAACGCTGCTGGAATCCTGCGGGTTCGAGGTGCTTCGCCGAAAATATTTCTCCCTACGCGACAACCCCGCCGGCCTGGCCAGCAGCCTGGCGCCGCGTCTCGACCCCATGGCGCGTCGCCTGCGCCGCTTGCCCGAAAGCCCGGCCCTGCGCCTCTCGAAAGACCTGCTCTATTTCGCCCTTGTCATGGCCGCGCTCGCTCCGACCGCTTTGGAAGCGGCCTGCCGCGCCGGTTCGACCATCATGCTGGAGGCCCGCCCGCGATGAAATATTCCGCGCCCGCATACCTCCTGCCGCGTCCTCTGCGGCGCCACATCCTGCACTTCGAGACGGCTCTCGAAGACGCCGTGGCGGCATTCGCGGGGAGCCTTCCCGCCGGCGCACGCGTGCTCGATGCCGGAGCGGGCGAGGGCCGCTATGCGCGCCCTTTCGCCCGGCAGCGCTACTGCGGGATCGATCTGGCGGTGGGCGATGCCGCTTGGGATTACACGAATCTCGACGCGCTGGCCGATCTGACCGCGCTGCCCTTCCGCGCCGGCACGTTCGATGCGGCGCTGAACATCGTGACTCTGGAGCACCTGTGCGAGCCGGCCGGCGCCCTGCGCGAGATCGCGCGCAGCCTGCGCCCCGGAGGCCTCCTGCTGCTGGCCGCGCCGCTCGAATGGGAGGTGCACCAGGCGCCCCACGATTTTTTCCGCTACACGCGCTACGGTCTGGCGTACCTTATCGAGCGCGCCGGATTGCAGGTGGTGGAGATGCGTCCCGTGGGCGGTTACTTTCGTTTGCTGGCCCGCCGCATGCTCAACGGTCTGCAATTCTTCACCGGCGGTTTGCGGTGGGCGCTTTTCATTCCCGCGGCTTTGCTCCTGGTTCCCCCGGCGCTAATACTGCCATTTTTGGACCGTCTCGATCACGAGCGGAATTTCACGCCCGGTTACATTTGTACGGCCCGCAAGGCCGGCTAAGGTGGATATGCGACACGCCATTCGCACTCTAATGAAGGACCGCGGCTACACTACCGTCGCGCTGTTGACGCTGGCCTTCGGCATCGCGGTCAACACCATCATCTTTTCGATCGTCGATGGCGTGTTGCTCAAGCCGCTTGCCTGGCGCGAAGGCGGACGGCTGGTCGTGGTCAACGAGATCGTCCCGGAGCTTGCCCGCACCTATCCCGTGCTGCCCGTCAACGGGCGCCATTTCCTCGAATGGCGCGAGCACAGCCGCTCGTTCGAGGAACTCGGCACGGTCGCCAAATCCGAGATCGTGCTGACGGGCGCCGGAGAACCCGAGCAACTGGACGGCGCGGGGATTTCCGCCAACGTGCTCTCCATGCTGGGCGCGCAGCCGCAGCTCGGGCGCACCTTCCTGGAGGAGGAGGGCCGCGCCGGTCACGATCATGTGGCGGTGATCGGCAACGCGCTCTGGAGCCGCAAGTTTCACCGCGATCCGAATCTCGTGGGCCGCGCCATCACGCTGAACGGGGTGCCGCGCACGGTGGTCGGCATTCTCCCCGCCCGGTTCCACTTCCCGAGGATCGAAAACCGGTTCGAGTCGCTCCCTCGAAACGTCGACGTCTTCACTCCCGTCGTTATCCAGGGCGACAAGTTGGACTGGTTCGGCGAGTTCAACTATATCGTCATCGGGCGGCTGAAGGCGGGTCTTTCGCCGCGGAGCGCGCTGGCGGAGTTGAACGTTGTGCAGGCATCTATTGCGACGCATTTTACGGAGAAGATGAGCCTGCGCGCCGCCATCACGCCGCTTCAGGATGAGCTGGTGGGGCCGGTGCGCAGGGGCCTGCTGATTCTGTTCGGCGCGGTGGGCGCGGTGCTGCTGATCGTGTGTGTGAACCTGGCGAACTTGAGCCTGGCTCGCGCCACGGGGCGAAGGCGCGAGCTGGCCATTAGCGCCGCGCTGGGCGCCGGCCGCTGGCAACTGCTGCGCTCTGTTCTCGCTGAGAGCCTGTCGATCGGCCTGGCGGGCGGGGCCGCGGGGATCCTGCTGGCGTCCGCGGGCCTGCGCATGGTGCTCCGCTACGCGCCGGTCGACCTGCCGCGCGCCGACGAAATCCACATGGATGGCCGCGTGCTTCTGTTCGCCCTGGGCCTCTCGATCCTCACCGGCGTGCTCTTCGGCATTCTGCCCGCCTGGCGCGCGGCGTCGGCGGACCCCCAGGAGGCTTTGCGCGCCGGGTCGCACACCGCAACCGAGGGCCGCCGCGGCCTCCTCACGCGCGATCTGCTGGTGGGGTTCGAAGCCGCCCTGAGCGCCGTTCTGCTGATCGCGGCCGGACTCCTGATCGGCAGCTTCGTGCGGCTGCTGAACGTCGATAAGGGATTCGAAGCCGCCCGGTTGATGGCCGTGGAGATCCATCTCCCAGGCAATAACTACCGCGAAGAGAGCCAGCGCGAATCCTACTACCGCGGTCTCGTCGCGAAGCTCCAGACCATCCCCGGCGTGACCGGCGCCGGGCTGGTATCGCGTCTACCGCTCGAAGGCGAGGACTGGGTGGACGCGATCCAGAGAACCGGCGAAACCCGTCCCCTTGCGGAGCTGCCGCCCACCAACTACCGCTTTTGCACTCCCGATTATTTCCGCGCCATGGGCATTCCGCTGGTGGCGGGGACGACATTCACGGAAGCCGATCGACAGCGGAACCTGGCGCTGATCTCCGAAGAAGCCGCGCGCGTGGTCTGGCCCGGCGAGAACCCGGTGGGGAAGAGATTCGGGCGCGGCGGCGACGGAAAAGAGCAGCCCTTTGTGGTGGCCGGGGTGGTGCGCGATGTCCGCGTGAGCATCGAGAAAGGGCCGGTGCCGACGGTGTACGTGCCTTATTGGTTTCGCACCCAAACGGGCATGCAGGCTGTCCTGCGGACCGCTGGCGACCCGCGCGCCATCGCCTCGTCTGTGCGTGCCGCGGTGCGGAGCCTGGACCCCGGCGTGGTGATCGGGCAGGTGCGCACCATGCAGAACGTGGTCTCGGATTCCGTGAGCCAGCGGCGTTTTCAGATGGGGCTGATCACTGGCTTCGCTCTTTCCGCGATGTTGCTGGCCTCGCTGGGCATCTATGGCGTGGTGTCGTGGTCGGTGGCGCGCCGCCGCAACGAGATTGGCATTCGCATGGCTCTGGGGGCGCGCACGGCCGACGTGCACCGCATGGTTCTGGCGCACGCGCTCGGCCCGGTGCTGGCCGGCATGGTCGCGGGCGTGGCCGGCGCGCTAGCCCTGGGTCGCGTGCTGGCGAGCGTGTTGTTCGGCGTGAGCACGCACGATCCGCTGACGATCCTGGCGGTGGTCGCGGTGCTGGGCGCTGTCGCGGCGCTGGCCTGCTACATCCCGGCGCGGCGGGCGGCGCGCAGCGATCCGCTGGACGCGCTGCGCTATGAATGATACTCCAGGGCTTCGCAGTAACTGATCGAAGTTCCCTGAGGCATTCAGGTGCGGCGGCCGCTGTTACACTGGGGTGACAATCCCAGCTTAGAAAGCCGCGCGGAAAATCCCTTGAATGGTGTGATCGTAGTCGATAAACCCGGAGGCTGGACGTCGCACGATGTGGTCGGCAAAGTGCGGCATCTGGCTAAAACCAAAAAGGTGGGACACCTGGGAACCCTCGATCCCATCGCCACCGGAGTGCTGCCGCTGGTCATTGAGCGCGCTACGCGCCTGGCGCAATTCTACGTGCGCAGCGACAAGATCTACGAGGGCGTGGTGCGCTTCGGCTGGGCCACCGATACCTACGATTGCGCCGGGCAGGATGCCGGCCCACGCCGCGAGGTCTCGTTCACGGCGGCCGAACTCGAGCCGTATCTGGAGAACTTCCGCGGCGAGTTTCTGCAACAGCCGCCGCCGGTTTCCGCCAAGAAGGTAGCCGGGCGGCGCGCCTATGAACTGGCGCGCGAAGATAAAGAGGTGAATCTCGAGCCGGTCAAGGTGCACGTATACGAGTTGACGGTGCTCGATATCGACGGGCCGAATGTGCGGCTGCGCGCGCATTGCTCGGGCGGCACCTACCTGCGGGCAATCGCGCACGAGCTCGGCCGGGCCGCCGGATGCGGCGCGCACCTCTGCGAGCTGCGCCGCCTGGCGAGCGGCGAATTCGAAATCGCGCAGGCCCGCACCATCCCGCAGCTCGAAGCGCTGGCGGCCGAAGAGCGCCTGCTCGACGCCCTGGTGCCGGCCGCGCAGATGCTGCCGTTTTTTCCGGCGGTGCTGGTGGACGATGGCACGGTCGCGCAGATCCGCAATGGCCGCAATTTCGCCGCCTCGCCCTTCCGCGCGCAGCCCAACGCGCGCTACGTGAAGGCGGTCACGCGCACAGGCGAGCTGGTGGCTGTCGGGGAAGCCGTGCTGCCCAACCTCTACCATCCCGCGGTGGTCCTATAACCTACAACGTCGGGCGCGCCTAACCGGCGGGCACGCCGCTTGTTAAAATAGCCGATGGATGTTGAAGCGCTTCATTCTGTGGGACTACTCCCGCGCGTGTTGGCAATATGACCTGATGGTTGGGATCATCGTCGCCTTCATCTTTTTGACGCCGCGCGCGTGGTTCCGCGACCAGCCGCGCATCCACCAGGCCAGCAGCATCGCCATGCTCCCCACTGAAAATGGGGGCTTGGCCTATTTCGTGGAGCTGGACCTGCTGACCAAGGTTCCGGAGAACCAGCGCGTGGCCAGGCTCACCGATATGCTGCAAAACCGGACCGGCAACCGGCATCTGCAAGTGACCCGCGTGGAGCCGATTTTGGATGCGGAAGACGAACTGGAAGGCTACATGGCGTTTGCACGGCCCTGAACTTGCTTGGCCTTAGACTTGACGGCCCTAAAGAGATGTAACTTCCAGGGGCCTCAAGGCCGTATCTGATAGAGAGCTTACATTTGATGCCAGCCCGACGCTCTTCGCAGCTCCTCCTTGCCATGACTTTCCTGCTGTGCTGCGGCGCCGTCGCTGGTGCCGCGGGCGACGAGCTGGCGGATACCCTGGCCCGCATGGATCAGGCGGCCGTCCGGTTCAAGGGCCTGAGCGCCAACATTCGCAAAGTCTCGCATACCGCGGTCATCAACGAAGATACGGCCGATACTGGGACCATCTATGTGAAGCGTCCCCGGCCCAACGATCTACGGATGCGGATCGACATCCAGCCGCCCAATCCCAAGCAGGCCGAATTTTCCGGGCACGTGGTCCAAATCTACTACCCCACCAGCAATACTGTTGAAGAATACGACTTGGGCAAGGAAAAGGGCATGATCGACCAGTTTCTCTTGCTGGGATTTGGGAGCCGTTCCAAAGATCTGCAGGACGCCTACACGATCCGTCTAGGCGGCGACGATACGGTGAACGGTGAGAAAACGGTGAGAATCGAGTTGACGCCGAAATCTCCCGATGTTTTGACGCATCTAAAAAGAGTCGAGTTATGGATCGACGCCAAGGGGATGGCGGTTCAACAGAAATTTTACGAGCCGGGCGGAGATTATTCCCTGGCGACGTATACGAATATGAAGTCCGATGCCAATTTGCCGGATTCGGCCGTCAAATTAAACCTCCCCAGGGACGTGCACAAGCAACGTCCGCAGAAGTAGGCCCCTATTGGGTATCGTAACTAAGACCAAAACCAGTACCTACAGGCTCCAGTACCTCGATTGGCTGCGCGGTTTAGGCGCCTTGATCATGTTGCAGGGCCACGTCTTCCACTCGTTCCTGCGGAACGACCTGCGGCAGGACGGCCCTTACATGCTGTCGCAGTTCGTAGGTGGAATGCCCCCGGCCATTTTTCTGTTTCTGACGGGCGTCACGCTGGCGTTTCTGATGGACAGCACCGAGCGCAAGGGATTGCCCCCCGTGGAACGAGTCACCACGGCTTTCCGCCGCTCCGGCTACCTATTCCTTCTGGCTTTCGCGTTCCGGTTGCAGATGTGGGTGTTCTCGGGGACCTCGCCGTGGACCGATCTGTTCCGCGTGGATATTCTCAACGCCATGGGCTTCGCCATGGCGGTGCTCTCCGTGATGGCGCTGTTCCGCACCCAGGAGCGGGCCCGTCTGTGCGCCGCGCTGGGGCTGGCCATCGCGCTGGCCGCGCCGCTGGTCACGCAGATCGATTCGTCGGCCGTGCCCGCGATGCTGCGCAACTATGTCGTCCCCGATTACAATGCTTTCGCCTTCTTCCCCTGGGCCGCTTACCTGGCCTTTGGGATGAGCGTGGGAAGCGCGATCCGGATCATACCGCCGGATTCCATCGAGCGCTTCGTGCAGTGGGCCGCCCTGGCGGCCGGGGTGACCATCGTCGCCTGCCAGTATCTGGCCGGTTTGCCGTATTCGGTCTACCCGAAATCGGAGTATTGGCTGAACAGCCCGGCGCAGGTGCTGACCAAGCTTTCGGCCACCGTGCTGCTGCTGGCCATGGCCTTCGTGTGGACGCGCTACGGCGCGCGCGGCGACCGTTGGAGCTGGGTGCGGCAGATCGGCACGACCTCGCTGCTGGTGTACTGGGTTCACATCGAGCTGGTGTACGGCCGCTGGCTGTGGTTCTTCAAGAACAACCTGAATGTGCCGCAGGTGGTGGTGGCGGCCATCTGCGTCATTCTGCTGATGGTGGGCCTCTCGACTCTCAAGACGTACCGCCATCGCGTGGGCCTGATGCTGGCCGAAATGGGTTGGAGCTTCGGGCCCAAGCCCGACCGGGTGCCCGGCGATTGATCGCGCCGCGATGCCGGACCTCCAGAGTTCGCTCTTCTTCGAGACGGCCGCGGAGATCTATGCGCGCGTCTTTCGCGAGCTGAAGCCGCGCACGCCGCTGCCGGAGCTGACGATCGAGTACTGCCGCTTCGCCAACGCGGACAGCTTCATCAAGCTGGAGGATGGCCGCCTGCGAGTGCGCATTTCGGATCTGCTGGAAGGTGCGCCGGCGCCCGTCACCGAGGCGCTGGCCTATATTCTGCTGGGCAAGCTTTACCGCAAACCGGTGGGGCGCGTTCACCTGCGCCGCTACAGGCTATATCTGAACCGGCGCGACGTGCGCCGCCAGGCGCAACTGGTACGCCAGATCCGCGGGCGCAAGTTCGTTTCCGGGCCGCGCGGCAAGGTGCATAACCTGGAGGCGATCTTCGAGCGCCTAAATGCCCGATTCTTCAATGGGTTGCTGGGCCGCCCGCAGCTCGGTTGGAGCCGCGGGGCTTCGCGCAGCATGCTGGGCCATTTCGATCCCTCGCATAACGCCATCATCGTCAGCCGCATTTTCGACCGGCCGGAGGCGCCCCCGCTGGCGCTGGAGTACGTGATGTATCACGAGATGCTGCACCTGCAACATCCGGTGGATCATAGTGGCGTGCGCCGCCGGGTGCATACGAGGGAATTCCGGGAGGCTGAAAAGGAATTTCCGGAACTGAAAGAAGCCAAAGAAGCGTTGAAGCGGCTGTAGACGCAAATAAGCGCCATTTCGCAGCCTGTCCCCTGTCGGTTAAGGCCCCGAAATGGCGCGGCTTATTTTTAGTTGACTCCCGCCGACACGGTAGCCGGAACCAGACTGCGCAGTTCCAGCCGCATGACGTCGAAGATCCTCACCAGATTGCTGACGTCCACGCCGCAGATGCCCCAGCCGTACAACAACAGACGAGCGTGAATCATGAGCATGCCGGTCGCGAACATCACCTGATGGCGCACCAGGATGGCGGCTAAATCGGGCCGGTCATGCCCGGAATGCAGCATCAGGAGATGAACTGCCGAACACACCCGCCGGAAATCCGCCGTCAAGCAATGCAAATATCCGGCGAAAATCTGGCATCTTTGAGCACGAATCCGGCGAGCCATTTCCGGTTTAAAGCCCGGCTGAGATCGCAGAAATTCAAGATCGGCGCCATCCAGCAAGCGCATCATCGGCCGGTAGCGCTCCACCGAAAGCTCACCAATCCACTCCGCGGTCAGAGGAAGGTTTCCCCCCTCGAAGGCCACTTTACGAATCAACAACATAGCACCTCCGAGCAGGCCCAGAAACACCAGAACCGAAATACCGATTACGAGTTGCATCTTGTCCGCACTTTCCTTGTTCAAGATGAGCTTACGAGAGTTTAGACCAATTTGCAACTATAGTCCTGGTAATATTGGTACTGTTTGGCTCTGAGATAGTACTTAGAATTTAACCGAAGTTATCATTTAAAGCAGCTAAGGCCGCGAGGCTCGCAAAATAGTGGCGTTCAAGGCATCCAGTTGTTCGAGCAAACGCTGCTCGTGTTCGCTGGAAATCCAGGGCAGATTTACGCGCATTTCCTCCCCTTTGGCGTTCAGGAAAAGAAACCACGCAAACGTACATAACGAGGAGATCCCCATTAGAAAAAGGTTGACTTCATCCTTCAGACGCATTCCCAGGATGACCCGCATCAGCACGCCGAACGTGTTGCTCAGGAAGAAGACCGAGTAAACCACCGAGTGCACCAGGACGTTGCGCGGAAGAGGGATGGGATAAAGCGTCAGAAACGCCAATGTCAGCAGAAGGGAAAGCGCCAGGCTGAGATCCACGCCGCGTTCCGCGGCCAGTGCGTAGCCCATGATGCGCGAAGACTGCGGCATGGCCGGGGTGATGCGCGGCAATAAACTGATGACGCTGCCGACGACGGCCACCGCGATGCTGAAATACATGGCCCAGCGGCCCAGCGTGAGCAGGCCTTGATATTTGCGCAGGATCAGGCGGCACAACTCGCGCATCACCATTATTTCAAAGGCCCAAAGAACCAGCTCCGTGAAGATCCAGAGCTTCTGATAGACTTGCGAGCCGACGTCGAAAACCAGGGAGGAAAGCGAGCTGAGAATGAAGAAAATCAGGAACCAGAAAAGAACCGTATACTGCCGGAACAGCCCGGCTTTGAGCAGTTTAACATCTGTCAAAGCCGCGCCCAGGAGCGATAAGAATTGCAAATACGATACCAGCGCGACACTCGGCATTTACGTGCGACCGCTGATCGATTTTAGCACCGCGTGCCGCGCCGGTTGGGGTCCCCTGTTCAACGCACCCAGTCACACGGATTGCAGGTCGGGATCGGAGTGATGACCCGGCTGGTCTGAGCGGTGGCCAGGAACGTGAAAGCGAGCAATGCGAGCAAAACCAGTTTCCTCATGCTAGTGTCCTTTCGCTAGTGTCATTCCGCTAACTTTGGAGAGTAAGCTGAGTACTATACTAGAGCCATCAGTACCGTGGTAAGGTGTTTCACCGTAGAATTTTCTGGAATCGGAACGGGCCTCTCAGTACTGGGGGTATGTAGGGAATATCGACGGGGAGGGGCTAAGCGGGAGTTTACCGGAGTGCTGGGATATTATAGAATCGATAGGGAACACGGAATCGAGCACTCGCACGACCTAGCCTCGTTAACGGTTACCGCATATGCCTGATGTCGGAATCGGCGGGATCGGTGAGAGCAAGTCCGGTTCGCAGGGCCTACGAATACGAGGAGCGGACGCCTGGCGAAAGGCGCTTTCGCAGATCCCGACGGTCTTTGGCCGGCTTGTCTACCTGGCCTCTTTGCGCAACCCGGAGACTGGCGGCTATTCTCACGCCCTGCTGAGCCAGGCGATGAACGACGAAGAGGCCGACCGCACGTTGCGCCAGGCCCACCACCAGGTTTTCTTCCAATGGCTGACCTTCAACCTGGCGGATCAAAAGATCGATTTGGACGAGTATTTCAGTGAGAACGGTCTGCTTTCGGTGGCCGAATACCGCGACCTGGCGCCGCGCTCGGCGCGCGGGGTGGAGCGGCAGCTTTACTTCAGCGATCTGGAGACTCTGCTGGAATTGCGGAAGGCCGAGCGGAGCGTCTTTCCGATTCCAGGGGCATAGCCACACCGATCACCTGGCCAATCACATCGATTTCCGAAGGGAATTCGAAGATGGAAGGATTTTGCCGGGAGATCGGATGCGGCTCGACCACCAGCTTCTTTCCGGCCAGGGCGCACCAGCCGCACATGTAGGCGCTGCGGTGCTCCAGGAAATAGATGGGGCGCTCGAATTCGTTGCTCCAGCCGGTGGAGGCGATTTTCCGGGTAGACACATCGATCATCACCAGCGAGCCGGGCCGCAGGAGCGGCCACATGGTGAAGTCGCAAAGCCCAATGACGCCATAGCAATACTGGCGGAGGTCGAGCCCGCTCAAAAACGCCAGCGGGAGTTTGCCCCAGCGGCGTGCCAGGTGGCCCAGGAAAGAGGTCTCTTCGAGGTCGGTATCCGCACGGGGCTGGGGAACCGGAACCTGTCCGCGGGGCCGGAAATGAACGAGGTGGGTCTCCTCGAGACCGATCTGCAGGGCGTCTGGAGGTAAATTCCTCAGGTCCACTCCGTACCATCCCAGGACCTCCTCGAAATCCAGGCGGTAAATGGCGCACAGAGTATACAGACGGTAGATGGTGGGCAGGGTGCCCTTGTTCTCGATGTCGGCCAGGCGGCTCAGAGCGATGGTGTACTCGTCGCTGAGGCGCCGCGCGGCAATCTTCTGGCTGGCTGCCCCCACGTCGCGATAAGTCAGCCCAAGGCGCTCGCGTTCCCGTTTGAGCCTTTCGCCGGGACGTTCCATGTTATGATCCTCGATGTCCGGAGGTATTTTTCGCACATTATGGGCCCCCGGAGATCGCAATTATAGGTCTCGGCGGCGAGCGTGAGCAAGCGAAATCTGAGCCGTTTTGTTCCGGAAACGGAACGGAGGGTACTGGGCTGATGAAAATCGTGATCGGCATAACCGGAGCGAGCGGCGCGGTCTACGGCTGCCGCCTTCTGGAACGCCTTAGAAATAAGGCAGATATCGAAATTCACCTGGTCCTGTCGCGTTCCGGCGAAAAGACGTTGCACCTGGAAACGGGCCGCACGGCGGCGGATCTCCGGAAGCTGGCGGACCACTCCTATTCGCAAGAGGATATCGGATGTCGGTTGGCCAGCGGCTCGTACCCGGTCGATGGAATGGTGGTGGCGCCCTGCTCGATTCACACGATGTCGGCCATCGCAACGGGTATCAGCTCGAACCTGATCGTGAGGGCGGCGGACGTCACATTAAAGGAGCGCCGCCGGCTCGTTCTCATGGTGCGCGAGAGCCCCTTTCATCTCGGCCATCTTAAGAATATGATGGCATTGGCGGAAATGGGGGCGATTATTGCGCCGCCGATTCCCGGCTTCTACAACCACCCGCAGACCGTCATGGACATCGTGGATCACAGCGTGGATCGCGTACTGGATCTTCTGGGACTGCCGGACCCAGCCATCCGCCGATGGGAGGGGACTCGATGAGCCGCGCGAAACGCAAAGACGCGGATCCCATCGCTTTTCAAGGCGCGCGCGGCGCTTTCAGCGAGCAGGCGGTGCGGCAGTTATTGGGACCGGAGCCGCCGGTGCTGCCCTGCGAGCGCTTCGAGGACGCCTTCCGAGCCGTCAAGGAAGGGCACGCGGCGGGTGCGGTGATTCCCATCGAGAATACTTTGGCCGGCTCGGTATATGAGAACTACGACCACCTGCTCAATTTCGAGCTGCCCATCGTGGCCGAAACCAGCGTGCGGATTGTGCATAATTTGATCGCTGCAGAGGGCGTGACTTTCGGGAAAATCAAGCGGGTATTTTCCCATCCCGTGGCGCTGAATCAGTGCCTGGATTTCTTCAGAAACCATCCGAATATCGAGCGAATTCCACATTACGACACCGCCGGCAGCGTAAAAATGGTGGTGGAAGAGAAGCTCGCGGATGCGGCCGGGATCGCTTCGGCGGTGGCGGCGGAAATCTACGGGGGGCGCATTCTCCGCAAGTCGATCGAAGACGACCGGCAGAATTTCACACGCTTCTTCCTGCTGCGCACGCCCGAGTATGCGCGGCGCCATCCCTGGCCGGCTCCCGCGGATGGCGCCTGGAAAACCTCGCTGGTGTTCAGCACGCGCAACGTTCCGGGTTCGCTATTCCGTGCGCTCAGCGCTTTCGCGCTGCGCGATCTGAACCTGGCCAAGATTCAATCGCGCCCGCTGCGGGGCAAACCGTGGGAGTACCTGTTTTACATGGATTTTTGGGGCCAGGTGGACGCCCCCAACGCCCAGAACGCCCTGCATCACCTCGGAGAATTGGCGGACTTTATGAGAGTACTAGGCTGCTATCCCAAAGGAGCCTAGACCGGTTATCCCGCGGCCGTATTGACTTGGGCTTTTGGCACACGCCATAATTCGGATAGCTTCGATAGGACTTCGGTACTATCGAAGTTAATACCTTCAGTTCCGAGTCAAGTTATGCCGACGACCCTGGGCCTTCAGACCGTAGCCAAGTATTCCAGCAGCGCCGCCGAGCCGCCGGTTCCGATCGTCTTCCGTGTAACGGGTACCGCTTTCGGAGATTGGATCCACATCGAACGTTTGGGAACGGCCGAGTTCCAGTGGTGTGTAGTGTGGTATAGCCTGGAAGGCGCCCAATGGCGGAGGATCGCCAAGGTCGAGAGGCTCTTCGACACGGCGGAAGCGGCCCTGGAGGCGGTGGCTGCTGCGCTGCATCCCATGCCGCCAGCCATGGCCGCGAGCCGCTGAGGCGGCGACGGCTACTTCACGCGCTTACAGTTCAGATCCATGGGGTCGCCATCGGCCAGGGCGACTTTCAACTTCAAATCGTCGCCGCTGACGGTGCCGGCGTAGGTCAGCTTTCCGAACTCCATATTGACGATGAAGGAGACCTTGTCGCCGTCGATCTTGCCCTCCTCGATCTTCATCTCCGCGGCCGGGCCGCCCTGGACGGTGCCGGTCAACTGGTCTCCGTCAGCTTTGAGCGCCAGGGTGATCTCGAAAGTGCCGGCGGGGGTATCCACAGTGCCCTTCCAGGTTCCGTCCACGGCCGCGGCGTACGCCGCGTACGCCAACAGGGCCATGGCCGCCAGGGACCAAAACAACTTGCGCATCATTCGATTCTCCTCTCCCACGGGCGATCCGGGGCACGCAAAATTACAATGTACGATAGTAACACCGCCGGAAAATGCGGCTGCGGCAAATTCGCGGGCCTGTCGCGGCAATATGAGAAGTTCCTATTTGGGCAAAGTAGAAAGTTCCTCTTGACAGCCGGCAGGCTTGAGGGGTGGAACGAATCGCGATGAGCCAGGAGGAACGAG
>Ga0181517_10002878_pt1 | contig 16967 bp, 10 predicted proteins | sample PEATcosm2014_Bin_31_FD_119748 | JGI IMG/M metagenome (GOLD analysis project Ga0181517, IMG submission 119748) | Peatland microbial communities from MTU Mesocosm Facility, Houghton, MI, USA - PEATcosm2014_Bin01_30_metaG | ecosystem: Environmental > Terrestrial > Soil > Wetlands > Peat | place... | reverse complement strand
CGAGATCGCTTTCGTGGGATCGGGCCGCACGGCCGCGCGCGAGGCCTCCGTTGCTCCGCCGCCGCGCAATCTGCGTGTACTGCTGGTGCCCGAAGCGATCGAGAATTGCGGCCTGCGCAAGGTGGGGATGCGCCGCTCGGCCGACGATACCGCGTGGCAAGTCTACGTGGCCGCGCATAATTACGGAACGCGCGCCCGCACCGTGACGCTGTCGCTCGATTTCAGCCAGGCCGGCACGTCGGCGGATGCCCCTGCGTCGGTGCCCGCGGGAGCGCGCCGCATCGCCATCCCGGCGGGAGGCGACGCCGAGGCTAGCTTCGAATTTCGCAATCCCAGCGCGGGCGTGCTGCGCGTGAACCTCACCCCGCACGACGAATTTCCGGCAGACGACCGCGCCGATCTGGATGTGCCCGCTCAGCCGGTCCTGCCCGTGGTGGTCTACTCGAATCAGCCCGACCTGCTGCGTCCGCTGCTGGGCGGCAACCCGCGCGTGAGCGCGGTCTATCGCAAGCCGCAGGAATATCGCGTGGACGATGGCGGCCTGGTGATTCTGGACCGCTTCATCCCGCCGCAACAGCCGTCCGCGGATTCCATCTGGATTGAGCCGCCCGCCTCGGGTTCGCCCATCGCCGTGCGGCAGACGGTGGAGCACGCGCCTTTCGCGAAATGGAACGGCGCGGAGGCCATGGCCACTGGTCTGTACACGCGCGATTTCAAGTTGGATCGTACCGAGGTCTTCGCCACCGAGACAGGCGACGCGCGCATCGGCGAGGTGGAGGCGGGCCCCGTCATCGTAGCGCGGCCGGGGGTGCGGAAGATCGTGGTGTTCGGCTTCCATCCGGCGCTTTCCGCGCTGCGCTACCAACTGGCCGCTCCGCTGTTGTTTGCCAACCTGTTGCGCTGGTTCTCGCCGGATATCTTTCACCGCTGGGAAATCGCCGCCGGCAGCGTGGGCACCGTGAAGGCCGAGCTGGATACGGACGCGCCCAGCCGCCCGGTGACGGTGGCCGCCGCCGATGGCTCGCCCGTGCCTTTCACTTTGCGCGACCGCGCGCTGCACTTCTATTCCGGAACGCCTGGCCCAGTGCGAGTGGTGGCGGGCGACAACGATTACGTCTATTCACTGACCCTGCCGGAACTTTGGGATACGCGCTGGCAGGCGCCCGCCGGGGCCCGCCAGGGAGTCCCGCGCTTTCAGGTTTCGAGCGCGGTCTCGGGCGACCTGTGGCCCTGGCTGGCCGTGCTGGGTGCCGTGGGCCTGCTGGCGGAGTGGCTCCTCTATGGCGGATCCCGGCAGGGGCGGCGTCTGCTTACCCCTCTGATTCCGCTGCGGTCGCGGCAGCCCGCGGGAGTGCGCCGATGACGTTCCTGCATCCCGGACTGCTTCTGCTGGCATTGCTTCCGGCCGCATGGGCGGCGTGGGAATGGCGCGCCAGCTCGCGCCGCGGGGCTCTGTTGTTGAAGGCCGGCGCGCTGGTGGCGGTGGCCGCGGCCCTGGCGCAGCCGCGCCTCACGGTTTTCGAGAGCCGCGTGGCCGTCGTTATGCTCGCCGATACTTCGGCCAGCATTTCGGATGAAGATCTGGCTTCCGAATCCGCCCTGGCCAACCAGTTGGAACGCGCGCGCGGCCGCCATTGGACCGCCGTGGTCCCCTTCGCCCGCGACACGCGCAACCCCGCGCCCGAGGAGCGCTCCAGGCGCGGCTGGCAATTCGGCCACGCAGTGGGAGAAGCGGGCCGGGCCACCAATCTGGAAGCGGCGCTGCGCGATGCCACCGCGTCCCTGCCCGCGGCCATGGTGCCGCGTCTGCTGCTGGTCTCCGACGGCAACGAGAACTCGGGCAGCGTGACGCGCGCCATCTGGCAGGCGCGGCAGCTCGGCATCCCCATCGACACCATTCCCCTCGAAGGCCGCCCGCGGCCGGCGCTGGTTCTGCAATCGGTGTCGTTCCCCGGACAGGTCTTCAGCGGCGAGCGCTTTCCGGTGGAAGTGACCGTGGAATCGCCGCGCGCTACCCCGGCCGACGTGGAGATGACCGCCGAGGGCAAGACCATCGGCACCAGCCGCGTTCCGCTCGCGGCGGGCACTAATCACCTGACCTTGCAGGCTTCCGTGAACTCATCCGGCGCCATCGCGCTGGCGGGCGAAATCTCCGCCGCGGGCCTGGGCGAGACGCGCTTCGAGGACGCCGTGGCGCTGCGCCGGCCGCGCGTCCTGCTGGTCTCGCGCGATCCCGCCCTCAGCGAGCAGCACCTGGTGCGCGCACTCGAAGCCAACCAGTTCGAGGTGGATCGCTCGACCGCCAACATCCCCGCACGGCTCGATCCGTATCAGCTTGTGGTCATCAACAACTGGGATATGCAGTGGGTGCCGCGGGAAAGCCAACTGGCGGTCGAAGATTTCGTCAAGAAGGGCGGCGGCCTGGTATGGATCGCGGGCGAGCACAACGTCTACGTTGCGAAGCCGGGCGAAGAGGAGCCGCTCGAGCGCACCCTGCCGGCCAAGCTGCGGCCGCCGCGCGATACCGAAGGAACAGCGGTAGTGCTGATCATCGACAAATCGTCTTCCATGGAAGGCCGCAAGATGGAGCTGGCCAAGCTGGCGGCTGTCGGTGTGGTGGACAACCTGCGCCCGGTGGACCAGGTGGGCGTGCTGATCTTCGACAACTCGTTCCAGTGGGCCGTGCCCATCGGCCCGGCCGACGATCCGGATCGCATCAAGGGGCTGATTTCGGGCATCGTGGCGGATGGCGGCACGCAGATCGCCCCCGCGCTCACCGAAGCCTATCAGCGCATCCTGCCGCGCAACGCGGTGTACAAGCATATTGTGCTGCTGACCGACGGAATCTCCGAGGAAGGCGACGCCATGGCGCTGGCGCGGCAGGCGCTGGCCAACCGCATCACCATTTCGACGGTGGGGCTGGGGCAGGACGTGAACCGCGCGTTTCTGGAGCGCGTGGCGGAAACCTCCGAGGGCCAGTCTTACTTCATGGACGACCCTTCGGGCCTGGAGCGTCTGCTGCTGCGCGACGTGGAGGAGCACACCGGCGTGACCGCGGTGGAGAAAGCCATCACGCCGCGGATTTTGAAGCGCGCGGAGATCCTGGACGGCGTGGGCATGGAGAGCGCGCCGCCGTTGCGCGGCTACATCCGCTTCCGCGCGCGCCCCACGGCGGACGCCATTCTGGAGGCCGATCGCGGCGACCCGCTGCTGGTGCGCTGGCAATACGGCCTGGGCCGCGTGGTGGTCTTCACTTCCGACGCCAAGAACCGCTGGGCCATCAACTGGGTGGCGTGGCCGGGCTTCGACAAACTGTGGGCCAACGTGTTCCGCGACCTGCTGCCGCACGCCGCCCCGAGCGAGGCCACCGCCGATTTCGACGCCGCCACGGGCGAGTTGGTGGTGGATTACCGCCTCTCGCGCAGCGTGCCCGAGCCGGACGCCGGCGGCCAGCCGCTGCCGGACGTATTCGCCTTCGGGCCGAACGGATTTCAGGCGCCCCTCAAGATCGGCAAAGTGGCCGCCGGGCACTACCGCGGCCGTTTGAGCCTGGGGCCGAACCAGGGCCTGTTCCGCGTGCGTCCGCTGGCCGATTTGCGCGCCTTTCCGGAAGTGGGCTTCTACCGCCAGGAAGAGGAGATGCGCGAGTACGGCCACAACGATCCGCTTCTGCGGCAGATTGCGGAGGCGACCGGAGGCCGTTTCCGCCCCTCGCCGCGCCAGGTATTCGACGCCCGCGGCCGCGGCAATAGCACGGTCATGAACCTCTGGCCAGGGCTACTGGCGCTGGCGGTGGCGTTGAATCTAGTGGAACTGGTGCTGCGTAAGTGGCGGGGATTAGTGCCCGGTAAGTGGGCGGGGCTGCGGTGGTTCGGGCGGAGAGTGTCGGCGGCGGCGTGAGGGGAGAGGCGGAGCCATGCGGGAGACCCCGCGATTTGAAAGGCTTCCCAAGTAACTGATGGAAATCGTCTTTGTCCAAAGCTCTATCTGCTCGCGCCGCCCAGCGCGTCGCGTTCAAGATAGCGAATGATAGTCGGCGTTAGCCTGGCTAGGTCGGGAGGAAAGCGCACAGACAGGAGTATCAGGCGAGCCGAACTGAGGTTCGGGTCTTGAGGGTCGGCAATCAGAATCGCGGCTCCCTGTATTGGAGGGCCACTCTTCTTTAGCCATGAATGGAAGTTTCCCAATCCTTCCGTTTGGGCCGGAGTCTTGAACTCAACAATCGTTTTGCTTATGTATGTCAAGGTGTCTTTCGGATATGGGCCGGACGGAAGTGGGAGATCAATATCTTCCCAAACGCGGCGGGCGATTGCCCTATACTCTGGAAAAACTCTGGACATTATCTCCGCAATGTCATACCTCCCGGAGTTTTCGCCGGACATGCGGTTGATCTCAATCGCCGTTCCCTCAAGGCCCTCCCATCCCGACAGGCCGTGATGGATTGGTTTAGGGCTCAAGAACAGGGCGGAGCCACCGGAGCCAGAGGCTCCCTCGCAAAACCAGCTGCGCGGCGCGAGGAGACCAATGCCGTCTGCGGAGTTGTAGTAGGCGAGTGCCTCTGCGTCTGTCGGGCTTATCGGAACAAATTTACTTGTACCTCTCGGCGCTTCCAATGTCTCGATTTGACCAGATGATGCACACCCGACGAATGGGACGGAAACGGCAGTTCGCTGGGGACTCGCGGCAACGCCGGTAGTTTGCGCGAACAGCGGAAGTTGCGCGCTCAATGCCAGGATTGTGCCAATCAAGAAGACCCACTCTGGTCCGAGCCTCATGACTGAAGCTTACTACGGTTTCGCTGCTGCACGATAGCTTGGGTTAAATCATGGTTACAAGACTTGGTTACCGTAGAAGTGACACCCCGTTCTTCGAAACGAGATCTACCTTCCGCGCGAGCAGAGTGGAGAGATCCAATCAGGCCGCAGTAATCCACGAGATCGATCTCGGCGCCCGGCAGAAACTCGACCAGGATATCGATGTCGCTGTCAGGCCGCATCTCTCCGCGGGCGGCCGAGCCGAAGGACGACAGCTCCCGGACGCGATAACGCCGGCAGAGATCCGCCAGCGTGGTTTCGTCGACTTGCGCGGTACCGAGTTGGAGCATGCGGCTCATGATCGCTTTCCTTTATGCCCCACTCCCGGGCGGTCAGGGAATCCATGAATCCATCCGCTGCTGCCGCCTGCTGCTGGAAGGGCCCAGCCTTTATCACCAACCCAACCATTCCAGCAGCGCGTGTGGGTCCGGGATCGCGGCCCATGAACTCGCGATATAGCTACGGCGGGATCTTCGCGGTCGCCGCGCGAGAGAGCCGCGTGGTGGTCCTGGTCACTCGTGAGATTACATCCGTTCTCCTCATGATTTTCATGAGTTTTTCATATCCGTCAGGTCATACTGCCCCTAATTGCCGTCCAGACTCCGCGTCGAGAATGATCCAGGTCGTTAGCTAAATTCAACTCACATTTGAAGCAGGATTCGTGTGTCCACGCGATCCCGGAAAGGTAATCGAATGCAACTACGGAAGTTACACACTACTCGACGAATGGTTTGGGGGCTTCTCGCGATCGTTTCGGCAATTCTGCTGCCGCAACTTGACGCTCAGTCCACCTTTGGCAGTATCCGCGGCACGACACAGGACGAAACCGGCAGCGCCGTGCCACAGGTTGCCATGAAGCTGCATAATGTCGATGAGAATGCCGACCTCGCTACCCTCACTGACAGCTCGGGAAATTACCTGTTCGAAAATCTCAAGCCAGGACACTACCGTGTGACGGCGGCGAAAGAAGGATTCGCCGATTCCATAGCCGACAAGCTGGAGTTGGCGTCGAGGCAAGACATTCGTCTGGATCTGAAGCTGGCCGTGGCCGGCACAAAGCAGGAAGTCGATGTGGTCGGGGAGGCCGCGGCTGTGAACACCGAAAACGCCACGCTCACCGATTCGAAGATCAATAGCGATATAACCGGGTTGCCTATCAACTCCCGGGCCGTGTCCAGCAGCCCACTGGCGGCTCTAGCCGTTTCGCCCTCGGTGACGAAGGACTCGCAGGGGAACTTTGCCGTCGGCGGCGCGACCGCGGCGCAGGTGGGTTTCTCCGTGGACGGAGTCTCAACGGCCAACGTGCGCCAGAACGGTGCGCTGCAGGATGCGTACCCGTCTATGGAAGGAATCGCCGAGATGAAGGTCACCGCATTCAACAACAACGCGGAATTTGCCCAGATCGGCGATGTAACCTTCGTCACCAAGAGCGGAACGAACCTCTTGCACGGCAGCGCGTTTGAGTATTTTCAGAACAAGGATCTCGATGCCACCGTTCTGAACTTCGGCACCAAGGCGCCGAAGAGTTTCAATACCTTCGGCGGCAGCCTGGGCGGCCCCGTCACCATCCCGAGACTATACCAGGGAAGAGACAAAACGTTCTTCTTTATCGACTACGAAGGTAACCGGAAGACGCAGTCCTACCCGGAACAGCTTCTGGTGCCGACGGCGGCGGAGAGGAACGGCAATTTAAGCGATCTGGTTGCGGCATCCGGATTGCCCGTCATGAATCCCTTCACGGGCATGCCTTTTCCGAATAACACGATTCCGACCGGCTCGTGCCAGGCGTGCATTAATCCCGTGGCTCAATCGCTGCTCAATAATTACTATCCACTACCCAACGCCAATATCGGCGCAATTAACCCGTCGTACAACTATCAGACTCTGGTGCCGATCCCGTCGAGTTCCAACGGGTTTGACGCGCGGCTGGATCATTACATCACGTCCAAACAGCAGATCTATGCACGATTCAGCTTCAAGAACGTCGACTACACGTTGTCTAACAACGCGGGCGTCATTTCCCCGGCAAATAACTTTCTGCCGCCTGACCACGCCCGGGAACAGAATCGCAGCCTGGTGGTGTCCTACAATTATTCGATCACGCCCCGTTGGTTAAACGAACTCCGCTTTGGCTTCACAAATTTCAACGAAAACGACACATTCCCCATCCAGGGGGCCCAGGCCATATCTCAACTCGGCCTGGTCATCGATGATGGTGTGGACCTGGCCTCGCATCCCACGGCTTCTACTTTCCCGACCTTCAATTTCGCCGACGGCACCATTACCTCGATCGGGCAGGACCGGGTGGGACAGACGATTTCGGGAACCGTTGAACTCACTGACAATCTCACTCGCATTCAGGGCAAGCATACTTTTCGAATTGGACTGGATATCCGCAGACAGCGCTATAACGCCCTCATGTACTTCGCGCCGTCCGACGACTATGGCAACTTCACTTTCAGCGGGAACCTCACAAACTACTCCTACGGCGATTTCCTCCTGGGTTTGCCGAACCCGTCTTTCTTCGCGGCCATCGGCCCACAAATGGATGCACACACTTACCACTGGGGCGTTTACGGCCAGGACACCTGGCAGGTAAACAGCCATCTCACTGTCAATTACGGTTTACGGTGGGAATTGCTTCCACCCTTTGTTGAAACCAACGGCGATATCGCTACCATTCTTCCGACGTCGAAAGGCGTCACTGTCGTCGTTCCGGACAAGTTCTATCACTTCATTGCAAACAACCCTGTCTACCAGCAGTTGTATACTGGATTTCTTCAAGGATTCAACGGCTGTTCGCTTCCGGAAAGTACCCCGTTGCTGCCGTGTTCGAACGTCGAGACGGCGAGCCAGGCGGGGCTTCCTCAGGGCCTTCGTTATTGGAATTGGCGCGATTTCGACCCACGCGTAAGCATTGCCTACCGTCCGTTCAACAACAACAAGACGGTCATTCGCGCCGGCTTTGGCGTCTACACTATGTCGACTCTTGGCCCCACCTCTTTCAACAGTGGCATCATCGCGCTTTCGGATCTGGTTACCTACAACAACTATTTCACCGATGGCGCTCCGCAATTCCAGTTTCCGCGGACGTCCCCCGTCGGTGCGGCGGCAGCTCTGGGCGGCGGTAATTTCGAGGAGGGAAACAATCCGCATTGGAAGGATCCTTCGTCAGCGCAATGGAACCTGACCGTGGAACGCGAAGTGACACCCAACACGACGTTCCGGTTGAGCTACACAGGCCAGGAAAGCTACCATCTTCCCATCACCGTAGACCTGAACCAGGTTCCGGCGAGCACCACCCCTTACACCGTTCCGAATAACGGATACTCCGTCGTCGACCCCCGTGCGCCCTACCAGAACTGGAACATATTGATGAATTCGGAGAGTATTGGGACGCAAAGCTATCAGGCGGATACTGTCGAGTTCACACATAGAGCGTCGCACGGGATGACGTTTCAGGCAAACTACACTTTCGCGAAAAATATCAGCGACGCGCAAAGCAGCGACGCGCCTTCCGCCTATGCAGGCGAGGAGCCGTATGCCGTGATCATTGCCGACCGCTACAACATCAAGTACGACCGCGGCAACGTGGTGGGAATGCCGCGGCAGCGCGTCCTACTCACCGGCACATACGAGCTGCCGTTCGGGAAGGAGCAGGCTTGGCAGGGACCCCATTTCTTGAACCCAGTGATTGGAGGCTGGACTCTCAGCACGGTGACGACGATACAAACCGGCCAGTGGCTCACACCCACAATGCCTGCGACCGACGATCAATCGAATACCAATATGATCGTGCGAACAACCGGCGGAGCCATTGCGCGACCGGATTGCGTTGGAGACCCTTACGCGAACCAGACTTCTCAACAATTCTTTAGCCCCAGTGCCTTCGCGTTGCCGCCAGCCAACGCCGGGCGCTTTGGAAGCTGCGGTGTCGGTATCCTGGAGGGACCGCACATGATCGACGTGGACATGGGCCTCGCCAAGCGTTTCAACGTTGGGGAGCGGTTCCACGTCCGCTTCGAAGCCACGTTCACAAATGTTTTTAATCACACTAACTTCGCGCCGCCCGCAATGAGTATTAGTAGTCCCTCCTTCGGGGTTTTGCAATCCGCACTGCCCCAGGGTTCGGGAGGAAATCGCACCGGACAGCTCGCATTGCGGGCGGACTTTTAGCGCCTGGCGCCAGGCGATCTGTCGCCCGGGCCAGCAGGCGCGGTGAAGAAACTGGCCCGGCGGAGGCGGCTCGACGCCTTTACTCCAGCCCCGATCTTTCCAGCAGCGCATGCGGGTCCGGATCGCGGCCCATGAACTCGCGATAGAGCACCGCAGGGTCTTCGCTGTCGCCGCGCGAGAGAATGGAGCCGCGGAACTCGCGCCCGACGTCGCGGCTAAAGATGCCGCTCTCCCGGAAACGCGTGAAGGCGTCCGCATCCAGGACTTCAGCCCACTTATACGAGTAGTAGCCCGCGCCGTAACCCATGGGGCTGCCGAACAGGTGCGTGAAGGCCGCGATCATGGCGTGATCGGGGGGCAGCGGCGTGGGCGTGAAGGGTTCGAGAATGCGGCGGGCATAGGCCACCGGGTCGCCATCGGTTTCGGGGCGGTAGCGCGTGTGTAACAGCAGGTCCACGTAGCCGAAGCCGAGCCGGCGCATCTGGGCGCCGGCCGCGCGGAAGGTGCGTGCGCGCTTCATCTTTTGGAATAGCTCGTCGGGAATGGTGGCGCCGGTTTCCCAGTGGCGCGCGAAAAGGTCCAGGGAGGCGCGCTCCCAGCACCAGTTCTCCATGATTTGCGACGGCAGCTCCACAAAATCCCAGGCCACGTTGGTGCCGGCGAAACCGCGCATCTCGACGCGGCTGAGCAGGTGGTGCAGCAGGTGGCCGAACTCGTGGAAGATGGTCTCCGCCTCGCGGTGCGTGAGCAGGGCCGGCCGCCCGGCCAGGGGCGGCGTGAGGTTGCCGCAGATCACGCCGACGTGGGGTAGGGTGCCATCGGCCACAGGGCCGCCCGTGATCAGGGCATCCATCCAGGCGCCGCCGCGCTTGTTCTCGCGGGGATACCAATCGGCGTAGAAGCCACCGAGGAAGGTGCCGTCTTCGTCGTGAACGTCGTAGTAGCGCACTTGCGGGTCCCAGCCCGGGACGCCGGGGCGTTCGGCGACGCGTATGCCGTAGAGGCGCTGGACCAGGTCGAACATCCCGGCCACCACGCTGGCCAGCGGGAAGTAGGGCCGCAGAGCCTCTTCGTCGAAGGCGTAGAGGGCGGCGCGCTGCTTTTCGGCATAGTAGGCCACGTCCCAGGGTTCCAGCGCGGGGGCGGCGGTGCCTTCGAGGGAGCGGCGGAATCCCTCTAGCTCGCGGTTCTCTTCCTGGAAGCGGGCCTCGGTTTTCGCCTTGAGCTCTTCCAGGAAGGCCAGAGCCCGCGCGCCGTTGTGCGCCATGCGGTCTTCGAGGGCGAAATCGGCGAAATCGGCGAAGCCCAGCAGGTGCGCCTTCTGCGCACGCAGTTCGAGAATGCGGGCGGTCAAGGCGCGGTTGTCCCAGGCTCCGGAGGTGGCGCGGACGGAATGGGCGTGGTAGACCTGGCGGCGGATGGCGGCATCGTCGAGGTAAGTCATTACCGCGAAGTAGTCCGGGGCGTGCAGGGTGAAGCGCCAGCCCTGGAGGCCTTTGCGCGCGGCGCTCTCGCGGGCCGCATCGCGCGCGCTGGGGGGCAGGCCGGCCAATTGAGCCTCATCTTTTATCACCAGCTCGAAGGCGTTGGTGGAATCGAGGACGTTCTCGGAGAACTTGGTGGTCAGGGTAGTGAGCTCGACATCGATGGCTTCCAGGCGCAGTTTGCCCGCGGCGTCCAATTCCGCGCCCTGGCGCCGGAAAGCCTCCACGGTCTTGTGCAGGAAGCGGCGGCGTTCGCCGGCCAGCGCGGCGGCCTCGGGCGCGGCGGCGAAGGCCTGAATCGAGCGCCACAAACCGGCATCCAGAGGAATCCCGGTGTAGAACGCGCTGACTGCGGGCTGGACGGCGTTGAAGGCCGCGCGCAGCTCGGGGTAGGTGGCTACGGATTCCAGGTGGCGCACCACCCCCATGGCATAATCGAGCGGTTCGGCGAGAACGTCCAGGGCGCGCATCGTGTTCTCGAAGGTGCGCGGGCCGGGTTGGCCGGCAAGCGCGGCCAGGCGCTGCCGCGCGGCGGCGAGTAATTCGGCCATGGCCGGTTCCACATGGGCGGCGCGGACGCGGTCGAAGGGGATGGGGAACTCTATGGAAAGGAGGGGGTTCGGCTCACTGGTCGAGGGCATCATCATTCTAGAGGGTAGCAGGTGGTGGGGGATCTCCCGGCGGAGGCGCGTGCAATTCCCCACAATCCGCGTAAGAATGAATAGAGCATGGATTCGGATTCGAATGGGGGGTGTAGCCGCGCCCCGGTGGAGGAGCGGCTGAACGTTTTCGCTTTGGTCGTCTACATCCCCGATCCTCTCGGCAGGTTCCTGGACGATCTGAGAAAGGAACTGGTCCCCCACTACAACCCGCACGCCCACGTCAGTGTGCTGCCGCCGCGCTCTCTGGGCGTGCGTTGGGAGGATGCTTCGGCCCGGGTTCGTACCATATTAGAGAGCTGGAGGCCGTTTGATCTCGAATTGAGCGAGATTCAGGTTTTCCCGGTCACCGATGTGGTTTATATCGAGATGGGCGCGGGGGCGGCGGAGCTGCGCCGCATGCACGACACCATGAACGCCGATTCGCTGGCCTTTCAGGAGCCATTTCCTTATTATCCGCATGTGACCCTGGCGCAGGAGATCGCTCACCAGCGCCTTCCGGAGTTGGGCGAACTGGCCCGGCGGCGCTGGAACGAGTATCGCGGCCGGCGCGCTTTCCGCGTGGAACGGGCTGTGTTTGTCCAAAATACGCTGAGCGACGCGTGGATCGACCTGGCCGAATTCGCGCTCGGCGCGGTGGCGTTGCGCTAGCGGCGCTTGGCAAGCTAAAGCATGCCTTACCCGGTTGTAACCGATTTTTGAGATCTCTGGCTCCCCACCGAACTAAATAATTTAAGCCGAATGTGATACGGCCCCAGGGGCGGCGTCGGCCGGCGCCGGCTAGGCTACACGGGAGGGGAACGCTTTGCATACTGTCGCGATCTGTGACACGGAGCCGATTGTGATCGAAGGCTTGCGGCGCCTGCTGGAACCGCAGGAGGGCCTGCACATCTTGTGCTCCGGGGATTCTCCGGCCCAGATGCTGGAGCTGATCCGGGCGAACCCGCCGCGCGTGGTGCTGATCGACAAGGCGTTCGGCGTTCCGGCCGTGCTCGATTTTGTCAGAGCGCTCCGCCGCATCCAGCCGCTGACCTCGCCGGTGGTCTGGGGCACAACCCTGTCGGATGCCGAAGTGCTGCGATTTCTGCAGGCCGGCGCGGCCGGGGTGGTGCGCAAGGATGCGCCGCTGCGCGAGTTGCTGGCGTGCATACGGACGGCGGCCGCCGGCAATACCTGGGCGGAAGAAACGGTTGCCGAACCAGCGCACTCGCCGCTGACCGCCCGCGAGGTGCAGGTGGCCGAACTGGTGGAGCACGGGATGAAGAACCGCGATATCGCCGGAACGCTGGGCATCACCACCGGGACGGTGAAGATCCACCTCAAACACATTTTCGAGAAGACCGGCATCCGCGGACGCTACGGGCTGGCCCTTTCGGGGCTGAAGGCCAAGGGAGTGCTGCCGGCCTCCGGTGCCGATGCGGCTTAGCTGCGACCGTTGGATTTAATATAGAGAGGTAATGAAAGCCGCTGTTTACCTCGTATTGAGCGCCGCTGCGTGGCCGCTGGGCGGGCTCGCGCAAGTGCGGATCGCACCGGGTCCGGAGAAGATCCGGGTGGAGATCGGAGGGCAGCCGTTCACCGATTTCTATGTGGCGGGAGCCGATCTCACGAAGCCCTACCTGCACCCGCTGAGGGCGGCCTCGGGGACCTATGTCACGCGCATGTGGCCCATGGAAAACGTGGCCGAGGAAGCTAAGACCCAGAAAGACCACAAGCATCAGCGGGGACTTTGGTTCGCCCATGAGAAGGTGAACGGCCTGGATTTCTGGAACAACGAGGCATCCTATACCACCCCCAACCGCGGCAAGATCGCGCTGCGCAAAGTGGACGAGGTGAAGAGCGGCGCGGAGCGGGGAACCATAGCGGCTACTTTCGACTGGACCGACCTGGCGGGCCACGCTCTGCTCACCGAGTCGCGCGTGATGACCTTCTATGCCGATCCGCGGCTGCGAATCGTGGATTTCGATATCACCCTGACGCCCGTCGTCAAGGTGACCTTCGGCGATTCCAAGGATGGCGCGTTCGGACTGCGGCTGCGTCCGGCGCTTCAGGAAGACCATGGGAGCGGGCACATCGTGAATTCCGAAGGCCTCGCGACCGAGAAGGAAGCCTGGGGTAAGCCGGCCAACTGGTGCGACTACTCGGGCGAAATCGACGGCGAGAAATTGGGGATCGCCATTCTCGACCACCCCGCCAATCCGCATCACCCGGTGCGCTGGCACGTGCGCGGGTACGGGCTATTTGCCGCCAATCCGTTCGGCCTCGCGGTTTTCACCGGCGACAAATCGCAGGATGGATCGGTCGTCGTGGAACCCGGCGAGACGCTGCGCTATCGCTACCGCGTGATCGTGCATCCGGGCGATGCGAAGAGTGCCGATATCGCGGCTCTCTGGCTGAAGTATTCCGGCGGGAAGTGACGGCCTGCGCCGCTATTCGCTGAGCTTGGGAAACAGGGCGCGATCCAGAATGCGGCGCGTGAGCTCCTCGAGGGTCAGGAACTGGTCCTGATCTTTGTAGAAAAGCTTCTCGCCTTGCAGCACGCCCACCTCGATCAGCAGCGGCTCCTCGCCGCGCTCGATGCGAAAGCCGGGCAAAGTGGGAACGGCGGCGATCTCGATGCGCGCCCGCTGCTGCCACTTGCCTTCCGATTCCTCACGGACCGTGATGCGGATCTTCAATCCTTGGAACTGCGCCTCGGCGGTCTCCGGCCCGAATGCGGTGGTGTAGGATTCCACGCAGGCCGCCAGATGCCGATGCAGTTCCTCGAGTGCGCGCGGCAACTGCTTGAGCGCACCCGCTTCGCGATCGCGGCGCCCCTGCTCTTCCGCGATGCGCATTTTGAGCCAAGAGAAATCCATAGCGAGCATTCATGGTAACAGCATGGACGCGGGCCGCGCCGGAAGTTACCGCAGTAGCCTGCGGCAGGTTGGCGATCTGCGGCACAATGCAGGTTGGAGGATCGACGTGACATCGAACGGCAGAATCGCGCTGGTGACCGGCGCCGGCAGCGGGATCGGACGGGCGGTCAGCCTCGCCTTACAAGCGGCGGGATACTCGGTGGTGCTGGCCGGCCGGCGCGCCGCGCGGCTGGAGGAAACCGCGGACATGGCGGTGCCTTCGGGGGGCGCGATGCTGGCCGTGGCGGCGGATGTGGGCGATCCGCACTCCGTCCAGGCGCTGTTCGCGAAAACCCGCGAGGCTTTCGGGCGCCTGGACCTGCTCTTCAACAATGCCGGAGCGGGCGCGCCGCCGGTTCCCTTCGAGGATCTCAGCTATGAGCAGTGGAGCAAGGTCCTCTCGGTGAGCCTCACGGGCGCTTTCCTGTGCGCCCAGCAAGCTTTTCGGATTATGAAAGCGCAAGAGCCGCGCGGGGGCCGCATCATCAACAACGGGTCCATTTCGGCGCACGCTCCGCGGCCCAATTCGGCGCCCTATACGGCTGCCAAGAGCGGCATCACCGGGCTAACGCGCAGCCTGGCACTGGATGGCCGCCCGTACGATATCGCGTGCGGCCAGATCGATATCGGGAATGCGGCCACGGAGATGACCGAGCGAATGACGGCCGGCGTGGCGCAAGCCGACGGCTCGACGAAGCCGGAGCCGCGTATGGACGTACGGTACGTGTCTGACGCGATCCTGTACATGGCGGGCCTGCCGCTCGACGCCAACGTTTTGTTCATGACGGTCATGGCCACCCGGATGCCGTTCGTCGGACGCGGGTGAAAGCAGTGCCAGAGCCGGAACGGCTCTTGTGCAAGATCGCGCAAGGCGGTATCGTATCGCTCGGCAAACAGAAGGAGGCAGAACTCATTATGATTCGCACATCATGCATTGCGGCCGCAACGTTGCTCGTGCTTTCGTTGGGCGGCGTCGCGCATGCCCAAAGCACACAGATTGTACTGGACCGGGACGGCGGCACGATTGTCCTCGAGCCCTACGCCCCGAATATCGTCCGTGTCACGCTGAGCCTTCTGAAGGAGCCGGCGACCGCCGCCCCCGGCTATGGATTTGTGGCCACCCCTTCCGCCCAGGGCTGGAGCCGTCAACAGAACGCTCAGGGTGATGTCTACCGGTCCCAGCGGCTGGTCGTCACCGTGACGGCCAACCGCCCGCACAAGCCCATGGCGACGGAATTGGATATCGCGAAGTTCTTCAACGGGTCCGCGCCTCCCGCTCACATCACGATCGGCACTCCCGCGGGCAAAACGCTCGCGGACATGACGGGCTGGTCGATGTCCGTGCCCAATTACAAGGACGGCAACGCCGGCGTGCTGAACGACAAGCGTCCCGCGGACCCGCCCTTTTACCGGGTCGGCGCGAGCTTCGTTTCGCCCGATGACGAGCACTACTACGGCCTGGGCCAGAACCAGGAGGGATATCTTGACCGCCGCGGCCACCGAATCGAATGCTGGCACAACTACACTGCCACCGCCGCGCCCAGTATGGGCGTGCCATTTCTGGTTACCAACCACGGTTATGGCGTGATCTGGGACAACCCTTCCAAGACGGTCGTCGAGCCAGGCTTCAACGAGGAAACCCGCTGGACGTCCGAGGTGGGCGACCGGGTCTCGTTCTTCGTGATCGCCGGCGAGACCACCGACGAGATCTACGCCGGTTACCGCCAGCTTACCGGGGCCACGCCGATGCTCCCGAAGGCCGCCTACGGGTTTATCCAGTGCAAGCAGCGTTACGCCTCGCAGGATGAGGTCCTGGCAGTCGCCAAAGGCTACCGCGACCGGCAGCTCCCTCTCGACGTGGTCGTGGTCGACTGGTTCTATTGGACCAAGATGGGCCAGATCGATATGGACCCCGCCAAGTGGCCCGATCCAACCGCCATGAACCGCCAGCTCCACGACATGGGAATCCAGACCATGATCAGCGTCTGGCCACGCTTCACGACCGGAACCCGCTACTACGATTTTCTGCTCCAGAAGGGCTGGCTCATGCACCTTGCCGACGGAACGCCCACCAACGGGCTGCCCTACGACCGCGCCGGCTCCGACATCGATACCACCAACCCGGAAGCGGGCCGCTGGTTCTGGGAAACCATCCGCGATAACATCCTCAGCAAGGGCTTCGATTCTCTCTGGTCCGATGAAACCGAGCCCGATCTGCCCCCTAACGGCAGCTACTTCCACATTGGACCCGGCACGCGCTACTACAACGTCTACCCGCTGTTTCACACGGCGGCCCTCTATGACGGCTTCCGCCGGGACGTGAAGCATCGCGCGCTGATCCTCTCCCGCGATGCCTACCTTGGCGCGCAGCGCAACGGCGCCATGTTCTGGTCCTCCGATGTATACCCGACCTGGGACACGCTCAAGCGCCAGGTTCCCACGGGGCTCGGCTTTACCGCTTCGGGTATGGCGTACTGGACCAACGACGTCGGCGGTTGGCAATATCTGCCGCCCGAGCACCATCCCGCACACGCTCCGCTGCTCGACCCCTCCGATGCGCGCGACAACGTCGGCGGCTATGACGACTACCCGGAACTCTACACCCGCTGGTTCGAGTACGGCGCTTTCCTGCCCATTTTCCGCACCCACGGCAGCCGCTTGTATAACGAGGTCTGGAGTTACGGCAAGGCGGCCGAGCCGATCCTGGAGAAGTATCTGAAGCTGCGCTACCAGCTCATGCCCTACATCTACTCGCTGGGATACCACACCCATGAATCCGGCGCCCCCTACATGCGCGCGCTGTTCATGGACTTCCCCGACGACCCGAAAGTGGCCGGCATAGGCGACGAGTACATGTTCGGTCCCGCGTTTCTGGTGGCGCCCGTCACGGAACAGGGCGCGACCAGCCGTTCGGTCTATTTGCCGGCCGGCGCGGAT
>Ga0181517_10002877_pt1 | contig 16967 bp, 2 predicted proteins | sample PEATcosm2014_Bin_31_FD_119748 | JGI IMG/M metagenome (GOLD analysis project Ga0181517, IMG submission 119748) | Peatland microbial communities from MTU Mesocosm Facility, Houghton, MI, USA - PEATcosm2014_Bin01_30_metaG | ecosystem: Environmental > Terrestrial > Soil > Wetlands > Peat | place... | reverse complement strand
CGCTCAGCCGTTCCCGAGGAGGGAGCGTCCGGTCATGGTCGCGGGCTGCGGCAGACCGAGGAGCTGCAGGAGGGTCGGGGCGACGTCGCAGATGCGCCCTCCCGTGCGCAGGTGCGCGTCCCTGCGCGTCTCGTCGGCCAGGATCAGGGGGCAGCGGTTGGTGGTGTGCGCCGTGTGGGGCTCGCCGGTCGCCGGGTCCTTCATGAGCTCGCAGTTGCCGTGGTCGGCCGTGACGATGAGCGCCCCGCCGGTTGCCTTCACCGCCTCGACGATGCGCCCGAGGCCGGCGTCCACCGCCTGGACCGCCGCGATGGCGGCGTCGAGCTTGCCCGTGTGCCCGACCATGTCGGGGTTCGCGAAGTTCACGAGGATGAAGTCGTACTTGCCCCCCCTCACGGCCTCGGCGACCGTCTCGGCCACCGGGGCTGCGCTCATCTCGGGCCTCTGGTCGTAGGTCGAGATGTCGCGCGGCGAGGGGATCATCTTGCGATCTTCCCCGTCGAACGGCTCCTCCTGGCCGCCGTTGAAGAAGTAGGTCACGTGCGCGTACTTCTCGGTCTCGGCGCAGCGGAACTGCTTCCGTCCGGCCTTCGCGAGGACCTCGGGGAAGATGTCGTGGAAGCTCTCCTTGGTGAACGCGACCGGGAGGCCGAGCGTGGCGTCGTAGGTCGTCATGCAGGCGTAGCGCGTGAACGGCGGGGCGCCACGGGCGAAGCTGTCGAACGATGGGGTCGCCAGCGCGCGGGTGAGCTCGCGCGCCCGGTCGGGGCGGAAGTTGAAGTGCATGGCGGCGTCCCTGGAGGTGTCGACCCCCGCGTAGGCGCCGACCACGAACGGCTCCACGAACTCGTCCTTCTTGCCCGCGCCGAAGGAGGCGCGGACCCCCTCGAGCGCGCTCGCGGCCCGGGGCGCCTTCGCCTCCACGATGGCCCGGTAGGCCCGCTCGACGCGCTCCCAGCGGTTGTCACGGTCCATCGCCCAGTAGCGCCCCGCGACCGTCCCGATGACCCCCTTGCCCTCGAGGCGCCGCTCGAGGTGCTCGAGGTAGCCGATGGCCGTCCCTGGCTGCACGTCACGCCCGTCGAGGAACGCGTGGACGACGACGGGGACGGCGTGGGCATGCGCGAGGTCGATGATCCCGAAGAGGTGCTCGAGCGAGCTGTGGACACCGCCGTCGGAGACCAGGCCGAGCAGGTGCAGGCGGCCTCCTCCGCGCTTCGCGGCGTCGATGTTGCTGGCGATGACGGGGTTGTCGCCGAGCGCGCCGTCGGCGATGGCCTTGTCGATGCGGGTGATGTCCATCAGCGCGATGCGACCTGCGCCGAAGTTCAGGTGTCCGACCTCGCTGTTGCCCATCTGCCCCTCGGGGAGGCCGACGTCCGGGCCGCTCGTGCCGATGGTCCCGTGGGGGTAGCGGGCGTAGAGCGCGTCCAGGGTGGGGGTCCTGGCGAGGCGGACGGCGTTGTCGGCCCTCTCCGGGCGCTCGCCGAAGCCGTCGAGGATGACGAGGACGACGGGGCGGGGGACTGAAACGGGAGGGGTCATGAGGTGGCCTTCGCGGGGGGAGGTGAGCCGTCGATGGCCTTCGGGCCGTCGGACGGTTGCACACAAGGTAGCAAAGGCACGCCTTGGCGGGTGGCCCTAACCTCGGGGCGGCGCAGTCACCCGAGGACGTCCGGACGCACAGGGCTCTACCTGTGGGCGCTCGCCCGCTTCTTGTGCAGCGTATTCCTACGACAATGTTGCCGTTGCTGGGATCGCGAGTATTCTTAATGCGTGCGGGGTCTATTCGCTACAGGCACGCTCCTGCTGTTGTTCGGTTGCACCGTGAGCGCATGCGGTGTCATCGGCGGGATCGACTCGTTCTCCAAGGGTGAGTGCGCTGGCGGCCAGTGCGATGCTGGCAACGACAGCCACACCATGGTCAAGCGCGACACCGGTGCGTCCGAAACCGGCAAGCGTGACGCCAGGCCGGGCCGCGACGCCTCGCGCGACGCCAGGCTCGACCGGAGCACGGGGGCCGACGTCATCGACACCGGGGTCGACGTCTACACCACCGATGGCAGCGCCGACGTGGTCGTCGACGTGGCCGTCGACGCGCTCAGGGACGTGACCGTCGATTCGAGCAGAGACGGGACGGTCGACTCCGCCAAGGACGCTCGTGACACGGGCGTCGACGCGCATATCGTGTGCGAGGCAGGCACCCTGTGCGGCGGGCACGCGTGCTGCGTCAACCAGACGTGCGTCAGCGGCGGGTGCCAGGGCGTGTGCGCTCCGGGCCAGACGCAGTGCTCGGGCAACGTCACGCAGTACTGCGGCGCCGAGGGCACCTGGCAGAACCAGACGACCTGCACGGGGACGACGCCCGTGTGCTGGGCGGGGGCGTGCGTGCAGTGCGATCCGGGGGCGCTGCAGTGCTCCAGCAACGGGGTCCAGAAGTGCAGCGAGAACGGCACGTGGGGGACCTCCACCGCGTGCGTGAGCCAGACGTGCGTCAGCGGGGTCTGCACGGGCGACTGCGCCCCGGGTCAGACGACGTGCCAGGGCGACAGCGTGGCGACGTGCAACGCGCAGGGTTCGTGGGGCACCCCCTCGCCGTGCTCGAGCGTGTGCACGGAGGGCGACGGCGGCACCAGCGGCCAGTGCACCGGTTCCTGCGTCCCGGGCACGTCCACGTGCTCGGGCAACAGCACCCAGGCCTGCAACGCGAGCGGGGAGCTCGACAACCCCGTCGCGTGCGTGGACTCCACGTGCGTCGGCGGCGTGTGCGAGGGCGTCTGCGCCTCGGGCTCGGTGACCTGCCAGGGCAACAGCGCCGAGACGTGCGACGGCACCGGGACGTGGGTCCCGACCGCCTGCGTCAACCAGACCTGCTCCGCAGGCAGCTGCCAGGGCGTGTGCGCCCCGGACCAGGTGCAGTGCGGTCCCAACAACACCCCGCAGACCTGCAACTCGAGCGGGACGTGGACGAGCGGGGCCGCGTGCTCCAACCAGACGTGCGTCGCGGGCGTGTGTCAGGGCGGCTGCGCTCCGGGCCAGACGCAGTGCCTCGGCAGCGCCATCCAGTCGTGCGACTCCTCCGGCAACTGGGAGACGGCCACGACGTGCGTGAGCCCGACGTCGGTGTGCCTCAACAGCACCTGCGTCGCGTGCACCCCCCAGTCGACGCAGTGCCTGGGCAACGGCGTGCAGACGTGCAACTCCAACGGGTCCTGGGGTTCGGTCACCGCCTGCGTGAACCAGACCTGCAGCAGCGGCGCTTGCATCGGCGAGTGCGCGCCTGGCCAGACGACGTGCTCCGGCAACAGCGTCGAGTCGTGCACCTCCAGCGGGACCTGGGGCAGCCCCTCGTCGTGCCCGAGCGTCTGCACGACGGCCGACGGCGGCCTCGGGGGCGCGTGCACCGGCAGCTGCGTTCCGGGCGCCCTGACGTGCTCCGGCAACAGCTACGAGGAGTGCAGCACGAGCGGGACGTGGGGCAGCCCGACTCCGTGCTCCAGATCGACGTGCGTCGCTGGCGTCTGCACCGGCGTGTGCGTCTCGGGGGCCCTGCAGTGCAGCGCCAACAACGGCGTCGAGCTGTGCGGCACGGACGGGCAGTGGGGGACAGCGAGCCCCTGCACGGACCAGACGTGCGTGAACGGCGTCTGCACCGGCGTGTGCGCGCCCGGCCAGACCGGATGCAGCGGCGGCAACGCGCCCGAGACCTGCGGCGCGAACGGGACGTGGACGGTCGGCAACACGTGCACGAACCAGACGTGCATCGGCGGCAGCTGCACCGGCAACTGCGCCCCGGGCCAGACGGAGTGCTCGGGAAGCACCATCCAGTCGTGCAACACCAGCACCGGCTACTGGCAGACGCAGACGACGTGCTCGGGCGGTACGCCCGCGTGCTGGAACAGCGTCTGCGTCGCGTGCACGCCTGGCTCGCTCCAGTGCGTGAACAACGGCATCGAGACGTGCAGCACGAGCGGCAGCTGGGGTTCGCCCACGGCGTGCGTGAACCAGACGTGCAGCAGCGGCGCGTGCATCGGCGTGTGCGCGCCCGGCCAGACGCAGTGCAACGGCAGCAACGGCGTGCAGTCGTGCAACGCGCTCGGCCAGTGGGGCACCGGAGTCACCTGCGTGAGCTCCGCCTGCGAGAACGGCGCGTGCACCGGGAGTTGCACGCCCGGCACGACGACGTGCGCGGGCCTCACCGCCTACGAGACGTGCACCGCGGGAGGCAGCTGGGGTAGCCCCACGACATGCTCGAACACGACGTGTGTCGGCGGCGTGTGCACCGGCGTGTGCGCCCAGGGCCAGACCAAGTGCGACGGCAGCAACAACGCCTACACGTGCACCACCGGCGGAGCGTGGAGCAGCCCCGTCAGCTGCACGAGCACCAACCAGACCTGCTACGGCGGCACCTGCTCTGGCTCCTGCGCTCCGGGCCAGATCCAGTGCAGCTCGGGCGGCGTGCCGCAGTCGTGCGGCGCCGCGGGCAACTGGGTGACCGGGAGCAGCTGCGCGCAGCCCACACCGACCTGCTCGAACGGCGTGTGCACATGCACGGCGACGACGTGCGGAACGACCTGCACCACGCTGACCACCACGAGCAACTGCAGCGCGTGCGGCGACGTGTGCAGCACGACGAACGCGGCCTCCGAGTCCTGCAACGGGACGGCGTGCTCGTACACCTGCAACACTGGGTACGCCGACTGCAACGCGGGGGCGCCCAACCTCGGTGGCTGCGCGTGCGCGGGCAGCGCGTGCTGCAGCGGGACCACGCAGGTCGCCCAGCCGGCCACTGGCGCGACGTGCGAGACCACTCACCTGAACGGCACGGGTGAGGACTTCTACGACTGCAACCCGCTCGACACGTACTCCTCCGGGTCGGCGATGGAGGCCTGCTGGGCCTACGCGGCGTCGCAGGGCTATCCGGAGTCCACGTGTCCGCTCTGCTGCAGCGATGGCTGGTCGTGCTCGAGCCTCGACAGCTACGTCTGCTTCTCGGACCCGACCGGCAACACCTGCGAGAACTACTGCTGGGGCTACGAGTCGGCGTACTCGGAGCAAGGCAAGCTCTACAGCTGCGCGTGCACGTGCTCCCACGGCTACAGCCCGCCCAACACGCACTGCTCGACCGGTAGCTCGGAGGGGAGCTGGGATTGACCGACCGGAGCCCGCGGGTCACCCGCGGGCTGCCGTGAGGTCGCGAGGGCGAGGGAGCGGTTCTCGAGACCGCTCCCCGTCGACGACACGCCGCCCCTGCGTCTCGAGAGACCGCGTCCTCATCACAAGACATGGAGTCTACTGATGTCGACTATTTGTCGTCGCTGCAGGACATGATGTCTTGTCCGCACGACTCCCGCGCTACGAGGCGTCGGTTTTTCTGGCGGTCCAGAGACGGCCGATGAACGGCGCAAGACATGATGTCTCCAGGAATGGCTCCTGAGCCTGTTCTAGAAGACATGATGTCCTGTTCGGCTCAGGGCGCGTCGACGCCTCCCGGCGAAGCCGGTCGTGGACGCCGGGGGAGGTGACCCCCGGCAGACCACGTCAGGGGATGCCGGCGGCGCGGAGCTGGCCGACGAGGGCCTTCGCCGCGTCGAGCGAGGGGTCCTCGTCGAGGGCGCGCCGTAGCAGGAGGATGGCTCGCTTCGCGTCCCCCTGACGGTGGGCGATCTCGCCCAGGTACTGGAAGGCGAGCCCCTTGGGGATGTTGGACGTCGACGGGTCCTTGAGCAGCGTGATGCAGCGCAGCGCGCGGATCGCGGCGTCCATGTCTCCGACCTCGAGGGCCATGGATGCGAGCTCGGCGGCAATGAAGCCGTTCTGTCCGTCCGCCTCGAGCCCGGCGGTGAGGGCGCGCTGCTCCTCGGCGCGGTCTCCCGCGACGTGCGCGACCCGGGCGAGCCGGTGGTAGAGCGAGGCGAGCTCGGGCGACCGCTTGCCCGCGCGCGCCGTGATCTCGATCGAGATGAGCCCGTGGGCCTCTCCGGTCCTGCCCGCCAGCGTGTACGCGTCTGCCAAGAGGAGCGTGCACTCCACGTCGGCAGGGACGAGCCTGTGGGCGTTGACCAGCGTGTGGATGGCCTCGCCTGTCGCGGCGGGGTCTTGCATGAGGCAGGCGCCGGCTCGCTTCAGGAGCACGAACCGTGAGTCCTCGTCGGGCGCCTCGAGCGCCTCGGCCAGGCTCATCTCGCCCAGCTCGCGGAAGGCCCCGATCGCCTCGTAGAGGCGCACGAGCCGCAGCCGCAGGGCCTCGTCGTGCGGGGCAGAGGTCCGCGCGCTCTCGAGCGCCCCTCGAGCGTCGGCGAGGCGCCCTGCGTGCTCGCAGGCGTCCGCGAGCCGGAGCGCCGTGTCGATCGCGAGGTCGCCCTCCTCGAGCGGGATCAGGCGACGGTACGCGACCGCCGCCGCGTCCCATCGCTCGGCGCGCTCCTCGACGCGCGCGAGCAGGCGAATGGACTCGCGGTCCCTCGGCTCGCGACGCAGCAGCTCTGTCAGGAGCGTCCGCGCGGGGTCGAACTCGCCGACCTCCGCGTGCAGCGTGGCCAGCTCGATCCGCAGCGACCGCTCGAGCGGCATCTCGCCGCGGGCCTCGGCGCGTGCGCGTGCGCGTTCGAGCGCCATCGCGAGCGAGTGGGCGACGTCCGCCACCCCGAGCCGCGCCACGGTGATGAGGTCGGCGACGACGGCCTCGTCCTCCCCGAGGTCCGTCCGCACGTTCGCGCGCTCGAGCAGCAGCTCGGCCTGCTTGCGCCTGTCGTCCTTCGCCAGCTCCACGGCCAGAGCGAGGGTGGCGCTGGCGCCCGGCAGGTCCTTCGCGCGGATCTGCGCGGCCGCGAGCTCGGTCGCGAGCTTCAGATCCGTCTTCGCGTGGGTGAAGGCCTCCGCGAGGGTGCTGGCGACGCGCGAGACGTCCCCGACCTTCGCGAACAGCTCCGCGGCCTCTCGCAGACGCGCCACGCGCGCCGCGGGGTCGGGCAGCCCGCCGGCCTCGATGGCGACGAGCTCGGCCAGCTTGGCGTGGGCCTCTGCGGATCGGTACGCGGCCTCGAGCTTGTCGTGCAGGACGCGGCTGGCCGGGTTCCTGCGGTAGCCGATCTCGAGCGCTCGCTCGGCGGCCTCGGCGTTCCCCTCGGCGGTCCGGAGCTCGGCGAGCTCGAGGGCGTCGTGCTCCGCCTCGTCGGCGCTGGCCAGCGCGAGCAGGCGCTCCCTGGCGTCCAGGCGCTCGCGCTCCAGCCCGGCCTGCTGGAGCAACCGCACAAGCTGCTCGAGCACGGGCCTGGACTCCGGCGTCCAGTCGAGCGCCGAGAACAGCGTCGCGCGCGCCTCGTCGGGATCGTCCGCCTCGATCAGCGCGGCCCTGCGCAGACACAGAGCCTCGACGAGCTTCGAGTCCTGTCGGTCCTTGGCGGCGTCGATCTGCCGACCGAGCAGGTCGCGCAGGTCGTCCTTCCGGCCGCTCTTCTCGTAGAGGTCGGCCAGCAGGCTGGCGGCCTCGGGGAAGTTCGGCTCGTCGGTGACGAGCTCTGCGAGCGGGTCGATGGCCTCGTCGCGGCGTCCGAGCGGGTCGACGAGCAGCCGTACGCGCTCGAAGCGCAGGCGTGTCCGGTCCTCCTCCGTCGTCGCGTGCTCGACCGCGCGAGGCAGCAGGTCCACGAGGTGCGCGGCGTCGCCGAGCTTGCGGTAGGCCGCGAGCATCGGCTCCGACGCCGCCGCGTCCGAGGGGTCATCCTCGAACAGCGCCTCGTACATGGCCGCCGCGCCGGCGAGATCCCCGAGCGCGGTCTCCGTGAGCCTGGCGACCTCGAAGCGAAGCCGCCGCGCCTCGCCCGCCCCGGTCACGTCCGCGGCGCGCTTCTTCCAGCCGATCGCTCCCGGCACGTCCCCGGCAGCCTCCCTCGCCGCGGCCAGCTCCTCGAAGGCCCAGCCGAGGTCCTCGTCGCCGCCGCGCTCCACGTACTTCGTCAGCAGCGCCTCGGCGCGCGCCTGGTGCCCCAGCTGCCTCGCGAGCGCGCTGGCCTCGCGCACCACGTCCGGCGACGCGCCGGGAAGCTGGGATCGGAGCTCGAGCGCCTCGAGCAAGGCGTCCTCGTGCCCGGCGTTGCGACCGATCTGCTCGAGCAGGTCGATGAGCCCGCCGTCGGTCGGGTGAAGACGCGCGGCGTCCTGCACGACGTGCTCGGCGCGCGCCAGGTCATGGTCGAGCGCGAGGGCCTGCGTCACGAGCAGACCGCCCTCGACGGCCCCCTCCGGCGTCGCGAGGACCAGCTCGGCGAGGCGATAGCGGGCGTCCGCGGCGGACTTCGGGTCGTCGCGGGTGGACTCGAGCTCCACGCGCTTCGCCAGGAGCCGCGCCCGTTCGTCGGTCTTGCCGAGCCGCGCGTAGACGGGATCGAGCGCGCGGATCGCGGCGAGGGCCTGCGGCGACACGGCCCGCGGTCGGGAGGCGTCGGCCGTGGGCGAGTCGGCCGTCGCGAGCGCGAGGCTCTTCTCGTAGGCGGCGAGCGCGCGGGCGTCGTCCGACAGCTCGCCCTCGATCGCCTTCGCCGACAGCAGGTACAGGGTGCTCGCCGTCTCGCGTCGCCCCTCGCGCTCTGCCTCGGCGGCGAGCTGCTCGACGTCCTCGAGGTAGCGCGCGACCCCGTCGACGCGCCGGGCCAGCGACAGGCACGCCTCGTGGGCCCCGGCCGACGCGGGAGTGAGCGCAAGGACCTTCTGCCGCGCAGCGAACGCCGCCGCGACGTGTCCCAGCTCGACGTCGAGCACGCGCGCGAGCTCCGTCAGCGCCTCGACGCGCTCGGCGTCGGACGTGGCCCGCGCGATCCTCGCCTCGAGGGCGCGCACGAGCGTGGGGAAGTCCTTCTTCTCTCGGAGACCCTGCTCGAGGCGACGACCTTCGACCGCGCTCTTCGACGCCGACTCGAGCGCGGACTCGATGAGCTCGTGCGCGCGATCGGTCTCGCCCTGGTCGGTGGCGATCGCCGACAGCTCGAGCAGCACCTCCGACTTCACGATCGGCGAGTCCTCGGTCGAGTCCTCGGGCCGCTTCAGCACCACGAGCAGCGCCCGGTACGAGCGCACTGCGCGGTCGATCTGCCCGTCCTGTCGCGCGAGCTCGGCCAGCGCGCGGAGGATCTGCGCGTTGCTCGGGTCGATCTTCGTCGCGGCGTCGAGCTCGGTGAGCGCCTGGGCGCGGTTGTCCATCGCGATCTCGAGGAGCGCGAGGTGGTAGTGGACGACGCCGCGTTCCCTCGGGCGTCGCCCCGCGAACCCGTCGATGATCGCCCGCAGGAGCGAGCGGGCCTCAACGAAGCGGGTGGCGCGGACGAACGCGTTGGCGAGCGCGACCTTCGTGGTCCGGTCGTCGGGGTCGAGGACCGAAGCCTCCTCCAGCAGCGGGATCGCCGCGTCGGGGGTGCGAGAGCGATGGATGAAGAGGTCCGCCGCAGCTCTCAGGTGCGTGAGCTTGCCGGCCCTGTCCGGCGCGCGAGCGGCGCGTGCGCGGTGCAGCTCGGCGAGCGCGTCCCAGGCGCCCTGCTCCTCGTACATGGCGACCAGGCGGTTGCCGAGCAGCTCGTCGTCCGGCGTCGCTGCGCAGGCCTCCTCGAGCCTCTGGCGCGCGCGCGTGAGGTCGCCGACCGCGACGAGCGTGTCGACCAGCCGGAGCACGAGCGAGGGGCGAGCCTCCGCGCGAGCGACGGCGACGAGGCGTTCGAGCGTCTCTGCAGCGGCCGCGTGCTGGCCGCGCGCCGAGAGCAGGCGCGCCACGGCGTCGAGGGCGCCCGGGTGCTCCTCGAGCGCCAGCGCGCGGCGGTAGCACTGGATCGCGCGCTCCGCGTCCGAAAGTCGGAGCTCGGAGGCCTCTGCGGCGCGGATCCACCAGCCCACGCCGACCGGGGCATCGCCGGCGCTCTCCGCGAGCTGCGCCTGCGACGCGTCGAGCGCGGCGAGGTCGTCGAACCGCCCCGTGGTCTCGAAGATGGCGACGAGCGCAGCTACCGTGTCGGCGTCGCGCGGGGCGTCGACGAGGTTGGCGCGGAGCAGCGCGACCGCGGCCTCCCCATGGCCGAGCGCGCTCTCGATGCGCGCAGACGAGAGCCGGATGGGAACCCGCTCGAGCGCGTCGGTCGTGCGGAGGACGATGCGCTCGTGCAGACGGAGCAGCTCGGCGTGCCTCTGGTGGCCATCGTAGAGCTCGATGAGCGCCGACGTCGCCGCCCTGTCATCCGGGTCCGTCTCGACGAGGCCTTCGTAGAGGTGGATGGCGCGGTCGGTGTCGTGCACCGTCTCGCGCGCGATGCGAGCCGCGTCGTGCAGCATGCGGCGAGCCTCGCTGGCTTCCCAGGGGAGCCGGGCCGTCGTCGAGAGCAGGTCCACCGTGAGCTCCGGGTGCCCTTCGCTGTCGTGGATTCGCGCGAGCTCGGCGATCGCCCAGCGAACGATGGGCGCAGGGGCCGCGGTCGACCCGACGCTGACGGGGACCTCGTGCTCGCCAGGGACGGGCAGATCGGTGCCGGGCTGCGGTCGGCCCTTCCATCGCTCCTCCACCAGCGCGATGAGCGACCCCAGGATCGACTTCGCGAGCCCGCGGTCCGACAGCTCCGTGATGGTCACCTCAGCGGCTTCGCGGAGCAGCTCCAGGTCGCCGCCGGTCGCCACCGACAGCCGGAGCAAGCTGTCGACCAGGGGGCGGCCCTTCGCCCGTCGCTGCAGCTGCGCCAGCGCCGTCAGCAGCTCGGTGTTCGACTCGTCGTGGGCGAGGGCACGCGAGAAGGCCGCCTCGGCGGCGTCGGGATCGCCTCGGCGGTCGCGATGCCAGGCGCCGATCCTCGCCTCGAGGTCACGCGCCGTCTCTCGCGGGAGGTCCGTCGTCGATGCCAGCTCGCGCTCGAGCGTCCGCGCGAGATCGTCCCACGCGTGAGCGGCCTGCGCGGCCGCCTCCGCGGTGGACAGGGCCTCACCCGATGCGCAGCCGAGGCCGCGAGACAGGCGCACGAGGGTGGCTGCGACAGTCTCCCATCGAGCCAGGCGCGCCGCCGTGGAGATCGTCGAGAGCGCGATCGTCAGGTCGACCGGGGACTCGGAGCTCGCCTCCTCGAAGGTGCGAAGCGCGCCCTCGGCGTCGCCGAGGTGCTCCTCCATGACCTTGCCGAGGCGATGGCGGAACCTCGCCCGCCAGGTCGGGTCGCCCAGCGTGGCCGCACGCTCGCCTGCTCCTGCCGGGGCCCGGAGCACGTCCGCGTGGGCCTGGGCGTACTGTTGCCATCGCCCGGTCGCCGTGGCCAGCCTCGTGAGCTCCAGGGTCACGTCGTCTCGCTCCGGCGCGAGGACGAAGGCGCCAGCCTCCAGCTCGAACGCGCGGACCGGATCGCTGCACCGATCTTCGGCGATCTTCGCGCTCTCGCAGAGGATCCGCGTGCGCTCCGCGTCGCCGTGCGCGGTGTCGTAGCGGAGCGAGGTCAGCGCGAGCGTCTCCTGCCACTCGTCCGTCGCGGCCAGCGCAGCCAGCAGCGTCTGCAGCGCGTCCGGCTGGCCCAGGTCCGCCCGCGCAATCGCCAAGAGACCCGCGCGGGCGACAGGCTCCCTCGGGTTCGCCGCCATCGCCGCGCCGTAGGCGACGCGCGCCCGCTCCGCGTCGCCTCGGTGAGTTCGCAGCACGTCGCCGAGGCGCGCCTGGATCTCGGCGCGCCGCTCGTCGGTCTGCGCTCGGCTCGCCGCGGGGCCGAGCTTCTCCTCCAGCTCGCTCCAGCGCTCGGTCTTCTCGAGCAGGAGACAGAGCGCGTCGGTGCTCTCGTCGGTCGGTCCGAACTCGGCCTCCGTCGCAGTCCACTCCGTGATCGCTGCGGCCGGGTCGCCGATGCGATCTTGCTGGATTCGGGCGATGCGCACACGGTCGGCCTGCTTCGCCTCCTGCGAGCGGGGCTCGCGCGCACGCCACGCAAGGGCCGAGATCAGATCGCTCCACCGCTCCTGCTGCTCGAGCAGATCGATGAGAGAGTCGAGGGCGTCGGGGTCCTCCTCCTCGCTCAGCCGCGCCTCCCACGCCGTGATGGCGCGGGTGCGGTCTCCAAGGCTCGTCGCCAGTCGAGCGGCGAGCATCCATGCTCGTGCGCGCGCGCTCGGGGTCTCCTCGAGCGCCGCCAGGCGCTCCAGCACGTCCAGCAGATCCCACGCGCGGCTCGCGTGCTCGAGCAGAGGCTCGACCTTGCGCGCCGCGTCCAGGACGAGCGCAGCCGGGGCAGCCTTCGCAGCCAGGACGCCGAGATAGGCCTCCATGGCGCGGTCTTCGTCGTGGAGATGACCGACCCAGACGTCTCCGGCGGCCGTCATGAGCTCGGCGCGCAGGGTCTCGGAGTCGGCCTTCTCGCTCGCCTCGACGAGGACAGCCGCGAGGCGGTCGTAGCGTCCCACCCGCGCGGCCAGCTCGGCGAGCTCCACCCGGTGGTCGCTCGCCTCTGGCTCGAGGAGCACGAGCGCGGCCACGTGCTCGAGCGCCGTCGGCAGATCACCCATCTTGGCGTGGTGGTCGGCGATCTGTCGATGCCCGGCCGCGAGCTCTCGCGGGTTCGTGGCGATCTCCAGCTCGACCTCGAGCAGCCTCGCGAGGTCAGCGTCTCGTCGCTCGCGCTCGTAGTGCTCGCGGAGGATGGACGCCGCCCGGTACCGAACCGGCTTTGGCCCGCCCTCTTGCACCGCCGCGCCTCGAGGCGCGTGAGCCATCACTTGCTCGATGAGGGCCACGGCGTCGACGTCGTCCCCTCCTCCGGTCCGCCCGTCGGCCGAGCGCGATGCGTGACGCTGGATCTCCTGAGCGACGTCGAGGGCGCGGTCGGGGTCCTTCAGGTCGTCGAGCCAGATCCGGGCGATTCGCGCGCGAGTTCGCTGCGCCTCGTCGGCCTTCTGCGAGTCGAGCTGTCGTGTCAGGAGCCCCACGAGCTCGCGGTGCGCGCCCTTGCGTTCGTAGAGGCGCTCGAGCGACGCGACGAGGTGCGAGTCAGACGGTCGGAGCGCGAGGAGCTTCTCGAGATATCCGACGGCGCGGTCGGAGTCGTTCGCGAAGTCCTTGGCGATCTGCGCGGCGTCCTCGTAGAGGGTCGCCTTCTGCGCGTCGTCGACCAGCAGGATGGTGCGATCGTAGAGCGCGAACAGCTCGACCCAACGCTCACCCGAGTCGAAGATCATCTTCAGGCGGTTGAAGGCCCAGTCCGCGTGCGGATCGACCTCGAGGACCCGCTCGAGGATGCGGACGACGCCGTCGACGTCATCGAACCACTCCTCCTGGAACGCGACGCCGCGCTCTCCCAGGAGGGTGGCCGTCTCGATCGACAGCGGGAGCGCCAGCGCTCGCCGGTGCGCGTCTGCGACATCCGCGGGACGCTGGAGCTTGCGCGCGAGGTCCTCCGCGTGGTCCCAGAACGTCATCACATGAGGCTGTTCGAGCGCTGCCGCGAGGACGGTCTGGAAAGCGAGATCGGGCTCGTCGCTGGCCCGCTGAATCTCGAGCAGGGCCTCGAACCAGCGTCCGCGGACCTCGGCGGGCGCCCCTCCTTCGCCTGCCGCGTCGAGCAACGCTCGCAGGATCCTCGCGCGTGTGGCGGGATCTTGGCTCTCGTTCTGCGCGTCCTCGAGGACCTTGGCCATCGCGTCGCGTGTGGATGGGTCGGACAGGAGCTGCGTCGCAAGCGCGAGCGCGCCGGGGTCGTCCGGCGTCTCGTCGAGCAGCCGGGAGATCGCCGTGAGAGCGTCACCCGGACGCCCCAGGCGGTGAAGGAGCGTCGCCGCGATCTCCAGGTCGATCGCCCTTCGAGTCGCGCCCTCGCTCCTGTCGCGCTGTGCGCTGAGCGCGTCCACGGCTCCCTGGGGGTCGCCGAGACCGAGCGACAAACGGGCCACAGCAGACAGTGCACGGACGCTCTCTGGTTCGATGGCCAGCACGCGTCGATACAGGTCGAGCGCCTGGTTTGGGTCGCTGAACACCGACTCCTCGGCCGAGGCCCAGTCCTCGAGTGCGGCAGCTCTCTCTCTGCCGGTTGCTCGCTCGGCGCGCCAGCCGAAGAGCCAGCGGCGCTCGGTGCGTCTCGCGTCGGCCGGCTCGCTGGAGAGCAGGGACTCGAACGCGTGCAGCGCAGGTTTCAGCTGAGCGTCGCCCGCCCCAGCGTCCTCGAGGATCGCTCGGTAGGCTGCCACCGCCGCGTCGCGCCCCTCACGGTTGGCGGCGAGCACGCGCGCCTTGGCCATCCGTAGCTCGCTCCTCCGCACGACCTGCTCTTCGTCGGGCCCAAGGTTGCGTTCGATGGCTTCGTCGATCGCCTGCGCAAAGACCTGCGTGGCCTTGCCCCGTAGCGCGAGCGTCGTGAACGTCGCGAGGACCTCCCGGTACTCCGATGACTCCGACGCGAGCTGGAACGCCTGCGCCGCCGAGACGAGAGCGCCGTTGATGTCGTCGAGGTGCGTAGCCAGCAGGCTGGCCTGCCGCATCAGCACGCTGATGCGTTCAGATGGCAGCTCGGAGTGCTCCAGCATGATGGCGTAGAGGTCGGGCAGCCTCGCCCACTCTCCTGCCGCCTCGAGCAGCTCTGCCAGGTGGTGGGCGGCGTCGCGGTCGTTCGGCGCGACACTTCGAATTCGCTCGTAGAGACGTCGCGCTTCGCCGACCTCGCCGATGCTCTCGGCGATTCCTGCGGCCCGCCGCCAGGTCGCCAGGGCTGGGTCTGGCTCCGAGCACGACAGCTCGAGCTCGCCCAGACGGTCGAGCCACCCCATTTGCTGCACCGGGTCGGTGGCCAGCGCCGCACGACGTTCGAGCACGGCGCGGAGCATGCTGACGTCCTCCAGCGCGCGGGCCACGCGCTCGAGCACGACGACCTCGCGCTCGGCCAGATCACCGTCGCCGAGCACCGCCAAGGCGTGCTCGCGAGCCTTCGTGAGGTCGTTCTGCTTGATGGCGATCTCGGCCATCTGCGCGCGGATCGCGCGCGCGTTCTCGGAGGACGCCCGGGCGAGCGAGCGCTCCAGCAACACCAGCAACTCGCCCCAGTGTCCCGCCTCGGCGTAGAGCTCGCCTAGCGCCGCCGTGGCGTCGACGTCAGTCGGGTCCTCGGCGGCCGCGCTCTCGTATGTCGCGATTGCCGCCGACGCGTCGCGGAGGTCGGTTCGCTCGATCGACGCGATCGTATGGAGCAGCTCTCGCCGCCGCTGCGGATCGGAGGTGTGATCGAGGGCTGTCCGGTAGAGCGTCACTCGCTCGGCGGACGCGCCGAGCTCCCTGAGCAGGTCGTCCACACGGGCGAGCAGGTCCGGCGACGCCGGGTCGTAGGCGAGCGCGCGTCGATACCACGAGAGGCCGGCCACCCCATCCCCGCTGGCAACGTGGGCCTCCGCGGCGCGTTGCGCCAGCAGCAACAGGGGTGGTGAGTCGATGACGAGGTCGCCGATCGCCTGGGTCAGGATGGACGCGGTGCGACGACGCCCGGCCCGGCCGAGTGTGGCTTCGAGACGGTCGACCCAGCGACCGACGTCACCTCGCACCGCGACCGCTTCGCGGAGGCCTCGTGCGACCCACTCCGCGATCGATGTGCTGTCCGTCCCGGCGAGCAGTGCGAGGGCCTCCTCGATGGCTGTCACGCGCTCGCCGACCGAGGAAGACAAGGTCGCGGTGAGGTCGAGGCTTCGGAGCAATCCTGCCGCGTTCTGGTCTCTCCGGTAGTGCGGCTCGAGCACGCGCGCCGCCGCCAGCTTCTCGGGACCCTTCGCGGCGAGCTGCTCCAGCGTTGCTCGGCTGGTCTTCTCCGTCGGGTCCGAGGCGAGCGCCTGTCCGAACGCGCGGATCGCGCCGGCGACGTCGTCGGTGCGCTGCAGCCGGATCTGGCCGATCTTCGCGAAGAGAGACGGGCGCTCCTCTTCCGGCGCTAGCGACGCCTCGCCCTCGAGCGCGAGGCACAGGCGGGTCCAGTCACCGTCGGCTTCGAGCAGGGGGATCCACGCTGCCAGCGCTTCTCGGTCGGCGCCAAACCGCTCATGGTAACGCGCCCATGCTTCTGACGCGCGCGCCTTCTCGCCCGTGATCGACGTCAACACTTGGGCGGCTCTGAAGGCGAGCGAGCGCGCAGCTCTGTCGTCGGGTTCGTCCTTGGAGCGTTCCTCGAGCACAAACGCGAGCTCGGCCGTGTTGGCAGTGGCCTCGTAGAGCGGCTCGAGTGCGGCCAGCGCCCGCGCGCGGGCCGGCGTGTCGACCAGGCGTCGCCACGCCACGATCGCACGGGCAACGTCGCGGAGGGTCGCCTGCGCCAGCGTGGCCAGCTCCTCGTTCGCGGTCTGGCGCAGATCGGCGTTCGGCTCGAGCTGAGCGACTCGATCGAGAGAGTCGGCCAGGGACCGGAAGTCGTGTTCGGACGAGTAGATCCCGCACAGCGACCGCGAGACTTGCAGGGCGATGCTCTCGGGGAGATCCGGCATCGCGAGCACCCCGACGAAGGCTGCGCGCGCGCGCTTGGGGTCGCCTCCCAGGAGATAGAGCTCACCGACCTCCGCGGACAGTCGCGCTCGCACGTGAGGGTCACGCGCCGCAGCGCCGAATCGAGCCAGCGCCCGGCCGGCATCCACCGCCTTGTGCAGGTTGACGGCGAGGCCCACGTACCGCCGCAGCACCTCGTCGTCGGTCGGATCGAGCGCCAGGGCCTGCTCGAACGCCTCGTACGCGCCCGCCTCATCGCCGGTTCCATCCTGCCGCAACAGCCCAAGGCGGCGCAGGACATCTCGTCGCTTCGGTCCCCGGGTGTGCTCGAGCTCGACGGCGAGGATCTTGACCACATCGGCCGGAGTCCCCGTCGCCTCGGTTGCCTGCGCGAGGGCGGCCGCGGCCCGGCCTGCGAGGGCCTTCACTTCGAGGAGCCTCTGGGCGACCGCGCGAGCTTCTTCGTGCTCCGGGTCGTCCGCCAAGAGGGCTTCGACGTGCGGCATCGAGCGCTCAAGCT
>Ga0181517_10002876_pt1 | contig 16973 bp, 11 predicted proteins | sample PEATcosm2014_Bin_31_FD_119748 | JGI IMG/M metagenome (GOLD analysis project Ga0181517, IMG submission 119748) | Peatland microbial communities from MTU Mesocosm Facility, Houghton, MI, USA - PEATcosm2014_Bin01_30_metaG | ecosystem: Environmental > Terrestrial > Soil > Wetlands > Peat | place... | reverse complement strand
TTCCTGTTGGACGGCGGCGACAATAACGACGCGTTCAGCGATGTGGCTTTGCCGATTCCGTATCCGGACTCGGTTGCCGAATTCAACGTGCAAGTCAACGGTCTGCCGGCACAGTACGGATTGCATCCCGGCGGCGTGGTCAACGTCGTCACCAAGTCGGGCGCGAATGCTTTCCACGGCGACTTGTTCGAGTTTCTCCGCAACGGCGATCTCAACGGCCGGCCGGAGGGCGTCGCAACCGTATCCGCCAGCGGCGTGGTCAGCAACTCGCTGCAACCGCCGCGCGACAGCTTGAAGCGCAACCAGTTCGGTGGCACGGCGGGCGGCAGGATCATTAAGGACAAGCTGTTCTTCTTCGGCGGTTATCAGGGCACGCGGCAGCGCACCAACCCGGCGCAGAACACCGCCTATGTTCCGACTCCCGCGGTACTCCAGGGCAACTTCAGCGTGGTCGACGGAGCCAAGTCGGCCGGCGGTTGCTTGAGTACGGCCAAGCAGTTGAAGGACACCTCCAAGAATCCGTATCCCGGCAACCTGATTCCGGTTTCCACGTTTGACCCGGCCGGACTGAAGCTGGCTTCCACTTACCTGCCACCCACCACGGATCCGTGCGGGGCGGTGTTGTTCGGGTATCCCGCCAACAACCCCGACGATGAGTGGATCGGCCACGTTGACTATATTTTCAACGACAAGCACAGCCTGTACGGACGGTATTTCATTTACGATTACCTGGCGGAATCGGTCTTCGCCAACAACAACGCCCTGACCACCGGACAGTCGGGCAACAAGGACCGCACTCAGAACATGACCATCGGCGACACCTACACGCTGGGGCCAACGGAAGTGAACTCGTTCCATATCACCGCCAATCGCCGCCGCGACGACCGTGCGGACCCCTCCAATTTGTTCGGCCCCAATGCGCTGGGCGTGAACATGTGGACAGCGGTTCCGAACTACACGCAGCTCAGTGTCACCGGTTACTCCGGCAGCGGGTTCAACGTCGGCTGCGGCACCTGCGCGCTGGCCACGTTCGACGTCAACACGTATCAACTGTCTGACGATTTCACGTGGATCAAGGGCCGGCACCAGTTCGCGTTCGGCTTCGACGGCCGCAAGAGCCAGTTCAACTCCGTCAACAACCAGCAGTCGAGCGGACAATTCACGTTCAACGGCAGCACCACCGGGGACGGCATGGCTGACCTCCTGATTGGCCGCTTCTCCGGATTGACCGACGGGAAGGTGATTTCCGACTACATTCGCCTCACCGTAGCCGCCGCCTATGCGCAGGATGCTTTCCACGTAACCCCGCGCTTCACCATCAACTTCGGTGTGCGCTGGGAACCCACCGTGCCGGCGTATGACAAGTACGGCCGCGGCAACCAGTTCAATTGGAGTCTCTTCGAACAGGGTTGGCACAGCTCCGTCTATCCCACGGCGCCGGCAGGTCTGGTATTCGATGGCGACCCCCAGGATCAATATGGCAAGGCTTTCACCGCTTCCCATTGGGGCACTGTCTCGCCGCGGCTTGGCATGGTGTGGGATCCCAAGGGCGACGGCAAGCAGACCCTTCGCGCCGCCTTTACGATGATCCACGACACCAACGAGCTGTTCTACCCTGAACGGTGGACCACCAATTCGCCGTACGTGTCTTCGCTCAGTTTCACCAGCGGACAGTTCTCGAATCCGTTCGCGGGTGTGGCGGGCGGCGACCCGTTCCCCGGCAACATCGTTTTCCCGTCCATCGCGACCACCGGCGCGCCCGGCGCGTACATCAGTGTTCCGCCCGATATCAGGCCGATGTACGTGATGCAGTGGAACCTCAGCTATCAGCGCCAGTTTGGCACCGATTGGCGCGTCACGGCGAGCTACATGGGCAACGCCGACCGGCACCTCCTGGGCTCGGTTGACGCCAACTACTCAATCGACGTCCCGGTGGGAACAGCCGCCGCGAGCACGTCCAACACCAACCAACGGCGTCTCACTTACCTGATGAACCCCACCACCGGTGGATCTTACGGCGACATCCAGGTGAGCGACGACGGCAACAACGGTGATTACAACGCCTTGCTGGTTTCCGTCCTGCATCGCATGGCCACGAATTTCACCTTGCTGAGCAACTATACCTGGAGCCACTGCACCAGCGACTGGGATTTCGCCGGAGAACTTGCCGGCCCGGTCTACCAGAGTAGTAGTTATAGCAGCCGTACCGGTGAGCGAGGCAATTGCGGCTTCGACCACCGCCAGGTTGTCAACATTTCGCTGGTCTACAACAGCCCCGGATTGGGCCACAGCGTTGCCAAGGCGATTACCAAGAACTGGCAGATTGGCGCCATTTCCAGCTTGGCCACCGGCTATCCCATCCAGCTCACCGATGGCGGCAAGGACATTTCCTTGAGCGGCCAGGGGCTGGACCGGCCCGAGAATATCCTGCCCAGCCAGGTCTATGTCAAGCAGACGACCGGGAGCTATTACGATTGGTTCAACCCTCAGGCGTTTGCATGTTACGGCAATCCCACAGGCACTTCGTGCAGCATCTTCACCGGCCAATTCGGTGACCTCGGCCGAAACTCGCTGTACGGTCCCGGCGCCATCAGCTTCGATGCGGCCCTTACCCGCCGCTTCGATCTTAGGGAGCGGGTGAAGATGGACATCCGCGCCGACTTCTTCAACGTCCTGAATCACGCCAACCCGAACAACCCGACTACCAGCGTCACCAGCAGCACGTTCGGCGACATTACCACCTTTGGCACGCCACGCCAGATTCAGATGGCGTTGAAACTATACTTCTAACACTTACCCACAGTAGATCTCGAATAAGGGGGCAGGCATCGAGCCTGCCCCTTTTTTTGTGTGGCCTCCTTGCCGTTCGCGGTCGGCGGACGCGTCCAAGCGAACAGTTTTCCCGTGTGTAAGAGCCCTACCTTATCCGAGACCGCCAGGTTTCGGGGGCGCTGACCTCAATGAAAAATCAGAATTGCGGCCGTAGCGCCCCAGAATGAGGGCGAAAAACGCCTTTTTGGGCGCCGCCAGCAAGACAAATATCTTTGGAAACGCCTATTCTATATGCCCCGTCCCTGTTATTCTTACTGCGGTGCCGCAAATGAACAATCCTCCAGCCCTAGTTACGGAACCGCAGACCAGTTTTGATCTGCTACTGTTGCTTGTCCGACACGGGACCGCCCCGGTCGCCACCGCCGACAGAACCACGGCCTTGGGAAGTAGAGGAGACTCATTCCGCGAGGAACATAAAATTCTGTTTCGCCGGTGGTTGACCGAGGACCTGGAGTGTCGGCTCGCGGATCTGCGCTCGTACTTAGGTCGGCTTAGTGCTGTGTCACCGCCATCAATTTCGGAATTGATTCATGGCGTTGTGCCCGATTCGGCGTCTTCGCACGAGCTTGTGCTGTTCATTGCAGATACTCAGATTTTATCCGTTCTGCTGCGGGCAGAGTTTCATTCGGCAAGCGCCACGCTAGCGGAGCGGCGCGCGTCCTGCGCTCTGCGCGGCCGCGGAGTGCTAGGCTGGATTCGGGAGCAGCCGGTGCCGCGCCGGTCGATCATTTCGGATCTGGCCTCACTGACGGGCCACTCTCATCGGCACACTCAACGCTTGTTTCGGGAGCAAGTTGGAGTTTCGTTCGCTCGATATCTAAGGGCAGTTCGTCTGTTCAACGCCGCGAGGTGCTTGCGCACTTCGGTCACGATCAAGGAGGTTGCCGCGAACGTTGGCTACAGTCGGGCGAATAACTTCGTGCGGGACTTCACCGCCCAGACCGGTCTGTCCCCCAGCTATTATCGAGAGAGTTACAGAGTCCTGGTGGCTAGTTAGCGCGGCACGTTAGCATTCATTGTGCTCTTTTGATACCGATTTAGTACTTGTTGTGCGCTTTCCTGGGTGGTATATTACCACTTCAAATTAAGAAACGCCGCCACAAGTCTTAGAATTCGATATCTAAAGAATAGCGCCGCGGGCTCAAGTCGGTCGTCCTCCGATGTGGGTGCGGTGCATGGTGTCGAAACGGCACCGATGGTCGCGGCTGCGACGCCTCTGCTATTCACCAAGGAGGATTCGTGTCTATGCGAATGCGCGTTCAGGAGCGAACCGGAGTTCCGATACGCGATGGGGCCGCTTGGCCGCCGCAAGATCCGGCCGCCCGTTCCGGCAGTCCCGCTTCCCAGCGTCTGCTTCTGCGGAAGGCTCTTGCCGTGTGGGTCTTTTGTGCCGCTCTTCCGATTGGGGCTGTGGCACAGACTGCGGCCACGGCGCCTAAAGTGTCAGATGCGTTCCTGTATCACTGCTTCTTTGCCGAGGTGGCAAGCTGGGAGAGACTGGCTGATCGGGAGCCACTCACGGGACCGAAGTCGGGAGCTGCCCGGCACCACATAAAGGCGCAAGCGCAGTTGACGGACCAGGAGGAGACGGTCCTGAAGGCCATCGCGAAGAGCTACCGCGCGGGTTTTGGCCCGATTCGGGACAGGGCCAGACAAATCGCCGCCACGTACGGGAGTCGCGAGCTGCCGGCCGGGGTGCTGAAGGAACTCGCGGAGCTTGCACAACAGAGACGGGAGCTGATGGCGAAACACCTGCAGCAACTGAGGTCGGCGCTCGGCCCTGTTCGGTTTCAGTTGCTCGATGCCTATGTGCGCAAAACGGTGCTTCCCAAGGTCCGCGTCGTATCGGGAACGTCGTCCAAGGGATGAGCGCGCCAAGGGAGGCTACCACAATGCGTTTGAGGATTTTAGCGTCGCTGGTTTTGATACCGCTTGCCACCGCGACATTCGCAAGTCACGTGGCGCGGGCGCAAGATGGGTCGGGGTCCGACGAAGAACTTGATGTCTACGCTGAGATCAACATTGACCCGGGCACCGGCGACATAGATGCTTATGCCGAGGCCGACACTGAGGGAGATTCCTACCTCGTCGGCCTTTCACTCAATGTTACGGACAACGGCTCCGACTCCACAATTGGCTGGAACTACGCTGAGATTTGGATGACCGGGCAGGTGGACGCCCTTGGGAAGGACTACACCGCGAGCGCGTCGGCGGACGCCACGCCATACATCGGGTGGTTGCCTGCACTTAGCGCCAGCTGCAGCCCCACCTTGTCGGTGCCTAACTGGCCCTCGATCCAGCTGACGTCAATAGACACGAGCACGCCGGATGTGGCGCAATTCAACGTCGCTATCAATCCGGCCGACGCCCTGTACTCGCTCTCGTTCGGGTTGTTGCTTCCAGATGGAAGTCCACTGGGAGGCTACGGAATACTAACCGACCCCACCTCATCGGTGGAGTTCACCGCATCACCGTCAAGTTTCCCTAACCTGGTGGCGCTCGATATCACGTATGCGCCAGGCATGTACGGAATGTCGTTTGACGGAAGTTTCGGATCGATTTATACCCAAAACGGTATCTCTAGCAGCAACACAGGCGGCCGACTGCAGGTTGTTGGGTTCAAGTATTTTCAAATTCCAGTGATTGTTTTTTTTAGCCACACTGTCGCCGACGTTTCCACAAGCTACGTCTATTCGCCCCCGGCCAGCGGGTGCAACACACTCGTAACCAGCGGATCGGCGACAGTGCAGAGCGGTTCGCCGAGTTCCGCGGAGATCGGAGGAATAGCTGAGACGTTCTCGCTGTCCGATTCAGCGGGGCACAGTTACACAGCGCAGGCGGGTACACTGAACCAGGGCAGTTCGGTCTCGGTGTCGACAGCATGGGGCAACGCTTGGCTGTATCCGAATGGAACTGGAACGATGTGCAACACAGATATACTCATAGTCACAAACGCTGGTGTGGTTCCAGGATCCGTTGGATGTTTGACGGTTTCGTTGCCCTAAGGCTCCAGGAGACTGCGGGGAATTCCTATGAAGAATACGATGCATTCGTGGGGAGCAGCGGTTGGACTTGTCATGTTCGCTTCCGCAATTTCACAGATCGCCGCGGCCCAAGGCGCTGGCGAGGTCGTCGTGGGCAGCGTCGATGGAACTCCACTTCTGGCCGCCCCGATATCAACCGAGACCGCGCGCGCGATCTTCGCTTTTAGAAACCAGCGACGGCCAGACGGCGCTTCCGACGACCAAGTCATTGCGCAATATCAGCAAGAGTTCGCCTGCTCCCGGCTTAAGACCGCGATCACTCAGGCGGCTATCGACAAGGAGATCCGGAGATATGGGATCGGCGTCTCCGACGCGGAGGCTGAGGAGGCGTGGCGTGAGCAACTGAGTCACGTCGATGTCGATGCGATGGCAAGGAATACTCGGGAGGACGCCGCGGTTGTCCTTTCGGCCTTATCGGCGGTCTATGATAGCGGCCAGGACCCAGACAGTGTCTTTCGGGATTACCTGGCTACGCATGGAGTCGACAGAAGGGCCTGGGATGTTTATCTGGAACAGGGCAGGGACAAAGAGTGGCGCACGCAATTCGCTCTCAGAACGAGTGTGACATCCACCTCTATTGCATCAGCGTTAGAAACCATGAAGCCTGTCGTGGCTCAGCAGAAACTGGACGCTGCGATAGACCAGGAACTCAGCACGCAGGATAGCTATTTCCGCACTTATTTGAACGAATCGCGGGTCAGCGAAGTCAAAAGACCTGACGGCACGGTCGGCTTGCTGATGGCGGCGGAACCCCTGCAATACCTTCGGGACAAACGAGATCAGTGGTGGAAAGCGAGGTATGCGCAACTGCGCGTTGTGCTGAACGATCCCGCCGCCGCGCAAGCGTGTCGCTTGGATTCCCTAGGGTTACTAATTCAGGGCTCCGCTGGACACTGAGATGCAATGTCTCTGGGACCGGTGAGAGAGCATCCGGCCCGACTGGGCTCGCGTGAAGCAGCGAACCGGTAGCTAGTACATCTTGTTCGAGCCCGGTGCTCCCTTCGATTCCACCGCCGGAATCGCGGATAATCTGAAGATGGGGACCGTTGGGACGTCTGCACGGCAACAGCCGCCAGGCGCGTTTCAACCCTCTTCGTCCACTCGCACCGCCGCGGTGATGTTCGCCGGCTTTTGCGCTTTTGTCACACTCTACGCGCCGCAGCCGCTGCTGCCCATGCTGGCCCGCGGGTTTCACGCCTCGGCCGGAGCAGTGAGCCTGGTGCTGACCGCCTCCACCGCGGCGGTGGCTCTGGCCGCGCCTTTTGCCGGCGTAGTGGCGGACCGCATCGGGCGCAAGCGCGTGATCGTCCTTTCGGCGCTTCTGCTCTCCCTGCCCACCGCCGGCGCGGCGGCTTCCGGCAGCCTGGCGCAACTGCTGGCCTGGCGCTTTTGGCAGGGTGTTTTCACGCCCGGCATCTTCGCCGTCACCATCGCCTACGTCAACGACGAATGGGAGCAAGGGGTGGGCGCGGCTATGTCTTCCTACGTCGCCGGGACCGTGCTGGGCGGCTTCAGCGGCAGAATGATTTCGGCCCTGGTGGCGGCGCATTTCTCCTGGCGCTGGTCGTTTATCGTGCTGGCGGCGCTAGATGCTGCGTGCGCCGCGGCGATGTGGGCCTGGCTGCCGGCCGACCGGCACTTCAAGCGCTCCCCGCAGGAAGCTTCCGTGTCGCGCGCCATGCTCGGCCATCTTCGCAATCCGCCGCTGGCGGCAACTTACGCCGTAGGTTTCTGCGTCTTGTTCACACTCATCGCCACTTTCACCTACGTGAATTTCTATTTGGCCGCGCCGCCGTTCCGCCTGGGCACCACCGCGTTGGGACTGATTTTCGTGGTCTACCTCATCGGCGCCGTGGTGACGCCGGTGGCCGGCCGCGCCATCGACCGCATCGGCCATCGCTTCACCCTGGTGGCCGCTTTCAGCGCAGGCGTGGGCGGCATTTCGCTCACCCTGGTGCCGCATTTGCCCGCCGTGCTGCTGGGCCTCGCCCTGACTTCGACCGGCGTCTTTATCGCCCAGTCCGCCGCATCCAGCTATGTCGGCAGGCTGGCCGAGGGCGCGCGCGGCGCCGCCGTCGGGCTATACGTCATGTTCTATTACACCGGCGGCAGCTTCGGCGCAGCCGTGCCGGGCAGATTCTGGAGCCACGGCGGATGGCCGGCCACGGTGGCCCTCATCGCCGCCGTCCAGGCGCTCACTATCGCGCTCTGCCTGCTGTTCTGGAAACCCGCCACCGCGGGGCAGCACGAACCCTACGCCGCCAGCCAGGTGGGATAATTGCGATCCGGTCCAGTCTGAGCGAGTTGCTTCCACAGCGTCTTAGTGAGCCGCCGCGGGGATCTTCTTCAACTCCTGCCTGGACTCGGACTCCCACGACCGCACCTGGCGTTTGCGCGCGGGCGGCATGGTGCGCACTGCTTCGATGGCCTGCTCGAACGCGGCGCGCGCTTCTTCGGTTCGTCCCACGCTGCGCAGCGCGCGGCCGTACCAGCAGTTGCCCTCGGGATCGTAGGGGCGCCGCGCCAGATACTTTTCGAGGGCTTCCACCGCGCCGGCGTGATTCCCCGCCAGCAGGCTGGTCGCGCCCACCTCGCGCCAGACTTCGCTCATCGCGTGCTTGTCATCGATCCTTGCCGCGCTCCGCAATTCCTCCAGCGCAGCATCGTAGCGCCCTTCCTCACGGGCCATCCGTCCGAGTTGGAAGTGCGGGTCGGCCTCGGTGGGGTCCACCGCGATCGCCTTGCGGAAACACGCGGCTGCCAGTTCATTCTGGCGGCGCTGTTGATAGATCAGGCCGAGCTGGTAGTGAGCGTCGGCGTCTCTCGGATTGAGCGTGGCGATTTCCAATTGCTTCTTCAAGTGCTGCCGCGAGCGCAGGCCCGCGCCCAGCGAACTGAACTCGGAGCCCATTCCTCGAAAGGCGTAGTACAGGTAAAACAGGACAAATGGCGAAGCCAGGTAGCCCGCGAATCCGCCAGCCAGTGAAGAGACTCCAAGCCCGCCCACAGCGGCTGCCCACGCGGCGCAGGCTGCCCCCGCCGCGTGCCCGAACGGGACGCCGCACACGGTTCGCACGGCCATCACCGCCAGCACCAGAAAGTAGGCATGGGCCGCCCACCAGAGCACCGGCTGATCGTGCCAAGGGAGATTGAACACTAGCAGGGCACCATTGACTATCGCCAGCGGCAGGTAGGCGGCAGCCCATGCGAGCAGGAAACATACCAGCAGCGTCGTGTAATCGCGGAACAGAATCGTGCCGAACCCTCCCAGGTTGTCCCAGATCGTGACCACCAGAATGGTGACCGGAACGAAGCAGATCGCGAGGGCCAGCAGCGGAGAGAGATACTGCCCGGGTGTCTGGAGCGTGAAGCGTTCCACCAAGGCTTGGAGGGCCGCGAGTCCCTGCGGCCTGACGGGGACCGCGCCTTGCGCGGGGCTTTCGTCGTCTTCGTCTTCACTCTCGCCGGCCTGCGGTTGACGCGCTGCCTCCGCCGCCGTTCGGGCGGCCTTGGCCCGCGCCTCATGCCGGGGCGCCTCGCTGTAAGAATCGAAACTTCGCGGAGCTTGCAGTGCAATCACAACCGCCAGTGCCGATAACACGGCGAACAGGAGGCGGCCCTCGTCAATGATCCGGCTGAAGCTCTTCAACGGAGCTGTATAAAGCCGAAGGACCAAGAGCACGTGGTTCATTGCAAGCCATTGTATGTGAATTCGGAGTTGGAGTTTGGGGGCAGGGCTACGAAACTCCGCAATAGCCGGCCGCCGGTTACGGGGTTTCGTAGCCCCGATTCCCATTTACTGGCAGCACCGCCTTCCCGCACGTGTTTTCGAAGGCCCCGCCGTCTCCGCCGCGTGCCACCAGACACCGGCGGCAGAGACCACCGGCACTACGCCGTAGCGCCATGCGAAAATCGAACCGTGAACCTTCGACCCGCCGAAGAAAATCCGCAGCTCCGCATCGTCAATGTGGACGGCCTCGATCTCGCTCTTTGGGAATGGCCGGGCGCGGACCCGCCGCTGATTTTCACCCACGCCACGGGGTTTCACGGCCGACTGTGGGACTATATCATCCGCCGTCTGCCGGGGCGGCGGTGCCTCGCGGTCGAAACGCGCGGCCATGGGCGCAGCGCGCGCCCCCTTCCGCCGTACCACTGGCGCTACCTCGGCCGCGACCTCGCCGGTATCCTGCGCACCCTCGGTGTGCGCGGCGCTTTCGGCATCGGCCATTCCTCGGGCGGCCACTCCATGGTGCAGGCCGCGGCACTCGATCCGGATGCCTTCGCCGCTATCCTGCTGATCGATCCCACCATTTTCCCCGTGATCCGCTACGGCGGTGCGCCGCTCGATTTCGCCTTCACCCTGCGCCGCAAGAACGTCTGGCGCTCGCCGGAGGAGATGATCGAGCGCTTCCGCGCCCGCCCGCCGTTCGTCACCTGGCTGCCGGAGATTCTGCGCGACTATTGCCAGTACGGGCTGCTGCCCAGCGGCGATCATCTGGAGCTGGCCTGCCCGCCTGCCGCTGAAGCTTCCATTTACGAGGAATCCATCGCTCCGGAATCGAACATTTACGCCGAGGTCGCCCAGGTCGCCGCGCCGGTCACCATCCTGCGCGCCGGAATTGCCCGCCAGGCCGGCCAGCTCGACCTGGCCGCTTCGCCCACCGCCCCCGATCTGGCCGCCCGTTTCGCACGCGGCCGCGACGTGGTGCTGGAAGGCGCTTCCCACTTCATCCCCATGGAATTTCCCGGCCGGGTGATTGAAGAAGTGGGCAGCATGTGTGGGGCAGGTTGATGACCCGCTGTGGGGCAGGTTGATTAACCTGCGCGACGATTGTCTATCGTCGCAGCCGGGCGCAGGCGCGGCGGACGCCTTGCCATGCGCCACGATTTCGGGTCGTCCTGTCTGGTTTATGCTGGGGGGTGGAGGTCCTATTCTTGTGAACAAGCGGCGTGCCGCTTGCGGCCTGACGCTGTGGGCTCTGTCGACGCTTCCGGTGTCGCTCTTCACAGCCTGTCTCATTTTAACGAGCGAGAGCAACTTGAGCGATGAACAGTTCGGTCGAATGTGCCACGTCAGAGACGTTCTCCTGTGCGTTGCACTATTCCTTCAAGTTGGGGCCGGGTGGCTCCTGAACACAGCCTCCATGAATCATGAGGCGCCCACAGCCAAACGGTTGAGGTTCATCGGATTGTCAGTGGCATCCGTGGTCTGCTCGTTCATCATTGGAATCCTGATGTCGGGTCTGGCGGAACAGGGCTGGTACGACGTAGCTCTGAAGTGGTTTGCGTGAAAGAAGGCAGGTTTGGAGCCAAGCGCCTAAGGCCATCGGTTCCTCCAATTTGTTTTCGGTGTAGCCCTGCCTCTAACGGGGCGCGGCCATCACCGTTCTTTCGGTCGAGGGGGAAGCCGGCCGGGCGCTGCCCGGCTGCGCCGATAGACAATCGGCGCGCAGGATAGCATCCTGCCCCACAAAGCCCACAAACCGGCGAGAATTCTCCCCGCGCCGGCCACTACTTTCAGGGCGGTATGCGAGCGGCGATTCTAGTGGCGGCGTGCGCTCTGGCGGCGGCACAGACGGCCGACCCGGCCTACGAACCGCTCGCGCGCGCCTACGCCGCATTGCAGGCGCACGATTATGACGCGGCGGTGGCCGGCTTCACTCGCGCCATCGAGCTTGCGCCGCAGCGCGCCTCCATCCGCAAGGACCTCGCCTACACCTATCTCAAAATCGGCGAAAACGATTTGGCGCGCGACCAGTTTCGTGGGGCCATGACGATGGACGCGACAGACATTCAGGTGGCCCTGGAGTACGCCTTCCTTTGCTACGAGAGCAAGCGGGAAGCCGAAGCGCGGCGCATCTTCGACCGCATCCGCCAAACCGGCAACGCCGAGGCGGAGCAGGCGTTTCAGAATATCGACCGGCCGCTGGCCGCCGCGATCGAGCGGTGGAAGAGCGCGCTGGCCGCGGGACCGGACAATTTCAGCGCGCACTTCGAATTGGCCACGCTGGCCGAAGAGCGCGACGAGCTGCCGCTGGCGGCCGAACATTTCGAGAAGGCCTGGCGCTTGCTCCCGGACCGGCGCACCGTGCTGGTGGACCTGGGCCGCGTGTGGAAGGCCGCGGGCCGCACCGACGACGCCATGGCCGCGCTGCTGGCCGCTTCCCGCGGCGGCGAGCCGCGCGCCGCCGAGCAGGCGCGCGAACTGTTGCCGGACCGCTACCCCTTCGTTGCCGAATTCCGCCGCGCGCTCGCGCTCGATCCCCGCAACGGCGAGTTGCGCCGCGAGCTCGGCTATCTGCTGCTGCGCATGAACCAGGAGCCCGAAGCCGAACGGGAGTTCCGCACCCTCGCCGAAACCGCGCCGGATGACATGCTGGCCGCCACCCAGCTCGGCTTCCTGCTCCACGCGCGCGGCGACGACGCGGCTGCCCAGCCGCTGTTCGACCGCGTGCTGGCCGGCCCGGACGAGGACCTGGCCAACCGCGTGCGCGCGGTGCTGCACCTGCCGCAGGTGCTCAGCCGCCGCCCGCAGCAGCCGCCCGATTCGATTGACGCCAAAGTCATGGCGGAGCGCAGCATCAAGGCCGGCTATATGAAGGATGCGCTCAAATACCTGCAAGTGGCCCACGAAGACGACCCCGGCGATTTCGAGGCCATGCTCAAGCTCGGCTGGACCTACAACATCCTGCATCAGGACCCGACCGCGGCCCGCTGGTTCGACCTGGCGCGCCGTAGCCCCGATCCGAAGATCGCCGCCGAGGGCCGCCAGGCGTGGCGCAATCTGAGCGGCGTATTAAGGAAGTTCCGCACCACGGTTTGGGTCTACCCCATTTATTCCACGCGCTGGCGCGACTTCTTCGCTTACGCGCAGGTCAAAACCGAGCTGCGCAACAAGACGCGCCTGCAGCCTTACCTGAGCGTGCGCTTCGTCGGCGATACGCGGGTGACGGTGGGCACCGTCACGCCGCTTTATCTGTCGGAAAGCTCGTTCATCGTGGGCGGCGGCGTGCGCATGTTGCCGTGGCACGGCGCCGGCGCATGGTTCGAAGCCGGCAGCGCCATGGGCTACGCCACCGGCCACATCCTGCCAGACTACCGCGGCGGATTGAACTATGCGCACGCGATCGGTCGCTCGCTCGGCGCCGAATCCTCCGGCTGGTTTGCCGACACTGCCGCCGACGCGGTCTTCATCAGCCGGTTCGGCAACGATTTCCTGGTGTACGACCAGTCGCGCTTCGGCTACTCGATGGGGCCGGCCGCCTTTCGCACCCAGTTCTTCTGGAACGGGAATCTCAATGTCGACGCCCAACGGCAGGTCTGGGCCAACTTCTTCGAAACCGGGCCCGGCGTGCGCGTCCGCGCGGCGTGGATGCCGCCCTCGATGTACGTCACCACCAGCCTGTTGCGCGGCACCTACCTGATGAACAGGTTTGGCGCCAGCCCGGCCACCTTCGGCGATTTCCGCTCGGGAGTCTGGTATGCGTTTACTCACTAGTGGTAGGGCAGCTTCAAGCTTGCCAACGCCCGCTGGCGGGCGCATTCGGAGCCGGGCCCAGAGGGCACCCCGTCAGGGATCGGTCGCCAACATTGTTACGCTTGCCACGAAACGATTCCTCATCGCTCTCGCTGCCACCACCCTCGCCTCGGCCGCTCCCCTGCCCTATTATTGCGTCCTGAACGCGGACGCCGGCGCCTGGCCGGAAATCCTCTCTTCGATTGGCTTGGTGCGGCAACCGGCAAACCTGGCGCATGTTTTCGTGGCGCGCACCGGCACCCCCGCTTCGAGCGAGTGGAATGAGCGGGTGGAGCAGGGCGCCGTTTTGATCCTCGAAGGCGAATCGTCGCTGGCCGAGATGTTCGGCTTCCGCCGCGACGCGGGGTTCGTCAAGGTGGGCAGCCTCACCGACGTGCACCGCCCGGGGCTGCCCATCATCTGGGAAAAAGGGCTCGAGCTGCCGGTCTTCGGCCTTCCCGCCGGCGCCGTCGTGTTCGCCCGCGAGCGCTGGACCGGCACACCCATGATGGCGGGAGTGCGGCGCGGCGCCGGAATTCTGCTGTGGGTGGCCGTGCCGCCCGGCGATCGCGGCTATGAGCGCTTCCCCTACCTCTTGCAAGCCCTGACCGATCTCGGCATGGAGCGGCCGTTTTCCTCGGCGCGCCTGTGGGTGTTTTTCGATTCCGCCTACCGCTCGCGCGTGGACCTGGACTATTTCGCGGCGCGCTGGCGCGCGAGCGGCGTGGCGGCGCTGCACGTGGCGGCCTGGCATTTCTGGGAAGCCGACCCGGAGCGGGACGCTTACCTCGAAAAGCTGATTGCCGCCTGTCACCGCGAAGGCATCCTGGTCTACGCCTGGCTGGAGCTGCCGCACGTCAGCGAGAAGTTCTGGGCCGAGCATCCGGCGTGGCGCGAAAAAACCGCCATTTTGCAGGATGCCCAACTCGACTGGCGCAAGCTGATGAACCTGACCAACCGGGACTGCTTCCGCGCCGCCACGGAGGGCACGGCGTCGCTGGCGAAGCGCTTCGATTGGGATGGAGTGAACCTGGCCGAGCTGTATTTCGAATCGCTGGAAGGCATCGGCAACCCGGCGCGGTTCACGCCCATGAACGACGATGTGCGCCGCGAGTTCCGCGCGCGCGCGGGCTTCGATCCGATCGAACTTTTCGGCGCGCGCCGCGACGGCGCGTCACAAAAACAGTTCCTGGATTTTCGCGCCGGGCTGGCACGGCGGATGGAAGAGGAGTGGCTGGGCGTGCTCGAAAGCGTGCGCCGCGAAAAGCCGGATCTGGACCTGGTGCTGACGCAGGTGGACGACCGCTTCGACACAGGGATGCGCGAAGCCATCGGCGCCGACGCCGCTGGCGTGCTGCCCATGCTCGATACGCACAGCTTCACGTTTCTGATCGAAGATCCGGCCACCGTCTGGAACCTGGGCGCGCAGCGGTACCAGGCCATCGCCGAGCGTTACCACGCCCTCACCGGTCATAGCGACAAACTGGCGATCGATCTGAACATCGTCGACCGCTATCAGAATGTCTATCCCACCAAGCAGCAGACCGGCACCGAGCTGTTCGAGCTGGTGCACAACGCGGCGCGCAACTTCGAGCGCGTCACGCTGTATTTCGAGAACTCGCTGCTGGCGCCGGACCTGGGGCTGCTGCCCTCGGCCGCGGCCTCCGTCAGCCGGGTGGAGCGGATCGGTCCGAAGCTGGTGGTGGAATCGGCTCGCGGGGTGGGCGTTCCCTGGCGCGGCCCGGCCGTGGTGGATGGCCAGCCCTGGCCCGTGCGGGATGCCGAAACCGTGTGGCTGCCGGCCGGGGCGCACAGCATCGAGGCGGCGCCGGCCGAGTCGGGCCCTCGGCTGCTGCGGCTCAATGGCGAGCTGAAAGCCGCCCGCAGCCTCGACGCGCACTCCATCGAGTTCACCTATCAAAGCTCCGCTCGCGCCATCGCCGTGCTCGATCGCAAGCCCCGGGCGGTGGAGATCGACTCGGTCGCCGCCAGCGCGATTAGTGCTGGTCCCAACACCCTGCTGCTTCCCCGCGGCCAGCACATCGTGACATTGACCATCGAGTGAGTTAGGATTACGAATGACCGATGACGGACGTAGCGCTGCAGTCCGGACCGCCGGACATCCCGGATAAGCTGTATTTCAAGATCGGCGAGGTAAGCGATCTGCTGGGCGTCGAACCCTATGTGCTGCGCTTTTGGGAGACCGAGTTCCGCGTGCTGCAACCGAAGAAATCCGGCACCGGACACCGCCTCTACCGCCGCAAGGATGTCGAGCTGCTGCTGCGCATCAAGCATCTGCTCTACGAAAAGCGGTACACCATCGAAGGCGCGCGGCAGTCGCTCGAATCCGAAGGCCGCCGCGTGAGAGCCAGGCGCGCGGTGACCGTGCAGCAGGAATTATTCGCCACCGACCCATGGCCCGAAGTCCGCCGTCAGCTCAACGAGATTCTGAACCTGCTCAAGTAGGCTGCTTCTGGTGGTATAAGTCACATATGACGTTTTCGATTGACTGGCAGAGCGAAACGGTGCGCCAGATGCTCAAACTGGTGGTGGCCTATGCGCTGGCGCTCCCGGTCGGATGGTGGCGCGAAAAAGAGGCTCACACAATTGGTGTGCGCACGTTCCCGCTGGTGGCGATGGCCAGTTGCGGCTACATCCTGGTGGCGGTGCCGCTCGGACATCCCGACGTCACTGCCCAGTCGCGCGTGCTGCAGGGACTGGTGGCGGGCATCGGCTTCATCGGTGGCGGCGCCATCCTGAAAGCGGAAGGCAATGTGCACGGCACGGCTACCGCGGCCAGCATCTGGAACACCGGCGTGCTTGGGGCCGCGGTGGCCGAGGACCGGTTCTTTCTGGCAGCCGTCCTGGCGCTCCTCAACTTTTTCACTCTGCGCGTCCTGTTGCCCTTCAAGCTCAAACTCGATGCGAAAAATGATCGCAAAACGGCGGCGTCTCCCGACTAGGGATTCTGTCAGCCGGCGTGGCGCGTCATGATGAATCTCGAAGGTTCTCGGCAGTGGGATAGGCGCTTCGCCTGCCAACCCCGGGCGCGTGCCCGGCCGGCCTTCCCGTCAGTCCTTCCATCAGTCACCACCTATCTCCCTCACTAATTCAATCACTTAGTCTTCAAAACCCTTGACGCGCCGCTTATCCTGAAATTGGGACTGTGGCACCAGGCACTGCTGCTAGTCTTTCTCCCTGGCCAGGGAACGTTGCACTCAAGTGGTACTGAACTTCCGGCGCCCCTCAAAGGCATGCGAGGTCCCCTTCGGGCTGGACTCTCGACGGAAGACTTTGGATCTCGGGATTCATGACCGCCGGCGGAAAACGGATAGCCATTATTGCCGCCCGCTCGGATAACAGAGAGTAAGGAACGAATCGACATCGATATGCTCGCCATCAAAGCGGGCCAATACATCGAAGTTTCTACTTGAACCATCGGGTGGCCGATACGCACGGCGATAAGTCCGACAGCCCGGCCACCCGCAACGCACTTATATTCTTTCACCCACTTCTCAAGCCCGTAATGTGCCCAAAAAACACCCGCGCTAGCATCCTGTGGGGCAGGATGATATCCTGCG
>Ga0181517_10002875_pt1 | contig 16974 bp, 12 predicted proteins | sample PEATcosm2014_Bin_31_FD_119748 | JGI IMG/M metagenome (GOLD analysis project Ga0181517, IMG submission 119748) | Peatland microbial communities from MTU Mesocosm Facility, Houghton, MI, USA - PEATcosm2014_Bin01_30_metaG | ecosystem: Environmental > Terrestrial > Soil > Wetlands > Peat | place... | reverse complement strand
GCGTGAGGAATTTCTCATTCCGCTTCGGATGACAGCGAAGATGCTGGCTGCCGAAATCAAGGTCCCGGCACGGCGTGTGGTTGCTATCGTAAAGGAGAGGCGGGGACTCGACGCAGATTTGTGCCTTCGCCTAGCCCGCTTCTTCCGCATGTCGCCGGAATTCTGGATGAATATGCAGAAAGACTACGAATTGGAGACGGCGAGGCCAGGTTGGCGAGGGATTTGCAAGGAGGTTCCCATGCACCCTGCGGACCGCAAAACAGGTGCATTGAAAGTACCGAAGATTAGCGCTTAACGAGGAAACGAGCCCAGACAACCCATGCCCACGACCCACAACAAAGACTATTACGGCGCGCTCGGCGTCAAGAAGACGGCTACGCCCGAGGAGATTCGCAAGGCCTTCCGCAAGGCTGCGCGCAAATATCACCCGGATGTGAACCCCGGCGACAAGAAAGCCGAAGAGAAGTTCAAAGAGATCTCCGAAGCCAACGACGTGCTGAGCGACGACAAGAAGCGCAAGGTCTACGACCAGGTGGGCTTCTACTCGGACCAGATCGATCCGGCCACGGCCGAGGCTTACGCGCGGCAGCAGGGCGCCGGCGGACGCAGCGCGCCGATTGACTTTGACGGCTTCGATTTTTCCGGCTTCCAGAGTGGACCCGGACACCAGCCGGGGCCACAGGCGGGGGCCGGTTCGCAATCCTGGGGCAATTTTAAGGACATTTTCTCGGGGATCTTTTCAAGCCAGCAGCAGCCGCAGCATCCGCGTGGGCCGCAGCCAGGCACCGACATTGAATACCAGGCCACGGTCGATTTCTGGACCGCGATTCGCGGCGGCCAGGCGCGCATCCAGATCAACCGGCAGGAAACCTGCCCCACCTGTCATGGGCAGGCGCAGACCGGCGGCGTAACGCAGTGCCCGGAGTGCGGCGGCACCGGCCAGGTAACGCAAATGGGCGGGCGGATGAAGTTCAACATTCCCTGCCCAGGCTGCAACGGGACCGGGCGGACTTCGAAAACATGCGCCACTTGCCACGGAGAAGGCGTAATCACCAAGTCGGAATCGGTCGAGTTTCGCATCAAGGCGGGCACCCGCGACGGCCAGCGCATCCGGCTGCAGGGCAAGGGCAACGCGGGGATGAACGGCGGCCCACCGGGCGACCTGTTCCTGATTGTCCGCACCGGCACGCACCCGGTGTTTACGCGTTCGGGCGACGACATTCTGCTCACCGTTCCGGTGACCGTGCCCGAGGCTTCCTTGGGTTCCAAGGTGGACGTGCCAACCATTGAAGGCCGGGCGCAGTTGAAGATTCCTCCCGGCACCCAGAGCGGGCAAAAACTGCGCCTGCGGGAGCGCGGCGTTGAGAACGCGCAAAATCCCGACAAGCGTGGCGACCAGATTGTGACCGTTGAAGTTGTTGTCCCCACGCTGCACGACGAACGCAGCAAGGAGATCATGCGCGAACTGGCCAAGCTGAACACCCAGGACCCGCGGGCGGCGCTGTTTGAGAAGCTGTGAAAAGGCCGGGAACAGGGACTAGGGAATCGGGACTAGTGTCCTGAGTCTGAAGTTCGTTCAATAGAGGCTGTCATCCTGAGCGACCGCGGCGAAGCGTAGGGAGTCGAAGGACCTGCATTTCGCTTTGCCGACAAGCCTGACATGGCTCAAGAATGATGCCGCGAACTTCAGATTTACCACACTAGAACTCGTGCATAAAGGGGCTTTGAAAGGGCACGGCTTTAGCCGTGCCGCAAAGTGCCCAACAAAACCGGGGGCTTTAGCCCCTGAGGGCTACTTTGCACGGACCAAATCGTGTCTATGAGAAGGCCTTTAGGCACCAAAGACTCGGGAACAGTGTAATCTGATTCGAGAAATCCAATGGCTGCGAAAAGAAAGTCAAAAGGCGCGTACATGATTTCGGCGGTGGCCGAGATGTACGAGATTCATCCGCAGACCCTGCGCCTCTACGAGCGCGAGGGGCTGCTCAAGCCGTCGCGCACCGAGGGCAACACCCGGCTCTACACCGACGAAGACCTGGAGCGGCTGGAGTTCATCCTGAACCTGGCGCGCGACCTGGGCGTGAACATTGCCGGCATCGCCATCATCCTGCAAATGCGCGAGCGCATGGAAGAGATGAACCGGCAGATGCAGAGCTTTGTGGAGTACGTGCGCACCGAAATGCTGGCGCGCTTTCAGCAGGCCGCGCCGGGCAGCGGAGCGGCCATTGTGCCCATGCGCAAGCCGACGATTGTAGCCAAATCGGCCAACGCCAACCGCAAAGGTTGACGGGCACTTTCTGTAGCGCCGGCCTCCCGGCCGACTGTCGCGTGGGTCTGCTGACCCACGCGCTGCAAATCGGGCACCCAGCCTGTCCATATCATCAACCAAAGCGTCGGCAAACTCGGTGCGGACTTACTCGGCCAGCTTGCGCAGCTTACCCTCGGGCAGCAATTCGTACGGTTCGCCGCGATAGCGCAGCCGGCGCCCGGCAAGGTAACTCCTCACCCAGAATATAAAGCCCATCACATCGCGCAGCGGATAAAGCCACGCGCGGAGCAAGCCGGCGCGATCGTGCACCACAAAGCCTGACACCATCAGGCAGAGCAGCACCCGGGCGACAACTGTGAACAAGAAAAGGTCCAGTCCCAGCGCGAAATGATGCAGCGCGCCCAGCGCGGCAAAGGCAAGCAGGCCGAAGGGAACGGCGTAAGTGAGCAACTCGCCAAAGTGGCCGGCGGGCCGCGAAAACCGCGTGCTGGTGGCCCATGCCTGCTGGTGCGCCATGCTGCACCCGAAGGTGGAATTCATTACGTGGTGTTCGACGATGTAGGACGACAGCACCACCGCTTCGCCGGCCGCCGCGGTGAGATTGCCCAGCACAAAATCGTCGGCGTAGTACTGCGCCACCTTCTCGAATCCGCCAATCTTCTCCACCGTGCTCTGGCGCATCACCATGGAGGGGCCGAGCGCGAACTGCATCCCCTCAAGCATGTTGGCCACCAGCACGCCACCGGTCATCTCCACGCTCATGCCCAGGGCCTCAAGCTGCGCCCAAATGCCGTGCTTGGCGATTCCCCGGTAAAGGCAGGTAACCATGCCCACATGCGGGTCCAGCAGCGGCTGCACCACCGAGCTCAGGTAATTTTTGCCCACGCTGACGTCGCTGTCCGAGGCCACCAGGATGGGATAGAGAGCCTCGTGCCGCATCACTTCCAATGAAAATGTTCGGGCATTCGGCCAAGGCGGTTCGCCGCAGGTTAGTATCCGCGCTTTCACGTCTGGGTAGCGCGCCATCATCCGGCGGGCTGCCGCCAGGCCCAGGTCTGCGTCGTGCCGCGCGCAAAACAGAATTTCGTACTCTGGATAATCCTGCACAAAAAAGCTGGCCAGGTTTTCATCCAGATCTGGTTCGTCGCCGTGCACCGCCTTCAAAATGCTCACCGGCGGGTGATACGGCGGTGGCTCGGTGCCGGCTGCCAGGACCCGGAAGCGCACCACGCCCACGGCAACCATCAAGCTGTAAACGGTTGAGGTGACAATGCCAAAAACGGCCAAGACTGCTAGAGCGACGAGACAAGTGTGGATTGCGTTCATTGTCGAAAAATCCTTACTGCAACGGCCGATCGGTCCACAATGCCTTGTCGGCAATTGAGCCGGCCGGGTACAGCCTGCCGGCCAGCAGTTGCTCGACTTTGGCCTGGTTCACATCCTGGGCAAAGATCCACTTGCGCTCGCCAGTGCCCCAGAGTTTTGAGAGGCTGTCGTCGCTTAGAAAGATATCAGGCGCATCGGGATAACAGGAACCCCAAAGCAGCGTCGATCCCTCGCCGTGCTGTCCGCAGCGCGGATACACCAGCAGCGCCGGCCTGCGTCCGAGAAATTGATGCGTATAAAAGATAACCGAAGCGGCGTCTGACTGGTCGCCGTAGATGATGAAGGTGTCGGAGGGCGCGCCTTTTTGAAGAATTACGTCGGCCAGCCGCTTGGAGCCGAGCATGGGATCGAAGCGGGCGAAGGCGATGTGCGCGGCCACCAGGAAGACGGCGAGCGTGATTCCCAGGCTAATGGTTGCGGCAAAATGGCGGCCCTTCAAGCGCAGCAGCCAACTCACGGCGGGGCCAATCAGCAGTGTGACGGCAGCCAGTGCGGCCGGCAGTCGAAGCGCCGCAAAGGATGCGCCGGTGAGATCAAAGAAGTGGGACATTGAAAGCGTGTAATCGCCCACGCCGCGATGCGCCAGCAGGGTGCCAATGTCCGACACATAAGGCAGGTTGCGCGAGTCCCAAAGGCCCCAGGCCAGCACTGCCGCTGAGAGCACGCCAATGACGGCGAAAACCGCTTGCGCGCCGGTGAGCCAAGCTGTGGAAAGCAACGGCTTGCCGTCCAGATCGCCTTCCGGTCCGCGCTGCTCCTCAATCCCAGCCAGCACTCCGGCCATCAGAATGAAGAACGGCGTCCACACCGGGAAGGTGTAGTACTCCTGGTTCGACGAAATGGAAAAGAAGATCAGCGTCCAGGCCGAGAAGAGGCTCAGCAGCCAGATGGTGCGCACCCGGAACTTGAGCCGCAAAACATAGGTGGCCACGTCTTCGCGCTTGGCGTTATCCAGGTAAAAGTCCACCGTTTGCCCGGCGGTGGGGCGCAGGTGTTGCAGCCAGGTGCGGCGCGTCTTCCAGGCCAACGCCGCCACGGCCGGCAGAAACAGGCTCCAGGGGAAGAGCCAAACCAGGTGCAGCAGCCAGTAGGCGGCGTGCGGCAGCTTGTTGTAGTCGTGCGGATAGCGCAGGCTGAAAAAGCGCAAAAAGTGTTCGTTGACAAAGTAGAAGTAAAAGAAGCCGTGCACGTTGCCCAGGGTGGGATGGTTGCCCACCGGGTGCCCCTGGTCGGGATTGGCCAGGCCCACCAGGATGTGCCAGGGCGCGGCAATGGCCAGAAAAACCAGAAAGCCCGAAACCAGCCGCAACTGCCGCCAGCGCCGCCATTGGCCGGTCAGCAGCAGGTAAGGGATCACCGCCCCAAAGAAGAAGACCGGGGCAATCAGGCCCTTGGTCAGCGTGGCCAGCGCGACGCAGGCCCACATCCAATAGAAGCGCCCCGGCCGGTCCCATTCCAGGCCGGTCAGCAGGCAATAAAGGGCTAACAGTAAAAAGAGGCTCAGCTCCGCCTCGGGGATAATGAATCGCGTAAACAGAAACGGCCCCACTGAGGTCAGCACGGCCATTCCGGCATAGAGGCCGGCCCGCGCGCCCCAAACCCGGCGCGTCCACACCCACGCCAGCCACACCAGCCCCAGCATGGCCAGCGCGTTCGGCAGGTGAGTGGCAAAGGTGTTTTCGCCAAAGACCTTGTAGCTGCCGGCCACGATCCAATAAGGCAGCGGCGGCTTCTCAATGTAGCGTATGCCATTGATTTTGGAGGTGATATAGTTGCCGCTCTCGGCCATGTGCTGCGCCGCCTGGGCATGCGCAGCGTCCACGTCGTCCATCAGCGGCGGCGTAAACAGCGAAGCAAACTGCACGGCGGCAAAAATCGCCACCAGGAGCACCCAGGACGCGAGTGCGGAGGGCCCGGCCTGCGGGCGATTGTGTATCGCAGTATGGTTTGTCATGGCTGTGATTTCCGTCGAGTCAAGGATAGCAGCCGGGGTCCGCCGCCCGCCGCAATATGCCCGCGCTCGTGTATGTTGGCCCCAGAGCCATTTTCATTCTTACGGAGATCTTTAGACCCCCATGCCTACCTTTGCCGCCATCGATATCGGATCCAACTCCTGCCGTTTGAAGATCGCCAAAGTGGTTGCGCACCAACTCAAGACCCTGGTGCAGGACCGCGAAGTGACGCGCCTCGGCGCCAGCGTCTTTGAGTCCGGCCTCATTTCGCCGGAGGCGATGGCGGCCACCCTGCGCGCTCTCAAGCGGTTTCAGCGCCAGGTGCAAGCGCACGGCGCGGACCAGATTCGCGTGGTGGCCACGGCGGCCATGCGCGACGCCCGCAATGCGCCGGCTTTTCAGGCCTGGGTGAAGGCCGAAACCGGCTGGAACATGGAGACGATTTCCGGCCTTGAAGAGGGGCGGCTGATTCATCTCGGCGTCAGCGGGGCCGAGCCGGGCGCCGCCGGTCGCGTGGTGCTGGTGGACCTGGGCGGCGGAAGCTGCGAAATCACCCTCTCCGAGCGCAAGCGCATCAAGGAAACCGTGAGCCTGCCGCTGGGTGCGGTGCGGCTCACCGAGGAGTTTATCGCCTCCGATCCTGCGCCTGCCGAGGGATTGGCGCAGATGCGGCAGTTCATCAGCCGCGAACTGCGCCGCGCCCACCGCAAAATCAAGCCCGAGGGCGTATCGCTGGTGATTGCCACCTCCGGTACGGCAGCCGCGCTCAGCGAGGCGGTTGCGGCGGGCAAGTCAGCGAAGCAGAGCGCCGGCGCGGCCGGAATTGCGCCCACCCGCGAGGTGCGCAAGCTGGCCGCAAAACTGGCCAAGATGACACTGGCTGAGCGCGAGGCGGTGCCCGGCATCGGTCCGCGTCGGGCGGAGATTATTGTTGCCGGCGCCGCCGTCTTTTCCGAGCTGTTTGAGAGCTTCGAGTTGCCCGGGTTCCGTTACTCGCCGCTGGGGCTGAGCGATGGAATCCTGGCCCAGATGCTGGCCGCGCAAGACGCCCGCGCCACGGTCCATCGCGAGTTCGAACAGCAGCGTTGGGAGAGCGTGCTGGCCACCGCGCGGCGCTACGGCGCCGATCCGCGGCACGACGAGCCGGTGCGCGCCCACGCCGTGCAGCTTTTCCAGCAACTCAAAAAGCTGCACCAACTGCCCGTCGAGTTCGAGAGCTGGCTGGCGGCGGCCGCCATGCTGCGCGACGTGGGCAAGTTCATCAACCACCAGGGCCACCACCGGCACACCCAATACGTGATTTCGAGTTCCGAAATCTACGGCTACACGCAGTTGCAGCGGACCATTGTTTCGGCCATTGCGCGCTATCTGGGCAAGAGCCGCCCCCAGCCCGGCGACCGCGCGTTGCGCAACATTCCCGCCGACCAGCACAAGAATGTCCAGCAGGCCGTGGTGTTGCTGCGGCTGGCCGTGGCGCTGAACCAGGACCGGGCCAGCGACGTGCTGCGCGTGGCGGCCAAGGTCTACCCCAAGCGCGTTTATCTTGAAGTGGAGCCGGGACGGACGGGCGCGGAGCTGGAATTGTGGTCTCTGCGCAAAGAGGCGGCTTACTTCCGCGAGGTCTTTGGGCGGGAGCTTTTCTGCACGCTGGCGTAAATGGCGCGGGCTGAGCGCGGATCGATAAGCCAGTGCAGCCGGGGCGGATGGCTGGCGAAGTCAATCCGAGCAACGGAGCCTTTGCGCATGCGGATGCTCGCCCCCCCGTTGCCGGTAATCAGCCGCCCGAGGAACTGGAAAAGCGCGGGATTGTGCCCCACCGCCAGTACCCCTTCGCGATCGGCATATTCGGTCAGCATCTGCAGAAAATCGCCGTAATCTCCGTCGGGAGACAGCGCGGGATTGATCTCCACGCTGCCCTCAAAGCCCAGTTCCGTGCCCACAAACTGCGCCGTCTGCGTGGCCCGCTTCAGCGGGCTCGACACGATCACGTCAATCTGCACCTTGAGCGCACTGAGCACGCGGGCCATCAGCATGCACTGGTCCTTGCCCTCTTTAATCAAGGAGCGCTTGGCGTCCAGTTTGGGGTTCTCGCGGGGGAGACCTGCGTTGGCGTGCCGCATTAGATACAGATTCATGGTGCCGGCTCAGGCGGATCGCAGCTGAAGGGGGTCCGCCAGCTTTCTTGAGGTTCGATATTAACACGTTTGTAACAATACAGGCCTCTGGCCTGCCTTACCCAATAGAATTGCCGGGACCGATTGTTCCGCTTGAACAGTCTGCGGAAGATCACCGCCTTGTAACAGGGCACGACTTCAGTCGTGCCGAAAGTGCAGCAGTAGTGTTGTTGGGCTTTAGCCCCTGAGCGATGCGTTTCATCCGCTTTAGCCAAAAAACACACTTACAGGGGAAAGGATCCATCTTGAAATCATCTCGTCGTTTTTCCTTGTGGCCGACGCTTTTTGTTCTGGCTCTCGGCGCAGCCCAAACCTCGGCCCAAATCCGGACCGAAATCAACCTCGACAGCGCGGGATGGAAAGTCTGGCTGGACGAAACTGCTCCTTGGAAGGACGATAAGCTCTATCTGCCCGCTGAAGTCGATGTCGCGAAGATGCCGGTGAATCCGCCCACCGGCGGCTGGCAGCAGCTTTACGCCCGCACCGGCGCAGAGTACAGTCTGCCGCTGGTCGTGGAAGAAATCTTCAGCAAGGGTCAAAGCACCTGGACCTATCACGGAGTGAGCTGGTTCAGCTCGACCTTCGACGTGCCGCCCGGCTGGGAGCGCAAGGTGGTTCGCCTTGAAGTGCAAAAGGCGAACTCGCGGGTGGAAATCTACATCAACGAAAAACTCGCCGGCTACGACCTGGTAGCGGGTACGCCGTTCACTTCAGACATTTCGCGCTTCCTCGTTCCGGGCACGAAAAATCGCATCGCGTTCCGCATCACCAATCCCGGCGGGCAGCGCGGTTGGAGCGACTTTCCACTCATCGACTGGGGCAAGTACAAGATGCTGCCGCATCACGATTTCAGCGGCATCGGCGGCACTGTGAAACTCCATGTCACCGACCCGCTTTATATCGAAGATATCTTCGTCAAGAATCTGCTGCCCGCAAACGCCAACCATATTCAGGTTGAAACCACGCTGAGCAACACCGCAGCGCAAGCGGGCCCTGCGAAGCTATCGATCAAAATTGTGTCGGCAAAGACGGGCGAGGCCGTCTACGCCAGTGACTTCACCGCCGATATCGCCGCAAATTCGCAGCAGACCGTGACCAGGGAGTTCACTGTCCCGCAAGCCGCGGCCTGGGACGTCCGCCATCCCAATCTGTACAAGTGCATCGTCACACTTGACGGCCCAGGCTCGGTTGACAGTTACGAGCAGACCTTCGGTTTCAGAGTCTTCGAAGCCAAGGCCAATGCCGCCGGCGAGCAGAATTACTACATCAACGGAAAGCGCATCCGCCTGCGCTCGGCCATCGACTGGGGTTACTACGCCTATCGCGGCTACTACGCCACGCCGGAGCTGGCCGCGCGCAGCGTGCAATCCGCTCTCGCCATCGGCCAAAACATGATCAGCCAGCATCGCAACATCGGCGATCCGCAGTTGATCAAAGCGGCGGACGAGGGTGGCCTGCTGATCTACGAGGAGCCGGGCGGATTCGACGACTCCATCCTCGATCATGTGGTGGACGAAAAGGACTCTCACCTCATCACCACTTTTGAAGGCCAGCTCATCGCCGAGAAGTGCCGCCGCATGGTGATGCGTGACCGCAACCACCCCGCGGTGATCATCTTCAACCTGGCCAACGAGCGCAACGGTTGGGACATGATCCATCGCAAGGTGATGACCGAGATGCACGCGTTGGACGATTCCAAAATGATTGTGAATCAGTCCGGCGGCGTCCCGGGTGGCCCCTCCGGCGACATTCCGCACATGCGGCCCTACGAGCACATGATCCGCGCCGACTACATGGACGACCACACGGTTGGCGCCGAAGGACGCTTCCAGGAAATCGATTTCGCCTCGCACCGCTCCGCTGTCGACCGCACCAGCGGCGGCATCGTGGGCGACATCGATCCGCAAAAACGCGACCACATCGTGCACTGGGGCGAAGTGCGCTGCTTTGCCGCACCTGACAACTGGTACAAGGCCGCGCAGGAGGCTGTCGCGCTGCCTGCGGGCCGCAGCGGATACGACCGCAATACCTTCGAACCGCTCTCTGAGAAGATCGCCGAGTACTTCAAGCTCAATCGTCTGGCCGAGACGGGAAGCCGCGTCATTCGCGCGCCCGCGGACGTTACCTTGCAGGCCGGTCGCGCCACCATGTATACCGACGGCCGCCTCTCGCAAATCATTCTCTCGAACGATGCCGAATCCGGCTTTGCCATCAATGCCTGGAGCGGCGGCAGTTTTCCACTGCCTGCCGATCACGCTCAATGGCTCGAGTGGTATTCCGGAATCGTCGATGAGGCGCGCAATCTGAAAGGCCCCGCCGAGGACTACGCCTATTGGACGCGCCCTCTACAGGTGGCCATCTTCCGGCATAACGGAAAGTACTTCCGTCCCGGCGACCGCATCGGCTTTGACGTGTACCTGATCAACGAGGGCCAACTTGCGGCGGGAGATTACACGCTCAGCCTGCGTGTGAAGGATGGTCTCGGCCACGAGACGCCGGTGAAGATCGACACTCCTATCGTGGTTCGCGGAGGGGATTCCTACGCGCAGTTGATCGCCAGCGATGTTGCGATTACCGCCGATCCAACCTGGCACGCCGGATACATCACCGTCACCGGGCAATTATCCAATCATGGAGGTGTCGTTGCCGACGGCGCGGAACAGGTGCTGCTGCAAAACCGCGCGTCATATCAAAAGGAACTTGCGCCGCTGAAGGGAGCCATCACCGGTTGGTCCGCCGCGAAGCAGGCTCTCAGCGATGCTGGGCAAAAAACGGCAGACTTGAAAAACGCCAAAGGTAAACTCGATTACATTCTTGCCGGCGATCTACCGGCCGAAGCAGAACTGGCCGCGATGCTGAAAAAGGTGGGCGCGGGCACAAAGCTGATTATGAAATTCAACCCGGCATGGGCCGAAGCGCTTTATGCTAGCGGCATTCTCAAAGAAAAGGTGACTGCGTGGGGCGGCGAGCAGACCAGCGGATGGATGGGCAACGGGTGGGGCTACATTGATCACTTCATCGGCGACCAGGCGCTGCCCAGCAAGACCACCATCGGCACCCGCGCCTGGGAAGTTCCCCGCGATCCCTCCGGCTTTGCGCCCTTCGTCGCCAGCGGAAAGCAGACCGCCTACGGCGCCTACTTCGCCCGCCCCGACAAACTGCTGGTGCTGATCGGCGAAATCGATTACGGCAAAGGCAAAATCATTCTCACCCCCGGTTACACAGTGGATGAGAACCAGCCCTTCAACGATCTGCTCTTCTACAACATGATCCTGAAGTAGCGCCAATTTTAAAGAGCACCAACGCTTTCCATAAGTAGCGCCGATTTTCAAAGAGTAGCGCCGCTCTCCATCAGCAGCGTCGCTCACAATGGGTAGCGCCGGCGTCCTCGCCGGCTGTAGCGCGGACGTCCCCGTCCGCGCTTGCCCATCGCGGCTCAACCCTCAATACCCGCCGTACCTTTTCGCCGCTTCAACCAGAGCGTGAATATTGTCGGCGGGCACCTGCGGTCCCAGCGCGCATCCGGGCCCAAGAATAAATCCGCTGTCCGGCTTCCACAGCGCGATCAACTCCTTGCATGCTGCATCAATCTCGTCCGGCTTTCCAAACGCCATCAGCCCCGTATCAATCGCGCCCAGCAAACAGGTCTTATGCCGCGCCGCGTCTTTGATCTTCCGCGCATCCGTCTTGTGATCCACTTCGAGCACCTGTGCGCCCGTGGCCACAAATTCCTCGACAATCCTGTCGGTCTTGCCGCAGATGTGGTTGTGCAGGATGATGCCATGCTGCTTCAATTCATCGGCCATCTTCTTTTCCTGCGGCCACGCGTACTTCAAATAATGCCTAGGCGACATCAAATCCGGCCCGCCAATCGGCTCTCCAATGGACGTCGAATGCCCGCCGCACTCTATCAGCGCCAGCGCATACCGCGTGCCGACCTTGCGCGTGTAATCCAACAGCGCGTGAATTCCCGCTTCCTCTTCGCCGGTGGCGATGTCCATCATCAGCGCGTCCATGCCCCTGAGTTGCGCGGCCAAGTCCATCGGTCCCTGGTCCGCCCGCGCGCAAATCCACGCCCGGCCCGCCACTTCCTTTGAGAGGATGCGCGTAGCCTTCAGAATTTCGCACATCGGGAAGGCCTTGTAGGGATCGGGAACTTGGAGATCGGCAACCTCCGCCAACGAGCCGATCAGCGGCTTCTCTGCAACCGGCGCGGAGTCCTCCTGGTAAATCACGTGCATGCCGCAAGCCTGCGCGTTGCAGGCGGTTCCGTTTTCAAGCAGGATCATGTCGTGGCCGAACTCGAGCCATGCCTCCAGCATCGCTTCGGCCAGCAGTTCCCCGCTCTGGAAGACCTGGCTCATGGGCAGCCCGGTGGCGAAGGCCGCCGTCTGAAAATTGTGCAGGTCAACGGGAACCTGGTCGGGGGTCTTGAGATGGATGGCGGCATCGACGCGTTCGAGCGAGTTCACTGAACGAACCTTTCGTAATGCGGATTCGCTCTATTCTATTGCGCCCACCGGGGGGTGCGAGGAGCGCTGCCTCAGCGTAACCAGAGCCCGCATATCCTGGACCTCTTTCCTCCAGGTGGCTGCGATGATCAGAGAGCGGAGATCCTAAACAATTCTAAACAGGACACAGTCACTCCTGTTCCACTCTAAACCAGCGCTTCCCGCTTGATTGAGGAGTACCAACATGCAGGCAAGGGCACGGATTTGAATCGAGTGGTGTTATCCTCGTCCAATGGGTGCGGAAACACGGTTTGCGGGCTGGTGGAGCTTACACGCCGCTTGTTATAAAAGGTAAATTCAAGAGATAGCGGAACTTCGATAGATCCCCTTCTTGCCACGATGCCGCAGTTATTCGGATGAATGTGGGCGACGTAAAAGAACTTCAATATTTTTTCGAAGCAGGAAGATATTACTGCAAAACCAAATGGGTCGAAAATCTTGTCCAGATCGTGAAACTCGATGGCCATGATTCTAAATTGATCGAGCAGGCTGTCGGGGGTGTTGAGAATTACCTCATACTCAAAGCGTTCTATATCCATCTGCAGAATCATCTCGCCGGTGTATTCCTTGAGGTACTTGTTCTTCCATGACTGGAGAGTGAAATAGGGATCGCGATCGGAGCAGCCCAGGAATTTTTTGTCGAAGGTAAGCTCTTGTCTGGATACCGGCGGCGCGTCGACGGAGTAATCCGCAAGAAACGACTTAATATGCATGTCCGCCAATTGATCTTCGAAATTCGATAGGGTGTTGACTCCCGGCGAGAAACAGTACTCAATTCCCTCCAAATCGTCGGGGATAAGATAGGCGCCGTCGCCCTTCCCTCCGATGCGAATCAGCTCCTTCCCGCAATCCAGTGGCTGCAGTTTACGGATGAGGCCAAGGACGTCCGCTGTCTCAATGTGTTGAGTGATGCTTAATCCTCGAGCAAAAAGCCCCGCCTGGAATCTTCTGAAAAGCCCCGACTGAATTCTGTTCATGATTATGCCTGCTTCTCTTTCCCATCGAGGTGCCTGTGGCCGGATAGAGCTTCCGATTCCCGGCTTCGAGTGATTATATCGTTTGCCGCCATGAGGTCAGCTTCTGCTCAGAAACTGCCTTCTCCCGACAGGTTCGCCGCCTTCGGGCCGCCCGTCGGTGGGTGCAGCCCAATTCCAGTACGAGACCGTCGAAAGGCCCGCCTTCCGCGTCCCGCGATACACTTGAATCTGACCTATGTTTGAGACCCTTACAGAAAAACTCCAGCGCGCCTTCAAGAGCCTTCGCGGCCAGGGCACGCTCACTGAAGAGAACATCGCCGAAGCCCTGGCCACCATCCGTGTGGCCCTGCTTGAGGCGGACGTTAACCTCAACGTGGCCAACGACCTGATCGAGCACATCCGCGTCAAGGCCATCGGAACCGAGGTTCTCACCGCACTTTCGCCCTCAGAACAGGTGATCAAGATCGTTCGCGACGAGTTGATGACCCTGCTGGGCAAGGACACGGCGCGCTTCAAATTCGCCTCGCAGCCCCCGACGGTGATTCTGATGGCCGGCCTCCAGGGCAGCGGCAAAACCACCACCGCCGGCAAACTGGCCGCCTGGCTCAAAAAAGGCGGGCACCGGCCGATGCTGGTTTCGGTCGACGTCTACCGCCCGGCAGCGCGCGAGCAGTTGAAAGTCGTGGCCAAATCCATTGAGGCCAAGCTCTACGAAGGCGACCAGAAGGGCGAAGCGGCCGGTTCGGCGCTGGTCGAGCGCCTGGCAGCCGAGGCTCGCCGCGAAGCCCGCAACACGGGCTGCGACACCCTCATCGTCGACACCGCCGGCCGCCTGCATATTGACGAAGACTTAATGGGCGAAATGGAGCGGCTCAAAAAGCTGCTCAACCCCAGCGAAATCCTCTTCATCGCCGACGCCATGACCGGCCAGGACGCCGTCAACTCCGCCGCCGATTTCCATAAGCGTCTCGGCCTCACCGGCGTGGTCCTCACCAAGATGGACGGCGACGCCCGCGGCGGCGCGGCGCTGTCGATTCGCCACGTCACCGGCCAGCCCATCAAGTTCCTCGGCACCGGCGAAAAACCGGACGCCTTCGAGCCCTTCCATCCCGACCGCATCGTCGGCCGCATCCTGGGCATGGGCGACATGATGTCGCTCATCGAGAGGGTCGACTCCACTCTGGACCGCAGGAAATCGGAGGAGCTCGCCAAAAAAGCGCTGCTGGGCGATGGCTTCACGCTTGAGGATTTCAGAGAGCAGTTACGGCAGATCAAAAAGATGGGCTCCATGGAGAGCATTCTCAAGATGATGCCTTCGGTCGGCCCCTTCGCCGGCTTGCAGCAGGCCTCAAAAAACGTAGACGAGAAGCAGTTCACGCGCCTTGAGGCCATCATCAATTCCATGACCCCCAAAGAGCGCCGCAACCACGAGATCATCAGTGGCACCCGTCGCAAGCGCATCGCCGCGGGCAGCGGAACCGAGGTGCAGGACGTAAACAACCTACTCCGCCAATACGCCCAGATGGCCAAGATGTTCAAGCAGATGGGCAAAGGCGGCATGGCCGCCAAAATGATGCGCGGCGGCCTCGCTGGCATGGGCCTGGCCACCAAGCAGAAGTTTGTGCGGTAGCTCCTTAGCAGATGCTTTGAAAGGGCGCGGCTTTAGCCGCGCCAAAATGAAGCATCTCAACGCGAGTGGCTTTAGCCTCTGAGGGAATGCAGACTCAAAAGAGCGATTCATTCAGAGACCGAAATGTTCAAGAAGCGAAACCAAATCATGACCGCCCTCCAGGACCAACTCGACACGATCACCGCCAACACGCGGCAACTGGTGCAGCCTGAGCGCCTGGCCGTCGGTGAGCGCGCAATCTCCGAACTATTCTCCACCGGCATTGAAGACCGCATTCTCCCCGTCGGCGCCATGGCCCCCGAATTCGCCCTCAACGACGCCACCGGCCGACCAATCCACAGCCAGGACATGCTGGCGCTCGGGCCCCTGGTCATCAAGTTCTTTCGCGGCCGCTGGTGTTCTTACTGTGCTACGGAGCTCGAAGTCTGGCGCGACCTCTACGGCACGCTCCGCGAGCGCGGGGCGCTGATGGTGGCCATCAGTCCGCAGCTTGAGCGGCAAAACGACTTCATGGCCGGCCAGCATGGGCTGCCGTTTGCCGTGCTCAGCGATCCCGGCTGCGCGTTGGCCGAAAAGTTCGGCTTGGTCTACACCGTGCCCGAATACTTGCGGAGCTACTACCTCTCCATCCTGGTCAATATCCCCTACATCAATGGCGAGCCAGGCTGGCGTCTTCCCTTGCCTGCAACCTACGTAATAAGTCCCGCCGGACGCGTAGTCTTCGCCGAAGCGCATGCCGACTTCCGCGTGCGGCCCGAGCCGGAAGAAGCGCTGGCCGCCGCTTCGTCGGCAAAATAAACGCTCCCAAAGAGGACCCCTGTCATTTGGAGCGATCAAATATAGCACTCACATTCTCAGCGAGTGCTCCAAGGCTAGCGCGGTCCCCGAGGGCCAGAAGGCCAGCGCCACATTTTTCCGCGACCCGCGAGCAATGTAGGCTAGCTAGTCCGTGAGCCGGGCAAGGACTAACCCCTAACCCCTAATCCCTAATCACTAATCACTAACCACTAACCACTTCCCCGCCAGCGTAGACTGATCAAAGCAGCCATGAAAGACGCCATTCACGTTTCCAAAGAGAATTACCTCAAGGCCATATTGGAGGCAGAGGCCGAGGGACGGCAGGTGATTCCTGCCATGCTGGCGCATTGGCTTGAGGTGTCTGCGCCGGCGGTGACCATGGCTCTGAAGCGGCTCAAGCGCGATGGCTACGTGGAAGTGGGCGCGGACGGCATTGTGCGGCTCACGGCTGCCGGCCGTGACACCGCCTACCAGACCGCGCTGCGGCATCATTTGATCGAAAGAATGTTGAGCGAGATCTTCGGCATGGAGTGGTACGAGATCCACGAAGAGGCCGAGCGGCTGGAGCACGTTGTCTCGCCGGCCTTCGAGGCCAAGCTCAAAGAAAAGTTAGGAGAAGGCGGCGCCTGCCCGCATGGCAACCACGTGCTGCCGGAGAATCCGGCGCAGCGCAAAAAGCACGGCGAGGTTCCGCTGTCAGAGGCCGCCGCAGGGCAGCGCTACACCGTCGCCAGCCTGCATGAGCGCGATCCGAAGCTGCTGCTTTTTCTGCACGGCGCGGGCATCGGCCCCGGCCAAAGCCTTTCGGTTGTGAGTCAGAACTACGACCAGACCGTCTCAATCGAACTGCCTGCGGGTGTTTCCATCCTGGGCCGTCCGGCGGCGGAGGCCATCTGGCTCCGCCCGGAAAATTCTTCGTAATGAAATTTAATAAAAATAGTTAACCATGATTAACAAGCTATGGCATAATCATCTCAGGTGGTACCTGCAATCGCTTCCCAATAGCTCATGGCCCTGGAAACCGTACCCCAAGCCGCGCTGATTGAGCCCTCTTTACCGGAGGTGCACTCCAGTGTGCGGGTATCCCGGTCGCCGCACTTCTGGCGGCGGCTGGCTGGTTTCCTCGGTCCGGGATTTTTGATCTCCGTGGGCTACATGGACCCCGGCAACTGGGCAACCGACATTGCCGGGGGTTCGCGTTTCGGCTACACCCTGCTGTTCGTCATCATGGCCTCAAACCTGATGGCCATCCTGCTGCAAAGCCTCTCATTAAAACT
>Ga0181517_10002873_pt1 | contig 16980 bp, 13 predicted proteins | sample PEATcosm2014_Bin_31_FD_119748 | JGI IMG/M metagenome (GOLD analysis project Ga0181517, IMG submission 119748) | Peatland microbial communities from MTU Mesocosm Facility, Houghton, MI, USA - PEATcosm2014_Bin01_30_metaG | ecosystem: Environmental > Terrestrial > Soil > Wetlands > Peat | place... | reverse complement strand
GCCCGAAATGTTTTGGATGCCCCTCGGCGGCGCGCAACCCGTCGGTCCGACCCATTGACTTCGGCGGCCATTGGGCGCATAGTTTAAGCGGAGACGGGATGAAAGGCCGTCTTTGAAAGCGATCCCCTTCACGGGGGAGCCACTCGTAAGGAGGAAGTGCATAGAACCAGTCCACTATCAGGGCGGCTTTCGGCTTCCTCGGCCGACCGGCTGCGAGTCCTTGACGCGCCGCTGAGGCGCCACGGTATTATACCGTCGTCTTTCCGGCTCGCAGTTTAGGAGAGCACGGGAAGGAACCGGCGGCCGCCCCTTCCATTTTCGGCATTGAATCCCACCGTGATCTCTACATCCGCTACACTGGTCTTTCTCCTCCGACCGTGAATGCCGTCGAGTTCCAGAGCGTTTCCAAGAGCTACGCGATCTACGCTTCGCCGGGCGACCGGCTGAAGGAGTTGATTGCCTTCAATCGCATCAAGCGGCATCGCGATTTCTGGGCGCTGGACGACATCAGCTTTGAGGTCAAGCGCGGCGAAACCTTCTGCGTAGTAGGCCAGAACGGATCCGGCAAGAGCACCCTTTTGCAAATGGTGGCTGGCATCCTGGCGCCCAGCCGGGGAACGGTAGCGGTGAACGGGCGCGTTTCGGCGCTGCTGGAGCTGGGAGCGGGCTTCAATCCCGAGTTCAGCGGGCGCGACAATGTCTACCTCAACGGCTCCATTCTGGGATTGACCACGCGGCAGATCGACCAACGCTACGGCGATATCGAAGCTTTCGCCGAGATCGGCGATTTCATCGACCAGCCGGTGAAGACGTATTCGAGCGGCATGGTGGTGCGGCTGGCATTCGCCGTGGCCATCAACGTGGATCCCGAGATCCTGCTGGTGGATGAAGCGCTGGCCGTGGGCGACATTTACTTCCGCCAGCGCTGCATGCGCAAGGTGCACGAGCTGCGCGCGCGCGGCATCACCATTCTGTTCGTCTCGCACGCGGTCTCCGACGTGAAGGCTATCGGCGACCGGGCGTTATGGCTGGACGGCGGGCGCCTGGTCGATATCGGCGAGCCGGATCGCGTGGTGGCCAAGTACCTGGCGGCCATGGTGGAAAAAGATTCCACCTACCTGATCCGCAAATCGGAAACGGACGAGAAGCGCCCCGGCGGCCCGGCCGTGCGCGCGCCCGAAATCGTCGAGACCATCCCCAATATCGATCACCGCTACGGGGACGGCCGCGCGAAGATCATGGGGATCGCGGTCATGGACGAGCAGGGCCGCAACCTGAGCCTGCTGGAGCCATCCTCGCGCATCGTGGTGCGCATCAGCGCGCGGGCCATCGAGGATGTGCCCCTGCCCATCGTGGGCTTCATGCTGCGCAATCAACTGGGCATGGATTTTTCCGGCACCAACACGGCCCGCGAAGGCTATGCGCTGGCGGCCCTGCAGGCCGGCGACGTCATCACGGTAGACTTTCATGTGGATGTGCCGGAGCTTTACCCGGCATCGTTTTCTTTTTCGCCGGCGATCGCCGATGGCACGCTGATGGGCTACCAGATGTGCGACTGGATCGATAACGCCCTGGCGCTGCAGATGGGTCGCTCGGAAGGCCAAGTCTATGGGTATATGCACCTGACCTGCCGCGTGGAAGTAAATGCCCGGATTCGAAGCGGACGCGAGAGCGCGCCGGAGCTGGAGAAACACATTGGCTGAGTTCACGGGCGAACGGGTGATTCCCGGCGAGGTCGATATCGATCTGCTCAACGAGCACTTGGCGCGCTACACCTTCGCGGCGCGGCTCTCGCGCGGCAAACGCGTGCTGGATGCCGGCTGCGGCGCGGGATACGGATCGGCGGAGCTGGCGCGCGGGGCGGAGCGGGTGGTGGGGATGGACCGTGCGGCGGAGGCTGTGGAGTTCGCGCGGGCCCACTATCCTGCGGCTAACCTGTGGTTCGAGCGCGGGTCCTGCACTTCGCTGCCGCATCCGGATGGCAGCTTCGATCTGGTGGTGGCGTTCGAGGTGATCGAACACTTGGAGAACTGGCGCGAGTTTCTGGCGGAGGCGCGGCGCGTGCTGGCACCCTGCGGGCAGTTCATCGTTTCCACGCCCAACCGGCTCTATTACACCGAATCGCGCGGGGCCGATGGCGCCAACCCGTTCCACGTGCACGAATTCAGTTTCGACGAGTTTCGCGAGGAGCTGGCGGCGGTCTTCCCCAACGTGGCGCTGTTTCTGGAAAATCATGTGGAGGGCGTCACGTTCCAGCCGCACCAGGCCGGCCGCACCGTGGAAGCCCGCGTGGATTCGGGCGAGCCGGCGCCCGACGAATCGCATTTCTTCGTGGCGGTCTGCGCGCACCGCCCGCAGACCGGAAACCCGACCTTCGTCTACGTGCCGCGCGCCGCCAACGTGCTGCGCGAGCGCGAGCGGCACATCGCCCTGCTCGAGCGGGAACTGGAGACCAAGGACCGCTGGCTCGAAGAGCGGCGGCGCGAGCACGAGGAGCTGCTCGAGCGGCACCGCGAGCAGACTGCCGAGCTGGAGAGCAGCAACCAGTGGGCCGACGCGCTGAATCGCGAAATCGAGGAGCGCCGCGCGCGAATCGAGGCGCTGCAGGAGGAACTGGCGCGCGAGCAGGAAAACGCCCGCCGCGTGGCCGAAGGATATCAGGCCAAAGTCAAAGAGGTCGAAGCGGACCTGCGCGAAAAGACCGAATGGGCGCAGAGCACTGAAACGCGACTGACCGCCGCTCTTGAGGAGCAACGCGCGCAACTATGCCGCGCCGTGGAGGCGCTGCACTCGACCGAAAAGGATCTCGAAGAGCGCACCGCCTGGGCGCTTGGTCTGCAGGAGGAAGGCCGCAAGCTGGAAGAGCGCCTCGGAATGTACCAAGCTTCCCGATGGGTGAAGCTGGGCCGCAAGATCGGCTTGGGTCCGGTGTTCCCGGCCGAATGAGATGCGCCTGCTGAAACGCATTCTGCGCGCTCTGCCGCTGATGCTGCTGTCGCCCTTGCTGGTGGCCATCGCGGCGCTGGCGCTGGCGGCGGTGGATATCGTTTGGAGGCTATTTGCCGCTCTCGGGGGAGATGCGGGCAAGCTAAAGCATGCCTCACCTGGTGGGGCATGCTTTAGCTTGCCCGCGGTCGATGCGCCGGCCGGCGCGTCAGTCGTCATTCCGAACTGGAACGGCAGGGAACTGCTGGCCAAGTATCTGCCGTCGGTGGTGGAGGCCCTGGCCGGGAATCCCGAGAACGAAATCATCGTGGTGGACAACGGCTCGACGGATGGCAGCGCCGAGTTCCTGCGGGAGGCCTTTCCGGGCGTGAAGCTGCTGGCGCTGCCGGTCAACCTGGGCTTCGGCGGAGGCTCCAATGCCGGTTTTCGAGAAGCTCGCAACCGGGTCGTGGTGCTGCTCAATAGCGACATGCGCGTGGCGCCGGACTTTCTGGCGCCGCTGATCGAGGGCTTCCGCGATCCCCTGGTCTTCGCCGTTTCCTGCCAGATCTTCTTCAGCGACCCGGCCCGCGTGCGCGAGGAAACGGGGCTGACGCAGGGCTGGTGGCAGGATGGCGGATTACGCGTGCGGCACCGCATCGATCCGGAGATCGACGATCTGTTCCCGTGCTTCTACGGCGGCGGCGGCTCGTGCGCCTTCGACCGCGCCAAGTTCCTCGATCTGGGCGGCTTCGACCCTCTTCTGGCGCCTTTCTACCTGGAAGATACCGACCTCGGATACATGGCCTGGAAGCGCGGCTGGAAGGTGCTCTACCAGCCCCGCGCGGTGGTTTTCCACGAGCACCGCGGCACCATCGGCAAGCGCTTCAGCCAGGGCCAGATCCAGGCCGTACTGAAAAAAAATTACCTGCTGTTTGCGTGGAAGAACATCCACGATTGGCACCGCCTTTCCGGGCATTTTTTCTTCGCCTGGGCGGGCGCCCTGCTGAGCGTGGTTTTCGGCGACGAGCCTCTGCGCCCCAATCCGCGGGCGCTCTGGGATGCCTTCCGCCAGCTCGGCGGAGCGCTCCGGTCGCGCTGGCGGGCGCGCACGCTGGCGCGAGTGGACGATAGCGAGGCTTTCCGGCGTCCCCTGGGCGGCTATTTCCGCGACCGCTTTGCCGCCATGGACCCCGCGCCAGAGCGCCCGGCCGTGCTGTTCGTTTCGCCCTATCCAATATGCCCGCCGGTGCACGGCGGCGGCGTCTTCATGTACCAGGCGCTGTGCGAAATGGCGCGCCGTACCGACGTGCACGTGGTGGAGCTGCTGGATTGGCCCGCGCAGGAAAAGGAAAACCGCGCGCTGCGCAAGTTCTGCGCTTCGGCCGAATGGATCGTGCGGCCGAGCGGCCGCCCCAAGGGCTTCGGCTCGCTCGAGCCCCGCGCGGTGCGCGAATTCGCCAATGACGACCTGGATTGGCTGATTCACCGCCAGCTCTATCGCAAGCGGATCGACGTCTTGCAGCTCGAGTACACGCCCATGGCGCAGTATCGCGGGCAATACCGCCGCATCGCGCGAGCCGTTTTCGAGCACGACGTCTACTTTCAATCCATCGCGCGCGGCCTGGGCCACATGATCTCGCCGGCGGCGGAGATCAAGGCACGCGTCGAATATCTGCGCGCGCTGCATTTCGAGCTGCGGATGCTGGGCGATTGCGACCAGGTGCAGGTCTGCACGCCGGCCAACCGCGATTACCTGCTTTCGTTCCAACCTGCTCTGGCGCCGCGCCTGCACGCCGGGCTGCGCGCGGGCATCGATACCGCCCGCTACCGCTTTGTCCGCGGTCCTCGCGAGCCGCTCACTATGCTTTTCCTGGGGAGTTTCCGGCACGACCCCAACCGCGTGGCTCTAGATTGGTTCATACGCCGCGTGTTGCCCTCGATCCTGGCGCGGCAGCCCGGCGCGCGGCTGGCGATAGCCGGGTCGGACCCGCCTCCGGCGCATGCCTATGCGGATTATTCCGCGGCTCTCGATATGCTCGGTTACGTCGACGATGTGCGGGATCTACTGGCGCGCTGCGCCGTGTTCGTGTGCCCGATTCTCAGCGGTTCGGGCGTGCGCGTCAAGCTGCTGGAGGCCTTCGCGGCGGGCATTCCGGTGGTTTCGACATACGTGGGAGCCGAGGGCCTGGCTCCGCGCGATGGCGAGTTCTGCCGCCTGGCGGACGATCCGGAGGGCTTCGCGGCGTGTGTGCTGGCGGCTTCCGAGGATTCCGAAAAGGCTGCCGAAATGGCCGCGCGGGCGCGCGCCGAGGTGGAGCGCAATTGGGATATGGCCGCCATTACGGAGCGGCTGGTTGAGAGCTATCGCGCGCTGGTGAAAAGCAAGAGAAGCCGGGCGGCCGCGGCTACTTCAGATCCCGCTTGAGGCGGTTTACAATGTCGGAGGCTGTGTGATCCAACTGCTTGGAGCTGGAATCCTTGGGCAACATGTATACCGACCAGACCACCTGCCGCGATTTGGCATCCACCAGGAACAGGGTGCCGTGGGCGTGTCCGAAGCTCGATCGCCGGGCCGGATTATCGAGCTTGGCGCTCTCGGCGATCATCCTGCCAGGATTGTCGGAGGAGACCCCTCCGCTTTTTTCGGGGGCTTTCTTGTCCTTTTCTTCGGCGGCCTTCGCCTGGGCGGCCTTATCGTCCGGGGTCGCTTTCGGCTCCTCGGGTTTAGGCGTGGGCGAAACGGTTTCAAGCTGGTCGCGGAGCGAGTCGCCCACCTGGTCGCTGAACATGGCGTCGGCTAGCTTGGGGTCCGCCACGACTACGAAAATATGCTCGTTCGTCAGCCGGTTGGCCAGATACTGGTCCAAGCCGTGAGACATCGGAAACACATAAACCGAGCGGACCCCGGCCAGCTCGGCAGCGCTAGCCAGCGCGCCGGCGCACATCACAAGGAGAAAAAGCCGCTTCATCGTTAACATTATGACGCCCCATACCGCCAAAAAGTCGGAGCCGGTCCGGTTCGATGTATAAAGGCCAGTCGATAACCGTCATCACCCCCTGCCTGAACGAGGAACAGGGGATCGAGCAGGTGCTGCGCGGGCTGCCGGATTTCGTGGATGAAATCATCGTGGTGGATAACGCTTCCACCGACCGGACCCCGCTGGTGGCGCACTCTCTGGGGGCCAAGGTGATCTGCGAGGAAGTGCGGGGCTACGGACGCAGCTACCGGCGCGGCTTCGCGGAAGCCACCGGCGATCTGATCGTGACGCTGGATGGCGATCACAGCTATCCCGCCGACGCGCTTTCTTATTTGATCGAGGCTTTTTTGCACCTCGATGTGGATTTTCTGAACGCCTCGCGTTTTCCGGTGCGCGATAACCGAGCCATGAGCTTCAAGCACAAGTTAGGAAAGCTGGTGCTTTCGGTGGCCGTGTCGGTGCTGTTCCTGCATTGGGTACGCGATTCGCAGTCCGGCATGTGGGTCTTCCGCCGCTCGATTCTGAAAGATATGAAGCTGGAAGCCGACGGCATGGCGTTTTCCGAGGAGATCAAAATTGAAGCCCTGCGCAACCCGCGCATACGCTTCGGCGAGATCTCCATTCTGTACACGTCGCGCCTGGGCGAGAAGAAGCTGAATCCGTGGCGCGATGGTTTTCACAACCTCGCATTCCTGTTCAAGAAGCGTTTCATGCGATGAGTAGCGCGACGATCAGCGCCGTGATTCCGGTGTGGAACGGGCGCGCGCTGGTAGAGAAGCTGCTGGCCAGTTTGCGGCGCCAGACGCGGCCCGCCGCGCAGATTCTGGTGGTGGACAACGGATCCACCGACGGCGCCGCCGAGCGGGCCCGCGCGCTGGGCGCCCAGGTGCACTCCATGGGTCACAATGCCGGCTTCGCGGCGGCCGTGAACCGCGGGATCGAAATGAGTGCCGGGCGCTGGATCGCGGTGCTCAACAGCGATGTGGAGCTGGCGCCGGATTATTTCGAGAAGCTGGCCGGAGCGGCCGAAACCGAAAAGGCCTGGTTCGCCGCCGGGAAGTTGCTCTCGGCCGAATCGCCAGAGCGCATCGATGGCACCTGGGACGTCATCTCGCGCGGCGGTGCGACCTGGCGCGTGGGGCATGGGCAGGCGGATGGGCCGCGGTTCGCGCTCCCGCGCCGCATCGATATGGCTCCCTGGACCGCCACGCTGCTTCGCGGCGAGTTGTTCGGCCGCGTGGGGCGGCTCGAGACCGATTTCGGATCGTACCTGGAGGATGTCGATTTCGGATTGCGCTGCGCCGTCCGCCGCCTGGATGGCGTCTACGTGCCGGAGGCGGTCGCCTGGCACCAGGGCAGCGCGGCACTGGGCCGCTGGCATCCCGAAACCGTGCGCCTGATGGCCCGCAATCAGGTTCTGCTGTTGGCGCGCCATTATCCGCCGCAGCTCGTGCGGCAGTGGGCCTGGCCGATTCTGGTGGCGCAGCTTCTATGGGGCGGCATCGCGTTGCGGCACGGCTGCGGGACCGCGTGGCTGCGCGGGAAGTGGCAAGGATTACGGAGCTGGCGAGCGGCGCGCGCGAAATGTGATGCGCCGGACTTAGACGTACTGTCCGGTCTGGCACAGGCTCATGAGCGATTGATTTACGAAATGCAAGCCCCAGAGGGATTCGAACTCTACTGGAGAATGTACTTTCTTCTCACCCGCGTGGGGCAAAGTGACACATGACGGAGATCGGCCTCGTCATCGTCACCTATAATTCCGAGTCGGCTATAGGAGCTTGCCTGGACGCGGCTCTTCTCACTGGCGCCAATATTGTTGTAATAGACAACGCATCCAAAGATGGCACGGTGGCCGAAGTAACGCGCCGTGGCGTAAAGTTGATTGCCAATTCGAGTAATCGGGGCTTCGCCGGTGCTGTAAATCAAGGTTTTTCCGTAATAAACACTCCCTATGTTGTGTTGTTGAACCCCGATGCCGTGATACTCGACGGTTTGGAGCATCTGCGCGAGGCTTGCGACCTTCCGGGATCTGCCGGTGCGGGCGGGTGCCTGATCGGTCCGGATGGCGCTGCGCAGGTGGGTTTCATGGTGCGCCAGCTCCCAACTCCGGGCGCATTGATTTTGGAAGCTCTCTTGCTAAATCGCGTCTGGCCGGGTAATGCGGTCAACCGGCGCTATCGTGCATTAGATCTGGATTACAGCCGCCGCCAGAAGGTCGAGCAACCGGCGGGGGCTTTCCTGATGGTGCGAGCCGAGGTGTGGCGCGAGTTAGGCGGCTTCGATGAGAGATTCCGCCCGCTATGGTTTGAAGATGTTGACTTTTGCCGCAGAATCGCGGATCGAGGGTACTACTTGTACTATGTGCCGGAGGCCGTAGCGAAACATACCGGCGGGCATTCCATACCTCAGCTCAGTATGGAGATGCGGCGCCTGTATTGGTATGGTAGTCTACTGAGATACGCGGGGAAGCACTTTCATCCAGTGTCTTTCCGTGTAGTAAGTCTAGCCGTCGTAACGGGATCTCTTCTCCGGATGGTGGGCGACGCGGTGCTCGGCCGGAGCCTGAAATCTGCAGCGGCTTACAGGAAAATAGTGGGGCTGGCGGGCCGATGCGTGTGGTCCGGCTGGCGCGAGGAGGTGTCTTCAGCCTCCGCTAACTTGTAACGGACGCACGGAGTGTACGGATCTTCTGGTTCTCGTTCATGACGCACAACGGCTTCGTCTCTGTCACGATAGTCACTTACAACAGCGGCCGCTTTATCAAACGCTGCCTCGAATCGGTGCTGGCGCAGAAGTACGCGCTCAAGGAAGTCATCGTGGTGGACAACGCCTCGAGCGATGGCACCACCGATATCCTGGAGCAGTTCGAGGATCGCTGCCGCGTTTACTACAACGACGAGAACGTGGGATTCGCCGCCGCCCAGAACCAGGCTATCTGGCAGTCCAGTGGCGAGTGGGTTCTGACGCTCAATCCGGACGTGCTGCTGCTGCCCAATTTCATCCAGGCGCTGGTGGATGCGGGGCAGTTCGACCCGGCCATCGGTGCGGTATGCGGCAAGCTGCTGGCCATGACCGCGCACTTCGAAATTCCCGAAAAGCCGGTGGTGGATTCCACGGGGATTTATTTCAACCCCATGCTGCGCCATCTGGACCGCGGCAACCGGGAAGTGGACAACGGCCATTACCTGCAGTACGAGTACGTGTTCGGAGCCACCGCCGCGGCGGCGCTCTACCGGCGCACCATGATCGAGGACATCGCCCTCGAAGGCGAGTTCTTCGACACCGATTTCTTCGCCTACCGCGAGGATGCCGATGTGGCCTGGCGCGCGCAATTGATGGGCTGGAAGTGCCTCTACGTGCCCTTCGCGCGCGGCTATCACGTGCGCAAGGTTCTGCCGGGCAACCGCCGCGCCCTGCCGCCGGAGATCAACATGCACTCGGTGAAGAACCGCTTCCTGATGCGCATTAAGAATATCTCCGGAGACCTCTACTGGCGCAACTGGCTCTCCATCACCGTGCGCGATTTCGCGGTGGTGGCCTGCTGCCTGCTCCGCGAGCAGACCTCGCTGAAGGCCTTCTGGCTGTTGGCGCGAAGCTTCAAGCACACGCTCCTGAAACGCCGCATGGTGCAGGCGCGCCGGCGCGTGGATAACGATTATATGGCGAGCTGGTTCCGCTACGCGCCCGTAACCCGCCAGGCGCCCCGCAAGATGATCCGTACGCTCTCGCGCTCCGAGGCAGCTCGGACCTGAAGACGGGCATGCGCATCGCGCTTCTCGGCACGCGTGGCATTCCGGCCAATTACGGCGGCTTCGAGACGTTTGCCGAAGAACTCTCGGTTCGCCTGGCGGCGCGCGGCCACGAGGTGACCGTCTACTGCCGGGAGCGTTTCGCCGAGCCGAGTTATCGCGGCGTGCGGCTGGTGTACCTGCCCACCATCCGGCACAAGTATTTCGATACCCTGGCGCACACCTTCTTCTCGACCCTGCACCTGGCCGCGCACCGCGCCGATGCGGCGCTCTACTGCAACGGCGCGAACGCCATTTTCACGCCGATTCCGCGCCTGTTCGGCATGCCTGTCGCGCTCAATGTGGATGGCATCGAGCGCCTGCGCAAGAAGTGGAATCGCCTGGCCAAGGCGTGGTACCTGGTATCGGAGTGGCTGGCCACTTTTTGCCCCACGGCCGTGGTCACGGATGCGCGCTCCATCCAGGAGTATTACCGGCAGCGCTGGCGGCGCGAGAGCGTCTTCATCCCCTATGGCGCCGAGGTGGGCAAGGTGGCCGGCACGGATACGCTCATGCGGCTGGGTCTCGAAGCGGGCCGATACTTCCTGTACGTCAGCCGCATGGAGCCCGAGAACCATCCGCTGGAGGTCCGCGAGGCGTTCGAGCGCGTGCCGACGGATTTCAAGTTGGCGCTGGTTGGCGACGCGCCCTACGCGCAGGACTACATCGCGCGAGTACGCGACACGCGCGATCCGCGCATCGCGATCCCCGGAGCCATCTACGGCGCGGGCTACTGCGAGCTGGGGTCGCACTGCTTCGCCTACATCCACGCTACAGAGGTTGGCGGCACGCATCCCGCGCTCATCGAGGCCATGGGCCGCGGCGCGCTGGTGATCTACCGCAACACGCCCGAGAATGCCGAGGTGGCCGGCGGTGCCGGAATCGCCTTCGAGTCGCACGAACTGGAGGCCAAGCTCAAAGAAGCGCTTGCCATGTCCGAAGAAGAACGCCAACGTCTGCGAGCCGCGGCCATGGAGCGTGTGCGCGAGCGCTACTCGTGGGATGCCGTGACGGACCGGTACGAAGAACTGCTGCGAAAGCTGGCCGGGGGGTAGGCTGCACCGACAAAAATCTCCCCGCCATCTTTGGGGTCAATTCTGTTGAACAAGCAGATACAAATACCCTGTGTGGACACCATTTATCACCGCCTCTAGCGGTAAGAGACCGCTCGTGAAACCTGGGGATCCAATAGTGGGGATCGCAAAGTTGATCTGAACCAGTCCAGCTTCCACGATTCCGGCATAGGCTGCCGGGGTGGTGAGATTGCCGATCCAAATACTCACGGCTCCAGCCAGGGGCTCCGGCTGCGCTGGCACAATCCCCGCGGAGATTGGGGGGACACTCGGACCAAATCCTGTACCGAATATTGAGATCGTTTCACCGACAACGGCAGGCCGTGTGGATGCTGACCCGAAGTCCCCGGGTTTGCCGACGAGGGATCCGTCCAGATGAACCGCAAGAACCAACGGAGTAACCGCCTGTCCATCCGAAAACAAGGCAGGCGCCAGTGGCAGAACTTGGGTCGCAAACGAGCTGCTTAAATTGCCTTGCACCGATACCTGGACGCTGACTGGCGTTGCGCTACCCGAGACGGCTATATCGGGACACAGCGCGTTGATCTGACTGGGGCTGATATAGGAAATGGCAGCCAAGGACCCATTTACGGTTACACTGACTCCATCCAACGTGAGCGGAAGCGAGTCGCCCGAAAAATCGGAACTGTTCCATGAACGAGTTGACGATGAGAGGTTGGCCCCCATGATGGAGATCCATGCTCCCGGGGAAATCATGGTAGACATCGACGCAGCGTTCACGACAAACCCAATCACGGGTTCATCGGGCGGGATGGGGGTCAACAGGTCGATCCGTGTCGGTTCTGCTATATACACCGTGCCACCCGGTCCCGCCGCCAGAGCCTGAGGCGCAACGCAAGCCGTCGTGGCCAGTGCTCCGTCGCTTGGCGATCCAGCGTCCCCAGGTGTGCAGTCCCCGGCGACTGTGGAAATGATACCAGTGCTCGCGTCAACGCGACGGATAAATGATGACAGATATCCACCGATGAAGAGGTTGCCTCCGGAGTCTATCGCCAGTGAGTTGGGTTCGACAAGGAGAGCAGAAGTCGCCGGACCTCCGTCGCCAGGGTGATCGGTCCCATTCATTGGGCTCACGCCGGCAACGCCGGCAACAGTAGTGACACTGCCGGTGTTTGGGTCCACTTTGATCACTTGATTGCCGCTCATCTCTGCGATGTAAAGATTGCCGCTGGAATCCGCGGCAATCTTCTTTGGATTTCCCAACTGGATTGTGGTTGCGGGAGTGCCACCGGGGCGACCCCGTACCCCTGCCACCACTTTCATCATCCCGGTTGGGTCCACCTTGTAAACCAACCCTGCCGTGTTATCCAAGACGTAAACGTTGCCGCTGGAATCCGCTGCGACGCCGCTTACACTCGCGAGGCGCAAAGTGGTGGCCTGTCCCTGGGATAGGATGGCGGTTCCCCCGCCCGCAAAGGTGGAGATAGTACCCGCGGTGTCCACTTTTCTCACGCGGGTATTCAATCCGTCTGCAATGAAGAGATTTCCCGAGGCATCCACGGCGATGGCAACTGGCACGACGGCCGCGGTTGTAGCGGGTCCGCCGTCGCCGCTGAAACCAGCCACGCCGTTTCCGGCCACGGTGTTGATGATACCGGTTGCGGCATCTACTTTGCGCACCCGGTTGCTCGCATCGGCGATATAGAGATTTCCCGCCGGGTCGATCGCCAAATCAAGAGGCTGGGTTTGAGAGTATGCCACGGGCTCGCCATCGCCGCTGAAATAGCTCAGACCATCGCCCGCGTACGTGTTGATGGTTCCCGCGGAAGCGTCAATCCGCCGGATGCGGCCATTAATTGAGTCTGCAATGAAAACATTCCCGGACGAATCGGCCGTGACACCAAGTTGATTACCCAGTTGCGCCGAGGCTGCGGGTCCGCCGTCTCCTGTAAAGCCACAAACTCCAGTGCCGGCGATTGTCGTAATGATGCCGGATGCCGCATCCACCTTCCGAATGCGGCATTGCATCGAATCCGCGACGTAGATGTTGCCGCTCGCATCCAAAGCGACGCTCGTTGGGTCATCGAACCAGGCTGAGGTGGCCGGACCGCCATCCCCAAGAGAGTTCATTGGGCCTCCCCCGGCAACGGTTGTGATGATACCCGTAATCGCGTCAATCTTGCGGATTCGGCTCTCGTCGGATATGTAGAGATTACCCGAAGCATCAAACGCGATTCCCTGGAAGCCATCCTGGATCTGAGCGGACGTCGCGGGCCCTCCGTCACCGCTAAAGCCACATTGGCCGTTACCCGCTACCCGGCTAACCAAGCCCGTGGACTCGTCTACCTTCAGAACCTGGCATGTGCTGAAAATATGGAGATTCCCGCCGGGATCGACGGCAATGTCGCTCATAGCGCTCACCGAAAACGCAGTCGCCTGAGCGCCCGGAACAAGCGGCGGCCACGTGTTGCCATTCCCGGCAACAGTAGTGATTACGCCTGTTGCGGCATCCACTTTCCGTATTCGGTTGTTGTTTGCGTCCAGAACATAAAGATTTCCATCCGCATCGAGAGCCAGCCCGGTTGGGTACAACTGCGCATTCAGGGCCGGCCCATTATCCCCGCTGAACCCTTGCGTGCCATTGCCCGCGATTCGCACAACTTGGCCGGCGGTTACCCGCACCACGATGAGCTCGTTGCTCAAAGAGACGTAGAGGTTGCCTTGGGTGTCGACCACCGGATGACTGGGTAATCCGAAGTCGGCGGTGAGAGCACTTTCGTCAAACGGGGCCCCACCGCCGGCGAATTTCTGGATGCTATAGAACTGGGCACACGCGGGAATCGCCAGAATGGGGATGATGAACAAGCACTTGGGAAGCGGCATTCTCCTGCTGCCGTTTTTCATATTAGCAGATCTTAATATCGGTTCACACGCCGACCCGCCGACCGACCGTCCCCTCACGCCGAAAGCCGCCGCTAGGTCCGCCCTCACGCGAAGCCGTAACCCGAACGCCGAATCTTCGTGCCGACGCTCCATGCTATCCTTCGGCTGTGAAGCTCACGATCGAGCTCGACCGCGAAGTCGACGGCCGCTGGATTGCCGAGGTGCCGGAGTTGAACGTTCTCCTGTACGGCGACTCAAAGCAGGACGCGATTTGCCGAGCTCAGTCGGCCGCACGGGAGATTGTTCTTGACCGGATCGCCCACGGCGAGCTGCCTCCAGATTCTGCGGATGCCGTGTTCGACATCGCCGCGTGAGCCTTTGGCCTGCGACAAAGGCTCGGTGTGTCTTCGCCGCGCTGCAACGGATCGGCTGGCGTCATGACCGCACGGTAGGGTCTCAGAGAATCTTGAAAAGGAACGGATGGGCGGACCAGCCCTTCTCGTTTCACGATTCCGAAGAACTTGGCCCCGCAGTCTTGGCAAAAATCTCGAAAAGAACGGGTCTTCAACCGTCAGATCTGTGACCGACTTCGTCACCCACGTCGTCCGGACGTCTGCCAGGTCCGTCCCCTCACGCCGGGGCCGTTGCCAATTCGGAAACCGGCAGCGGTATGATCTCGCCTTCCACGCCGCCGATCACGCGCGCGGTGTGCGCGAAGGCCACCGGGTCGCCGGTCACGAAGTGCACCACGCGGCCGGTGGCGAAGCATCCCGGCGTGGCCCCGAAAGCCGCGCGCACACATTCGGCGGTGACCTCGGCGCTATCCACCAGCTTGACCTCCGGTCCGGCCACCCGCTGGATCACCGGGCGCAGCAGTGGATAGTGCGTGCAACCCAGAATCAGCGCGTCGATCTCCGGCCGCCCCTCCAGATAGTGGCGCACCAGGATTTCCGCCTCGGGCGACTCGGCCAGCCCTTCCTCGACCACATGCACCAGCATGGGGCAGGCCCGCGCCCAGGCATGCATCCCGCGCGCTTCGATGCGGCGTTGGTAGGCTCCGCTGGCGATCGTAGCCTTAGTCCCGATCACCCCCACGCGCCCCGAGCTGGCGACTCGCGCGGCGGCTTCCACGCCCGGGTCGATCACCCCCCACACCGGGACCGGGCACCTCTCAACCAGCGCCGGGAGCGCCACCGCCGAGGCCGTGTTGCAAGCTACCACCAACCCCTCGATCCCCATTCCGCACAGGAAATCCGCGATGCCTGTGGCAAAATCCACCACCATCTCGGGCGGCTTGCGCCCGTAAGGGACGCGCGCGGTATCGCCCAGGTAGACGAAATCGCTCTGCGGCATTTGACGCCGTAGAGCCTGCAGGACGGTTAAGCCGCCGACACCGGAATCGAACACGCCGATGCCGTGGCGGAGGGGTTGGCTGAGTGTCATTTTCGTTAAGAATTGCACGCCACGGGCCGTTTTCCGGTCCGCCATGCGATAATCTAGTTTCCCATGAAGGCACGCGTTTTCGTTTCCATGAAGTCCACGGTGCTGGATCCACAAGGCCAGACCGTGCGCTCGGCCCTCAACGGGCTGGGCTACCAAGCCATCGCCGGAGTGCGCCAGGGCAAGTTTTTCGACATCGATCTGGCGGACGGATTAGCCCCCGAGCAGGCCCGCCGCGACATTGAAACCATCGCGCACGACGTGCTGGCCAACCCGGTGATCGAAGAATACCGCGTCGAAATCCTGGATTAAAGCGTAAGAACGCGCACTCCGGGGAGCGGTTGAAACCTCACTAACCCCTATAATATTCCTATGTGCGGAATCGTGGGTTATATCGGTACACATAAGGCCGTTCCGATTATTCTGGAAGGCCTGAAGCGTCTGGAGTACCGTGGTTACGACTCGGCCGGCCTGGCCGTCTACTGCGACGACGGTACCTTGGCCGTACGCCGCGCCAAGGGCAAGCTGCGCAATCTCGAGGATGCCATTCGGATGAACCCGGTGGATGGCTCCTTCGGCATCGGACACACCCGCTGGGCCACGCACGGCCGGCCCACCGAGGAAAACGCCCATCCCCATCGCGATTGCAAAGGCGATGTGGTCGTGGTGCACAACGGCATTGTCGAGAATTACCTGGGCCTCAAGCACCAACTGGAATCCGAAGGCCACGTTTTCAAGACCGAAACCGACACCGAGGTCATCGCCCACCTGGTCGAGAAGTATTTCAAAGGCAACCTGGAAGAAGCCGTGCGCCAGGCGATCCGGGACCTCACGGGAGTTTTTGCTTTGGCCGTGATCTCGCGGTCGGACCCCAATAAGATTGTGGCCGCGCGCAACGGCCCGCCGGTAGTCATCGGCATCGGCGATAACGAGTATTTCGTGGCTTCCGATGTGCCCGCCATTCTCAGCCACACTCGAGACATGTTTTTCCTGGCGGATGGCGACATGGCGGTCCTCACGCACGAAGGCGTGCGCCTGAGCGATTTGAGCGGCCGGCCGGTCAATCGCCAGTTAACGCACGTGCTCTGGGACCCCATCATGGCCGAAAAGGGCGGCTACAAGCATTTCATGCTCAAAGAGATCTTTGAGCAGCCGCGCTCCATACGCGATACTACGCTGGGCCGCGTAGGGCAGGAGACCGGGCGCATTTTCCTGGACGAAATGGATATCGCCCCCGCCGAGTTCGAACGCTTCAAGCAGGTCAAAATCATCGCCTGCGGCACGAGTTGGCACGCCGCGCTGGCCGGCAAATTCATGATCGAGAAGCTGGCCCGCCTGCCCGTGGAGGTGGATTACGGCAGCGAGTTCCGCTATCGCGATCCGATCGTCAGCCCGGACACCCTCACCGTGGTGATTTCGCAATCCGGAGAGACGGCCGATACGCTGGCCGCGCAGCGCGAAGCCAAACACAAGGGATCGAAAACGCTCGCGATCTGCAACGTGGTCGGCTCCATGGTCACTCGGGAGGCCGCCGGCACCATCTACACGCACGCCGGCCCGGAGATCGGCGTGGCATCCACCAAGGCCTTTACCGGCCAGTTGACGGCCTTGTTCATCCTGGCCATGTACCTGGGACAATCCAAGGGCAGCCTGGATGAGACCGCTTCGCGCTGCCTGGTCCAGGAGTTGCTGCGCATTCCCGGCAAGCTGGAGACGGTACTCTCGAACGACCCGTTGTACGAGGCTTTGGGCCGCGAGCTGTACCACTCCACCGATTTCCTCTTCCTGGGCCGCGGCGTACATTTCCCCATCGCGCTCGAAGGCGCGCTGAAGCTCAAGGAGATCTCCTATATCCACGCCGAGGGCTATCCGGCCGGCGAGATGAAGCACGGCCCCAACGCCCTGATCGACGAGAAACTGCCGGTG
>Ga0181517_10002871_pt1 | contig 16985 bp, 13 predicted proteins | sample PEATcosm2014_Bin_31_FD_119748 | JGI IMG/M metagenome (GOLD analysis project Ga0181517, IMG submission 119748) | Peatland microbial communities from MTU Mesocosm Facility, Houghton, MI, USA - PEATcosm2014_Bin01_30_metaG | ecosystem: Environmental > Terrestrial > Soil > Wetlands > Peat | place... | reverse complement strand
CCGCCATCCGCCGCCCCGTCGATCCCGGACCCGTCGCCACCGTCCCACCCGCCACTTGAGGGTCCGGTGCAATGTAGTGAATCGCCCCGCTCTCCCGCTCAATCACCACCGTAAGCTTCGCCGTTGTCAGCGTCACCGCCCTGTCAGTCGAGTTCACCTCGAACACCGCCCCCGGCCAATCCTTCTTCACCACCACGCCATCCCACGGCCGCTCCGGCGCAGCAGGTCCCGCCCCGCTTTGCGAAGGCGGATCATACGTCACGTGCAGCACGTCCGCCGTCTTCACCTCAATCCGCAGCACCCCATCCTTCTGCACCACCTCCACCCCGTCCGCGGTCTTTGCAAAGCTCACCACCGGATTCGGCGTATTCCACTGCCCCATCGCCATCGGCGCCATCGTCCCCACCGCCAACCCCGCCGCCACTCCGGCTACCATCCCCAGCAGTCCCGCACGCTTCATCTTGAAACTCCCTCGTCTCAATCGGTTTACCAGCCCGAATCAGTCTACGCCAGCGCCGTCATGAGTACCCCAACCCGCCTCCGTGCCCTCTGGGCCGCGCGTCTCTGTTTCTGCGCATTGGGATGGATACCGCAGATTCCGTCTCAATGGACCAATTCACACGCTCAGAGGCCCGAATCTTCCCAAGCAACGTCCCCGTTTTCCGCTCATGCTACGATGGCTCCAAGCCCGCAGCAGCAGTGCGAAAATGAGCCTTTAAAATGAGTCCGGAACCGAGCGACGCCGACCTATCATCCACGCCGCCGCAGGCCTTTCAAGACAACGCGCACCTCGTCCAGGCCATCGCCGCGGGGGATCGCCACGCCGAGCAGGCCTTCGTCGACCGTTACCTGCTGCCCGTCCGGGCTATGCTACTGGCGCGCTCACGCAATCCCGACCTCGCCCTGGACCTCCGCCAGGATGTGATGATTGAGGCTCTCTGCGCCCTCCGCGCCGGCCGTCTCAACGATCCTGAAAAGCTCACCCAGTTCGTCATCGGAATCGCCCGCAACCTGCTCAACAGCCATTTTCGCTCCGAGCATCGCACCGAGGCCATTGAAGCCCCTGAAGACCTTCCCGATCTTTCCTGCTCAACCCAGGCTGTGGAAGACGAGGAGCGCAGCCAGCGCGCCCTTCGCGCAATCTCCTCGCTCGACCGCGTCGACCGGGACATCTTGCTCTTAACTCTTGTAGAAGGGCTCAAACCCGGCGCAATCGCCGAGCGTCTCGGTCTCAGCAACGATGTTGTGCGCCAGCGCAAGCAGCGGGCCACCCGCCGCGTCATCGAACTCGTCCGTCCGCCGTCACAAAACCAGCTCGACCGCCACTTTATTGTAGGAAGAGTCATATGAATCACTGCACTGGAGCGCCAGCCGGGCAATGTCTCGAGCGGTACATTCAGGGAACTCTGCCGGACTCTGAAGCCCAGCAATTCGAAGAGCACTACTTCGATTGTCCGGTCTGCCTCGCTCAAGTTGAGGCCATCCAGGCTGTGCGCGCGCGGCTCGGCCAGCTGACCGCCACTGAGTCTCCAGTCCAGCAGTCTCCAGTCCAGCAGCCTCCGGCAAAGAAGCGGGCAGTCGTCATCTCCTGGTCCACCGCGGCAGCCGCTCTCGTTGCTGTTGCCGCGTCCCTGCTCATCGTCTTCCTGGGAGAACGATTCCTTCTGCCCCGCGTTCTCCCACCCAATGTCACTGTTCATATCGGGCCCCAGACTCCTGCAAACCCGCACCCTCCAGCCACACCCCCGTCGTCCTCGGTAACCCAACTGGCCGACCTCACCCTTCCGCCTTTCCGCGCCGCAACCCTCCGGGGTGAAAGCGAAAATGGAGACTTCAACTTCGCCATGAAGGCTTATTCAGGCGGCGACTGCCGCGGGGCGCTTAAAGGGTTCAGCCGCGTCCCATCCACCGGGGCCAACGCCCTCGCTGCACAGTTTTACTCCGCTGTCTGCCAGATCCATCTCGGCAATCTGCCCGGAGCTGCCGCAACCCTCCAGCGCGTCACTGCCGCCGGCGACTCACCCCAGCGGGAGGCCGCCTTCTATTACCTGGCGCAAATCGCGCTTGCCCGCAACGACTTGGTCCTGGCCCACCAGAATCTCGATCGCACCGTTGCCCTGCACGGTGACTTTGAGCAGCGCGCGCGCCGCCAATCCGCGGCCCTCGCTGCCCCAACCGGGGAAGCATTAACCCGGTAGACAGATCCTCACGACGCCCGCGCCCTCGCGCTGACCAGGTTGTCTCTTGTTGGGTATCTGTTCAGCAATGTGGGAGCGTTAGAGCTTTTTCGCCGCGTCCGCGTTCTCGCGGTCCTCGGCCAGGTACTCGAGCCTGCGCACGCGGTAGAGCGCCTCTTCTGACATCCTGCGATTCAGACTGAGCAGATCGCTCAGAAGACCGATCATCAGCACCTGGAACCCCACAATGATCAGAATCGCCGCAAGAATCAACGACTGGATGTGCCCAGCCTGCCCGCTGATGAAGAGGTAGACAAAGCGAATCCCCGGAATAATCCCGAGAAGAATGAGCGTCATCCCCAGTGTCGTAAACACGCGCAGCGGCTGGTACATCGTGTACGCCCGCAGGATCGTCACCGTCGACTTGCGAATGTATTCGCGGATGCTCTTCATCAGCCGCGACGGCCGCGTCTGCGGGTTGATGCTGATCTTCACAAATTCCACCACCATCCGCGAAGCGCCGGCCTGGATCAGCGTCTCCAGCGTGTAGGAGTAGCCGCTCTGCACAAACGTCCGCAGCGCGGCTTCGCGTGTCAGCGCCCTGAATCCGCTCGTCGCATCCGGGGTGTGCAACCCTGATGCTCGTCCGATTACCCAGCTCCCCGCCACTTGCAGCCGTCGCTTGATCCAGGAGAAGTTCTGCAGGCTGCCAACCTGCCGGTCGCCCACCACGATATCCGCGCGCCCAGCCAGCAGCGGCGCCACCAGCCGCGGAATGTCCTTCGCGTCGTACTGGTTGTCCGCGTCAGTGTTCACGATCAGGTCCGCGCCCTGCCTGATCGACTCATCCAGCCCCGCCACAAAACCCGCCGCCAGCCCCAGGTGCTGCTTGAAGCGAACTATATGATTCACACCGTGCGCTCGCGCCACCTCGGCCGTGCCGTCCGTGCTCCCGTCATCGATGATCAGAACTTCGATCGTGTCGATCCCTGCAATCTGCTTCGGCAGCGCGGCAAGCGTGGCCGGCAGTGTTGGAGCTTCGTTCAGGCAGGGAATCTGGATGATCAGCTTGGTCATGAGGCCTGTTCGTTCGTGGTTAGTATTCAGGGCAAGAGAAGACAGTTCAACTACTTGGGCTCGGAACGCGCCACAACATCGCCCTCTCCTAGTTTGCCATGAAAGACCCGGACCACGGTGAACTCCTTGCGCATCGTCTCCGTTACTCCCGGTGCCCCAAACTCCTTCCAGGCTGAAGCGCAAGGCGCAGGTCTCAGTTCCAAACCTGCATAGCCGGCTCAACATTTAAACAGACGCCACTCCCTTGCCGCGGCGATAAAGGCCCCGTGGGATACAGCATTTTCGCTTCTGCTTTATTCAGAAACCACAGAGCCGAGTGGCTTTTTCCTTAAGAAAAAGCCACCTTCCACCCAGTCAAGATGCCAATATATGAAGCGAAAATGCTCTAATGCCTCCATGCGCGCATCGGGTCGGGTTTTCTTTACCTGCTGGATCACCTACACGGTCTTCTGGTCGCCCTACATCGTGCGCGAGCATTTTCCCGCCATCACCCTTGCCGACTCCGGCACGCTCAACGTCCAGCGCTTCCTTGGCTACACCGGCGACATCTTCCCCAGCTCCCGCGGCGGCGCAGTCATCAACAACAACCCGGGCGCCTCCATCACCGGCGCAATTCCGCTCTTTGTCCTCCGCCCCCTCGTCGCCCGCGTCAAAGCCTGGAACCTGCAGCAGCCTCATCCCCCCATCCCCGCAAACGATGGCGAGTTCTTCTGGCGCACCGTCCGCGAAGGCCTCCAGTTCTACTTCCTGCTGATCGCCTTTCTCACGGTCGCCCTGGTCATGGCTCCCGCAACAGCCGGTACCGCCGCATTTTTCTGCGCGCGCCTCCAGGCCTTCGGCATCTCCACGGCCAACGCTGTCCTGGTCAGCCTGCTCTACGCTCTGGCAACGCCAATTCTCTTCCGCGCCGCCCTCCTGAACCACAACATGCTCGTCTGCAATGCCGCCTTCACAGCCTTACTGCTTCTATGGGATCCACTCGAGAACCCAGCCCACAATCCCCTGACCCGCGATCCCCCGAATCCCCCGTCCCGTCCGCTTCGCCCCCTCCCCGCCGCCTTCGCCGGCCTTCTCTCCGGCTACTGCGTCCTCTGTGACTGGAGCGGCGTTGTGGTCCTCGCTGCAACGTCCCTCTATTGCTTTCTTCGTTCCGCCCAGCCCCGCTCGGCCCAGCCCCTGCGGTCACGGCTCAAGATTCTTCTCGCCTTCGCTGCCGGAGCAGCCCTCTGCATCGTCCTTCTTGCCGCCTACCAGCGATGGGCCTTCGGTTCGCCCGTTCTCCCCTCCCAGCACTACATGCACCCCACCACCCCCACCTCACGTGGCTATCGCGGTTTCGACTGGCCTTCGTTCGCCCTCGTTTGGGCAAACTTCTTTGATCCCCGCTACGGCCTCTTCGCCTACTGTCCGTTTCTCATGCTGGGCCTGGCCGCACCCTTCATCCCGCGCGCACGCCGCCTCATCCCCACGCGCGAGCTCTGGGTCCTATCTCTCTACTTCGTCCTCTTCGTTCTCTTCTGTGCCGCCAACCAGTATTCCTGGCTCCAGCCTCTAACCGGCTTCCGCTATCTGGTGCCGGCTGTGCCACCTCTCGCCATCCTCTCCATCGAGGTCGCCCGCCAATTTCCCAGGCCGGTCCGATGGATCCTTGCCTTCTGTGCCTGCGCGCAAAGCCTCGTCCTCGCTGCCGCCCATGAAAACGACATTCGCCTTGCCCTGAGTACCTTGGTGGAGCGCCGAGGCCAGTTTTTCTGGTTGGTCCGTTTACGGGATGCTGGTCTGCCGGTAAACTGGGGTTATACCTTGGCGGTTTGGGGCATCCCCATCGTAGCCGCCATTTATATCTGGATGCCATGGATAGTAGCGGCCTGGACACCCCGGTCGCGCGTGCACCTCCCTTTCCCCGCTGATAAGTGACTGCGGGATATATCGGTTCGTGAGACAACCTCCAATCCGTGAGACAATCGTCAAACGAGGACAGGCAACGACATGATCACTTCCCTTGATCGCGTAGCGCGCCATACCCGCATCACCTGGCGTAACTACACCAACACCCCAACTCCGCCCTTCCTCATCCTATTCATCAACTCCATCTGCAATCAAAAGTGCGAGCACTGCTTTTACTGGCGCAACCTCAATCGCCGCGATGACCTCACCACCGAGGAACTCTTCGCCCTTTCGCGCTCATTCGGCCGCATAGAGAACCTGAATCTTTCCGGTGGCGAGCCCTTCCTGCGCCCCGAGTTTGGCCAGATCTGCCGCCAGTTCATCCAGCACAACAAGGTCCGCCAGATCTACGTTCCTACCAACGGTTCCTTTACCGATCGCACCATCACCCAGATCACCGAAACTCTCAAAGAGAAGGACTTAGACCTGTTCGTGGCTGAAATCTCGCTCGACGGCGTAGGCGAGTTTCACAACAAGTTCCGAGGTTCGCCGGGCGCCTTTGAAAAGGCCATGACCACCTATGACGCTCTGGCCGAGTTGCAGAAGAAAGACCCGCGCCTGCGCATCCACTCCATCTCCACCGCCACTGAAGTCAACATGGACGAGATTCGCCGCCTCACGGCTTTTCTCTTCGAGCGTTGCCCGGCGATGGACCATCACAACCTGGCCATGATTCGCGGCGATCGCAAGAACCCCTCTCTGCACGGTCCCAACCTCGTCCAGTACCAAAAACTTTACGACTTCGTCCGCCAGGTTTGGGCCACGCGCGAACAAGGCCGCTACGGATCGGTTGTCGAGCCGATGCTGCAATGGGCCAAGTCGCGCACCGCTGCGGAGCAGCGCCAGGTTGTCCCCTGCCGTGCCGGCATCCTCAACGCGGTTGTCTACTCCAACGGCGACGTGAGCCTCTGCGAACAGCACGCCCCCATCGGCAATCTGCGCGAGCACACATTCGCCGAGATCTGGAACTCCGACCAGGCCAATGCCTTGCGCAAGTCGATTGCCGCCAAAGAGTGCTACTGCACCAACGAAGTTTTCCTCTGGCCCAGCATGACCTACCAGCCCTTCCAGCTGGCGCGCGCCATGGTCAACGCCAAAGTCTGGCGCGGAGTGCAGCCGCTTTCCGATGAGGATCGCAGGCGCTCCACTGAAGCCAGCACCATGCCCTCGCCGGATGACGAGTTGCTCATTCAAATCAAGGGACAGAGCGCTGCAAATTAATGGAGCATGAGTCTGTGCCTGCTGCTGAAGAGAGCCAGGCCAAAACGCCGGGATTTGCCGCTCCAGCAGCCCAGCCCAAGCGGCTGGCCGTCAACTTTGCATATCTGACGGCCGGGGAGATGACTGCCAAGCTCCTCACCTTTGCCAGCTTCAGCTTCCTCGCCCGCAACCTTGGCCCCGCCAATTACGGCATTCTCGAGTTCACCCTTGCCGTCATGACCTTTTTCACCTTGCCGGCCGATCTGGGGCTCAGTTGGTATGGCGCACGCGAGGTTGCGCGCAACCCCGTCCGCGGTCCGCGGCTTCTGCACGAGATCACAGGCCTGCGCTTTGCTCTCTCGCTTTGCTCCATGGCGGGGCTCGTCATCTTCATCCTCATCATCAACAAAAGCTTTGAGCAGAAGGCGCTGCTCGGCATCTACTGCGTCAGTCTTCTGGCAACCCCGTTCCTCCTCCAGTGGTTCTTCCAGGCTTACGACCGCATGGCGTGGGTCGCCGTTGCTTCGATAGTGCGGCAGGTCGGCTTTGCCGGTTTGGTGTTCCTTTGCGTTCGCAAAGGCAATTCGCTTCTCTGGGTGGGCCTTGCCGAATGCATCTCCGTCACGTGTCTCGCCACTTATTGCGTCTTCCTTACCCGCTACCGGCTCGGCGCGCCCTGGCCATGGCCCGATCTCCATCTCGGCCGGCTCATGGGACACATCCGCGAGTCCCTGCCCATTGGCCTCAGTGAGCTCTCCTGGGCTTTCATGTGGTACTTTTGCACGGTGCTTCTCGGCCTCCTCTACCCTGACAGGTCCCTTGGCTGGTTTGGCGCTTCGCATCGAACCGTCATGGCGATGCACACCTTCGTCATGCTCTACTTCTTCAACCTTCTCCCCTCCATCGCCCGGTGTGTCGGCCGCCCGAACAGTCAGCTCCTGCAGCTCATGGACCGCTCCGTGCGCTTTGTCTCCTGGACAGGCCTCTACGCTGCCGCCGCCCTCTCAGTCCTCGCTCCCTGGGTCCTTCAACTCCTGTATGGGGGGCCCTTTCGCGCCGGCGCCAGCACCTTTGCCATCCTGGTCTGGATGCTCCCCATCGCCATGTTGAGCGGCCACCATCGCTACATCCTCATCGCCTACAACCACCAGACCCGCCTGCTCGGCTGTATGGTCGCTTCTGCTGCAGCCGCCGTCATCAGCGGCCTCATCCTCACGCCGCTTTACGGAGGCCGTGGCGCTGCCTACGCGTTGATTATCGCCAACGCCCTCAACCTGACTCTCGTCTACATCTCCGTCCGCAAGCACGTCGTCAAGGTCCCGCTCTGGCCCCAGTTGACGGTGCCTGTTGCCGCTCTCGGAAGCGGTGCTCTCATCTTCTTCGCGCTCGTCGGTTGGAACCGCTTTGCCGCGCTCGCGGCTGGCTCCGTTTGGTATCTCGGCGTCCTCGCCTGGAAGGACGGCTCCAGTTTGATCACTTTCCTGCAATCCCTCGGCCGCGGCGCTGGCCATGGCCGTGCTTTGGAATCTTCCGACTCGGCATAGCCCTTGACTGGGACCCTGGCCTTGGAGACGGCTTAGAAAGACTGTCGCAAATCTGGACAGACCCAGGAAGAAGAAAGCCAAGCCAGATGAATACGCATTCAACCGTATTCCGCGGCTAAGGCTCCTGCCACGGCACCTTCCCGAACTTTTTCCGCGCATTGCGCTCCAGGTAGCCGAAGTACTGCTCCAGGTGCGCCTCGCGGCACCACCATTTGCAGAACGCTTCGTATCCCTTCTGCCCCAGCTCGTTGCGCAGTGCCGGCGAGCTCGCAATCCTGCCCATCGCCTCCAGCAGCTCTTCGTCTGTGCGATACACAAACCCGCCGCCGCTATCGTTTATGACCTCGGGCAGAGCGCCCAGGTCGCGCGCAATCGCCGGAGTCTTACGCGCAAACGCTTCCACGCTCGTCATGCCAAACGTCTCGTAGGTCACCGAAGGAATAATGCAGGCCACGGCGTGATAGTAGAGCGCGCCCAGCTCTTTCTGCCCCAGCGGCCCCAGAAACTTGATCCGCTCATTCCCTTGGGCCATCGCGCGCAATTGCGGCTCGTAGCTGCCCGTGCCTGCCACCAAAAGGTCGTGCCCTTCCACGCGATTCCATATCGGAATCAGCGTCTGCAATCCCTTGATTAGCTCCAGCCGTCCAACGAACAGGAAGTACGGCTTTTCCTGCGGCCGCGGCCCTGGCGACTGCCACTCTTCGTCCACTCGCTCGATGAAGTTGGGCAATTGCTCTACAGGCTGCGAGAATCCGCGCTCGGCGTGCATGCCCGCGGTGAATCGACTGGGCGCAACAAACTGGTCCACCTTCCCCGCCATCCGGTCCAGCATCCCGGTGTACCGCCAAAGCTGCGGCGGCTTCCTTGCCATCAGCGTGCACTTCAGGCACTCGGGCTCGCGGCACGGCTCGCGGTCAAACTTCCACAGCACATGAATCGGGCAGATCAGCCAGTGTTCGTGCGTCGTATAGATCTTCACGGCCTGTCCCTGCGTGGGTTCCACTTCCAGGATCCCCGGCCCGAGCAATGAAACATTATGAAAATGAATCACGTCGTACGGCTTCGATCGCAGAACTTCGCCGATCGTCTTCGTCTTCAGCAAAGGCAGCCCGGTCTGCTGCGTCAGCAGCGGAGAAAGCCCCTTGAACGGGCTGCGCAGCTCGTGCCGCACTACGTTTGGATGCTCTTCGTATGCAAGGGGCGGCGGTCCCGGATGCAACAGATGGTAGGAGTCCACGCAGTGCACCACGTCCACATGGTGCCCTGCATTGCCCAGCGCATGCGACAGCCGGTAGATCTGCACCGCATCGCCACCAAAGCTGTACGGCGGATAGAAAGTCGTCAGATGCAGAAAGTTCAAGGGCCGGCTCATGCTGCCCGACCCTTCCCCTGCTTGTTCTGGTTGATCACGGCAATCAGTTGCCGCGCCGCATCGTCCCAGGTCAGCCTTGCTGCCGCCACCATTCCCTGCTCACGCATCCGGGCGCGCAGCGCATCGTCTCCGAGCACACGTTCCAGCGCTGTTGCAATCGCTTCTTCGTTCGGCTCAATGTAAATTCCGCCCTCTCCCAGCAGTTCGGGCAGCGGGCTCTCCTTTGTCGCAATCACGGGACAGCCGCACGCCGCAGCTTCCACCGCAGGCAGCCCGAATCCCTCCATCAGTGAAGGCAGCACCAGCACTGTCGCTCGGTTCAGCAGCGTCACCACATCTTCATCGTCCAGGTAGCCCGTGAAGACCACGCGATCCTCGATCTCCAGCGACTTCACCAGCGCCGACACGCGCTCAAAGCATGTGTGAAACGCGTCTGTTTGCGTGTCGCCCACCATCACCAGCATGGGGTTGCCCGCGTCCTCGCGCTTCGCCGTCCGCGCAAACGCTGCCACCAGCGCCTCAAGATTCTTGTGCGGACTGAATCCGCCCAGATACACCACCATCCGCCGCTCACCGCCCAGCCCGAGTTCGCGCAGCTTCGCCGTCGGCGCTGCATCGTCGAGCCTGCGAAAAATTGGGTCCGCCGCCTCGCTCACCACCGACACGCGTTTCGCATCGGTCCCAAAGTGCTTCACGATGCAGTCCCGCGAGTAGTTCGAAACCGTGATCAGCCGGTCGGCCTGCATCCGGCCCAGCGCCACCTTCAGATTCCAGAACAGCCTCGACGTCCAGCGTGGCACCGTCAGCTTGGGAAACATGTCGGCGATCACATCGTGCATCATCACCAGTTTGCGCGCGCGCCCAAACGTCGGCACAAAACTGTAGATGGTCGGGAACAGCACAACGTCAAACTCGCTCGACGACAAAGCCCGCGCCTGTCTCGCCATATCCCGCAACGATCGATGCCCGTCCGCCGATGCGGCTTCGACAGTCGGCACCGACGACTCATTCACGCGCACCTCGCATCCCTCAGGCATCGCCTCAGCCGGGTCCGTCGAATCCAGAAACAGCGTGTACTGGTTTTCCTGGTCCAGCCGAACCACCGCCCTGAGCAGCGCCCGCGCGTGCCTGCCATATCCGCGCCGGTTGTGCCAGCAGGTGGCGTCCACCGCGATGCGCATCTACGCAGCCTCCGAGGAACCTCTTACAAGCGCCCCGCCGGCCTCGCCGCCCGAGTACGGCCGCCCCGTGATGTAGCCGACAAACTCTCCCCAGGACCAGCTCACGATCAGCATGGCGGTGAGTGGAAACGCCTTTACAAACGCGCCCCACGTGCGCCGCTTCTTCCACGCCATCATCGTCATGCGCGCCAGCATCAGCAGCGGAAGCGCCGGAGAAAACGCGCCCCAGAAAAGCCGCTTGCCCGTCGTTGCCAGTTTCGATCGGCTCGCCGCGTACGACCGCCCCCAAACATACCGCTCCTTCAGCGCCGAGCCCAGCGTCAGCCCCAGTCGATGCTGCGAGACCACCGCAGCAGGCGCCAAAACCACCTTGTCTCCTCTTGCGCGCAGCGCATCGTTGATCGACGACTCGTGAAACACCTCGCGCCACACGCTGCCGATCCCGTCCAGTGCCGTTCTCTTGTAGCAGCAGTTTGCATCGCTGATCGTCCACGCCTCGCCGGCGGCTAATGGCTGCTGATAGCGCAGGAAATCGCAGTAGTAAACCGCCCAGTTCAGCGGCCAGTCGATGCCGTTCTCCATCGCGCCGCCCGCGCCGCCCATCGGCTCCCGGTGCGCTTCCACCATCCGCGCAACCCAATCGCTGGCCGCAATCCCGCAGTCCTCAATCAGCGCCACCAGCGCCCCCTGGGCCACGGCCAGCCCGCGCGCGCGCAACTCGTCGTGGTGCTCGCGGCTGTTCTTGCGACCGCTGTAGGTCTTCAGGTCGGTCACCTCCAGAAACGTCACCTGCGGATATCGGATTCGCGCCTCCGCGATTCCTTGCACACCCGCGTGATACGGCACGATGATCTCCATCGTCGGCGCTCCGGCCTGTGCCAGCAGCGCATCCAGACAGCGCGCCAGGTGCTCCGTGTCCGCGCTGTCCGTCGTGTCGCTCACCATCGCCACCACTACCGAAAATGCCGGCGCGCTCTTTTCTTGCTCTCGAGCTTCTTCCATGTCTGCCACGCTACTCCACCTTCAGCAGGGAATCGCCCTGCCCTGCCACGTAGCCCACAACCTCGCCCGTTACATACACCAGCAGCACCGGAACCAGCAGCGGCAGAATCTGAATGAACTTGTCCACGTGGCATTTCTGCTTCGCCACGCGCTGCGCCATGCGCACGGCCAGCAGCACCGGCAGCAGCGGCGACAGGCAAATGTATACCAGCTTCTTTGCTGCCGTCAGTCCGCGCGCGCTCGAGAAAGCCCTGCTGAACCAGAACCGCTGTTCCAGGTAATAACCAAAGTTGAACGGCCCGCAGTGGTAAACCACCATCTTCGGCGCGGAGCGGAACTTCACCCCATCGGCCAGCAGCCGCCAGTGCAGCCATGCCTCCCAATAGCCTTCGTGCAGCAGGTCCTTATAGCGGAGCAACACCTCGCGCCTGTAGGCAATGTTCGCGCTGCCCAGGCTCGTGGTCTCGCCCTCCTGCCACGGCGGCATCTGGTTGTTGTACTCGCAGAAGTACACCACCCAGTCCCGCAGCCGCGCATAATTCTGCGGCGCCACTGGTCCGCCCACTGCTCCGTACTCGCCCGCGCCATGCGCCTCCAACGCGCGTTCCAGCCAGTCGGGCGCGGCCACGCAATGCTCCTCGATGATTGCGATGAACTTGCCCCGCGCGGCCTCTACACCGTGACTGCGCAGCGCCGGAACGCTCTCTCGCCGGGCTCGATGGATCACGCGCACCCAGGGATGCCTCTCCGCGATTCCTCCTGCGAACTCGGCCGTTCCGCACGCAACCACAATCGTCTCCGCGACGGCCTTCTTCGCCTGCGCTTCAATCGATTTCAGGCAATCGTCCAGAAACTTCGCCCCCACAATCGAAGCAATCACCACAGACACTTCTTGTCCTGCGTCAATCGGCAAGGCTGCCTCCCAGAGCGGTTCCAGGGTTGCTATACCCCGAAATCAATGTCGTCGAGTCGCCGCGACCCCGAGGACCGGGGCCCCACGGACAAGTCTTCGTTCGTGGGGTGAGAAGAGCGGCGACCTTGATGAAAGCGAGAAAGGACACGTTTACCCTGGAACCGCTCTACTGCGGGGAACTCTCGTCCCTCCAGAATACCTGACACTGCGTCGCTTCAGTCTGGGGCATTGACCCCTCTCACCGCGTTAACCTACGCTGAAATCGTGGCCAAGCCCAGCCGATCCGCCATTCTCACCTATCACTCCATCGACGACTCCGGCTCGGTCATCTCCATGCCGCTCGCGACCTTCCGCCGCCACATGGACTTTCTCGCCCAGGCAGGCATCCCCGTCGTGTCGCTTGCCCAGGCGCTGACGCAGCCCGGCTCCGTTGCCATCACCTTCGACGACGGCTTCGCCAACCTCGTCGACCACGCCGTCCCGGTCCTCGCGCAGCACAACTTTCCTGCCACCATCTTCCTGGTCACCAGCTACTGCGGCCGCCAAAACAACTGGCCCGGCCAGTCTTACGACAAAGCCTCGGTTCTTCCGCTTATGAGCTGGGAGCAGGCCGCCGCGCTTCCTCCGGCCATCACGCTAGGCGCGCACACGGTCAACCACCCCGATCTCACCCGCCTCACCCCCGACGAGTGTGAACGCGAGCTGCGCGAATGCCGCGATCAGATCGGAGAGCACCTGGGCCACGCTCCCTGTTGGCTCGCCTATCCCTACGGCGCCTCATCCACCCATGTCCAACAGATCGCCAGGCGCTATTTCAACCTCGCGGTCGGGACCACGCTGCGTTTCCTGCCCGCCCATCCCAACCCGATGGACCTTCCCCGCATCGACACGTTCTACCTGCGCGACTCATTCCCCATCGAGCGGCTTTTTACTCCTGTGGGCAGCGCCTATATCGGCATTCGCAATCTGCTTCGCCAACTCCGCCAGCTCGCCTCGCACTAGGTCCCATCAAGAGTGAGCTGGGTGCCCCATCCTAGCCGCGCTCTTGTTTCTTGCGGCTCGGGTGAGACCACTCGTCTTCCCGCCTCCCCCGCCTACTTCTCCTCAATCCCCCTCAACTTCTTCACCCGCAACTCCAACGAATGAAGAATCGCAAGCGGCAGCCCCGCCAGACCCGGATGCCCGCCCGTCATGCCGCGCAGTACCTTCCCCGGCAATGTCTTTGCCTCCAGCCACCCAGGGTGCATGTTCAGCTTCCTCGCCACTTTGCGCGAAGCCAGCACGTACGGCGAAACATCCGTGGCCAGGTCCAGCAGCAACCGTTGCGCGCCGCTCGCAGCCGTCGGCTCCCACGGCTTGCGCCCCAGACCGTGAATCAGCGCGGGCAGCCCGCGAAATACATCCAGAATGCGATGCGTCGGCCGGTATCCCGACGATCCGGCGCACTGCGCAATCTCCCCGTTGCGCCGAATAAAGTCATACTCCACATCCGCAAACTCCTCGCACTCCAACAGTGCAATTAGCGGCCATCCATCGTGCAGAAAATGCTTCGGCCGCCGGTCGTATGGCAGTGCCTGCGCCGCGCGATAGCGCGGATCGTGCAGCATCGCGCGCCATTGCTCCATCATCGGTCTGTGCGCCTGGGTCACGCGAACAAAACAGTTGTTCACCACGCTGATGGGCCGCTTCGACTTCAGTCCCCATCCCGCGGCGATCGCCAGCGGCGGAGCATCCGTCCACTCCTCGGCCAGAAGCAGCGCATCCGGCGAATACCGTTGCACCACTTTCGAAATTGGCTGCGACACAATCATGTCGCTGTCCAGCCATAACGGCGCTTCCCATCCCGCGTCCAGTTCTTGCAGCAACAGCGATGGCTTGATGTTCCAGCCGCTCAACTCGGGCAGCCTCTCCGTTGAGAGTTCCACCTCCGGCCGGCTCGCCGCCCACTCCCGCACCTTCGCCGGCGCATCCGGAACCGTCAAATGCAGCGACACCGCCGGATCCACACTGCAAAGCGACTCGCCCATCAGGATCAGGCTGTCCATCCCGATTGCCCGATCCTCATACGAGCAGACGCGCAGCCACCTCCCAATGTCCGTCCCGGTCTCCGCCGCTCCGCCAGCTCCTGAATCAGTCTTCAACGACATGCGACTCGAATGCCTTTCGATGCTCGGCCCACTTCACTTGGTCGAAGTTGCCTTCCGCATCCATGCAACTCACGGCAGCATACGCCGTCGCGCCCGTTCCTTGCTCACCAGTTGCCAGGCAGCGCCCACCCCTGCCGGTCCCGCGCCCGGAATCACTACCTGGGGCAGTTCCTTCGTCATGCCTGCCTTCCGTTGGTCTTCAGCCCTTCCAGTCTGCCCATCGCCATCGCGATTCCACCCGCAGTCAAGTTCCCCGTCATCATTACCGCCTGAAACGCCAGTCCAACCGCCAGCGTCTTCACGCCCGGCGCCCCAAACGGTATCAGCAGGAACACCAGCGTCGCTTCGCGCACGCCCAGCCCTCCCTGCGTAAATCCAAACAATGACGTCAGCTTTGCCAGCGGCCAGGCAAACAGCCACGCCGCCAGGCTCACGTGCAGCCCGGTAGATTCGCCTAGCCACCAGTTGATCGCCGTCAGTCCGGCCTGCAGCGCCATGCCCAGTGTGAAGGCAAGGATCATCACCTGCGGCCGTCGCCACATCGACCGCGCGCCGTGACGCACCTTCACCAGCGTGCGCCGCCGTTTGTAGCTGAACCTCTTTACGGGAACCAGGAAAAGAACAGCTGCTCCTGCCAGGCTCACCGCTACCAGAAACCCCGCCGTGATCCACAAAATGTTCCGCGTCCGCGCGTCCGTGCTTCCCGGGATCAATGCCACGCCGATCAGCGTTACCGCCAGCAGGCTGCCCATATCCTGCATCCGGTCCATCAGGCTGCCCAGCACCACCGCCGGCTTTGAGCGCGCAAACAGGAAGGCCATCCCCGCACGCACCAGGTCGCCGCCCACCAGCGACGGCAGAAAGATGTTTCCGAACAGCCCCCAGTAATAGCACCGCAGCGCCTGCGGAAACGAGACTCCCGCCCCCGCCAGGTTGATCATCATTCGCCACTTCTGCACGCCCAGTAAGTGCATCAGCAGGTAGCACACAAGCGCTGCCACCGCCACCATCGGTGGAACGGCCTTCATCGTGGCAAGAACCTTTTGAAAGGGAAGAAACTTCAATAGCAGCGCCAGCACCAGCAGGCTCATGCCATAGCGGAAGTACGGCGTCTTCCAGAATTCCCTCTTCGGCGTTGTTGCGGGTGCCGTTGGCGCGATTTCCGTTTGCATGCGAAGGGGAGACCTCGGGTTGGAGTCAGAAGCAGGTTGGGGATGCAGGCTAGGGTTGTGGGTCCTTCGGGCGGCTCTGGTTTCCAGCCGTCTTCGACCAAGTTTGCGCGGGCGGGGAGGTTCACGCCTCTCTCGCCGCGCGCCCCGCACGCATTCAACTCAATTCCCGGTTCCCACGGGGTCGGGCATTGTTCGGTTCTTGGCTCTCGGGGATACTGCTCATTCCATTATGGAGTCCCGCCTCGCTTCTGCCTAGCTTCAGCTCCCAGTGAATGCCTCGCTTAGCCCCTGATCCACAACTTGTTCAAAGTCCGCCTCGCCCGCGCCCGCCGCTGCCGCGATCCGCTATCCTTCTATCTTGGAGATTCCCTCAATGGCGGCCCTTGATCGATCGGCAAGACTCTGGATTTTTCTGGCCGCCTGTGTCTGTTTTGCCGGCCCCGCCTTCGCTGCGCCGCCCACCCCTCCCTCCAAACCCGCCTGCGCCGGCCCCCAGCAGCTAGTCGCCAATCTCGCCGCACACCCCACATCGGAAAATGCCGTCTTCCTCGGCAGTTGGTACGCGAGCCGCAATCAATTCGGCTGCGCCGTCGATACGTTCCAGGCAGCACTCAAGCGCGACCCCTCCTCCGCACAGCTCCACTACCTTACGGGCCTTGCCCTCTTCGGTGGCGGCCACGAACCCGAGGCGATCGCCCAACTCCAGCAAGCCACGCGCCTTGATCCCAGCGTCATCAAACCTCATCTGGTCCTCGCCGCGCTCCTCGACCGCGCCGGCAAAAACGCCGACGCAGAGGAGCAGTGGAAGCTGGCTCTCGCCATCGACCCCGCCTCCACCTCAGCGCTCGAGGGCCTCAGCACAGACCTGCTCCTCCGCAAGGACTACACCGGCGTCATCAAGCTCCTCGACACCGCTCCCCGCACGGAGCCTCTCGCCCTCAACCTCGCCCGCGCCTACGGCCTTCTCAACAACCCAGAGCAGGCCAATCAAGCTCTTGCCGACGGCATTAAGCTCACTCCCAACTCGCTTCCCCTTGCCCGGGCACTCGCCGCGGCTCTAGTTCGCCAGCACCGCTTTGAAGATGCCATCAAGCTCCTCCGCCAAGCCCTCGTCAACCACCCCGCCGATCCGGACGCCGAGTTCGAGCTCTACCGTGCCCAGGTCATAAGCAACCACATCGACGATGCCCGCCCACTCGGTCCCAAGCTTCTCGCCCGGCGCCCGCATGACCCCGAGATCCTTTACCTCAATG
>Ga0181517_10002870_pt1 | contig 16986 bp, 15 predicted proteins | sample PEATcosm2014_Bin_31_FD_119748 | JGI IMG/M metagenome (GOLD analysis project Ga0181517, IMG submission 119748) | Peatland microbial communities from MTU Mesocosm Facility, Houghton, MI, USA - PEATcosm2014_Bin01_30_metaG | ecosystem: Environmental > Terrestrial > Soil > Wetlands > Peat | place... | reverse complement strand
GCGAGGCCGATTGGAATTTCCGCGCGAGGCGCTGGGGAAGCCGGCGTCCCAGGCGCAAAAAGATCCCGTGCTGTGGCGCGGCGCGGCGGTCTACAGCGGCGATCGGAGATATCCGGTGTGGGCGCGGGTCCGCGTGACGGTGCCCTGCGAGCGCGCGTTCGCCAATCAGGCGTTGAAGACGGGACAGCCTATCGATCCCCGGCAGGTGCGCATCGAACGTGCCGCGTGTTTCCCCGCGGACGCGGACGCGGGAAAAGCGCCCCTTTCGATTCAGGGCATGGTCGCCGCACGGCCCATCGCGGCGGGAACTGAAATCCGCCCCGATCTCGTGGTTCCGCCGAACGACGTGAACCGCGGCGATGTCGTGCAGGTCGAGGTGCGCTGCGGCGCGGCGCGCGTCGCGTTTGCCGCCAAAGCCGAAACGGGAGGGCGGCACGGCGATTTCGTGGCGCTGCGAAATCCGTCCAGTAACAAGGTCTTCGAGGCGCGCGTGGAAGGCAAAGATAGAGCGCTGGTGGAAGCCGAAGGCGCCGCGAGCTTCCGGTAATTGGGTTACCCAAATGTTTTCGAAAACATACTTCGTAGCGCTTCTGGCGCTCTTCGCCGCCGCGGGCCAGGGCACCGAGAAACACAAGAAGGCGGCCCAGCCGAGCGCGCTGGACAAGTACCTGCAAGAGGCGCTCAAGCAGTCGACCGTTCCCGTACAGCCGTCGGCGGGATCCCTGTGGTCGCCGGCATCCCGCCTGACCGATGTCGGCAGCGACGTGCGCGCGGCGCAACCGGACGACCTGGTGACCATCGTGGTGGCCGAATCGGCTTCCGCGGTCGCCACCGGAGCGACCAAGACCGCGCGAGCTACGGCCGCGCAGAGCCAGATCTCGGCGCTGGCTGGAGCGAAGAGCCCCAATGGAGCCGCGCAAAATCTGTTGAACCTGAATTCGAGCCAGTCTCTCGATGGCTCCGGCACGACATCGCGTACCGCGACCCTCAGCACCACCTTGAGCGCCCGCGTCACTCACGTGCTGCCCAATGGCTACCTGGTCGTGGAAGGAACCAAAGACGTTCAGGTTAATTCCGAGCACCAGCTCGTGACCGTGCGCGGCGTGATCCGCCCGGTGGACCTGACGGGCGGAAACATCATCTCTTCGAATCAGATCGCCCAGATGGAAATCAAGATCGACGGTAAGGGCGTGGTGAACGACGCCATCCGCCGGCCGAATATTCTCTATCGGATTTTGCTGGGGATCCTGCCGTTCTGAGAATTTCCCATGAAACACATACTTCCAGCGTTGATCGCACTGCTTTCGACCGCCATCCCCGGCGCGCAATGCGCTACGCGTTTGAAGGAGCTGGTTTCGATCGAGGGAGTGCGCGACAACCAGTTGATGGGTTATGGGCTGGTGGTGGGCCTGGCCGGCACGGGCGACCGTGTGCAGACCGTATTCTCCGCCCAGAGCCTGACCAACCTGCTGGAGCGCATGGGGCTGACGGTATCGCCGACGGCCATCCAGGTGAAGAACACCGCGGCGGTGATGGTCACCGCCACGCTTCCGCCGTATTCGCAGGCGGGTTCGCGCATCGATGTCACCGTGTCGGCGATGGGCGACTCCCCGAGCCTGCAAGGCGGCGTGCTACTCATGACCGGCCTCAAGGGCCCCGATGGACAGGTCTACGCGGTGGCGCAGGGTCCCATGGTGCTGGGCGGCTTCGTGGCCGGGAGCGGCGCCAATACCCGCACGTCGAATCATCCTACCGTAGGCCGCATTCCGAACGGGGCGATCGTGGAGCGCGGTGCGCCCAGCGTGAATCTGACGGCGCACATGCACCTGCAACTACAACGCGCCGATTTCGCCACCGCCGCGCGCGTCACCGAGGCCCTGAACAAGCGGTTTGGCTCCGTCGCCCACGCGGATAACTCCGCGCTGATTACCGTTTCGCTGCCCGCCGAGTTCCAGGATAAGACCACCGAGTTCGTGGCGGAGCTGGAACGTCTCACGGTGGAGACCGATACCGAAGCCGCCATCGTGGTCAACGAGCGCACCGGAACCATCGTCATGGGGAAAGACGTGCACATTGCGCCGGTTGCGATTATGCAGGGCAATTTGAACGTGGAAATCGAGACCGTCACGAGCGTGTCGCAACCCAACGCGCTCAGCTCGGGCACCACGCAGGCGGTCCAGCAGACCAACGTCGCGGCTACCCAGGAGCAGGCGCGCAGCCTGATGCTGAAGCAGGGCGCCACGGTCGAAGAGTTGGTGCGCGCGCTGAATGCCATCGGCTCGAGCCCCCGCGACATTATTTCGATTCTGCAAAACCTCAAAGCCGCCGGCGCGCTGGATGCCGACCTGAGGGTGATTTAGTGGAGTGTGCGCGAAATTCTTCGGCTGGGCAGGCTAAGGCGTGCCCCACCGCACCAGGAGGCAAGTATGCTTAACCCGATCCATACCGCCGGGGCGGGACTCGCCACTACGGCGCGTCCCGCGGACGACCCCGCCAAGGTGAAGAGCGCGGCCAAACAGTTCGAAGCGCTGCTGATCGGCCAGATGATGAAATCGATGCACGATTCCGAAGGCGGCTGGCTGGGCACCGGCGACGACGATTCGTCCTCTTCGGCCATGGAGTACGGGCAGGAAATCTTCGCGCAATCCATGGCTCAGAGCGGAGGCCTGGGGCTGGCCGACCTGGTCGCCAAGGGTCTGCAGAAACCGTCCGGGAGTTGACGCCGCCGAGTTTCGCGCGCCTACGGCCGTGGGATCCAACGTCAGGCGTTCCAGTTATGCGCCATGGTTTCGGTCACAGCGGGAGAATACAGCGGAGCGGCCGGGCTCGAGGCGGAATGCTGCATCGCGGTCCAGCCTTCGTCCAGCGTCCGCAGCAACGATTCCACTTCGGAGAACGCCTGGGCGTCCCGTTTCGTATTTCCTTCCACCAACCGTTTACGCATATATTGATACAGCCGGGCCAGGTTGTGGCCGATCGAACCGCCCGCGTTGCGATCGAGCGAACCCTCCAGTTCGCTGAGGATGGCGAGCATCTTGAAGATGGCGCGGGTGCGGCCTGTGACATCGCCGGCGGCCACCGCGGCCTGGGCGGCTTTCAATTGCAGCAGCCCGTGCTCGTACAGCAGGTGAATCAGTTCCACGGGGTCCGCCGCCATCACACGGCTCTCCAGATATACGTTCTTCGGCATGTTCCTTATCGTTCCCCTTCGCGCTCTTTTTCCAGCTCGGCCATCATCCGCAAGACTTCTTCGGGCGGCAGCTCATCCAGTATCTCGCCGCTTTCCCGGTCCACCAGGTCAACCATGGGCATCCTGCCCCGCGCGTTCCGGCGCATTTTCAATTCGCGCCCCTGGTCGAGCAACTCCGGCCGATTCAGGGCACAAACCGCGGCCACCAGCTCCCGCATAAGAGTAAAGCTCTCTAGCGTGGGATCGCCGCCCGCTACCGGGGCGTTCATCGTCACACGAGCTAACGGTCCTATCGACATGGCCGGCTGGTCTTGCGATCCTCACACATCACATCGGCGCCAGGGGCGGCCGATTCGAGAAAGAATCTTATGAAAATCAGGAAATGGCGGATGGCCATGGCTCTGCTATTCGCCGCCTCTTCGCTGGCGGCCCAGACCGCCACCGACCCGAAAGCGGCGATGGAGGCGGCCTCAGCCAGGCAGCGTGCGGTGGACGCGAAAGCGGCCATGGACGCCGCCCTAGCCAAGCAGCGCGCGGCGGCTTCGGCCATGCAGGAGTCCCTGGCCCGCCAGCGTGCTTCCGTCGAGCAGCAGACCGGGCAAGCCGGCCGAAGCGGCTTCTTCCTTCTGCCGCCGCCCGCTTCGATGGGAGCGGCCGTGGCCGCGCCCGCCCCGGCCGCCACGGATTGCGACCCGCTCCCGGCCGCCCAGGTGGACACCCTGGTTTCAAACGCCGCCAAGCGGCAGGAGATGGACGAGGCCGTGCTCCGCACCGTGATGCAGCAGGAATCGGCTTTCCGCCCGTGCGCCGTCTCCCCGAAGGGCGCCATGGGGCTAATGCAACTGATGCCCGCCACCGCCAGCGACGCGGGCGTCGCGAACCCCTTCGACCCGGCGGCCAACGTCGAAGCCGGCGCCAAGCTGCTGAAGGAGCTGTTGACGCGCTACAACGGCAACCTGCCGCTGGCGCTGGGCGCCTATAATGCCGGCCCCGCCAAGGTGGATTCGGAAGGTGCCGTTCCGCAAATTCCCGAGACCCAGGAATACGTGAAGCGGATTCTCTCGCTGCTGCCCTTCAAGTAGCGTGGCGCCCTTCAGGCGGCGGGCCGGATCGTGCCGCGGCACTCGCCCAGGCCGATGGTCCGATAGCCGGGCGCCTCGCACCAGCCGCGCAGGATCACTTCGTCGCCATCTTCCAGAAAACCGCGCGTCTCGCCGGTCGGCAATTGCAGGGGTTCGCCGTGCGCCGTGATTTCCAGCAGGCAGCCCTGGCTGCGCTTGTCCGGCCCGGAGACGGTCCCGCTGCCGATCAAATCGCCTGCGCGTATGGGGCAGCCGTTCGAGGTGTGGTGCGCGATCATCTGCCCCAGCGTCCAGTAGAGCCTGGAGAAATCGCTCCGGCTCACCCGCATGGCTCCCCGCATCTTCGTCGAACGGAGCCACACTTCTAAGGCGATGCGGTAGGCCCCGCCGGCCGTGCGCAGGTGCGGCAGCGGCTCAGGGTCGCCCTCCGGCCGCGGGGGCACGGCGCGGCGGAACGGCTCCAGCGCCTCGCGCGTCACGATCCACGGCGAGATCGAAGTGGCGAAATTCTTGGCCAGAAACGGCCCCAGCGGCTGATACTCCCAGGCTTGGATGTCGCGCGCGGACCAATCGTTCAGCAGGCAAACACCGAAGAGGTGCTCTTCCGCCTCGGCGATGGGGACGGTCTCGCCCATCGTGCTGGCGGGGCCGAGGAATGCGCCGACTTCCAGCTCGTAATCCAGGCGCTGGCTCGGCCGGTAGACCGGCGGCCCCGCGGCACTCTCCGCGATCTGACCGCAGGGCCGGCGCACTGCGGTCCCGCTCACCACGATCGACGAGCTGCGACCGTGATACGCAATCGGCATCCATTTGTAATTCGGCAGCAGCGGGTTCTCCGGGCGGAACATGCGGCCCACATTGGTCGCGTGGTGTATGGAGGCGTAGAAATCGGTGTAATCGCCGATCGCACAGGGCAGCAGCAGCTCCACGCCGGACATTGGGGTGAGAAGCTTTTCGGAACCGGGCGCGGGCTTCGAAAGCAGGTCGCTGATGCGTTGCCGCAACGCCACGCGGCTCGCGGACGGCATGGCCATCGCGTCGGCCATAGAGCCGATGCCGAAGGCCTCGGTCACATCCAGCACCTGGTCGCCGATGGCAGTTCCGAGGCGGGCCTGTTCGTCGCCGAGCAGCCGGAAAGTGGCGAAGGGCAGGTTCTGTATCGGAAAATCGGCCTCCGGCGCGTTGGCCGATGGTACCCAGCTCGTCAATTCCGGTGCGTGCGTGCGGTCGATCATGGCATCGATCCCAGCGCCTTCGGATTGGCCACCGTGGAAAGATCGCCCAACGGTTCGCCCATGTATTTCCGGCGCAGCAGACGCCGCACAATTTTGCCGCTTTGCGTCTTGGGCAGCTCGCTCGAAATCAGGATCTCGCGCGGCCGGAAGGCCGGCCCCATCTCGTTAACCACCGTGGCGCAGACCGAGGCCGCGTCCAGTTCGACGCCCGCCTCCGGCACCGCGTAACCCACGATGGCTTCGCCCTTCATCTCGTCGGGCACCCCGATGGCGGCGGCTTCCGCCACACCGGGATGTCGCATCATGGCCGCTTCGACCTCCGCCGGCCCCACTTTGCGCCCCGCCACGTTCATCGATTCGTCGGCGCGGCCGTGGAGGAACCAGCAGCCGTCCTCATCCACGCTGGCCCAATCGCCGTGGTCCCACATGCCGGGGAAGCGCGACCAATAAGTCTCGATGTAGCGCTGCGGGTCGTTCCAAATGCCGCGCGTCATCGAGGGCGCGGGCTTAGTGCACACCAAATAGCCCTTGCGACCGCGCACGGGAAGGCCGCTGTCATCCACCACCTCGACGGCCATTCCGGGCGCGGCCGATCCCAGGGTGCAAGGCTTGAGATCCTGAATGGGCAGCGGCAAAAGGAAGCAGCCGATGATCTCGGTGCCGCCGGAAATGTTGATGATGGGCAGCCGCCCACCGCCCACGCGCTCGAAAAACCAGCGCCAAGATTTCTCGTCCCACGGTTCGCCCGTCGAGCCCAGAAGGCGCAGCGACGGCATGGGCGGCGGCTCGCCGGACTCCATTAGCATACGGATGGCGGTCGGCGAAACGCCCAGCGTGGTGATGCGGTGGCGCGCGACCGTCTCCCAGAGCCGCTGCGGCGTGGGGTAATCGGGCGCGCCGTCATACATGAAGATGGTGCCGCCGAAGAGATGATTGCCCAGGATGCCCCAGGGACCCATCATCCATCCGATATCGGAAAGCCAGAAGAAACGGTCCTCGGGCTGGTGGTCGAAAGCCAGCCAGATCTCTTTGCCGGTTTGCGCCAGACAGCCGGCGTGCGTGTGGATTACGCCCTTGGGCTTGCCGGTGGTGCCGGAGGTGTAGAGCATCAGCGCGCGATGCTCGGAATCGAGCGAGGCGGTTTCAAAGCAGGCGGGCTGCGCAGCCAGAAAGTTGCGCCACTCGGGGCCGCCGACCAGGATGATTTCGACCGGGCAAGCTAAAGCATGCCCCACCTTCTCAGCCAGGGGCAGCTGCTTCCCGCGCCGCGTCAGAGATTCGGCCGTGAAGAGAACGCGCGCGCCGGAATCCTCGATGCGCCCGGCGATGGCTCCCGCGCCGAATCCGGCGAAAATCGGCACTACCGTCAGCCCGGCCTTGAAGCAGCCGTAGAGAATCGAGAGGATCTCGGGGACCATCGGCATGCACAAGGCCACGCGGTCGCCCGGCTCGAGGCCCAGCGAAACGAGGCCGTTGGCTACCCGGCTGGCTTCCTCGCGCAATTCGGCGAACGCGATCTCGCGGGTTTCGCCGCTTTCGTTTTCCCAAATGCAGGCCACGCGGCCCGAATCCGCCCAGCGGTCCAGGCAATTATGCGCGATGTTGAGGCGCCCGCCCACGAACCATTCGGCCCACTCCGGACCGCGGCTGGCATCCAACACCTGGCGGTACGGAGCAAACCACGCGACATTCATCTCGCGCATCAGTTCGTCCCAGAAGCGCTCCGGCTCATCGCGCGAGAAGCGCAGGAAGGCCTCGCGATCGTCGAACCCCAGGCGCCGCATGAAGCGCCAGACGTTGGTCCGCTCAATCCATTCCCGCGAGGGCTTCCAGACCGCGTTCAAGCTATTTCTTCTCCACCCAGCTCGACCAATACTCCTTCCACTCCACCTGTTCTCCCGCCGGCAGCACGTGGATGGGGTTCAATCCATCCAGCATAACCGCGTATTCGTCGGTGTGGGTCTTCTTCTTCTGATTGAGCAGCGCCTTGGGATGCGGCCCGTGATGGATGCCGCGCGGGTGCAGAGTGGCCATCCCCGCCTTGATGTTGTCGCGGCTGAAGAAATCGCCGTCGTGGTAGAAGATGAACTCGTCGTAATCGGTGTTGCGATGGAAGAACGGCACGCGCATGGCGTCTTCGTCCTGCTCGAGCGGCCGGGGCAGAAAGGTGCACACCACGGCGCCCTCGGTAACGAAGGTGCTGTGCGCGCTGGGCGGCAGATGCACGCGAGGACTCATGATGGGCCGTATGTCGCGCATGTTGATCTTCCAAACCGTGAGATCGCCCTTCCAGCCCACCACGTCGAGCGGATTGAACGGGTATACCACTTTCGAAATCTGGTTTTCCGCCTTGATGCGGATCTCCCACTCGCGGCGATCGTCGAGGTGCGCGTCCGGCTCGGGCGTCGTGATCACCGCCGGATCGTAGAGGGCGTGCTGTCCGAGGAGACCTTTCTCCGGAGGGCCGAATTCGGTGCGCGATTGAACGATCAGGAAGAAATTGTCGCTGCTCTCGGGCACCACGCGGTAAGTCACGGCGCGCGGCATCACGATGTAGTCGCCCTTTTCGAAATGGAGCGGGCCGAAATCGGTTTCAATAACGCCCGCGCCCCGATGCACGAAGATCAGCTCGTCGCCATCCGCGTTGCGGTAGTAGAACGGCATCGGCTCGGAACGGCGCGAGACATAAATCTCGATATCGCGGTTTCCCAGCACCGCCACGGGCATTCCCTCGCGGTCGCCGAGATCGGAAGGCTCCACGCGGTTGAGATCGAGGCAGTGCGGCCGGAGCGGGCCTTCGAAGCGCACCCAACCGGTGGGCGGATGCGCGTGATAGAGATGCGCGCTCTTGCCGTAAAAGCCCTTGCGCCCGTGCTCTTCTTCGTACGTGCCCGCGGGCAGGCCCACGTGCGCCTGGCGTGCGATGCTTCCCTTCTTGAGCGGATACATTCTCGCCTCCTACAGATTTCCGCGCAGGGCCTGTTCGCGCTCGATGGCCTCGAACAGCGCCTTGAAATTCCCCTTGCCGAAACTGCGGCTGCCCTTGCGCTGGATCACTTCGTAGAACAGCGTGGGCCGGTCCTCCACGGGGCGTGTGAAGATCTGCAGCATGTAGCCTTCGTCGTCCCGGTCCACCAGAATGCCCAGTTCCGCGAGCGCCGCCACGGGCTCGTCGATCGGGCCGATGCGCGCCGCCAGGTCGTCATAATAGGTGCCCGGCACGCGCAGAAATTCCACGCCCTGCCGCCGCAGCTTGGAAACGGTGCCGATGATGTCGTTGGTGGCGAGCGCGATATGCTGCACGCCCGGTCCGCCGTAGAAATCCAGGTATTCCTCAATCTGCGATTTCCGCTTGCCTTCGGCCGGCTCGTTGATGGGGAACTTCACGCGTCCGTTGCCATTCGACATAACCTTCGACATGAGCGCCGAAAACTCCGTGCTGATGTCCTTGTCGTCGAAATGCTTGAAGAGGCGGAATCCCATGGTGTCGCGGTAGAAATCCACCCAGCGGTTCATTTCGCCCCAGCCGACGTTGCCCACCATGTGGTCGATATGCTCGAGCCCGGCCGGTCGCGCGACCGAATCCTCGCCCTCCACCGCCCGGAAGCCCGGCAGAAACGCGCCGTGATAATTCGTGCGCTCGACGAAGGTATGGATGGTGTCGCCGTAGGTGGCAATGGCCGCCAGCCGCACCGCGCCGCTTTCGTCGCACAGGGTTTCCGGCTCGCGGACGCTGCGGGCGCCGCGCAGGGTGGTCTCGCGCCAGGCCGCTTCGGCATCGTCCACCCAGAGAGCGATGTCGCGCACGCCATCGCCGTGCAGCCGGATGTGCTCGGAAATCGGATGGTCCGGCGCCAGCGGCGTGGTCAGCACCAGGCGAATCTTATTCTGCGCCAGCAGGTAAGACGCACGGTCGCGCGTGCCCGTCTCCGGGCCGCGATAGGCAGCCAGGCGGAACCCGAACGCCGAGCGGTAATAATGCGCCGACTGCCGCGCGTTGCCTACATAAAATTCCACATAATCCGTGCCGTTGAGGGGCAGGAAATCACCCTCGGCCGGTATGCGATCCGCTGTTTCGGACACAGCCCCTCCTAAGCGCTTCGATGCCAGGGCAGCCGCCGCCGTTGCCCGCGGCAGTGCACCCGCAGTTCGGCTCAAACAGTTTTGTGAGTTTGACACGAGCGGCACACTCCCCTCGCTGGTATCGATCCTACCATAGCACCTCCTACAGGTGGTTGTAATTTGAAACGGCCTCTGGTAGTAAAGATACAGGGATGGATCGGAGGGAGGGGATATGCTGGAAACCGCTCAAATAGGCGAGCGTCCGCATTGCGGGCTGACCACCGGGAGCGCCCCGTTCATCGAGGAAGCCCGCTCGCGGGGCGACATGTATATCGAGCAGGCTTACGAGCTGTACTCAGAGGCCAACCAAGAATCGTGGCGCCGCCTATGCGAGCGCATACGCCCGCGTTGGGAGCGCTACGCCAACGACCACTTTTTGCGCGGAATCGAGGCTCTTCGCCTGCCTTCGGACCGCATTCCGCGCCTCGACGAGATCAACCGGATCCTCCAGCCCATGACCGGATTTCACGCCCGAGCCGTGAGCGGCTACGTGCCGGCCTTCCTCTTCTTCGATTGCCTGCGGCGTCGCGAATTTCCCACCACGATCACGATTCGCTCGGCCGATCAACTGGACTATCTGCCCGAGCCGGATATCTTCCACGACGTCGCCGGCCACGTCCCCATGCACACGGAGAAGGAATTCGCCGATACCCTGGTGCGCTTCGGCGATTGCGCCTACACCGCGATCGAAATCACCGCCGGCATACGCGACCAGAAGGAGCGCGCACGGCGGCTCACGAGCATCCTGCGGGCCATGTCGCGATTCTTCTGGTTCACGGTCGAGTTCGGGCTGATGCGCGGCCCGCGCGGGACCTGCGCGTATGGCAGCGGGCTGCTTAGCTCCTACGGCGAGTTGCGGCACGCCATCGAATCGGAGGAAGTGGGCCGCTACCCCATGCAGATCGAATGGGTGATCAACCAGGGCGCGGAAATCGACCATTATCAGCCGCTTCTGTTCGTGGTGGATTCCTTCGGCCATCTCTTCGACCTGGTGGATCGGCTCGAGCGCTGGATGCGCGCGGGCAAACTGAACAACGTGGCGCCCGGCCTGCCCGAGATCGCCGAGCACGACTTGCGCAGTTTTCTCGATGCGGGCCTGCCGGCTTAAGCGCGTTCCCGAAATACCGGCTGGACACCCAACGGTCAACCGTGTTACTGACTTCATATGCGGAAGTCCGTAATGCTGTGCAGCATTCTCGCGATCGGGGCGGCCCTGGCGCAGGCGCCGCGATCGCCCCGGGCCCCGGTCACGCTCTCTAACGACAAGCTCGAGCTCACCGTCGTGCTCACCGGGGCGTCTTTCAGCCGGCTGGTGATGCTGGACGATGCCACTCGTCTCAGCCCGCTCCAGTCATCGATGGGCCATTTCCTGTGCCTGGATGGTTTCGGCGCGCCGACCGCCGAAGAGAGCGCCACCGGATGGCCTTTTCACGGCGAAGCCAACCATCAGCCGTTCGAAGTTCTGGCGTCGTCCAAAGCCGGCGGGGTCTCCTCGCTGAAGATGGCGGCCAAGCTACCGCTGGCGCAGGAGGCCGTCACGCGCACTCTGCAGATGGCCGACGGCGAAAACGTGGTCTACGTGGAGACGGAAGTCGAGAGCCAGGTGGCTTTCGACCGGCCGGTTTCATGGGCCGAGCACGCCACCATGGGGCCGCCGTTCCTCTATCCGGGCAAGGTGGTCATCGACATACCCGCCAAACGTTGCCGCGTGCGCCCTTATAAACCGGGCAGCCCGGGTCCGCGCCTGCCCTATGGGGCGGATTTCGATTGGCCCATGGCTCCGCTGATCAAGGGGGGGACCGTCGATCTGCGCGAAGTTCCCGTCGATGAATCGGTCCTGGACCTTGCCAGTTGCCAGGTGGACCCCGCGCGGGCCTACGGCTACGTCGTGGCCTTCCACCGCGAGAAGGGGCTGATCTTCGGCTACCTGTTTCACCGCGACGAGTATCCCTGGTTGATGAGCTGGATGAATTACACGAACGACCCGCATGCCGCGCGCGGCGTAGAGTTCTCGACGCAGCCCTTCGATATCTCGCACCGCGAGACGGTCGACGCGCACGATATGTTCGGCACGCCCACGTACCGCTGGCTGCCGGGGAAATCGAAGCTCCACTCGCGCTACCTGTTCTTCTACGCCAAGGCTCCGGCGGATTTCGCTCATGTAGCGGATGTGCTCCTGGAGAACGGCCGGCTGATCGTCAAGGGCCAGGATGGGAAGAGCTTGGTGCTGCCTGCGAGGTTGGGGCTGTAGCTGGAGGTTATTGCGCTGCGGGCGAGCGTGGCTGGGAACTCACCGCGGAGACGCGGGGACGCGGAGGAAAAACAAAGTCAAAACCTGAGAGCGCAAAGGAAGCGGAGGTCCTTGCGGCTGGCGCTTTCGGAGGTGCAGGGCATCTGCGGACACGGTTTATGACTTCGCGAACTCCGCTCTTGCGTGTCTCTGCGTCGAAATTGGCAGCCGCGCTCCGCGCGTCAGGCTTCTTCGCCGCGCACCAGGTCCTCGTAGGTTTCGCGGCGGCGCACGATGCGCCACTCGGCGCCTTCCACTAGCACCTCCGGTGCGCGCGGACGCGAATTGTAGTTCGAGGAGAGCACGAAGCCGTAGGCTCCGGCGGTCAGAACGGCTAGATAGTCGCCCGGCATGACGTTGGCCATCGCGCGGTCGCGGGCCAGGAAATCGCCGCTCTCGCAGATCGGCCCTACCACGTCGGCGGTGATGGCCGGCAGGCGGTTGCGGCGCACCGGAACTACTTCGTGATGCGCGTGGTAGAGCGCGGGGCGGATCAGATCGTTCATGGCGGCATCCACCACTACGAATTCCTTGGCGCCGTTGCGCTTGCGGTAGAGCACGCGCGTCAGCAGCGCGCCCGCAGGGCCCACAATCGAGCGGCCCGGTTCGACCATGGCTTCGAGCCCGCTCTCGCGCAGCCGCGCGTTCAGGCTCTCCACGAAGGCCCGTATGGCGGGCGTCTTCTCGCCCGGTTGGTAGGCCACGCCCAGGCCGCCGCCGAGATCGATGTAGCGGATCGCGTGGCCCGCCGCGCGCAGGCCGGCGATGAACTCGAGCACTTTGTCCACCGCGTCCAGAATGGGGCTGGGGTCGAGGATCTGCGAGCCGATGTGGCAGCTCACGCCCTGCGTGGAAATACCCGTGTATGTGCGCGCGCGGTCGTATATCGCGGCCGCTTCGGCCATGGGGATACCGAATTTGTGCTCGCTGAGTCCGGTGGAAATATAAGGGTGCGTGGCGGCATCCACATCCGGGTTGACACGGATGGCGAAACCCGCCGTAACTCCGCGCCGAGTGGCCAATGCGTCAATAAGCGCCAGCTCAGATTCCGATTCGCAATTGAAGCCCCGAATGCCGCTCGAGAGGGCGTATTCCACCTCGGCGGCCGTCTTGCCCACGCCGGAGTAGACCACGCGCGCGGGGTCGCCCCCGGCTTGCAGGACGCGATACAGCTCGCCGCCGGAGACGATATCGAAGCCGGCTCCGGCGCCCGCCAGCAGCCGCAGCACGGCTCGCGAAGAGTTGGCCTTTACGGCGTAGCAGATGGTATGCGGCAGATCGCCGAAGGATTCGTCGTAGGCCCGGTAGTTGGCCAGGATGGATTGGCTGGAATAGACGTACACGGGCGTCCCGGTTCCGGCGGCCAGGTCGGCGAGCGGGACCTGTTCGCAGTAAAGATCGTTCTGAGAATACGAAAACATCGAGATTGGGCGCGAATCGCGCGAGCGCTTGTCTCAGTATCACATGCGCGTGCGCCGGCCTCGTCTATCGGATAGCATAGAAAAGAAGCTGGGCTTCGGCCCCATAGAGGTGAAGACAAGATGGATCGACGCGGATTTCTCAAGACCGCAGGACTCGCGGCGGCGGTAAACCTGGAAGCGCAGGGTCAGCCCGCGCAGCCCTCTCAGTCCGATATCACCACGTCGGTGGTGCTGGACATTCTGGGCGGCACCATCGACCGGGAGATTGAAATCGCGGCCGGCGCCGGCTGCCAGACCACGATGATGCTGAACCAGTTTGCCGCCTGGTCGGATGCCGATGTCGTTCGCGTCGGGAAACTCTGCCAGGCGAACCGCCTCACCATGCACGGGCTGCTCTCGCAGAGGGACTGGAAGAAGCGGCCCGTCTCGATCGTCGATCCCGCGCATCGCGAGCCGTTCCTGGCCGACATCAAGTATGCCATCGGGATCGCCCAGACGCTCGGTATCACGCAGCTTGTCGTCACCAGCGGTCTTTCGGCCGCGGGCAAGAGCTACGACGAGCAGTACGCCAGCCTGACGGAGGGTGTCAAGCGTGCGGCCGACCTGGTGGGGGCGGCCAACCTGACCCTGCTGGTGGAGCCGCTGAATTCCCTGGTCGATCATCCCGGCTGCTTCCTGACGAGCTGCGTGGAGGGCCTCAAGCTGGTGCGCGAGGTCAACCATCCGCACGTGCGGCTGCTGTTCGACATCTACCACGAGCAGGTGATGCGCGGGAACGTCATCCGCACCCTGACCGAAGCCATGCCGATGGTGGCGCTCATCCACGTCGCCGATAACCCCGGCCGCAACGATCCGGGCAGCGGCGAGCTGAACTTCGCCAACGTCTACAAGGCCATCCAGAAGACCGGGTACAAGGGGCGCATCGCCATGGAATATCGGCCTTTGGGCGACCCAGTCGCCAGTCTCTCGAATTCGCTCAAGGGCTTGCGCGCCACCTTCGCGTAAGTGGGGCATGCTTTAGCTTGCCCGGAAAGCCAAGCTAAAGCCCTCCACGCGCTTGCTTCGCCGTGCGAATTGCCGCAAAATGTCTGAGGGCGTCTCGCAGAAATAAGACCGGTAGATAGCGACCCTCCCGGAAGGAGCGGTTCGATGTCCGATCAGGACAGGCGCAAGTTCCTTGGTACGGCGGCCGGAGTGGCCGCGTTCACGATTGTCCCCAGAGCGGTTCTGGGCGGAAGGGGCTTCGTTCCCCCCAGCGACAAAGTCACCCTCGGCCTGATCGGCTTGGGCACACAGTGCATGCGCGAGCTGCCGGCGCTGCTCTCGATTCCCGAAATCCGCATCGTCTCGGTGTGCGATCCCTCGAAGAACGCCATCGGGTACCACGACTGGTCAAGCGACGAGCTGATTAATTCCATTCGCCTGATTCTCAAAAAGCCCGGCTGGTGGGCCGGCGCCGAGGGCATCATTCCGGGAGGCCGCGACACCGGCAAGGATATCGTCGATACCTATTATGGCGCGGCGGCCGGCGCAGGTTGCTCGATCTACGCCGATTACCGCGAGCTGCTCGACAAGGAGAAGGATCTCGACGCCGTCAAGATAATGACGCCGGACCACCTGCACGCCACCGCCAGCATCGCGGCCATGAAAAAGGGCAAGCACGTCATGCTGCACAAGCCGGTGGCCAACCGCCTCGAGGAAACCCGGCGGGTGATTGAGACGGCCCGTGCCACGCGCGTCGCCACGCATTTCCTTCCCTGGGATTCCAACGGCTACATGGACCAGGTGATGGCCTGGATCAAAGACGGCACTATCGGTACGCTGCGCGAGATCCACAACTGGACGAACCGGCCGGTGTGGCCGCAATACGCCACCATCCCCACCGACACGCCTCCCGTTCCGGCGGGCTTCGATTGGGACCTGTGGCTGGGTCCCGAGGCCGCCCGCCCCTATCATCCCAATTACGCCCACATGGTGTTTCGCGGATGGTACGATTTCGGCGCCGGATCGATGGCCGACATGGGCCACTACAGTCTGTGGACGGTTTTCAACGCTCTGGAACTGGCCGGGCCGACCAGCGTCGAGCCAATGGTCAGCCACGATTGCGTGCTGAACGACGGCGTCTCGCGAACCGTGAAAAACAATTTCTCGTTCCCCAACGCCGCGATCGTCCGCTTCAAATACCCGGCCCGCGGCGCGAGACCGCCCATCGACCTGATCTGGTACGAGGGCGGCATGCGCCCCTGGACGCCCCCGGAACTCGCGGAAGACGATGAGGATCTCCCCGCCGAGGGGATGCTCTTCGTGGGCGACAAAGGCAAGATCCTGGCGGGATTCTACCTGACCGAACCGCACCTCATCCCGCGGAGCAGGATGCGCGGTTATGCGGCCGACACACGGCCGCAGCCACACCAGAGCCGGCCGGGCGCGATCTCGCCGGGGATGCGCGCCTGGATCGGGGCCTGCAAGGGCGGGCCGCCCTCGCAGGGCAATTTCCTCAACGCCGCCGCCATCTCGGAGGCCGTCAACCTTTGCGCCGTGGCGGAGCGGACGCGGCAGAAGCTCACGTGGGACGCGGCCGGCCACAAAATCACAGACCCGCCGGAGGCCAACCGGTACCTTACCCGCGAATACCGAAAAGGATGGGAGATCGAAGCATGAACCGAAGAGAGTTTCTGGGCACGGTCGGCGCCCTGGGCGCGGCCGAAGTGTTGCACGCCGCGCCGGCGGCCGACGTGAAGATCGGGCTATACAGCATCACCTATGGCGGCGTCTGGTATTCCGGGGGTCCTCTGACCACCGAGCAGGTGATCGGGCGCGCCAAGAAGTTCGGATACCAGGGAGTCGAGATCGATGGCAAGCGCCCGCACGGCAATCCGCTCGATATGCCCAAGGCGCGCTGCCGCGAGCTTCGTAAAATGGCCGCCGACCAGGGCCTCGAAATCTACGCCGTGGCGGGCAACAACGATTTCTCGAGCCCCATCCCCGAGCACCGCGAAGCCCAGTTGGTCTACCTGCGCGAGCTGATGCGCATGACCTCCGACCTGGGCGTCAAACTGGTGCGCGTCTTCCTGGCCTGGCCGGGCGTGACGCTGCTCCCGGCTGGCGGTGGAAGCTACGATTTCGCGCGCGGCGTGTGGAAGGCGGAGCACGAGGGCTACACCGCCGAGCAGGCTTGGGCGTGGAGCCGCGAAAGCCTGGTCGAAGCCGTCAAAATGGCGCCCGAATTCGGCGTGACGCTGGCGCTGCAAAACCATCCGCCGGTGATCGACCACGGTTACGTGGATGTGCTGCGCATGGTGCGCGAGATCGACTCGCCGAATCTCAAGGTCTGCTTCGATGCGCGCCTCGAGCACGGCCTGGATGAAGCCGGCGTGCGTAAAGCGCTGAACGAGGTGGGCGCGCTGCAATCGCTCTGGCATTTCGGCGGCGAGTACGACCGCGGCCCCAACGGCATCACGCTGAAGGGCGACGAGAAATGCCTGGGCGAGGCGTTGGGGCTGATGGATATCGGCTATCGCGGCTGGGCGGGCTTCGAGCTGTGCCATCCGCTGCCTGTAGTGAACGGCAAAACCGTGGGCCTCGATTTCGTCGATAAGAACGCCCAACTGGCCGCCGAGTACCTGCGCGGCATCCTGGAGCAGGC
>Ga0181517_10002866_pt1 | contig 16999 bp, 15 predicted proteins | sample PEATcosm2014_Bin_31_FD_119748 | JGI IMG/M metagenome (GOLD analysis project Ga0181517, IMG submission 119748) | Peatland microbial communities from MTU Mesocosm Facility, Houghton, MI, USA - PEATcosm2014_Bin01_30_metaG | ecosystem: Environmental > Terrestrial > Soil > Wetlands > Peat | place... | reverse complement strand
GGCGAATACACCGAGAGTCACTATCTGCCTGCGGCGTCGCGTTATCGCGATCGTGCAGCGGACGATGGTGCACTCGGCTCCAGTCTTCTCCAATGGAAGCAGGAACTCGATCGGCATTGGAGCGCGGTACGTTTCGTCGGCATTCGAATCGACACCCACGATGGGCAGCACTTCTTCCAAGCCGACGTTGCGTCTGGATTCCTCACACCGGATCACCTGAGAGTCGAGCTATACGCCGATTCTGCTCAAGGGAAGTCCGCATGTTTCGAAGTCATGGACCCATCCGGACCCAGCCCGGATGCGCCACGCTCATACACCTATTCAGCGCAGGTCTCCGCAACACGTCCAGCGAGCGACTATACTGCGCGTATCGTCCCCTATCACTTGAATGCAGTCGTGCCGCTCGAAGCAGGTCAGATTGTCTGGCAACACTAGCGATTTACACCTTTGCCTCCGGCGCGTCGGCGACTGCCCGCGCCGGTATCTCTTCCGGCAAGTCAAGGCGTGCCACACCAATCCGATTGTCCGCCATCCCGTAGTAGACGTCGAAGCGATCTGGCGTTCCAAGATCGTCGCGTCGGTCGATACCAGTGGGGAAAACAACATTGTCAACGGTCCCATCGCGTTCCTTTGGAAGCGTCGGCGTTAACACCGGCTCCGGCGAACGGTAGCTAATCACGAGCGGATGCTCTTTGGAAAAGATCATCACCCCCGCCGAATAGCGCAACATGTGCCTGTTTGGGTCAGGCTGCTCGATTTCGCTGACACCGTGGTAAACGATCAGCCAGCCGTGTTTCGTCAGGATGGGTGGAGTTCCGCCGCCGACCTTGAGCCGTTCCCAAGGCGCGACTGGAGATGCCAGGCGATGATGAAAGGTAAACTTGCCGGCGTGAAAGGGCTGACGGTCAAGTGTCATTTGGCAGTAAGAAATCCAGATGCTCTCTCGATCGATATCCACTTCACGGGTCGCAGGGCTACAGGCGGTTTCCTCAGGACGGGTGCCTGGAAAGAGCGGCCGGTGGAGCAAGGCCAACTCCGGCTGACCGGACGGATCGGGAATAACGGCCGGGAAGAGGCTGGCATCCTTGTCGTCTACGTCCCCGAATTCAATGCCGTCTGCGGAGGCAAAAGCAGCGAGTCCAAGGCGTCTCCAGTGAAAGATATCTTCCGATACCGCCAGGGCAATCCGCGGGCCATGGGACGACCATGCCGTGTAAGTCAATAGGTATCGTTGAAGAGGCCCCACAAACGTAACGCGAGGATCCTCACAGCCACCGCTGCCGTCGGGCCGCCGTTCATAATCGGCATCGGGCTCGAGGGCGATGCCAAGCCTCTCTACACCTATTGGATCGCCTGCTTCATTGAACCGTACGCGCGCTATCCCGATCCGCGAATAATTTCCCTTCGCGACCAACCGCGGAAAGAGATACAGTTCGCCGTCAGGGCCTCGAACGGCTCCCGGATTGAGAACCCCTTCCACTTCATGCGGATTACCGGGCTCCGGCTCCATGATTACGCCCAGACGTTGCAACTTGAAGCCGCTCATTGAATCTCCTCGCCCGGTTGCTCCATTTGCCATGCTCATTTGTCACTCAGGCAGGCAAGGATAGTCTTGATTACCACGTTGGTATCGTCAGGCCCCTTTACAGGGATCGACACAACACCCACCTCTTCCGCCGGGTAATCGTTCCCGCCTGGAAACAACGCATCGCCGATGTAAACCATCTCTTTCAATGAAAGGTGGAGAGTGTCACGCAGCTTTCCTATGCCGTAGGCTTTGTCAATGCCAGGCTTGGTCACATCGATTGAGGTTGCACCGCCCATGCGGATGGAAAACTCCGGGATAAGAGTCTCCAGGATCGCTGTGATCTTCTTCCGCTTGGCAAAATCGGGATCCCATTTTTCCTTTTCCGCCAAGGGAGCTTGCTGACCCAATGCGGAATATGTCACCTGACTTCCCCGGTCCTCGATGACCTTTCCCCATACCTTCTCGGCGCGATAGCCCGCCTCTCCAGCCGCCTCATCCAGAGAATTGATAATCTTCTTCTTCTGCTCCGCCGTAAGATCCTCTGAATAAAGCTCCTCCCACTTTCCGTTGTATTGAAAGAACTTCGTTCCACAGGTTGGGAGCAGAGACAAATTCGCGAGGCAACTGTTGTTAGGAAGATCGGTGAGAAGCTGGGCCTCAAACTGCGCCCATGCGCCCCCAGAGATCACCGCCACTTTGGTGACGGCCAAGAGGTCGCGCAGCAGCCCCGCAGTCTGTGGAGCAAGAGATGACTTGCTTGGCGCGAGGGTGCCGTCCAAATCGAACACGATGAGCTTTTTCATTCATCTCCCAGTCTGAGGTCCCGTTGCATGGATGATTTCTTGCGCCATCAAGGAATCGCGATCTCCAGCAGGGTTACCTCTCCGCTGGGTTGAAACGCACACTCTCCGGCCTCCGCCGGCAAGAGCCAAACATCTCCCTTTCCTGCCGCGTAGGGAGTGCCTTTGTGCATGATCTGGCCTGATCCCTCGATGACAACTAACACGCGCGGTTCTGCCGTCGCTCCAACGGCGAACTGGTCTTGCCCAAAGACTCGCCACAACAGGAAGGCATGGCAGTCGAAGAGTCTCTCGCGCACAACAGGCGTGGTAGTCTCCACGCGGGGCGCGACCAAGCCACCGTCGCTCGCTCCGAACTGAATGCAGGCAAAAGCCTGATCCACCTCGAGCGGCCGCGGCTCCTTGGTCTGCGGGTCGATATGGCCCCAATCGTAAAGTCGAAATGTTACGTCGCTATTCTGCTGGACCTCGAAAACCACGACATCGTTGCCCAGGGTGTGAACCGTTCCCGCAGGGATGAATACGGAATCGCCCGGCTTGGGGGCAATGCTCGCAAGGTGGTCCGCAATGGTTCCATCGTCGAGAGACTGGCGCAGACTGCCGGCAGTTGTGCCCGGCCTCAGGCCAGCATAAATAAGGCTTCCCTTTTCAGCTTCAATCACAACCCATGCTTCGGTCTTTGCCGTATCGCCTTCTGGAATCAGCTCCGGGTGCGCGTCGCTGGGATGTACCTGAACAGAAAGCATCTCGTGTGCGTCTAGAAACTTGAGCAACAACGGAAAACGGCGGAAGCGCGAAGACAGCCTGCCCATCAACCGCTCCCGAAACTGCTCCATCAGTTGTCCTAGCGTCTGGCCTTTCAGCGGTCCATTCGCTACCAGGCTTTGGTGGTCGGTGCGGTCGCTGAGCACCCACGCTTCGCCGATAGGTCCATCGCCCGGAAGCGGTGTGGAGAGCAAGCTCGCCAAGCGGCGGCCGCCCCACAAGCGATATTGATAGATCGGCTCGAAGCGCAAGGGATATAAAGGGATTTCACTCACAGTTCGTTACCCGGCTTTCAGCATCGGGAGCCTTCATCCGATGGGGCCTTCTGAGATTGCAACGGCTGTTAACACCAGTGTCCTGGCTGGGAGGGTCCAGTCGCTGAGGCAGTTGGAAGTGTGGATTCAATTGGCCGCGCTCGCAGGCATCGCAGATTGCCGATGGCCATTTGGAACCCACGCCAGATCACCGCTCGCAACGTAAATAGCGAGCGCGGCAGCCATCAAGACAACGCCTATCCAGAAGCGCCAATCACGATGCATGCGCCGCCAATATGGACCCGGATCGGGCTCCCCGCTGTCGCTGCTATTTCCTTCCATGTTGTGCTTGCTTCCAGTCATTTTGTCTCCATCTCCTGGGAATATTCGCCACGCCGCGCGGCCTGATTGCAGCGGGCGCGATGATATAAAGCTTGCTGGGCTGCCGCGACGTTGGTCTGGCGGCCATTCCAAATCTCCAATGCAGGCTGCTGGATGGCTCGGGCAAACGAAAATGCCAATGCCCAGGGCAGCCGTGACTTGAATCTGACGTTCATCGCATTCAAACGGGCTGAGGCCAATTCGGCCGGTTGCCCGCCCGACAGGAACGCTATCGCCGGCACAGCAGCGGGCACGGATTGCAGAAAGCAGTTCACGGTGGCGTCGGCTACCTCGTCCACAGTCGGCTGAACCGTACAGGCCGTTCCAGGAAGCACCATGTTGGGTTTGAGGACAATGCCTTCCAGAGCCACCCTTTGCGCGAACAACTCGCTGAACACCGTGCGCAGTACTTCGCCGGAGACCTCGCAACACTGTTCCAACGTATGCTGCCCATCCATGATGACCTCAGGTTCGACTACAGGGACGAGGCCGGCTTCCTGGCACAGCGCCGCATAGCGAGCCAGAGCGTGGGCATTGGCTTCAATGCAGCTCCAACTTGGAAGTCCACAGCCGATGGCAATCACAGCGCGCCACTTGGCAAAGCGCGCGCCCATTTGAAAGTATTCCTGAAGGCGATCGCGCAATCCGTCCAGGCCTTCAGTGACCTTTTCACCGGGATGGCCGGCCAGTTCCTTGGCGCCTGTGTCCACCTTGATGCCGGGAATGATACCCGCCGCAATGAGGACATTGACAAAGGTCGTACCGTCGCTCTTCTGCTGCCGGATCGTTTCGTCGTAGAGGATTGCGCCGCCTATCGACTCACCGAGCCCTGGAGTGGTCACGATCAATTCTCGATAAGCTCTTCGAGCTTCCACAGTCCGCGGAATTCCAAGCTTTTCGAAGCGCTTGTTACAGGTCCCGTTGCTCTCATCCATTGCAAGCAGGCCCTTGTGATCGGCAAAAAGCAACTTCACTGTGTCTCTCAGCAATTGCGAATTCATTTGGGCCTGCTCGCTTCCTGTTTCGGCTCCGGGGACCTGAGTCTATCCCATCAAGGACATTTCAGTTCGAAACTGCGGTTGCGCCGATTGACCATTCCTCAGCGCGCCCAGATCCGGACGGATATCGCGGGGCCGCATGAATACTATCCAAGAGAACGCTACCGGGAGTCCGGTCAATTGTGAGCATAAGGTAGGCTGTTCTCTATCTAGTCCCCCACCGGCTTCGCCGACCCGCGGGAGATGAAACTTCTGCCTGCCAATGCCGCCGCCAACTCGCTAACTCGCTATGTCCGCGAAGCGGACGCTAACTTGCTGAATTTATTACAACAACCTACGCGTACTTTCACGCGAATCACTGATAATTCCGGCTCAACAGCAACTCTGTTTCTCTTTAGAGGAAGCAGCTTGCCTCTGCTCCCACGAGGCACTGCCCCGCCCCGTCGCAAAAGACGTTGGCCCATAACTGAGGGCCTATGGGTTCCAGATGGTCTCTGCGTGATTTCAGGAATGAGTTTCAGAAGCCGCACTAATCAGTCCCGGCTGGTCGTTCGCTGCAAGGGCCAGGAGAATGAGTGCCATACCCATATACGCGAATGGATCGCGAGCCTGGCCAATCGCACATAGAGTCGCCTTCGTCTCCGAGCCGTCTCCTCCCTTTGCGACTAATCGGAAGCAACGCCTCAAGACAAAACACCCGGCAGCTGAAAGAAACAAATCCCACATGATTGCTCTGTATGTACGAATGCGGCTGACAATTGAAATCTTCATCACCTGACATTACTCTGACCAAGCTGGGATGGATGTACATTCTTGCTCGCTCAAAAAAGCACCTGGCCCGATTGCGCGGAGTGATTGAGATTCTCAACGCGCATTCGAGTTGCGTCCGTCACCTGCAGCAGCATTCCTTTCCTATGGAAAACCATCCATAACTTGGCCACAAAGCAGAAACCGCTGTTTGCGCCGAAGGCTGAACGGTTTCCGGCGTCCAATCTGAACGGCATGCGCGGCAAGGTCGCGCCTTAGAACTTATCCGCGAATAGCGAAATTTGTAGCGCCGCTCTCCAGAGCGGCTGTCGTGCGGGTCTCCAGGCCCGCACAAACCGCATCTGGCAGCTAGGAAGCCGCCAGTACAGCCGGTCTGGAGACGGCGCTACTATTTGCGGATAGGCTCTTATTCAACCCAACCGGCGACCCGACTTGAAAAAGCATGATGCCGCTCTATTTGAGCTTGCTCAACGGCGTGTCATTGAGGCCTTGGTGGAGCGGCAAATGTGCCCGATTGAGAACGTTGTTTTTCATACAATTGCAATTTGCATGTAGGTCAAAGTTGCTCAACAGATCGCGAAACTTCAGATCACAATAGGCTATGAACGTGTTCTGGATCGGTTTAGTTCTCCTTTTCTGCTTTGCAATGCCCTATTCGGCGCAGGGACAGGTTGTGGTGGACGTGCACCACCATCGTCATCATCGTCACCACCCCAATCTTGACCGGTAATCCGTCCAGGATGAGGACCGGCAAGGTCAAAAGAACGCTCGGAGAATGGACAGATTATGATCACACTCAAGGACGAGAGAGGTTAATACACAATGGAGCAATCAGTATTCGAACATGTGGGCCAACAGATTGACGATTCAACGCACAAAGCTACCCGGGCCGCATCTGCTGTTGCCGACGCGGTGGAAGACAGTGTCTCAGCGGCTAGGCGCGCGGCAAGAGATGGCGCCGATGCGGCTTCGGAACTTCTTTACAACACAAAGAGGCGCTTGCAGCGACACCCGCTTGAAACCGTCGCATTAACATTTGCGGCTGGCATTGCGGCAGGAGCAGCGATCGGCTGGATAATAAAGCGGGGAAACTTGCGGCAACGGAGCGAATAACCCGGAAGCGTATCCAATGACCTGGGTTGGACTTCGCGTTCATCCTGCCGACGACGATCCCGGCAGTTTTCGCGGGCGCCAGCTTGTGTCTCAGCTCGGAGTTTAGAGCCTGGTCCCGGGAAGGGATGTAAGAAGATGGGAACACCTGACTCGAATCACGCCGCCGAGAATGGTCAAGCAAAGGTGAACTCCGGGCGCACTACTGCGACTCTTCCCGCTCTGGATGAGTCTCAAATCCTCGCGAAGGCGAAGGAACATAACATTCGCGTCTCCCCTGCCGTTCTCGATGCGGCGGGGAAAGACGGGGATGAGTTGCTTCGCTCTTTGCGGACGGCTTCAGTTGGCCTTACCCAGGGCGAGGCAGAGCTGCGAGCGCGCATAGCGGGACCGAATGAGGTTGCACAAGAGCGGCAGCGCGGCTGGTTTATTCGCCTTTTGATCATCCTTCGGAATCCGCTGGTCATACTGTTGGCAGTTCTCTCGTCGATCTCTTTTGCCACTGGCGATCCGCGTGCTGGAAGCGTCATGGCAGGCATGATCGTGTTGAGCGTTACGCTCCGATTCCTGCAGGAAGCTCGTGCGGGCGCCGCCGCGGCGAAGCTCAAGGCCATGATCCACGTAACTGCCACGGTCGTTCGCGATGGCGCGGCGCGTGAGATTCCGCTTCGCGACCTCGTTCCAGGGGATATCGTCAATCTATCCGCGGGAGACATGATCCCAGGCGATGTGCGGATTTTGTCCGCGAAAGATCTGTTTGTGAGCCAGGGAACGCTGACCGGAGAGTCGCTTCCTGTAGAGAAGTTTCACGATGCCGACACACACGCCGCAGATTCTCCGATCGAGCTCAAGAACACCTGCTTCATGGGTACCAGCGTTCAGAGCGGCACGGCGACTGCGGTCGTAGTCGTAACCGGAGTTCACACCTATCTCGGCACCATGGCCAGCGCCATCACGCAGGAGGGAACGCCGACGAGTTTTGACCAGGGCCTCAGCCGTTTCACATGGTTGATGATTCAGCTCATGGCGGTCATGGTGCCTTTGGTCTTCTTCATCAATGGGTTTACCAAGCACGATTGGAAAGGAGCATTCTTTTTCGCGATGGCCGTAGCCGTTGGCCTGACCCCGGAGATGCTGCCCATGATCGTCTCCGTTTGTCTCGCCAAGGGCGCACTCGCAATGAGCCGCAAGAAGGTAATCGTGAAGCGTCTCAACGCCATTCAGAACTTCGGCGGAATGAACGTGCTCTGCACCGATAAGACTGGCACGCTCACCGAAGATCGGGTCGTGCTGCAACGGCACTGTAATGTCGCCGGCCGAGAAACCGATGAAGTCCTCCGGGATGGCTACCTGATCAGCCATTTTCAAACTGGCCTGAAGAACTTGCTTGACACGGCAATTCTGAATAGCTCCGATTTTCACGAGCAAGCCTTGATTGAGAAGTACAAGAAACTCGACGAGATCCCGTTCGACTTCACGCGGCGCATGATGTCCGTGCTTGTCGAGAATCCTGAGGGCAAGGCCATCCTGCTGACCAAGGGCGCTCCGGAAGAGATCTTCCATCAATGCTCTCAATTCGAGTTGGATGGCAAATTGTCGCCCATGGATCCCGCCCTGATGAAAGGGTTGAAAGAAGAGTATGCAAGCCTGAGCAACGATGGATTTCGGGTTTTGGCCGTTGCGGTAAAGGAGTTGCCGGGGAAGACATCCTGCGCAAAAGAAGATGAACACAATCTTGTATTGAAGGGATATGTCGCATTCCTCGACCCGCCCAAGCCCACCGCTGCAACCGCGATCGAAGCGCTGCGCAAACATGGTGTTGCAGTTAAGATCCTTACCGGCGACAACGACCTGATTAGCCGCAAAGTATGCCGCGATGTCGGGCTTCTCGCCGACCCCATGCTGTTGGGCGACGACGTCGAAAAAATGTCCGACTCCGATTTGGCTGAGGCGGCAGAGAAGACGACACTCTTCGCCCGCCTCTCTCCCGCGCACAAGCAGCGAATCGTTCGTGTCCTGCGCGGCAAAGGTCACGTCGTGGGATTCCTTGGCGACGGCATCAACGACTCTCCCGCGCTGCATGCCGCGGACATTGGCATCTCGGTGGATACTGCGGCCGACATCGCCAAGGAGTCGGCCGATCTGATCCTGTTGCAGAAGGACCTGATGGTGCTCCAAGGGGGCGTTATCGAGGGACGAAAGGTCTTCGCCAACATCATCAAGTACATCCGCATGGGAGCCAGCTCCAACTTTGGGAACATGTTCAGCGTGTTGGGGGCAAGTGCCTTTCTGCCATTCCTCCCCATGGCCCCGATTCAGATATTGACCAACAACATGCTCTACGACTTCTCTCAGGTTCCGATTCCCAACGATGCGGTGGACGACGAACTAGTCGCGCGGCCGCGACCCTGGAAGATCGGAGAGATCAGGCGGTTCATCCTCTGCATTGGGCCCATCAGCTCCATCTTTGACTACACGACTTTCTTTGTCATGCTCTATCTATTCAAATGCTGGGATCCATCCCGCGCCCCGCTGTTTCAGACGGGCTGGTTCGTTGAGTCCATCATGACGCAGACTCTAATCATTCATATCATTCGCACGAATAAGATTCCTTTCTTCCAGAGCCGCGCAAGCTGGCCATTGTTGATCACGACATTGACCATCATGGCCTTCGGAGCGTGGCTGCCGTATTCTCCATTGGCTTCTTCGCTGGGCCTCACCCACCTGCCCGCGATGTATTGGCCAATCCTCCTGCTGACGCTCCTTGCCTACACGGGCCTTACTCAAGGCGTCAAAGTCTGGCTGCTGAGAATGAAATGGATCTAGTGTCCTGTCTCAGATATTCGCAGCAAAACTCAGGCTGTCATCCTGAGCTCCCCCGAGAGGCTGTCATCCTGAGCGAACGGGGCCCCAAGCGCTTTTCAGCTTGGGGGTGGTGAGTCGAAGGATCTGCTGTTGTTTTTCAATCAACTTCGGAGACAGGACACTAAAACAGAGCAAATCAATCGCACTTTCATGCAGTTCCATGGAATCACAGGGGCGCCCGATCACCAAGAACGCATTTCGACGTTTTCAGAAGTTCCTCGTTCGGAAGCGCTTTAAGTTGGCGCAAGAGTGACGATGGGCGCAATTCGCGTCATGTTTTGGGGTGGTCTAGCGATGGCGGTGACCGGAGTCATCGGGTGTCCGACGATGATCTCGCCGGCATCCTTGCAATGACAACCCAGTGGGTGCGAAGTCACGCCCGTGAGATTCCCGGCCTCAAGCGGCTGGGCAGCCTTCGCGCTCGCATCGTTGTGGACGAGCGGATATACGACGATTACTTCGACGATGTGAAAACTGAAGCTGGAGTGCGCGAGGTTTGCGCTGTCTCATGTTTCAAGAGTGCCGCACTCTTCTGCGCAAACAAGATGCGGTCAACACAACGCTCACCAATAAGCGGATGGTCTCATTCAATGAGGCTCCTCGTTTGCGTGGACCAACTCTTATCAAGAACCCAACAGGCCGACTTGACAGCGACTGCATTGACTCCTTCCCTACACACTCAGCGCAGGGTAATCGATATAGCCATGCGGCCCCGATGTGAAGAAGGTGCTTGGGTCCGGCGCATTGAGCGATGCATGGCTCGTAAACCGCGCCGGCAGATCCGGGTTGGCGATAAAGAGCTGGCCGAAGGCTACCGCATCCGCCTCACCGGCCTCGATGACCCGATTCGCTTGTGCCAGCGTGTATTTCTCATTTGCGATGTATACGCCGCCGAACTGTTTCTTGAGTTGTGGGCCCAATCGGTCGGGTCCGAAATACTCGCGCGCCAACAGGAAGCCGAGCCCGCGCCTGCCGAGCTCACGCGCCACATAACCGAATGTTGCCGGTGGGTTTGAATCATGCATATCCTGAGAATCGCCGCGCGGCGCAAGATGCATGCCCACGCGCTTGGCGCCCCAAACCGGGATCACCGCATCGGCGACTTCAAGCATGAGCCTGGCGCGGTTTTCAATCGATCCGCCGTATTCGTCTGTACGATGATTGGATCCGTCCTGCAAGAACTGATCGAGCAGGTAGCCATTGGCCCCATGGATTTCGACGCCGTCAAAGCCAGCCAACTTGGCGTTCTCTGCTCCCTTGCGAAAGGCCTCGACGATGCCCGGAATTTCGGACGTCTCAAGCGCGCGTGGCGTCACATATTCGGCAACTGGACGCACCAGGCTCACATGGCCTGCGGGCCGGATGGCGCTGGGAGCGACTGGCAGTTTACCTTCCAGAAAGCGGGGGTCTGAGATGCGGCCCACATGCCAGAGTTGCGCAAAAATGCGGCCCCCTGCCCCATGCACTGCCTTCGTCACCAACTTCCAGGCTTCGATTTGGTCTGGCGACCAGATCCCCGGCACATTCGCGTACCCAACGCCCTGCGGTACAACCGGGATGCCCTCGGAGATGATCAGGCCGGCGCCGGCGCGCTGTGTATAGTATTCGGCCATGAGTTGAGTCGGAATGTGTTCGGATGTGCCCCGCAAGCGAGTAAGCGGAGACATGATCACTCGATTCGGCAGGTGGATGTCTCCAATTTGGATTGGGTCTAACAGAGAAATCATGGAATGAGTCCTTCCTGAAAAGCGTTCTGTTACTTTGGATGTTTCTGACGGATGGAAGATGGCAAACCTGAATTTCCAGGAAATATGCAAAGTGTGCAGGTTGCATGCAATTAGCCTGCAATGATCGACTCTTTGATTGAACTCGCCGCCAGGCGAATCTTCTGCTCCCTTTTGCTCATTCTGTTGGTCTTCAGGGTCTGAGAACCGCAGCGATCAAGACTGAAAGTCCGTTCCATGCGATTTGCACTCCAATGCAGAGCAGAATAAACGCAACGACCCGCAGAATGCCATGCGCAGTAGACGGAGGAATGATCTTGGTGATCTTCGGAGCATACGCATAGCAGAAATAGACGAGCACACTAAGAACGACTACAGCAAGAAACACCCCAAGATGCGCCAGAAAATCTCTTGAAATGACCCGAGTTGAAAGGTGAGCGGTGACGGTCAGCAGCGCGACAAGCGTGCCTGGGCCCGAGGTTACGGGAAACGTGAATGGATAGAATGTTGCCTGCTCAAGGTACTGGGTACGTGTTTCGGCTCGTACCGCGCTCTCCTCCTCCTTGTTTTTGATAATCGCGCGCGCATCCCTCTCGTTCAATACAGACCATCCCATTGCCGCTATCACAATGCCGCCGGAGAGTTGGACAATGGGCAAAGAAATTCCGAAGAAGTTGAGAATGGCCGCGCCGAGAAGTTCAATAACGGCCAGAAAAATGACGTTATTGATTGCGATCTTGCGCGCCAGAGACCGATACACTGCTGGCGGTGCTTCACCGGCGAGCCCAAGAAACACGAGAGCCGACCCGAGCGGATTGATCAGCGGTAAAAGCACGCTGAAGGCGATAAAAAACGACTTCCAAAGGAGCACGAGCAGTCCCCTTACTTATGGCATCGGTCTCTCGGTACGCAGCGAAGGCCGGCCTTGCCAGACTCGCCTCACGCAGAGCCGTCCGACCTAGACACCAATTTCGTGCAAGGCTAGAAAAGCCTCCAACAAAACGCGGGGATTGAATTGTCCTTTGTATACAGGCGGCGCCTTTCGGTCCAGGCCAAGCAATGCGTAGACCGCCGTCTGCGCGGAGCGAATGGAGTACTCCACAGTGAACACCACGTCGTCTGGAAGTTCACAATATTGCCCGACGAAGGCCAGGTTCTTCGAACCCTTCGGTATAACTTGAGGGCGATCACCCTTGCTTCGAGGAAGAAACTGACTGGTGATGAAGGGCATCGTGCAAGGAATGCAGGTGCAGGCATCGAGAATCCTGGCGCCATGCTCCTGGAGGCGCAAATGGCCGATGATCTCCGTCATGATTTCTCGTCCGGTGCATGCCGCCATGGGCTTCTTCACAAAATTGCCCGGTACATCGACGAACAGTCCATAGCCCCAGAAAACCTGTACTCCCTCTGGCTGTTCTATGAAATGTGGCTGGTGGGGCAACACGATTGAGGCCAGCCAACTGGACTCCGGGAAGGTAATGAGCCCGCCCTCTCCTGGGACGTTGCCCGTCAAATCGCGGACGAGTTTGAAGAACGTAGGGTTATGCAGTGTGGTCGTAAATGAAATCCACTTCGATTGTTCAATGTGATCGGCAAAGTTCGAAGGATGCCCGAACTCGGTATGGCCGGCCGCAATTTTCTCCCAAAGAGTCCATGAACCGCCATCGGCTTTCCCCAGTAGAGCGGCGGCCGAGTCCATTGAGCCAAGGCTCGAACCCTCGGTCATGGAACCTAAAGTTACGATGACTCGGTCGTACTCGGTGACGCCGATCTCCTTGAGAGACGAGCCCTCTTGAACGACGATCTTTTCGACAGCGAAGCCGCCCTTTGCATGCGCGACGGCTATATCGGTAACAGTTGTGTTCAGCATGAACCTGACACCGTGCTCTTCAAGCCACTTGGAAAGCGGGCGCACCATCGAGTCATACTGGTTGTACACAGTACGCATAATGCCGGTAAGCGTATTGAAACCTGAAACCATGTGAGTGAAGCGCACCAGATAGCGTTTGAACTCGACTGCGCTATGCCAGGGCTGAAAAGCGAAGGTGGTGCACCACATGTGCCAGAAGTCCGTTTCAAAAAATGCCGGATCAAACTGATCGGAGATCGTGGTCCGTCCAAGAAACTCTTCCGGTTCGATCGCCACGCGTTCGAGGTTGAGAATATCCTTCTCGCTCAGACCAAAACTGGGACCATCGACCCTGTGACCATCCCGGAGCAGGCGGCCTTTGGAGGCGGTCTTCATCGTCTTGTTCCAGTCGAATATCTCCTGCGTTACTGTCCTCGACCCATCGAGGGTCGGAATCGATGAAAACAGGTCGTAGGTGCACAGATATTTGCTCTCAATCATGCGGCCGCCGCGCATCACATAGCCGTCAGTCGCGTTTCCCGCTGCGTCAAGGCTGCCGCCGATCCGGGATGACTCCTCCAGGATCGTGATTGTGTCCCCTTGCACATCTCCGTCGCGAATGAGGAAAACTGCGGCGGCAAGGGAAGCGATGCCTCCGCCTACAAGATATGTTGCCGCGTGATCGTCAGGTTGTTTCATAGGGATCATTTCACACTTTCTCCCTGCCTTGTCACTCTTGCCGTAGTTGCGCTAAGGCGCTTTGTGCGCGACTGCTACGAGCACCCAATGCGATTGTCATTCTGTAATGCGGGAATAACTGTATCGAATTGAACAGATGGCCCGCCGTCCCAGATCGCATAATCACGCTAAGCGCACGGGGAGGGCTCCGGCAGTCAGCGCAGACTTTCAACGATCGCCCATGGTGTCCAAAGAGAAGTCCGATAGCATGGCTCTTACTGCGCACCTGCCGCAATCCGCGACCAACCTTATTGATTCGAAGAAGCCGGGAGAAAGCAATGTCAGCAACAAACTCAGTTGTCGCCGTCTACGACTCTCACGAGCAGGCGGAACGCGCCGTTAAGGCGCTCCAACGGGCCGGGATCGATATGAAGAGCCTCTCGATCGCGGGCAGAGGCACACACACCGATGAACATGTCGTTGGCTATTACAATGCTGGCGATCGGATGAAGTACTGGGGCAAGCTCGGAGCATTCTGGGGTGGGTTCTGGGGGCTGCTCTTTGGATCCGCGATCTTTGCAATCCCAGGCATTGGACCAGTTCTCGTTGCTGGTCCGCTGGTTGGCTGGATTGTCTCAGGCCTTGAGGGAGCGGCTGTTGTCGGCGGAGTCAGCGCTCTCGGAGCAGGCCTGGTGAGTATTGGCATTCCAAAGGACAGCGTCATCAAGTATGAAGCAGCTGTGAAGACCGACAAGTTCCTGTTGATCGTCCATGGTGCGCCGGACGTGGTGTATGGCGCGCGATTCATTCTCGATGGTTCCAGCACCGGCAACTACTGTGTTCATGGCCAGCCGATGCTGACCAGTTGACCCTATTTTGCGCAACAGGTTGGGCGGTCACTCTGGCCCAGAGCCATTCGGCCGTTTTACGGAACCGATCACCCTTATGCACGCATTTCCGCCAGCCTGATCCTCTTTAAGCAATTCCGGATCGGAACAGGACGAAATCAACATGTATCCAGAATTCAACGCAAAAGGCTCTCAGCCCTGCGCAGTGCGGAAAAAGCCCAACGACCAGCACATTAATCCGATTTCAAGTCTTGCCGCCGACGGATTCGACATCTGGTGGCAGAAAACATTTGCACAGCACAGCGCAATGGCCTCGGAAGCGTCTGCCCTGATGCGCACGCATCGCCGACTTAGCTCGGCTAACCACGCGCGCGTCGGGAAAACCCATTGATCGCCTTAGTGATGGCGCGGCACTCAACATGCGAACCGACTACCAAAGCGCCAGAAATGCACGTACAAAGCAGCAATACCTCTCAGAAGAGGCCCCCGTCCGTATGAGTCTCTCTCAACAGCCCCTTTGCTTTCACAACAAAGGAAACTGAATGTCAAGCCACCCTATTGATTCACCGAGGACCATCATGCCGGAAGTTAATCGTTTCCTCTCCATCCCGACCAGGATTCTGCTGCCTATAGACTTCAGCCCGTCATCCCAGGCTGCACTGGAGATGGCAGCCGACCTTGCCCGGCACTTTCAAGCGGAACTCTATCTCGTGCACGTGATCCCGATGTTCCCGACCACTACAATTCCAGACCTCATTCCAGAGACCGTCTTTCTTGAGAAGGCAAGAAAACACGCAGAGAGCCATCTGGCCAAGTGCACGGCAGCTCTCGTAACCAGAGGAGTGAAGTCAACTTTCAGCGTTGAAGTTGGAAATGACGTAGTTGGCAACATCATGCAGGTAGTCGATCGCGAACATATTGACATGATCGTAATCTCCACCCACGGTATCTCCGGCTGGCACCCGCTCGTATTCGGCTCGATTGCCGAAAAGGTCGTGAAGCTTGTGCAGTGTCCTCTCTTGCTTCTTCACTCAGCCAAGCCGGAATCAGGCGTGGAGACGCCCTCAAAACGCTCAATGGAATGGTGGTAGCGAGATCGACGGTAGAGGTGGTCAATGGAGAGCTCGACTAGCTTTGTCGCCCCGGCATCAAAAAAGCCGGTCGTAGAACCGGCTCACGATAGCGCCCCAACGGGTCTCACAAACGAAGAAGCGCGCGCCCGTCTTGAAAAAGACGGCCCCAATGCAATGCCGGACACGTCTGCTCATCCGTTGCGCAATGCATTGGCTAAATTCTGGGCGCCTGTACCATGGCTGCTTGAAGCGTCCATTGTGCTTGAGATCGTCCTGCATAAGTATTACGAAGCCGCCGTCATTGCAGCTCTACTCCTTTTCAACGCGGCTCTCGCTTACTTCCAGGAAAGCCGCGCGCAAGCAACTCTTGCCGCCCTCAAATCCCGTCTGGCACTCAACGCCTCGGTTCAGCGAGACGGCGAATGGAAGACCGTACCCGCGGCGGAACTGGTATGCGGCGACCTCGTTAAACTCTCGCTTGGCGGCGTGGTCGCCGCCGATGTTCACCTGACGGGTGGGTCGGTTGAGCTCGACCAGTCGATGCTTACCGGCGAGTCCCTCCCCATTGACGCAGGCGCCGGCACAGACACGTTTGCAGGGGCTCTGGTGCGGCGCGGCGAGGCCACCGCCATCGTAACGGCGACCGGGACGCGCACCAAATTCGGCCGCACGGCGGAACTGGTTCGGACGGCACACGTAGTAAGTACACAGCAAAAGGCCGTCCTCAGGATCATCCGCAACCTGGCGCTCTTCAATTGCCTCATCATCGTCGCGATGGGAGCCTACGCCTATCACCATGCAATGCCATCGAGCGAGATGATTCCGTTGTTGCTGACCTCGGTCCTCGCCATCATCCCAGTCGCATTACCGGCAACATTCACCCTCGCTGCTGCGATTGGAGCTCGTGCTCTTGCAAAGCTGGGCGTGTTGCCAACACGGCTTTCCGCCGTGGACGAAGCAGCATCGATCGATGTGTTGTGTTCAGACAAGACCGGGACTCTGACCCGCAATGAACTAACCGTCACAAGCGTTCGCCCACTGCCTGGATTCGACGAAGCACACGTTCTCGGAATGGCGGCGCTGGCGAGTTCCGAAGGGGGCCAGGACCCTGTCGATGCGGCCATTCGACTTGCCGCGTCGCAGAAGACAGCCACCGGCTTGCCAAAGCTGACCGCTTTTGTTCCGTTCGATCCGGTTAAGAAAACCTCGGAAGCAACCGCAACAGATGCAAAAGGTAGTTCCGAGCGAATCATAAAAGGCGCGTTCACTGCGGTTGTCGCCCTCACTGCGCCCTCTCCCGCCGCGGCCGCTATCGCCGACGAACTTGAGAAGCAAGGTTTTCGAGTTTTGGCAGTTGC
>Ga0181517_10002865_pt1 | contig 17001 bp, 12 predicted proteins | sample PEATcosm2014_Bin_31_FD_119748 | JGI IMG/M metagenome (GOLD analysis project Ga0181517, IMG submission 119748) | Peatland microbial communities from MTU Mesocosm Facility, Houghton, MI, USA - PEATcosm2014_Bin01_30_metaG | ecosystem: Environmental > Terrestrial > Soil > Wetlands > Peat | place... | reverse complement strand
GCCCCGCCGCCCCCACGCCGGCAGGATCGGGATTAGCGTCAATTAGCGTGCATTAGCGGTTAAAGCAATTCCCCAGCGCCTTCCCGCATGTCCCGCCTTTGTCCCGGGACATGTCCCGGGTCCCGCCTCACAAAACGCCCGTCATTATTGGCTTGTCCCACTGTCCCGGGTCTAGAGGAGGGGTTATGCCTCTGCCCCCCATAACATACGCTATTTGGGGGATACAGCAGCCGGCTCCGCTGCGCTATGCTTTTGGGCGCTTGGCGTAGTTGCGCGGCATTTGGCCCGAAGGGCCACTGGGTTCATGAGAAACGGAAACGTTAAAGTTTGTTTAAATCGGGGGATTCTGATCCTCCTCTTTGGGGGCTGGATACTGCTGCCGGCGCTGCGATCCCGCGCGGAGAAGCCGGGGGAGTTCCGTCCGCAACCCTGTTTGGCTCCGGGGGAGCGGGTGAGCAGCAGCGGGGACAAAATCCAGCCTGTGGATTCCTTGCCTCAATCACGGGCGGCGGCCGCGGATCCCGTGCGCAAACCGAAGCTGGCGTGCAGAGCAACGCCGGCCCAGCGGGGCAACGAGTTGGTCTTGAACGCCGGTTGGGAACTGATCGAAGCGGGAAAGCTTCAGGCAGCGGGAAGCGCGCTGTCGCAGCCGGGCCTGGACACTCGGGACTGGTATGATGCGACGGTGCCCGGCACGGTGCTGGGGACCCTGGTGGAGCAGGGAATATATCCCGACCCGTGCTTTGGCCTGAACAATCTTCAGATCCCCGAGAGCCTTAACCAACAGGATTACTGGTATCGAACGGAGTTCAGCCTGCCTGCAAGCTTTGCCGGGCGCGAGTTGTGGCTCCAGTTCAATGGGATCAATTACTACGCGGAGATCTGGTTCAACGGCGCTTATCTGGGCCATATCACCGGGGCCTTTATCCGGGGAGGCTTCGACGTGACTGCCCTTGCCAGGCCTGCGGGCACGAATGTGGTGGCCGTCATGGTCTGCCCCCCGCCCGATCCGGGCATTCCTTCGGAACAATCGGTTAAGTTCGGCCCAGGGGATAATGGCGGAAAGCTGTGTTTGGATGGCCCCACGTTCATGTGCACTGAGGGCTGGGATTGGATTCCGGCGATTCGGGATCGGTGCACGGGGCTTTGGCAGGATGTGCTCCTGCGGGCGAGCGGGCCGGTGACCCTTGCCGATCCCCAGGTGGTCACGTCGCTGCCGTTGCCCGACACCTCGTCGGCCGATGTGTCCGTCAGGGTCGAGCTGCGCAACAGTTCTCGAACGGTGCAGCGAGGCACGCTGCGCGGCCGGTTCGAGAACGTGGCCTTCGAGCAGCCGGTGGTGCTGGAGCCGGGCGAAGTGCGGCAAGCGGCTTTTAGCTCCGCTGAGTTTCCCCAGTTGGTGGTCAAACAGCCGCGCTTGTGGTGGCCCAATGGGTATGGAAAGCCGGAGCTTTATGATTTGCAATTGAGTTTCATCGCGAGCAACCAGACGGTGTCCGATGAACAAAGGGTGCGTTTCGGGATTCGGGAATTGAGCTATGAACTCGCGGTGGAAACGCCTCGCGGCAAACGGCAGCGGGTGGAGTTTACCCCCACCGCAGCCCGGAAGGAGGAGCCGTGGCCGCTGGATGTGAGCCGCGAAGCCCTGGGCTGGGATCCCCGGCAGTACCGCACCTCGACGGCGGCGCTGCGGCCAGGAGGCGAACATTCTCCGGCGCTGCGGCCGGTCGATGACCCGGCGATGGGTCCTTATTTGGTCATTAAGGTCAATGGACAGAGGATCCTCTGCCAGGGTGGCAACTGGGGCATGGACGACGCGTTGAAACGCGTCTCCCGCGAGAAACTCGAGCCGTATGTGCGGCTGCACCGCGATGCCAACCTCACCATGATTCGGAACTGGGCCGGGCAGAGCACCTCGGAAGTATTCTACCAGCTCTGCGACGAGTACGGAATATTGGTCTGGAACGACTTTTGGATGAACACCGAAGGGGCGAATTATGCCCCGGCAGACTCGGGCCTGTTGCTGGCGAACGTGGCCGATACCTTGCGCCGGTTTCGCAATCACCCGTGCATAGCGCTCTGGTGCGGGCGAAACGAGGGGGTGCCGCCCGAGCCGCTGAACACCAATATCGGCCGCTTGATTCAGGAGCTGGACAGCACGCGCTATTACCAGCCGAACTCGCGTCTGGTAAACCTCTGCACGAGCGGGCCGTGGTCCAACGAGCCGCTGGAGAAATACTTCACGAACTTGAACCAGGGATTCAGCACCGAGCTGGGAGCGAGCTCGATCCCGTCGATGGACGCGATGCGGGCGATGATGGCTCCGGAGGACCTCTGGCCGCCGGGGGATGTCTGGGCCTACCACGACTTTCACAGCCGGGGCGCGGGGGAACGCGGCGCGGTGCTGCGCCGGATCGCCCGGCGCTACGGGGAGGCGGTGGATCTGGCCGACCTTTGCCGCAAGGCACAGATGGTGAATTACGAGACCTACCGCGCGATGTATGAAGGGTTCAATAGCCGGCTTTGGAAATCGTGCAGCGGGGTGCTGGTGTGGATGAGCCATCCCTCCTGGCCCAGCACGGTGTGGCAGTTCTACAGTTGGGATTATGAGCCCAATGCGGCCTTTTTCGGCGCGCAACATGCGGCGGAGCCGGTGCATATCCAGATGAATCTGCCCGACTGTCAGATCGCGGTTATTAATCACGGGGCTAAGGTTCTGGATCGAGTGACGGCGCAGGCCACGGTCTATAACTTGCAAGGCCGGCTGGAATCGACCCGGAAGCGAGTGCTCAGCGCGGCGGCCAACGCCTGCACCGATGCTGAGAGAATTGCCTGGCCGGCTCAAGGAACCCATTTTGCCAGATTGGAACTCTACGACCGGGACGGGCGCTTGCTCTCGGAGAACTTCTACTGGCATGCCAAGGACGAGAGCCAGCTCAAGCAACTCAACTCCCTGCCGCTGGTGCCGTTGAAGGGCGAAATCCAGTGCGAGGCCGGTCCGACGGGCCAGAGGTTGAGAATCCGGCTGAGCAACCGCGGGGCGGCGCCGGCCTTGGCGGTCAAACTGACCCTGCGAGACGCCCAAACAGGCCAGCGCATTCTGCCGGCCTATTACAGCGATAATTATGTCTGCCTGCTGCCGGGCGAAGTCCGCGACTTGAGCATCGACGGATTGCCGGCCGCGGCCCAACCCGAGGTCGACCTGGATGGCTGGAATGTCGAGCCAGCCCAGATCCGTGCCGATAACCCGAGCCTCGGACATTCATGAGACGGGCAGCGCCAAAGTCCGCGGAGGCGATGTGGACGTGAGCTGGCGGAACGCCTCGCCCAGGGCCGCGCCGGAATAAAGGTTTGATGGGAAAGCGCCCCGAGAAGTCTTTGCCGTTTCGGCGCGAACCCGTTCCGCGTGGTCCGGTCGCTGGGAGCGGTCGCTCGACCCCGTCTCGTTGGAGGCTATGGGGGTTCCGACTGATGGCTTTGATCGGCGTTCCCGCGGTCCTGCTTGGGGCGATTGAATTGGCCTTGCGGTTGGCCGGCTTCGGCTATCCGACGGCGTTTCTGCTGCCCGATTCGGTCCAGGCGCAGAAAAGCTGGGTCCAGAATAACCGGTTTGGCTGGCCGTTTTTCGGGCCGCAAAAGGCCCGGCTGCCGCAACCGATTTCAATTCCCCAAACCAAAGCCCCCGGCGCCGTTCGCATCTTTGTTTTCGGCGAGTCGGCCGCTTATGGCGACCCTCAGCCCGAATTCGGCCTTCCACGGATGCTGCAAGCGCTTCTCAGCCTCCGGTATCCGGGAGTGAAGTTCGAGGTGGTCAACGCGGCTATGACAGCGATTAACTCGCACGTCATCCTCCGGATCGCGCGCGATTGCCGGAAGGGCGACGGCGACATCTGGGTCCTTTACATGGGCAACAACGAGGTGGTTGGCCCCTTCGGCGCAGGCACCATCTTCGGTTCCCAAACGCCTCCGTTGACATGGATTCGTGCTTCCATCGCGCTAAAGCGGACGCAGATCGGCCAGTTGTTCGATTCCTTCTTCCAGCGCTTCCAAACCTCCTTGGCCGGCAAGGACGATTGGGGCGGCATGGAGATGTTTCTCAACCAGCAGGTCCGGGCGGACGAACCGCGAATGGATTCCGTTTACCGCGATTTCCAACGGAACCTTGCCGACGTGATTCGCGAGGGCCGCCGCAGCGGCGCCGGCGTGGTCGTGAGCACCGTGGCGGTCAATGTGAAGGATTGCGCGCCGTTTGCCTCCTCGTGCCGGCCGAATCTCTCGGAGCCTGAAAGGCAAAAGCTGGACGGGCTTTATCGAGCAGGCGTCCAGGAGCAGCAATCCGGCCTGAACCGGGAAGCGGCGGAAATGTTTCGGCAGGCGGCGCTGGTGGACGATAGCATGGCGGAATTGCGCTTCCGGCAGGCCGAGTGCGAACTAGCCCTCGGGGCCATTCCGGAGGCGCAGAGGGATTTTAATGCGGCGCGCGACCTGGATACCCTGCGCTTCCGTTGCGACAGCCGGCTCAACAGCATCATCCGCCAAACCGCCGCAAACTGGAACGGAGAAGCAGTCCTGCTCGCCGATGCGGAGCGCGCCTTGGGCCAGCAAAGCCCGGACGGCTTGTGCGGATCGAATTTCTTCTACGAACATGCTCATCTCAACTTTGACGGGAATTACCGATTGGCGAGAACGATCGCGGCACAGGTCGAGCAGTTGCTGCCGCGCCGGGTGACGGGATTGGTGGCGGCCGGCGACCCGTGGCCTGCCCAAAGCGACTGCGCGCGGCGGTTGGGTTGGTCGGCTTGGAGCCAGTGCCAGGCTTTCTCCGAGGTCGCTGCCCGTCTGGCGCGTCCGCCGTTTACGGCGCAGTTAAACCATGACGCTCAACTGCGGCGGATCAGGACCCTGATAGACGGCGTGCGGTTTGCTACCGCGCCGGCCGGCCTGGCGGCGGCCATCAAAGCCGGCGAGGCCGCCGAACGTGAGGCCCCGGATGATCCGGTCGTCCACGAGCAACTGGCGCTGCAGAAAGAGCAGGCTGGGGACTGGGCCGGGGCGACCGCGGAGGCCAGGCGCGCCGCGGATCTGTTGCCCAGCTCCGCGGTCCATTGGACGCGGCTGGGAGTGATCCTGGCCGAGCAACGGCGCCCGGAAGAGGCGATTGAGGCGTTTCATCGGGCGGTGCGGCTGGATTCGCTCAATGTCTGGACCCTGCGGAGCCTCGCTCTGGCGGAGGCCCTGCTTGGACAGAACGGCAGGGCGATTCAGGATTTCAAACGGGCGCTGGCCTTGAATCCGCGCTACGGGCTGGCATGGCTGGGGCTCGGCACGGTGCTGGAGCAGGCCGGCCGCCAGGCCGAAGCGGCCGATTGCTTCCGCGCGGCGCTCACCAACCATGTGTCCCGACCGCATGACCTGGCAACGCTGGCGCGCTTCTGCCGCAGCCATGGCTGGTTCGCCGAGGCATCCATGAACTATGACGAGGCCATTAAACTGGCTCCATGGGATGTGGCGATGCGAATCGACGCGGGGCAGAACTTCTCGGCTTGGGGCCGCCATGACGATGCCCTGCGCCAATACGCCGCCGCGGTCCAAATGGCCCCGGAATTGGAACCGGCCCGTTTGGAGTTGGGCCGCGAGTTGATGAAGCTTGGCCGCAATCCCGAAGCCCTGGCGCAATTCGAAGAGGTGCTGGAACGAGATGCCACCAACGCGGCCGCCCTTGACTGCGCCCGGACCTTGCGAGGACTGGTGCCGAAACCGGCCAAGGGTGGCGGGTAGGCGGGGGCCTGCAGAAGCTCACTGGCTGTCGGGGACGATCATTAGTTATTTAGGCGGCGGTTCCTGCCAATCAGCTCACATCGTTGTGAATCAGTTTTTGAACACCAGAGTGAATGGAAGGAATCCCCCTCACCCTACCCTCTCCCAAAGGAGAGGGCGTAGCGGGGGCTGGCCTTCGACCATTCCAGCCGCGTCCGATTCGCCAGCCGACAGACGAGAATTCTCCCTCTCCTTTGGGAGAGGGTAGGGTGAGGGGGATTCGAAAGCCGCTGAGGCTCCAAAAAAGAGATCTGCGCCCTATCCGCGCGCCGAACGGATCCGGCGAAGCGGCGTGATCCGGATGCGCCACGCAGCAGGCGGCCACCTGAAAAATACATCATTCGGGGGATACCAAAGCGCCGTCCGTCCGAGAATAATTGTCTCGTGCAAATAAGACCCATCCGAGTGATGAGTTCCTGTCGATGGTGCGTTGTGATCGCATTGGCTGTGGGGCCATTGATGGGCTTTGAAGCCGTTCGGGCTCAGACCGAAGCGGCCAGCCAGCCGGGGAACTCCAATGTCCTGAGCTATTTCAAGTCCATCAGCGGCCGATTCTCGATTGCTGGAATCCACAATCGCGAGCCCAACAGCCAGCCCTCGCTCCAAACCGACCGGCTCTTCCTCCAGGTGGGACGCCATCCCGCCCTGTGGAGCGGGGACTTTCTCTTCTCCGCGCAGGACATCAGCAACCGGTGGACGATGATTCGCGAATGCAGGCACCAATGGAATCAGGGGGCCATTGTCCAGTTAATGATGCATGTGGCCCCGCCAAACCAGCCGGAAATCTGCGCCTGGAGCGGCGGCGTGCTCAGCCGTTTGAGCGATGCGGAGTGGCGGGACCTCCTTGGCGCCGGCGGCGGTCTGAACAAGGTCTGGAAGACCCGTTTGGATGGGTACGCCGTTTATCTGGATTATCTGAAACAAAACGGGGTGCAGGTGCTCTTCCGGCCTTTCCATGAAATGAACCAGGCGCACTTTTGGTGGGGGGGCAGAAAAGGGCCGGAAGGGACCGCCAGGCTTTACCGCCTGACCCACGATTACTTGGTGGGTGTTCGAGGATTGACCAATCTGGTCTGGGAATGGGATATGCAGGATATGAGCCGTGATTTCGCGGAATACAATCCAGGAGAAGACTATTGGGATATTTTTGCCTTCGATGTCTATTCCGGCGGCTACGATAGGAACTGGTATGATTATGTCCTGCAGATTGCAGGGAATAAGCCCATGGGCATTGGCGAATGCGCCGAACTGCCCACGCCCGCCATCCTGGCGGCCCAGCCGCGCTGGTGCTTCTTTATGAGCTGGGCGGAGCTTACCTTCACCCACAATCCGAACCAGCAACTCATCGATCTCTACCATTCCCCCAACGTGATTACTCGGGAGCGGCTGCCCAAATTCCAGAAGAGCCCCATGCCCCTCACCAAAAACGAAGACAGTGTGTCTCAAGCTCGAGTTTTGCAGTGAGGGAAACCCCTTGCTCCATTGCAAAACAGGAATCGATCAATAGCGCAAAAGACGATTCGCGGAATCCCCCGAACGGCGTAATTGCGCGTCAGTTTAGGACGGTGCTGACGCTTTTAAGCCAGTCTAGATCGGTCGGCGGACTCTGCTGGGGCGGCACGGTGACGTGACTCGAGTTGCCCAGCAGCACTGTCGGCGGGGCGAATTTGTGGAGCACAGTCCCATCAAGCCATTTTTTGATTTGCGCGTGCCCGTCGGCGAAAACGATTCCCCCCGCGCCGTTATGATAGGACGCCGGGCAGTCAATCCAATTCGGTATGTCCGGCTCGCAGACGAACGAGGCGTCGTTGATGCTGTAGGGGTTTTCGTCGAGAAGAACCCAGAGGTTGGCGGGGGTGGGACTGATGATGCTGGACTCCTTGTAGTAGCAGGCGCAGGTGGTGGCATACGCTTCAATCGGCGCGATCCACGTGTTCATCGACATGCTGCGAGCATGGGGGTAGGTGACGCCGCCGCTGGCGGTGGGGACGCCAAAGGTGTCCGCCGGGCATCGATAAACGGCTACGTTCCCTACGTAAGGGTAGAGCATCCCCTCTTTAATCCAGTTGTATCCCAAATTGGAATTCGGTGGCGTGCTGGAGGGACTTAGCTGCCAATATTCGTCCTGGCGCCCTGGACACCATTGGGCAAGCCTGCCGCCCGGTTGGGCCAGCGGGTCGGTGGGGCTGGCCGGCTGCGATCCTTCAAGGCCATTGGGCACCAGCTTGTCCTGATTGTCGGCGGCATACATCTTCCAGCCCAGAATAAGCTGTTTCAGATTGCTCAAGCACTGAATGCCTTGAGCCTTTTGTTTCGACTTGGCCAGCGAAGGCAGGAGCAGCGCCGCAAGAATGGCGATGATCGCGATGACAACCAGTAACTCGATTAGGGTAAATCCGGACGGCTTGCTGCATCTCATAGGTCGTTTGTCCTGTCCTGTCCCGAATTTCATCGGCCGGTTGGCCATGCCGCCGAATCCCAGGATGAGTCGCATGGGTGTCATTCTAATCGCCGCGGTGCGGCATACTATCCCCCGAAATGCGTATTCTTCTCCGCGGTTGCGCTTTTTGTGAATTACGCCGTTTGAGGGATGGCTGCTTCCTGCAAGCAAGAATACGCTACGGCTCAGCAATGACGCATCCTGGTCGGGACCGCCGGAACGGTTGAGAGTCTGGACTGGAAGCAAGTGAACCACGAAGTCTTGATTCGGTGGTTGGCGGGTCTGGCCGGGGAATGTCCGGCGGTGAAAGTGATGTCACGAATCGTAAGCACAGTTTGTCTTCCGCGGCTGGCAGTTATGCTGGTCAGCTTTCTTCCGTGTTTGGCTCAAGCTCAGATTGAGAGCGTGGTGCGCCTGACCGCGCATCCGGCCCAATACGAGCGTGTGGATTTCGCCGCTCTGCTCACCGCTGAGTGGGCGACCAGTCCGTACCGGACGCGGGAAGTGTGCCTGGATTTCAACCTGGTTGCCCCATCGGGCGCCGCCGTGGTTGTCCCCGCCTACTATGACAAAGGCGGCAGCGGCACGCTTTCCCTCTGGAAGGTGCGCTTTACCCCCGTGGAAGCCGGTGTCTACACCGGCGTCCTGACGCTCACTAACGGCAATCGATGCGCCTCCTCCTCGAATCTCTCCTTGGCTGTCGCTCCCACCCCTCACAAGGGCTTCCTCCGCGCATCCGGCGCGTGGACCTTTCGATTCGATAACGGCGATCTCTTTCGCGGGATAGGCGAGAACATCGCCTGGGAGTCGCGCAGCCGGGACGACTCCCGGTTTTTCCGCACCCTGCATGAGAGCCCGCGATACAATTATGAGTACCTGCTGGGCAGCCTCGCGGCCAACGGCGGCAACTTCTTCCGCACCTGGATGTGTCCCTGGAACCTGCCGCTGGAATGGAAGCAGGTGGCCAACACCAACCGCTATTCCAATGACGGCGGCGGTTTCAATGGGTCCGCCATGGAGCGAATGGACCAAATGATGGCGCTGGCGGAATCGCTCGACCTTTACGTGATGCTCACGCTCGACAACTCGGGCGATTTTCAGGGCCGGAGCTGGCGGGACAGCAGCTACAATCTCGCCAATGGCGGCCCCGTGGCGGCGCCGCAGGAGTTCTTCACCGATCCCCAAGCCAAGGCCCAGTTCAAAGACCGCCTGCGTTACCTGGTTGCCCGCTGGGGTTACAGCCCCCATCTGGCCGCTTGGGAGTTCTTTAATGAAATCGACAACCTGATGTACGGGCTGCCGCAGCGTATTCCGGACACCGTCATCACCGCATGGCACGCGGAGATGAGCGCCTATCTTAAGAGCATCGATCCCTATCATCACCTGGTGACCACCAGCATCTCCCATCGCGATGTGGTCGGCTTGAACCAGGTTGCCTCCCTCGATTTCACCCAGCGCCACATCTATGGCCATGACGGCCACAGCCAGACCGACTCGTTCCCACAGGTCCTGCGCCGCGAGTCCCTCCAGGAGGGCAAACCCTTCGTCATCGGCGAGTTCGGCTTCGAATGGGACTGGAGCCGTAACTTCGATGATGACGCGGCCGGCATGGATGGCGATTTTAAGAAGGGCCTTTGGCTCGGGCTCTTCTCCCCGACGCCGGTCCTGCCGATGTCCTGGTGGTGGGAGTATTTTGATCACCGGGGCGTAACCCCTTATATCGGGCGCGTGCGTTCCATTCTCGACCGGATGCTCGCCGCGGGAGGCGGCAGCTTTGCCGACGTGCAAGCCCGCTGGATCGGTCAGCCGGCCACGTTGCTGGCCGTGCGCTGCGGACAAACGTTCTTTGCCCTGGCCCTCAACGACGGATCGGCTCCCGCCGCCGGCGCCATTTCGCTCCCCCTGGATGTTTCCCGCGGATACCAGGCTTGCGTTTACGACCCGGCCAGCGGCGCCACGGAGACCTTGCCCTCTTTGCAGCCCGGCCTGGGGACCGTGTCCGGAATTTCGATCCAGCCCGGGACCCAGCGCATCGTGATCCTTTCTCCTCTCAGGGGTTGGTAAAAACCGCTTTGACCGCGTCGAGATACGCCATGCCGTGAGCCGTGTCCGGCTCGAGGTAGCTGCCTTCCGTCCATTCGTTCCAGCAATTCAAGTTGAGGATGCGCAGGCCGTTGGTCTCGGCGAGCAGGCGCTGTCTGGCCAGCTCCAGGGCGGCGCGGAAGTTCTCCGGCGTGTTGTCCTTCATGGTGTTCATGAACGGGTAGCCGGAATTATCGAAGGTTTGCGACTGGTCAGCGCGCGGGCTTGGATCCCAGCCCATCGTCACGTTAGGGATGTAAGGCGCGCCCGAATGGGTCGCCACGCGGGCCCAGTAATCGAAGTATTGGTCGCGGACAGCATTATATTCCGTCTGCTGCTCCGGCAGCGCCGTGTGATGAATCCAGACGTAGGAAGTGACGGAGTCAAAGCCGAGGTCGTGAACGAGCTTGGGCGGGTCGGCCACGGTTTTTTCCGCGGGTAAAATGGTTTGCCCCCATACCACCGCATTCAGGTGCAGGCCCGGCAGGCCGGCGGCAACGGCCTTGGCGCGAAACGCGTCCAATGCCGTGCGGGTGGCTTCCACGGAGCCGAAGCCGGCGAGCAGATTGCCCAGATCGTAAAACGAGAAATAGGGTTTGCCGTCAATGCGCCAGTAGTTCGCGCGGATGAAATAATCCCTGATGAGGTGGTCGCAGATTTTATCGAACGCGGCGGGCGTCACGCGGCCCGGATAAAGTGTCTTGCGCGGGTCTCCGCGGTGATAGGGAAAAATGTCCTGCCAGTCATGGTTCGCCCACATGAAGGCGAACTGGAGCCGCGCATTGTTGGTCGCCCGCAAAAATCCGCGGTCAATCGGACGATCCAAAAAGGGACCGTCGTTGTAATAATACCAGTCGAAGATAAACGCGCTGAGGCCGTGGTCGGCGGCGGCGTTGATTTTTTTTGCCATAACCGCGGGATCCGATTCGTCCTGGCAGCCCCACAAGGGCACGTGCGGCTGCTGGTGTCCGGGAAAGCGCGGCTTCGCATTCGTGACCAGTTCCCATTCCGACCAGTCCGCGCCCTTGGTCTTCACGTTGCGCGGGTCGCCGCGATGGTAATTGCCAAAATAATAGCTGACCACGGTGACGGGACGGGTGGCGGAGCCGGCGTTGGTCGCGTCGGCTCCCAAAAGTCTGGTGGCCGCCGCCGTGATCGCCAGCGACATCATGATCAGGAAACGATGGCCGCCGGAGTGCTTGATGGGTTTCATTATGCGGCGTTATCTTTACCAGGACCGGCCACTGTTGACAGCGGAAAAATCCCGGCGGAGCCAGGCCGCCGGTCCTAAAATAATCACGGCTCATGCAATGAACAAGGACTTGAAATCCGTTGTTAAGTTCTTGACAAATGCCTCCGGATTTGCTATGTACGCTGCCATAGCAATGAGTGAGTCCGGAAACAACGACTTTATCGTCTGGGGCCACGACCAAGTCCCTTATGGGCCGGTCGAGTTGCCCGCGCTGGTGAGTTGGGTCCAGGATGAGCGCGTCACCGAAGATAGCTGGATCTACGTGCGCCGGGATAGCACGTGGATGCAGGCGCCGCAGGTGGCGGAGTTGCAGATGTTTTTCCGCCCCAAAAAGAAAGCCGGCCAGGGCTCCTCCGGGGCGAGCCCGGACTTGCGCCTGTTGCGGCGCATGAAGATTTTGGCGTCATTCTCCGAGGAGCAAATCGAGCACTTTGCGCGGTTTATCGAGATTCAAGAGGTTCCGCAACACAAGATCGTTGTCAAACAGGGCGACCCCGGCGATGCCATGTATTTGATCCTGCAAGGCGAACTGCGGGTCCGGTTCTTTGTCGGTGAAAAGGAAACCATCCTCGCCACACTTCCGGTCGGGGAGTTCTTTGGGGATATATCCCTGTTTGATGGCGGGCCGCGCTCGGCCGACGTCGTGGCCAACGTGGATAGCCTGGTGGGCCGCCTTTCGGTCAGCAGTTTCGAGCAACTCGCCAGGGAAGCGCCGGACCTGGCCGCTCCGTTTCTCCGGGCTGTCGGCCGCACCCTCACCGCCCGCATCCGGGCGGATAACAAACGCCTCGGCGACTCTGTCCGGCTTTACGGTTGAAGAGTGGGAGCCAACGGTCAGAATTGAACTGACGACCCGCGCTTTACGAAAGCGCCAGACTTTGCGGTTATTCCCAAGAAAATAGCCAAATCTTAAATCCGGTTGCCATCCGGTTGACATTTTGCGGCATTCTGGTTTAATGGAAATCGATGAACGCGAATGCCCCAGAGGCCGCCCCGAATGTCATTGCGCTGGCCCTTCCACCGAAGGCCAAACCGGCTGCGGCGCCCTCCCCCTTCCGCGCGCGTTTTAAAATCCTCGCCTTCACCAACCGGGCCGGCAGTCAATCCTGGCGGGTGACCGGAATCCGGCGTGACGGCAGCCGGGTGCGCGAGAATTTTAGAGACCCGGACTTCGCCAAAAACCGCCAGATTGAATTGGAGGCCGAATACCTCTCCCGGACCGATTCGCAAGCCGCCTTGCGGGCGACCCGGCTCAACGACGTTCAGTTGCGCCTCTGCGAGGCCGCGTTAATCAAACTGGACCGGGACGAGGACCTGCTGCCGGCGGTCGACTATTGGCTCAAGCAGGGCAGGGCCGCGGCGGTGCCCGAGTCGCCCCGGCTCGACGAAGCGGTGGATGCCTTCCTCACCTGGCTTTCCCAAACCGACACCTTGCGCAGCCGCACCAAGAGCAAATACCGGATCCGGGTTAACCTCTTTCGCCATTCGATTCCGGATTTGCGCGTGGTGGACATCAGCGCGGACGTCATCGCAGAATTCCTGAGCGGCCGAAAAAGGGTTTCCGCTTTGACCAAGGTCGGGGATCGCGAGGCCATCAGCCGCTTCTTTTCCTGGTGCGCCGAGCGCCCCCGCCAATGGCTTAAAATCAATCCTTGCCGCGAAATCCGTGTGGAGAAAAGCCGGGAGGCAAAACCCCCTGAAATCCTGAGCGTGGAGGAGTGCAAAAGGCTCCTCATCAAAGCTGCGACCCACCGACGTGGCCGGTTGGCACCCTACATCGCCGCCTGCCTTTTTGGGGGACTACGGCCGGCGGAGGCCCAGCGCCTGACCTGGGATAAAGTGAACCTCGCCGATCGTGAGATCCGCGTGGAGGCCCAAAGCACAAAAACCCGGCAACCGCGGGTTGTGAGCATTGCCAAACCTCTTTCCGCCTGGCTGGAAGCATTCAAAGGCAAGCCATTCCACCCGGCAAATCTGCGCCGCGACCTGGAGGTCATCAAGCTTGCGGCCGGATACACGGGACGAGGCTCTCAAGCTCCGCTCGGCAAGCTTAAGCCCTGGCCGGCAGACGTCTTGCGGCACACCGCCATCAGCCATTTCTTCCGCAAGACCGGCAGCTACGGGCTCACGGCAGAGCAATTCGGCAACTCAGAAGCTATCATCAAGAAGCATTACCAAGGTAGGGTCAGCAGCGAGGACACTCGAAAGTTTTACGCTCTATTCCCAAGAAAGGGATGTAAGTGAAGGGACTAAACAAGAGCGCCGCCGTCCTCAAGCAAAACCGAGCCTCAATCGGCAGGCCGAAGCAGAGACCAAGCGACCCCAAGGCTGCTATGGAGTTCTTTAGTTCGTTTCGGAACGACATCCGGCAAATCTTAAGAAAATGCCATGCCCCATCTCACTGGGGGGATCAAGAGGCCAACGTGTTGATGTTCTTTTTCCTTCTTTATCCAACTTCGGCCATTGTTTTGAGAAAGGGCACAGACTTCGCAAGCACGCAGGTGAAACAGAAACCCTCTTATGCAGTTCGTTTTGCTGAGATGTTTGTCGAAGGACAGGGGGCCTTTATTGAAGCTCTGGGTAAGATAAGAAATCGCTTGCTAAGCCACAAGAATAGCCCAGAAGCCAAAGTTCGGATGTTCTGCGGCATTGCTTATGCAGTGCACCAATCTGTAGACGAGTTGTTTGGCGCCACCGAGGCTAGTGCGAGCCCGCCAATTTTGGAGGAGTTTTGGGGAGAGAAGGCCGAGCGGGTGGCTGGGATATTCTCTGAAGTTTTTGGCAAGACTTCGATCACCCCAAAGGTGATTGAGCACGCCAGAGCGAAGATGCGAAAATTGAAGATTGTCTCAGCGAAGTAGCAATGGCCCGCCCGCCCCTCCCAGCAAAGGCGATCGGGGAATTTTAGTGCGGCCTTATAGGAGCAAGACATTTCCCCCCAGGTCTCGGAGAATTCGGGGGATTCGTTTAATCGCCTTAGCCCCGAACTGCCGGCCATTGTGCTGGCATGACAGATCCACTCAAGATTTCAGCGCGGCTCGCGACCCTCGACGAGCTAGTTCGGTCCACCCTTCCCAATTTCATTTCGCCCGTCCCGACCAGGGACACCTTGCGAACCTGGTTCGACGGGGCAAGTATTCCGCGTTTCAAATCGAACCCGGCCGCTAGGCGCGGCGGCGGCAGAGTTTTTTATTCGGTTAGTGCCGTCGAGAAATTCCTTGCGACGCGTACCCTGCCAGGCAGGCTAACCTCGCCAACACACAAGCCCTCGTGCAATCCCCATAAAGGGGCTCCACAATAGGTTGAGCCCACCGTTTTGACAGAATTGTTGTTCAAGACCTTCCTAACCAACAAACGATAATATGACAGACGAACAAGCCACTCCCAAACCGACCTTCGACAAACAAGCGGATAGCACTAACCGAAGTGCGCTCTCCACCAAAGGCATCTTGACCATGCTCAAGCCCCAATGCGAGACCATCCATACGTCATCGACGCGTCCCTCCAGCGCGAAACTCGGTCTGTGCCTGGAGTTGGAGGATCGGTACGGGATCGACGGGGGATTGCGCAGGTACGTTCCGCCGCCAACCTTTATCACCGCCAGCAGGGCGAACATGAAAGTCTCAGATCGCTGGACGGAGGAGTACATACTCGACTGCTGCCGATGGCTAGCGGCCATGCTGGCTCTAGCTGGGGTACCGCCAGAGTCGGAGGCCGTAGCATCGGGGGCATTGGGACTCCTCGCGTTGCAGGTGCATGGCGGGGCGGTCGTTGGCAGATCGCCGGACCACTGGCGGCACGATCTTACGAGGGCGCTGCTGGCCCAAGGGCTGATCGGCCCGAAGCCAGGCGACACAGGAGAGCGCGTCTTGGCGGCCAGCGAACAGGCTCAGTTTGTAATCCACGCCGAGAAACTGCAGGCGATGTACGCTGGTGCGAGGGCTGCAGTCGGGCAACTCTTCGGATAGCGCTCTCATCTCAGCCATCGAACTCAATACGACGGAATTATGCCCACGGCGCTTTCAGCACTTCCCAGGCAGGAATCAGTCAGCCAAGTGGCATGGGGCTCCTACATTTCGGACTTGCCCTGGGAACTGGGAAGTCTAGATGACTCTAGCTATAAGGCGGCGCTGCGGGGCGCGTCCTTGGGCGTCTCCCCCGACCTGGTTTTTCAAACGATCTGCGACCACATTGTTCAGGCCGGGGACACCCCAAGGATCAGCAAGATTAAATCGCAAGTGGAACGGGCTTATTTGCACTTCGCCGGGCAATCGACCGACGTGAAAGGGGTTACCGTCCCTGCGAAACCGGGCAAGATCCCCGAGTTTAGGCCCGAAGTGCTGGCGAAACTCGCGGCCAGGGCCGATGTCTCGAATATTGAGGTTTTTATCTCTGACCGGTCGCCCTTCTGCCCTCAGTACATCGACAGCTATTTGTTTCTATCCCGCCTCTATAACCCCGGGGAAAAGGCAGTCATCTTTACGAGCCAGGAATCCCAGGGGCAGGTGGTCTGGTCCCAAGATTTGCCTCGCGAGCAACTCCCGGTAAGTGGTCCGGCTGGGGTGTGGTTTCTTGTTCAGCCCGTCGATGGAAAACAGCACCCCAACCCACGGCAGGGCAACAAACTGTCCCGGCGGTCGCAGGAGTCAGTGACTGCCTTCCGATACGTTGTACTGGAATCTGACGAGGCCGAGACCGACCAGTGGCTGCGGTTCCTTGCTATGGCCCCGTTCCGCATCGTTGCCATCTATTATTCGGGCAGTCGATCGGTGCATGCCCTTGTGCGCATCGACGCGAAGAGCAAGGAGGACTGGGATCGCCAGATTAGCCCGGTCAAACCGCTTCTGGCTCTCATCGGAGCTGACCCCCAGGCTCTGTCGGCAGTCCGTCTCTCGCGCTTGCCGCAGGCTTGGCGAGGCGAAAAGCAGCAGCGTTTGATCTACCTGAATCCTGCGGCCGATGGCACGCCGATCATGGGACTGGGACCGCGCCCCGCCCAATACAACTGGCTGGATTACGTGGAGTTCAAGCTCTCCACCCATGAGCCGATAGAGGCGGATAATATGCAAGCGGCCCTCGAAAGCCTTTGCCTCTTCGAGTCTGAGCCGGCAGTCGCGGATGTTTTGGCCCGATTGCACGCCTCTTACCCCCAAACTGCATGACTGCAGAAATCATCACAAAGCTCTTCAAAGACGCCGGTATTGAACCGGGCGTGACAGCCGAGGCATCACCGCCCCTGTCACCGAACGAGTACTATTCGAGGCGCTTTCCCGCTGTGGGCGAGAAATATGCCAGCGGTGAAGTAGAAATGGATCAAAATCACCGGTCTGGAATTGGATCTTATTCGCTGGCATTTTCTTCGAAGGATTCGCTGAAGTCTTTTCTTCCTTCTTCTCCGAACTGAGTCTTC
>Ga0181517_10002864_pt1 | contig 17005 bp, 16 predicted proteins | sample PEATcosm2014_Bin_31_FD_119748 | JGI IMG/M metagenome (GOLD analysis project Ga0181517, IMG submission 119748) | Peatland microbial communities from MTU Mesocosm Facility, Houghton, MI, USA - PEATcosm2014_Bin01_30_metaG | ecosystem: Environmental > Terrestrial > Soil > Wetlands > Peat | place... | reverse complement strand
GGCTAAAGCCCGCCGAGTTTTAATGGGCGTTCTGCGGCACGACTGAAGTCGTGCCCTGTTACAAGGCCCGCTTGGAAAGCTCTTCCCGGTTGGTCGCCGACGGGAGTAACGCCACTTTGAGAATCTCAAATGCAACCGCGGGTCCTTCACTTCGTTCAGGATGACAGTTCTGTGGGTAGGGGATGATGGTGCCGGGCTGGCATTGTGATCGGATCGTCGGCTATCCGGACAGAACCCTGTTTGGATGGAAGTCCTCCGACAAATGGCAAGAGGGCAAGGACAGGTTTTGCAGGGGCTAAAGCCCGCCGAGTTTTAATGGGCGTTCTGCGGCACGACTGAAGTCGTGCCCTGTTACAAGGCCCGCTTGGAAAGCTCTTCCCGGTTGGTCGCCGACGGAATTAACGCCGCTTTGAAGCCGTAAAAGTCAACCGCGGGTCCTTCACTGCGTTCAGGATGACACCGCTTCGGGAAGAGGATGATCGTGCCGGACTGGCGTTCTAAGCGGTCGGTCGGCTATCCGGCGGGACGCGATGCACGGCACTGTAAGCCCCGTGACTATTGGGTAAATACGGTTTTTTTAGAGCTTGACTTGTTTTGGAAAAGGCAGATACTTGTGACGCGTTCCGAGTGGCGTGGAAGCGGCCATGAAGGCGGGGCGCATCTTCCCTTTCTCACCTGTTTGGAAAGCACGCACGATCGAGAACGGCTGATGCCAGCAGACTTTGCCGCACAGCGCGTGCGGCGAACGGCGGCTGCAGGAAACATGACAGGCTACTTGAGCTGTTCGTGGTGCTGAGTTGCCTGTCTCTCTCAACACGAGATAGGAGATCAGAATATGTCTGCAATTCCCCCAAATTACAGTCCATTGGCGAAGACTGAACGGAGAGCGGCACGCGGCGCGCGGCGTATAGGCCCGGCCGATCCGCAAGAAACGTTGTCGGTTAGCATTCGCGTGCGCAGGCGGCAGGACGCGCCGGCGCTTCCGGACGCGCAGCAGGCGGGCGCATCCAGGCCGTGGAGCGGCCCGATCCTGTCGCGGGAGGAGTTTGCCCGCACCTATGGGGCGGATCCGTCCGATCTGGAAGAGATGGCGCAGTTTGCGCGCAGCAACTCGCTGCAGATTGTGGAAAGCAGCATACCCCGGCGTACGGTGGTGGTGTCGGGCACGGTGGCGCAGTTCAACCGGGTATTCGGCGCCAACCTGGGACGCTACGAGTCGCCGGACGGGAACTATCGCGGGCGCGAAGGCACGCTGCATATCCCGACCGAGCTGACGGGAATTGTGGAAGGCGTGTTCGGGCTGGACAACCGGCGCATGGCGCGCGCAGCAGGGGTGCTGGGGCCTGCACAGGGCACAACGCCGCTGACGCCGCCGCAGGTTGCCAAGCTGTATAACTTTCCCACCACCAACGCCTCCGGCCAGACGATCGGGCTGCTGGAATTCGGTGGCGGGTACATTCCGAGCGATGTTCAGACGTATTTCAAAGGGCTGAGCCTGCCCGCGCCGTCGCTGACCGCGGTGGGAATCGACGGGGTGACGAACTCGCCGGGGAACGCTTCCAATCCCAACGGAGACGACACCGAAGTGGCGCTGGACATCAGCGTGGCCGGGTCGGTGGCGACCGGCGCGAAGATTGCCGTTTACTTTGCGCCATGGACAGAACAGGGCTGGGTGGACGCGGTGACCACCGCGATTCATGACGCAACCAACCATCCCTCGGTACTGTCGATCAGCTGGGGCTGGCCGGAGATGGAAACCTACGGCGGACTGACCTGGTCGCAGGCGGCCATCGACGCGGTGAGCGCAACCTTCCAGGATGCCGCCATGCTGGGCATTACGGTGTTTGCGGCAACCGGCGACTACGGATCCAGCTGCGGGCAGGGCGACGGCATGGCCCACGTTCTTTATCCGGGCTCGGACCCGTGGCTGACCGCCTGCGGCGGGACCAGCATCAGCAACGTGTCGGGCAACACCTTCACGGAAGACACCTGGGCCTCGACCGGCGGCGGCATCAGCGTGATTTTCCCAAAGCCAACCTGGCAAGCCTGGGCCGGCATTCCGGCATCGGCCAACCCCGGCGGGCATATCGGCAGGGGTATTCCGGATGTGGCGGGCAACGCGGATCCGAGCAGCGGCTATGAGTTGATTCTGTATGGATCTCCGAATGGCCCCTGGGGCGGGACAAGCGCTGTGGCTCCGCTGTATGCGGCGCTGGTGGCTCTGTTGAATGCGAACATGGGCGAGCCGGTGGGCTATATGAACTACAACCTGTACTCGTTTGCCGGCACCAACGTGTATCGCGACATCCACGACGGCATCAGCAACGCCAGCGGCGGCGCGCCGGGCTACAAGTCGGGACCGGGCTGGGATGCCTGCACGGGCTTCGGCAGCGTGAACGGCACGGCGCTATGGTACGCACTGGAGGGCGTGGGACTGCCGGTAGCGCTGGCCAACTTCAACAACGCACTGCATGCGGTGTGGAAGGGGATGGAGCGGGACGACCGGATCTTCACCAACAACTTCAACGGCACCAGCTGGACCGCGCAGATGCAGATTCCGGGCGTGGCCACCAGTTCGGGCGTGGCGCTGGCGGTGTTGGGCAATACGCTCTATGCGGCGTGGAAAGGGATGAACGAAGATCAAGGCATCTACTACTCCACCAGCACCAACGGCACGACCTGGGCGCCCCAGAAGTTGGTTCCGGGGGTTGGCACGAGCACCGGGCCGCGGCTGGCGGTGAACGCCGGCAAGCTGTATATGGCGTGGAAGGGCGTGGAGGGCGATCAGCGGCTGTTCTTCTCGAGCCTGAACGGGACGACGTGGGCGGCGCAGAAGCAGATTCCCGGCACGGCAACCAGCATCGGGCCGGCGCTGGTGTCGTTCAACAACACGCTTTATGCCGTTTGGAAAGGCGTGTACGGCGATCCGGGGATTTGGTACTCCAACTTCAACGGCACAGCCTGGACGGCGCAGAAGAACATTCCCGGAGTGGGGACCAGCCTGGGGCCGTCGCTGGCGGTGTTCAACAATGTTCTGTACGCGGTGTGGAAGGGCGAGTACAACGATCAGCGGCTGTTCTACTCCACCTTCAACGGCGCGAGCTGGACACCACAACAGCAGATTACCGACGTCGGGACGAGCGTGGGAGCGGGGCTGGCGGTTTATGCCAACAAGCTCTTCGCGGCGTGGAAGGGCGAAGGCGGCGACCAGCGGATCTGGTACAGCAGCTTCAACGGAACGGCCTGGGCTCCGCAGCAGCAGATACCTGGCGTGGGGACCAGCCCCGACCAGGCAGTGCAGGCGCAAGAACAGGTTCGGGAGAAAGCGCACGCCTGAACCGGGCTGCATCAACAAGGGGAGGGCCGCGCGGTGCGCGGCCCTTTCTTTGTGCGTGTGAGGGGCAGCGTGGGTCGGGAGACCCAGGGCAATCGCATTTGGATTTGAAATGGCGAGACAGAACTGTATTGAAAGGGCACGGCTTTACAGGCTGCGGAAGAGGACCCGAATCCGAGTGAAGAGCAGGAATGAGCTTTAGCAGGGGCTAAAGCCCAGCTCATTTGATTGGCTTTAGCGGCACGGCTAAAGCCATGCCCTGTTACAAAGCCATCCTGAATCGAGTTTTTTCGCAGCCTGTAAAGCCGTGCCCTTCCAAAACGACTACCTCCAATCCAAATGCGATTGCCCTGCAGGAGACCCACGCTACAGCCGGGCGGGAGGCGTTACTCTTCGAATTCCGGCGCCCGATGTGGACGCAGGCGCTGGCGGGCAGGAACCTGTCGTACCATGGTTGCCATGAACGTATTGACAGCCGCCGAGATGCAGGATTGCGATCGCATTTCCACGGAGCGATTTGGGGTTCCGTCGATTGAACTGATGCGGGCGGCAGCGGTGGCGGTGGCGGAGTTTGCGCGGCTGCGGTTTCCGAAAACGCGGCGAGTGACGGTGCTGTGCGGACGGGGCAACAACGGCGGCGACGGCATGATGACGGCGCGCCTGCTGGCGCATGAGGGGCTGGAGGTGACCACGCTGCTGCTGGGGGCTCCTGATTTGCAAGGCGACGCAGCCGAGGCATGGAAAGAACTGACCAGCCCCGCCTGCGGAATGGTGCACGTGGTGCGCACGGAAGGAGAACTGGCAGAGCTGGATCATGTGCTGCGGACCGACCTGCTGGTGGACGCGATTGTAGGCACCGGCTTCAAGCCGCCGCTGAAAGGGCTGGCGCTGGCGGCGCTGGAGTGGGTGCGGGCCAAGGCGGATGCGGTTCCGGTGCCGGCGCCCGTGCTTGCGATTGACCTGCCCTCGGGATGGGGCGCGGATGAGAAGGCGGCTCAGGCGGCCGGGCCGGTGTTTGCGGCGGACGCGGTGGTTACCTTCACGGCTCCCAAGGCGGCGCACCTCTTTGGACATTTGACCCGGCGCTGGTATCAGCCGGTGGTGGTGGCGCAGATCGGGTCTCCGCAAGAAGCGGTAGTGTCGGCGCTGGCGCAGGGCACGCAGCGAATCCGCTGGGCCGGATCGTCGATGGCCATGGCGCAGGCGGCGCGGGATGCGCGGGCAAACAAGGGCAGCTTCGGACACGTGCTGGTGGTGGGCGGAACGTTTGGGTCCGCCGGCGGGAAGGCGGGCGCTGCGGCGATGGCGGCGCTGGCGGCGATGCGGGCCGGGGCGGGGCTGGTGACGGCGGCGGTTCCGGCGGCTGCGATGGCGCTGGTGGGCACGGTGGCTCCAGAGCTGATGACGTGGCCGCTGGCAACCAACCGGGCCGGACAGGTGAACGCGGAAAATCTTGCATCGGAGCCGCTGGCGGAACTGCTGGCAGGCAAGACGGTGCTGGCCCTGGGGCCGGGAATCGGACAGGCGCCGGAAACCGCGCAGTTTGTGGCGGGACTGCTTTCGGCAACCAGGATTCCCGCGGTGATCGATGCCGACGCGTTGAATATTCTGGCGGCGAAGCCGGTGCTGCTGGCCAAGCTGGCCAGAAGCCAGCGAATGGTGCTGACGCCCCATCCGGGCGAGATGGCGCGGCTGGCGGGCATTTCCACGGCCGAGGTGCAGGCCAACCGGCTGGAGGTGGCGCGGGAGTTTGCGCAGCGCATGGGCGTGACGCTGGTGCTGAAAGGGGCGCGAACGCTGATTGCGCATGCAAGCGGAGATGTAGCCGTGAATACGACCGGGAATCCGGGGATGGCCAAGGGCGGCAGCGGCGATGTGCTGGCCGGCCTGATCGCCGGACTGATGGCGCAATTCCCGGAAGAAATGGAGCGGGCGGTGGAAGCGGCCGTTTATCTGCACGGGCTGGCAGCGGATCTGGCCGTGCAGCGGCTCGACGAGCATACGCTGCTGGCTACCGACAGCCTGACGGAGCTGGCGCGGGCCTTCCGGGCTTTTTGCTTTTCGGCAGGGGGTCCGAACCGGTATGTTTGGTTACAGGGTGGATGGCAGACGGCATTCCCCGTCGAGGCAGATCAATGAATCCCATGAGTCCCGCAGTCGCCGCCGCCGAAGGCCGCATCCACGAATTCACGAGCCAGAGCGGAGCGGAAACCATTGCGGTGGGCGCCAAGCTGGCTGCCTTGCTGAAGACGCCGCAACTGCTAATCCTGCGCGGCGACCTGGGCGCGGGCAAGACCACGCTGGTAAAAGGCATTGCGCAGGCGCTGGACGCCGCCGACGCCGACGAAGTGACCAGCCCCACCTTTACCCTGCTGCACGAGTACGACGGCACATGGGAAGGCAAGCCGGTCAAGCTCTTCCACCTGGACGTTTATCGCCTGGAAGGCGAGCGCCAACTGGAGACCCTGGGCCTGGACGAACTGCTCACCCCCGACGCGCTGGTGCTGGTGGAGTGGGGCGAGAAGTTCAAGAGCATCCAGAAGAAAGCGACCGGCGAGATTGTGATTGTCTCCATCGGCGGCGAAGCGCGCAAGATCACCGTTACGCTAAAGACTTAACAAGAAACAGAATCGCAAGTCCAACAAAACAAATAAGCACATAAAGTTTCATGAAGGCCCACCCCAGAGCATTTCTGGAAATGGTATAGACCGGAATTGTGATTGGCTTCCCACCCTTTCCGCAGAAAAACGCGGAAAGGATGGGGCACGGTGGTCCATAGCAAGAGCCAAGAAGCTCTAGGTCCCTATTTCCTGTTGCCTGCCTTTAGTACCCCATGATGTTGTAGCCGCAGTCGACATACATGATCTCGCCAGTGATGGCGGAGGAGAGGTCGCTGGCCAGGAAGAGGGCTGCGCCGCCCACTTCGAGCTGGTCGACATTGCGGTGCAGGGGGGCGCGTTCGGCGTGTCCACGCAGCATCTCGGAAAGGTCGCCCACGCCGCGGGCGGCCAGGGTCTTGATGGGGCCTGCAGAAATGGCATTCACACGGATGTTGCGCGGGCCGAGAGTGGAGGCGAGATAGCGGGTCGCCGACTCCAGCGCCGCTTTCGCCAGAGCCATCACGTTATAGTGCGGCACTACTTTCTCGGCGGCATAAAAGCTGAGGGACATGATCGATCCGCCCTCGGTCATGAGAGGGGCAGCGCCGCGGCTGACGGCGATCAGCGAATAGACGCTTACGTCCATGGCGACATGAAAGCCCTCGCGGCTGGTCTGCAGGAAGTCGCCGCGAAGGTCGGCCGCGGGAGCAAAGGCCACGGCATGGACCAGGGTGTCGATCTTGCCATACTTGGCCTTGATGGCGGCGAAGACGTTGCTGATCTCTTCGTCGCTGGAGACGTCGCACTGGAAGCCGGAAGCGCCCGGCAATTCGGCGATGAGGCCCTCGGCCTCGAGCTTCATGCGCTCGTTCTGGTAGCAGATGGCCAGGGTTGCACCGGCCTCCTGAAGTTTTTGGGCGATGCCCCAGGCGATGGAACGCTTGTTGGCCAGCCCGAAGACTACGGCCGTTTTACCTGCCAAATTGATCATGCTTGCTTTCTGCCTCCACGGTCCGGACTCTGGGGAGAAGGACCTACTCCCTTCTAGAATACCAGCCGCAGGCCTAGCCGGCCGGGCAACGTGCGGTGCGTCTTGCGATGCGGAAAGCTGGCTTGGCGGGGCTTGGGCAGCCGTGCAATCTACGTGGGGTTCCGGCAGGCATCGTTCATCCGCCGAGGTCGACCAGCTGGACGGGGCCGGTGGGGCGGTCAAGGAAGCGGGAGCCGAGACGTTCGAATTTTTCCACCGAATCGGTGGCGAAGCAGGCGATTTTGGGCTGCGCGCCCGCCGAGGGCTGCGCGCCCTGCGAGAGCTTCGCGCCCTGCGAGGGCTGCGCGCCCAGCGAGTCGGCTGGGGGCTGGGGAAGCGGCTGGTCGAGCGGCAGGCCGAGCATCCGGGCGGCGGCGGCGGCGGTCGCTTCGGCCGAGTCGATCACCTTCATTCCATAAGGCACAGCGTTCTCGATAAGGGGACGCAGGAGCGGGTAATGGGTGCAGCCGAGGACTAGGGTGTCGGGGTTCAGGCCCTTGTCGGCAGCTTCGCCGAGCAGTTCGGAGAGGTAGATGCGGATCACCTCGGCGGTGACGGGGTGGTCGGTCCAGCCCTCTTCGGCGAAGGGAACGAGCAGAGGGCAGGCCTTCTCCAGCGCGCGCAGTCCCTGGGCCTGGCAGGCGGCGGTGTAGGCGCGGCTTTCGACGGTGGCGGCGGTGGCGATCACCAGCACGTCTCCGGTGACGGAGGCGGCGCGGGCCGAAGCGGCTCCCGGTTCGATCACGCCCAGCACGGGGACGGGCACGGCGTCCTGAATGGCGTCGAGGGCCAGCGCGCTGGCGGTGTTGCAGGCGATCACCAGGAACTCCGCGCCTTGCTCGCGGACCAGGAACTGGGCGCTTTCGGCGGCGTAGCGGGCAATGGTGCGCCGCGACTTGGAGCCGTAGGGCAGGCGGGCGGTGTCGCCGAGGAAGGCAAAGTTGGCTTGGGGAAGATTTCGCAGCAGCGCGCGCAGCACGGTGAGGCCGCCGAATCCGGAATCGAAAACGCCGATGGTAGGGGTCATTTGCTAACTCGCTGGTCCTGAAAGGCGGGTCAAATCCGCAAGCACCTTGGATATCCAGCACAGTTCCATAAAGACGCTGCGATCATATGGATTGCGGGTTCCGTGCCGGTAGAGCATTGCGTCGAGGGAGCGATTGACGAACCGATAGTTCTCTAACATTTTTGGCACGGAAGGCATAAGACCACGCCCGAAGGCGTTGCACAATTCGCGGAGAATGCCTTCCGGTGTGCCGTTGTGAATGTATGGATCGGTTCCGTTCAGATCGCTCGCCGATCTTTGGAGCCGATAGGGCTCCGACTCACACACGAACCAAGTGTGGCGGCTGGGGTGCAGATTGGCCCAGGTAATGGTCATGCCAAGTTCCAGGGGCATATTAAAGCGCGGAACAGCCGTTGGCGCAACGCTGATTTCTACTCTCGATAGATCGTGAATCGAATAACGGCAACTCTGGATGAGCTTGAAGATCCGGTTTAATCTGCGATCCCCACCCGTGATTTCGGAAGCAAGGTGAGGGGCCAGATCCAGTTGGCAGAGCCCAACGATATATGCGATGTAGAGGCTGGAGAATTCTTCGTCGTAAGGAACGTTCAGAAAGACGCCATTCGGGTCAGGCAGCGGAGGCACTCTTGCGCCTCTTTTCCGGTTCGATAGAGTTCACAGGCACCTCTTCCCGATTGGAAAGCGTTGCCTTGAATTCGTCTACGAGCGCTTGTAGCTCTTTCTTGCGAGCCTTGGGGATACGAAAGTGCTTCTCCCACTCTTCAAGAGTGGTCCAACGGGCCGGCAGGTGAATCGGCTTGCGCATGTCTTCCTCATGATACTGCGAACTTGGAGGAATGGGAACAGCCACTGAACGCCGAGTGGAGCGTGCTCATGGGCGAGCTGCCTCGACTGGAGCGGCTTCGTCTACCAGGTATGTGCGGGTGAGGTCGGCGTGGCCGGCGAGGGTGGCGCGCGGCTGGCCGTCGACCAGGAAACGGACCTGCGTGACGCGGGGCAGGTTGGCGTGCAGGGTTCCGCAAAGGGAGAGCACGGTGAGGGTCTCGGTCTCGAGGCCAGAGGGGTGACTGGCGACGAAGCTTCCGGCGAGATTGATGACGGCGATTTCAGGATTGGTTGGTTCAGGCTGCGTGGATGGAGTGTCTGAGGAAGATGCGGCGGCCGGAACGGTGGAGACCGAGGCGGCAAAGCCGGGCTTCTGCGGCGGGGCAGCAGGACTGGCCACGGGCGGAACGGGGAGCAGAAAGACTTGCAAAACAGAGGCCGCGCCGCCCGGCACCGGATGCGTGGAGCCTTGCGCGGCGTAAATATCTAGCAGCTTGCCCAGCACCGCGCGGGCGCGCGAGCCGGGATCGACCGGCAGGGGCAGCGAGTGGTTCTGAGTGAGCAGGGAGCCGTCACTGTCGTTGGCTACCAGCAGGGCGGCCTGCTCGGCGGGGGCAACCTGGGGGGCCTGGGTGGGCGTGGAGTCGGGCCCGTTGACGAGGCGCTGATGGGCGCGATCCCGCAACTGCCAGAGGACGACTCCCATGACCAGCGAGGCGAGCACGAGTACGACGAAGAGGAAGGTCTGGTGGCGGGGGATCATGGCTGGCGGCCCTCCGAACGCCACACCAGCAGGCCGGCGGCAAGGGCTTCGGCCACGCGGGACTGGTAGGCTGGGTCGTCCACGGCGGACTTGACGGTCTGCTTTTCGTCGCGCTCCGGGGCCAGTTCAACCGCGATGGCGGGGCAGGCCATGCTGTCGAGGCCGGGCAGGGCGGTGCGGGCCAGCGTGACCGCGACGCCGCCCTGCTGGAGGGAGGCGTTGATTGCGCCGGTTAAAGCCAGGCTGCGCGTAACCCACTGGGCCTGCACGGTCTTCCAGGGAGTGAAGCGCTGGGGCTGGGCGGGCGCGAGCGAGGAGGCAAACAAATGAACTCCGGAGCCGCTGTCGCTGGCGTGAATGCTGAGGCAGGCGCGGGGCTGGGTGCGATTGGCGATCTCGGCGCGGCGGTCAGCGGAGAGGTCGGCGTCGGATTCGCGGGTGGTGATCACCTGGAATCCGCGCGCGGCCAGCAACGAGCGGAGCCGGACACTGAGGGCAAGCGTGACCGTCTTTTCAAGTTGGCCGTCGCCGAGATGCGCGCCCGCGTCGGAGCCGCCATGGGCGGCGTCGAGAACGACGATGTAGCGGGCTTGCGGCGCGGGCGGGGCGGACTGGGCGGAAGACGAAACGGCGACCATGTTGGCCGATGCCGCCAGAACGGCCATGGATGCCAGAAGCCAGAATCCGCGCCGCGCTTGACTGGAGGTTCCGCAGAGAGACCGGAATCTAACCCATGCCGACAAAAACACCCCTGTGGATTCTATCTTGAGCATCCTAGAGCGACCATTCCCCATGCGCCTGGATAGCTGTGTGCATCGCGTCGGGAGCAAGATCCAATTCCCCTGGCCACGCCACGGCGCCGTAATCGAGCTTCACCTGGGAGAAGAGAGAAGGGTCGGCGAGCGCGGCGAAGACGCCCGCCCCGGCAGAATGCACCAGTGCAGACATATCGACCATCCCGGTCAGCCCATCGGCAAAGGCAACTCGCAGGCGGAAACCCGGAAGGGCTTCGACCGCGGTTACGCGCCAAGGCGACCGGGGTGCGATCTCTTCGGCTAAGGAAGCGCAGGGATCATTCCGGATTGCTGACTCTTTATTCATGGGCTTCGATTCGGATCCAGTTAGAGGGCGGGGAGAAGGTCGTTCAGCTCCTCAATGCGGAGCATCCGAATATCGCGGACACAACTCTTTAGCCAAGGGTAGGCATTGCTTACAGCTTGCGCTGCCAAAACGCAATTGACTGCATCCATATTCTGGTCCCCGAAATAGACGCTTCCCTGCTGCCAGATGAAACCAAAGGGCAACAATACCTTTTTGATATCCGCATAAGCATTGTTGTAGGAGGGATGCGGATAAACAACCCGCAATTGTTCGATGTCGAGGTCGAACGCGATAGCGTACATACGTGCTCTCCCGGTGGGAAGCTCGTGAAGATCGCTTCCGATCAACTCAACTTGTGGTTCATCCAGTCTTGGTTCATCCAGCAAAAGGGTGCTCATGATCCCCTCCGAGATTCGCCTGCGCCATCTTACCACCGCTCAGTACTACAGTTGTACTTCGCCGGAACGCCGCAAAAAAGACAGGGGCCCGGGCCTAAAGGCCATCCTGATTTGCGGCTCTTTCATGGGCCTGAAGGCCCATGCTCCCTCCGTAAGACTCTAACTCCAACTTTAGTATTCGCTTGGCGGTTGTTCAACAGCCAGTTCCCACCGGGGGCAATCCCATGATCGCTTCGAACATGGGAAAAGCAGTATTTGAAAAGGAACGGTTGAAGAGGCTGCGGAAAAAGGCCCGAATGCGAGTGAAGAACTTGAACGAACTTTAGCAGGGGCTAAAGCCCAGCTCATTTGATTGGCTTTGTCGGCACGGCTAAAGCCATGCCCTGTTACAAAGCCATTCTGAATCGAGCTTTTCGCAGCCTGTAAAGCCCTGTTCATTTTATTGGCCTTATCGGCACGGCTGAAGCCGTGCCCTTTCAAAACAGAGATAAAGCCGAGTTCTCCGCAGCATGTGAGGCCGTGCCCTTTCAGAGCCGGTTGATGAGATGGCTTCTAGTCCAACCCGTAGATCGCTAGGCCGCTGAGCAGCTTGGGGAAGAAATCGGTGGACTTCTGCGGCATCACGTCGCCGGCGAAGGCCACTTCCTTGAGCTGCTCCATGGTGACAGGGTTGGTGAGGAAAGTGACGTCGGCCTGGCCGCGGCGAGCCTGCTCCACGGCTTCGCCGGCATCGCGCAGGTAGCGGATGTTGGTCTGCTCGCGAACCTTTTCTGCGTCCAGACCGAGCAGCTTGTCGAGCACGATGGAGTGCAGGTGGCTGAGGTCGAGCTGGCGCTGGCGCTCCGGCATGCCGGCAAGGGCTGCGTCAATCACATCGGACTTGGACTTGAGCAGGAAATCCCCGGCGCTGGTGACGGCCACAAAGGCCGGTCCCTGCTGCCGCGCCAGAACAGCCATGAGTCCGGTCGCATCCGGCGCGGGCAATGCTTCGACGGTGAAGAACTCCCCGGCGGCCTTAACGAATGCGGCGGGGTCGAAGCCGGCCAGCGAGTGCACCACGCGATGGGTGGGCAGAATCACCAGCCCGTCGGAGTCCATGTTCACAAACGTCATCATGACGGCGGCTTCGGGGTACTCGGGCTGCGGCAAATTCGACGGATTCGATTCGGTTTTGGAGTGAGCGACAGGGGCGTGCTCTTTTGAGTAATTGAGAGCGGTCTCGTAGCGGTGGTGGCCGTCGGCGATGATCAGCTTCTTGTCGGCCATGGCGGTGGTCAGCAGGCGAATGACGGCCGGGTCGGAAACCTTCCAAATACGATGCAGCACGTTGTACTCGTCGGTGACTTCGGCGTCGGCGGGGCCGCGGCCGTCGTAGAGAATGCTGTCGACACTGCCGGCGGGGTCGGAGTAGAGCATGAAGATCTGGCCGAAGTGCGCGTGCGTGGCCTTGAGCAGGTTCAGGCGGTCGCCCTTGGGCTTGGAAAGCGTCTGCTCATGACGGAAGACCACCTTCTCGGAGTAGTCGTGGACCTTGCCGATGGCGATGAAGCCACGGCGCTCCTTGACGATCTCGGCGCCGGGGACGTTGAAGCGCTGCGAGTAGGCAAAGATGCACGGATCCTTTTCGCGGACCAGGACGCCCTCTTCCTTCCAGGCCTTCAGATCGCGGGCAGCGCGGGTATAGACGCTTTCGCCGCGTTCGGCATCGAACAATTCGGGCAGGCCGAGGATGATGCGAACCAGGTTGTAGGGGCTGCGCTGGTAATAGGCCTGCTGCATTGCCGGCGAGATCTTGTCGTAGGGCTGCGTGACGACGTCCTCGAGGCGAACAGAGGAAGGGTTATAGCGCCAGGCGCGAAACGGATAGATATTAGCCATAGAGAAAGTCTAACTCCCGGTTCAGGGTGGAATTTGCCGCGCGAACCCCATTCTGGATGCCTTGGGACGGGCAGGCTCTAGGTCGATTGTATCCCAGTTACGATTTTGAACCGTTGATTTTGCGCGCCGGAGCAAGCAGGCCTAAGGACCGCGAAGAGGCGGTGCGGCGCATTGAGAAGCGTGCTAATATCTGCATCATTCCCCAGGGGGGAATGGGAGATGGCCCAGCGAATCTTTCCCACGTGTTCGCGTAGCGCAGACGTAACCCCGCAAGACGGCCGGAAGCCCCTGAAAGCTGGCCTGTGGTTGGCGGGGCTTGGGTTGGCGATGTGCTGTGCTCTGAATCCTGCACGCATTCCCGCCCAGGAAGACCCATTGAACAAGGTGCACGTTACGCCCCCGGGCAGCGATGCTGCAGTGCCAGCGGCAGGCGCACCGGCAGGAGCCGAGGCCGCGCCCGCCAGCGGGGCGGATGCGCTCAAGGTTCGTCCCGGCGCGCATATTCGCATGGACGTGGACCTGGTACTGGTGCCGGTGACGGTGACGGATCCCATGAACCGTTTGGTGACCGGGCTGGAGCGGGAGGATTTTCAGATTTACGAGAACGGCGGGCAGCAGGCGATCAAGTCGTTTGCCTCGGAAGATGCGCCGGTTTCGATCGGGATCATCTTCGACCTATCGGGTTCGATGAGCTCGAAGCTGGTGCGGGCGCGGGAGTCGATTATCCAGTTCATCAAGACGGCCAATCCGCAGGATGAATTCTTTGTAATCGGGTTCAACGACAGGCCGGAGCTGATCGAGGACTTTACCAACTCCGTGGAAGACATTCAGGCGCGGCTGGCGACGGTGCGGAGCGGGCACCGGACGGCGCTGCTGGACGCGATCTACTACGGGCTGGCGAAGATGCGCGATGCGCGGCACGAGCGCAAAGCCCTGCTGGTGGTGTCGGACGGGGGCGACAATCGTTCCCGCTATACCGAAGGCGAAGTGAAGTCGCAGGTGCGGGAGTCGGACGCCGAGATCTACTCGATCGGGGTATTCGATATGTACGCGAGCACCCCCGAAGAGCGCGGCGGGCCGATTCTGCTGAACGAACTCTCCGAGGAGACGGGCGGCCGCATGTTCCGGGTGGACGACCTGGCGGAGATGGGCGACATTGCCGAGAAGATATCTTCCGAGCTGCGCAATCAATATGTAATCGGCTACCGGCCCAAAGTGCTGGCGCGCGACGGTAAATGGCGTAAAGTGAAGGTGAAGATCAATCCCCCCCAAGGACTGCCGCCACTGACGGTCCATGCACGCAGCGGGTATTATGCGCCTTTGCAATAACGTGATTTCCGTAATTCTCATGAATGCGGTCGCCTTTCTGCTTGCGGCGGCGCCGCTCTGCGCGCAACAGCCGGCCAGTGCCGCCAGCCAGCCCGCGGCGGCCGCGAAACCTGCCGGACAAGCCGGCTCGCTGGCCCCTTCGCTTACCGTGGACCGCGACCCGGTGCGCTCGCCAGATGCCGAACCTGCCGAACAGCCTGCGGCCAACCCGGCCACCGCCCCGGTGGTGACGCCCGCGCCGAAGAGCGCCGACGGCTATGTCCTGCGTACGGAAGTGGAAGAAGTCGTGCTGAACGCGACGGTGCTGGCCGGAACCAAGCTGGTGCCGGACCTGAAGAAAGAGAACTTCAAGGTCTTTGAGGATGGCGTCAAGCAGAATCTGCTCAGCTTTCAGCACACCGACGTGCCGGTGTCGATTGCGCTGGTGGTGGACAACAGCGGGTCGATGGCCAAGAAGCGCCCCTCGGTGAACAAGAGCGCGCTGGACCTGATCCAGGCGTCGAATGCGGCGGATGAAGCCTTTGTGGTGAATTTCTCCGACGAGGCGTTCATCGACCAGGAGTTCACCTCGGATGTGAACAAGCTGCGCGATGGGCTTTCGCACATCGAGTCGCGGGGCGGAACAGCGCTCTACGACGCGGTGGTGGCCTCGGCAGACAAGCTGGCCGCGGACGCCCGGCGACCCAAGCAGGTTCTGATTCTGATCACCGACGGCGAAGACAACGCCTCCACACTGAACCTGGAACAGACCATTCACCGCGTGCAGCAGCTCTCAGGCCCGACCATCTATTCGATAGGCTTGCTGTTCGGCGACGAGATGACCCGGGCCGAGGTGAGGCACGCGCGCCGGGCGCTGGAGATGCTCTCCACCGAGACGGGCGGCATCGCGTTCTTCCCCAAGAGCATCGAGCAGGTGGACCAGATCGCGGCCCAGGTGGCGCAGGACATCCGCAGCCAGTACATGCTGGGCTACCACTCGACCAAGCCGTCGAGCGAGCCGGGCTTCCGGAGGGTGGAAGTGGTGGCCGAAGCCAGGGAAAAAGGCAAGCTCGATGTGCGCACCCGGACCGGGTACTTCCCGGTGCCCCGCAACCAGAAGAAACCGGCGGCGACGGAGCAGAAGTAGGGGCGTTTTTTTGCCGGCGCGATTCCGATGAGGTTGGCGCGATGATAGGTGTGGCTTCCCACCCTAGCGACAAAAACAAATACGTCGCGAGGGTGGGGCACCCGACGAGTCGGAAGTTCGTTGAAGAACAACCGCAGGTCCTTCGACTCACCACCCCCGAACTCGACCCCAAAGAGCAAAGGTCGCTCTTTGGGGACCCCGAAGACGTTCGGGGCCCCGTTCGCTCAGGATGACAGCGCTTTTTGCTTAGCGAATGAATGCCTCGAGACGCTGGCGACAAAGACAAGTACGTCGCGAGGGCGGGGCCCCCGACGCTGAGAGTAGTGGCTTCCCACCCTAGCGACAAAGACAAGTGCGTCGCGAGGGTGGGGCACCCGGCGCTGAGAGCAGTGACTTCCCACCCTAGCCGCAAAAACAACGACGCGGCGAGGGTGGGGCACCCGGCGTGATTACAGACCTCCCCGAGGGCGCTGGGGGCAGGCCACGATAAGCTAGAAGTACAGGAGCGAAACGCCGACGATGTCCAAATCCCCGTACAAGTATTCGACGCTTGCCATTCATGCCGGGCAACACCCGGACCCGCAGACGGGCGCTGTGAATGTGCCTGTTTACCTTTCCTCGACCTTCGAGCTGACCGGCATCGGAACCGACCGCGGCTGGGACTACTCGCGCGCCGGCAACCCCACCCGCGACCGGCTGGAAGAGTCGCTGGCGGCGCTCGAAGGCGGCATCAGCGGGCACGCCTTCACCAGCGGCATGGCGGCGATTTCGGCGCTGGTGGCGCATCTGCGCGCGGGCGACCACCTGGTCTGCTCCAGGGATGTGTACGCGGGCACGGTGCGGCTTTTCGACCGGTTCGTGAGCGGCTACGGGATCCAGATCGAGTATGTGGACACTTCCGACTTGAAGGCCGTGGAAGCGGCCATGCGGCCAAACACCAAGCTGGTGCACATCGAGACGCCCAGCAACCCGCTGATGGTGCTGACCGACATCGCGGCGGTCTGCAAGATCGCCCACGCGGCCGGGGCGGAAGTCAGCGTCGACAACACCTTCATGTCGCCGGTGCTGCAAAGCCCGCTGGCGCTGGGCGCGGACGTCGTGATGCACTCGACCACCAAGTACCTGAACGGCCACTCGGACGGGCTGGGCGGAGCGCTGATTGGTTCAACTCCCGAACACAAGGAGCGCTTTCTGCTGGTGCAGAAGGCGGCCGGCGCGGTGATGTCTCCCTTCGAGTGCTTCCTGGTGCTGCGCGGCATCAAGACCCTGCCCTTGCGGGTGTGGGAGCACGAGAAGAACGGGCGCGCGATTGCCGAGTATCTGTCGCAGCATCCCAAGGTGAAGAAACTCGCCTACCCAGGGTTGAAGACCCATCCGCAGTACGAGTTGGCGGTGCGGCAGCAGAAGGGCTTCGGGTCCATGATGAGTTTTGAAGTAGCCGACCGCGAAGCCGCGAGCCGCTTCCTGGCCGCGATCAAGCTCTTCCTCAGCGCCGAGTCGCTGGGCGGAGTGGAGTCGCTGGCCTCGCACTCGGCCACCACCACCCACGCCTCGGTCACCGAGGAGCAGCGCACGGCGATGGGCATCAACCAGG
>Ga0181517_10002862_pt1 | contig 17010 bp, 13 predicted proteins | sample PEATcosm2014_Bin_31_FD_119748 | JGI IMG/M metagenome (GOLD analysis project Ga0181517, IMG submission 119748) | Peatland microbial communities from MTU Mesocosm Facility, Houghton, MI, USA - PEATcosm2014_Bin01_30_metaG | ecosystem: Environmental > Terrestrial > Soil > Wetlands > Peat | place... | reverse complement strand
GTTGCGGGCGCAGGCCAAGGCGCGCCGGCTGTTCATCGTCGCGCCGTTCTACGAGCGCGATGAGGCGACGGGCGCGCATTACAACTCCGCCGCACTGCTCGGCGACGACGGCGAAATCGCCGGCGTCTACCGCAAAATTCACGTGCCGCAGATTCCCGGCTGGGAGGAACGGCACTACTTCAACCCCGGCGACCGCGGCTTCGCCGTGTTCGCGACGCCCTTCGGCCGGATCGGCGTCCAACTCGGCTGGGACCTCCTCTTTCCCGAGGGCCTGCGGGCGTTGGCGCTGGCCGGCGCGGATATTGTTGCGGCGCCGGTGGCGATCACCGCGGCCAACGACGATCTGTGGCGGCACGTCGTGCTGGCCGGCGCGTTCTGCAACGGCCTGTGGATCTGCCGCGTCGGCCGCGTCGGCCGCGAGAACGGCGTCGCCTTCGCCGGCGGCTCGTTCTGCGCCGCGCCGACCGGCGATCTGCTCGACGAGCCGGCCGGCGATGCCGAGGGCGTGACGCTGTGGGAAATCGACCGGCGGGCCGTGCCGCTGGTGCGCCGCGATTGGCCGATGCTCAAGGAGCGCCGGCCCGAGTTGTACGGCGCGTTGGCGATGCCGCGCGCGCCGGCCGCCGGCGAACCCGCCGACGCGGAAGGAGCGCCGTCCGCATGAGAGACCTGCGCAAACTGCGACCGAAGTACGAGCTCAAGTTCGACAACAAGCACGTGGCCTATCTGCTGCTCGCCGAATTGGTCCTGGCGATCATCGTTTTCAGCCTCGGGGTCGTCGTCGGCAAAGGCATGGGCCAGCTCGACCAGGCGGCGAAACACGCGGCGGAGCCGGCGGCGCCGCTCGCCCGCCTGCCGGAAAAAACGCCGCTCGCGCCGCCCGAAACGCCGCGGACGGTCGACGCCTGGCTCCATGACGACGAATCGCCGACGCCCATCCCGGTCACCGCGCCGTTCGAGCCGTACATGCCGAGCCCGACGCCCCCGCCGGCGGCGATCCGGTCCGACCAGCCCAGCGCGGCGGACCTCGCCACGGCGCTCCCCGCCGGCGCCGGGAAAGTGGAAATCGGCTCGCTGCCCACCGCGCCGAAAGGCGGCGACTACTGGACGGTGCAGGTCGGCTCGTATCCGACAAAGGAAGAAGCGCAGGCGATGGTCGACCGGTTGAATCAAACCGGCAATCAACCGCACGTCGAGACGGCCGAGCTTGGCGAAAAGGGCACCTGGTACCGCGTCAGCGTCGGCCAGTACGCGACCGAGGCCGGCGCACGCGCGATGGCGGACGCGTTGCGCCAGCGCGAGAAAATCGACACCTGGGTGCGGTACGTGCCGTGAGGAAGGAAAAAGGAAAAAGGAAAAAGGAAAAATTGTGGGGCCGCATCCCACATTCCACATTCCGCTTGCCGAGCGGTGCTGTCCGCAATCCGCAATTTGATCTCGGGGCTTCTGATGCGAAAACTTAAGGGCCTGATTCTCTCCGGCGGCAAGGGGACGCGGTTGCGGCCGATCACGCACACCAGCGCCAAGCAATTGGTGCCGGTCGCCAACGAGCCCGTGCTGTTTTACGGCATCCGGGCCGTACGCGACGCCGGGATCGACGAGATCGGCATCGTCGTCGGCGAGACGGCGAAAGAAATCGAGGCCGCGGTCGGCGACGGCTCGGCGTTCGGCGTCAAGACGACGTACATCCGGCAGAGCGCGCCGCTGGGCCTCGCGCACGCCGTGCGCGAATCGCAGGCTTTTCTCGGCGACGACGCCTTCGTCATGTACCTCGGCGACAACCTGATCCTGCACGGCATCAAGAAGCTGGTCGACGAATTCCGCCGCGGCGCGGCCGACGCGCAGATCATGCTCGCCGAGGTGCCGAATCCGAGTTCGTTCGGCGTCGCCTGCCTGAATTGCGACGGCCGCGTCATCCAGCTCGAAGAAAAACCGGCCGAGCCGAAGAGCAACCTGGCGCTGGTTGGCGTGTACATGTTCGACCGGGCGATCTGGGACGCGGTGCGCGCGATCCAGCCGTCGGCGCGCGGCGAGTTGGAAATCACCGATGCGATCCAGTGGCTCGTCGACGCGGGCAAAGACGTGCGCAGCCACGTGGTCACCGGCTGGTGGAAAGACACCGGCCGGCTCGAAGACATGCTCGAGGCCAACCGCATGGTGCTCGACACGTTCGAAACCAGCATTCGCGGCGAGTCGCGCAATTCGACGATCGAATTCAAGGTTGTCGTGCAGGAAGGGGCGCGCATCGAAAACTCGACCGTGCGCGGGCCGGCGATCATCGGCAAGAACACGGTCATCGAAAACAGCTACATCGGCCCGTTCACCTCGATTTACCACGACTGCGTCATTCGCCATTGCGAGATCGAGCACTCGATCGTTCTCGAACACAGCACCCTGCGCGACGTGCAGGGCCGCATCTGCGACAGCCTGATCGGCCGCGACGTGACCGTGGCTCCGAGCGAACGGAAACCGCGCGGGATTCGCCTAATGCTCGGCGACGCCTCGGATGTGCGAATTTCTTGAGGAATTCTAGACACAAAGAGTGCGAAAATGAACCATTACAAAGGAACAAGGAACAAACAAGGCGCCTGCTGCCGGCTCGATTTTTTTCCTTTTTCCTTTTTCCTTTTTCCCTCCTTGCGCCTCTCTGTGTTCTCTGTGTTTAGAGTTCTACCATGCGCGCGGTAGCCTTCGACTTCGGCCAGGCGCGGATCGGCATGGCGATTTCCGACCCGCTCGGCCTGACGGCGCAACCGTTGACCGTCGTCAAACGCACGACGCTCGCGCGCGACTTCGACGCCATCCGCAACGCCATTGCCGATCGCGACGTGACCACGCTCGTCGTCGGGCTGCCGCTCAACATGGACGGCTCGGAAGGCCCCGCGGCCAAGGCCGCGCGCGCCTTCGGCGATTTGCTCGCACCGCTCGGCCTGCCGGTCGAATACGTCGACGAGCGGCTGACGACCGTCATGGCCGAGGCGGCGCTGCTCGAAGCCGACATGCGCCGCGCCGGCCGGCGGGACGTGCGCGACAAGGTCGCCGCCGTGCTGATTTTGCAGACGTGGCTCGATAGTCGGGCGAATCCGCCGAGGGCGTGAGCGGGCTTGGGGATTGGGGATTGGAGATTGGGGGTCGGGGGTTCGGGCTGAAAAAGCGCCAACCCAGTAGGGTTTTTGCAACTGGCGTGGTGAGGCTTCGGCGCGCCAATGCGAGTGTTTGCCGAATTCCGCCCGGACGTGGTGGGATTCAGCGCCCATGGCGTCGACGCGCCGGCCATGCATCGGTTGGCGATCGCCGGCAAATACCGGTCTCTGGAGACGCCGGTCGTCTGCCGCGGCGCACACGGAACCATGTACTGGGAAGAGACGGCAAGGAAGGCCGTGATCGACCGACGCTTGAATGTCGGAATCACGGTCTGTATCGGCGCTCGGGCCGATCTGGCGACAGACGAGTCGCTGGATCTGGTAGCACAGGCTGGCGTCTACTGCGTGATGGTCGCGATCGAAACCGTCTCGCCGCGCCTGCGAGAGACCATGGCCAAGAATCTTGATCTGGAACGGACGCGCGACGTCATTCGTCGCCTGAGCGGCCGGGGCATTACCATGCACGCCCATCTGATCAGCGTGTCCCCGGCAGAAATACGTCAGACCGTCCGCTAGGCCGCGCGGTCGGCATCGGACAAATATGGTTTCTACCGCTGTCGCGGCGTCGGCCCCCGCCGCCGCTCACTTTGGCGTCAAGAAACAACAGCCGGCGCAACAAGGAAACGATCCGCGGGCGCGCAGGTCGCGACGGAATTCGCGAAACGACGGCGCGTTCCAGGCCGCGCGCAACGGCGTCGCGGTCAGATCCGCGCCATCGGGATTAAAACACTGGCGAGCGACGCCCGCCGGATCGATCAGCAAGTGCACCCACGGATTGCCGCACCGAAAATCCGCCAGATTCATACGCCCTTCGTAGTAAGCCACGTACTTTTCCGGCGGCAGATCCGGCAAAAAGTTGATGCGCCGGCGCGCGGCTTTAGGCAACGACGCCAGGCGCGCAAACGACTCGCGCAGGCCGTCGAGCGCGGCAAACGCGAGCGGTTCCGGGGGGGTGTTGCGGTAGTCGCGCAACGCGTCGACGGCCGGTCGATCCGCCGGGTCGGTACCGAGATAATAAGCGAAGCGCTGATTGCTCAACATCTGAAAGGTCACGGCGTCGACGTCCGGACTCTCGAGCGCACCGGCGAAGACGGCCAGATGCGGCGCAGTCTCATCACGGATGACCACCTTCATTTCCAGTCGCGGAAACCGGCGGCCTCGCGACAGCCGATGCCGCGCCAGCCGCCCGAACACGTGCAATTTTTCAGCAAGCGCCGCTCGACAAGCCTGTTCGTCGGCCAACGGCTCGTTGATTGAAATGCCGACTTGCACCAGTCCTTTTCGCCGCAAACTTTCCGCGCCGAGGGCCGCCAGTTCCGCCGCGACCGTTTCGTCGATCGCCCGACCGTTGGAAACCAGGACGAAGCGATGCCGTTCGCCGGCCGCTGCAAAAATGTCGCGAAACTGCGGGTGGCAAAACGCCTCGCCGCCGGAAAAGCCGAGCAGCGCGTACGCCGGGATTTGCCGAATGATCTGCGCCCATTGCGCGGCGGCGAGGGGCGAACCGCGAAGCTGCGATCGACCCGTCCGCGCGAAGCAGAAGGGACAGGCCATGTTGCAGTCGAACGTCACGACGCAATTAACAAACAGCGGCGGCGGGGCGGCGCCGTTCGACGCCAAACGACCGATGCGCCCATAGGCGTGGGTGAGGGCGTTGAAAATCCGGCGCGCGGGAAGAGCCATTCCCGATTTTACCCCGGTTGCGCCGCTCTGTCAGCCGCGCCGGCGGCGTCGCGCGGCGACGAAGGTTCCGGCTCGTCGCTTGGCGCCGGCCCATGTACTTGCTTGCACGAGCATTTGGAGACGTAGCAGTTGGCGCACGTGCAAGTTGCTTCCGGGCGGTGAACCCTTCCATGTTCGGCTGATCCGTCTTGTTGTCGTGCCGGTCGGTTCTCGATAACCAATTGCCTCGGCGATAGTCGTTCGCCGAACGAAACCTGTGTTGTCGCTCGGATTTGCCGTGCCCGCCGTTTCGTGTTTCAATCCGTGTGAAACTTGCGCCGGCAAGCTGCGCGGGTTCGCCAAACGCGCGACTCGGGTTGTCGAACGCCGCGCGAATGTCTGAGCGAGGGATAGACAATTGGGCGAACTCCGTGGTCTGGGCGTCGCGATGCTGCAGAGCAACGGCATCAACGAGTCCCTCGGGCTTTGCGATCTTTCCGCGCAATTGCAACAGTCCGGCGCCGTCACGCGGCTTTTTCTCCGTCGCGAAGAACCGAATCTGGTTCGTCGGTTAAGAGAATTCGCCCCACGGTTGACGGTCGTGCCATGCGACCTGCTCGGCCATAATTCCGCACTGTCGCTGGCGCGCCTTGCCAAACGAACATTGGGCGACGCGACCACCACGCTGCTTGGAGGAACCCATCCGACCTTCTTCAGCAACGTCGTGCGGCAGGAGGGCGTGGACGTCGCTTTCGCGGGCGAGGCGGAAGGCGTGGTCGTCGACGTCTTGGCCGCGTTACGCGATGGGCGCGATCCGCGGGACATTTCGAACCTCGTTTTTCGCGCGAACGGCGGCTGCCAGCGCAATCCGTTGCGGCCAGTGCTCCAGAACCTGGACGAAATGCCGCTGCCGGACCGGGAACTTTACTATCGCTACCCCTTTATGAGCAGTTTCCCGGCGAAGAAATTTGCGACGTCCCGCGGCTGCGGAAACTCGTGCGGCTATTGTTTCAATCCATCGTACCGCGCGCTTCTGAAAGAAGGTGCGCATTTCGTTCGCCGAAAGAGCCCAGAGCGAGTCGTTCGCGAGATCGCCGAAGTGCGCCGTAGGCATCGGCTCGAGGTAGTGCATTTTTCCGACGACCTGTTTTCCTCTGGGGCCGCGTGGACGGAGCAGTTTACCGAGACGTACCGGGACAAGGTGGGCATTCCATTCTCCTGCAATACGGTGGCTTCCACGCTGGACGAGCAGACCGTGCGCCGATTCAAGGACGCGGGTTGTCGCATTCTGGCCATTGGCGTCGAAGTAGCGGATGACCGGGTTCGGCAGGAGGCGTTGAACAAGCCCGTCAGCCGCGATGACATCAACCGCGCCGCAGCGCTGATCAAGGCAGCGGGCATTAAACTTGTCACGTTCAATATTCTTGGCGTGCCCTGGATTCCCCCAGATGGCGATCTGGACGCGTTGGAACTCAACCAACGTCTGGGCGTCGACCACACCCGCGTGACGGAACTTGTTCCTTTTCCTGTCAGCCGGGTCGCGACAAGACTGATCGCCGATGGTATTCTCGCCGCCGACTACGAAGAACGCATCTACGAGGTTCCCGATATTCCGAGGTGGCCCGCAGCGACGTTGTTCCGTCGCGCTGCCCCCGAACGATTGACGCGCCTATATTGGCTCTGGGCGCTTTTGTTGCATTTCCGCGTTGAAAAACGATGGGCGCAGCGCCTCATTAATTCCCGCTGGTCCATGGCCCTCGCGCCCATTAGCTTTGCCATCGGCCTGCTCGCCGAAAAGCGCGTGTTTGGCTTGGGTTGGGCCGACGGATTGCGTTATTTTTGGCATGTGGCCAATCCGGCCTTTAAGACCTCCAACTATGTATCTTTCGTGTAGATTTCCGCCGGACCGGCGGGGGCCCAAGCGCACTCAATAGAAGGATCTTTGAGGCGGCGCAAGTAGGTGTCATCGCCGCCGGGAAGCAGTTCACTGACCAGCAGTGTCTGACACTCGTCCGAGAGTAGTTATCTTGATAAGACAGAGCCCCAGATTCTCTTTTAGAATCTGGGGCTTCTCGGCTTGAGCCTTCGACCGGGATTGAACCGGTGACCCCCTCCTTACCAAGGAGGTGCTCTACCACTGAGCTACGAAGGCAAAAACACAGCGGAGTTTATCCAACGGCAAAGCAATTGCAAGCCCCGACCGCGGACCGGCGCACGTCATGTCGGCGCCTCCCGCGCCGACACCGCCGCGACGCCGTTGGACTTCGCCGCGCGGGCCGCAAGCCGAAACGCGCGTCGCGGCGCGCCCGTTGCATCAAGCGCCTCATCCGCAATCGGCAACGAATGGGAGATCCCGAATTCCGCGCGATGGGGGTGCGCGCGTGGACGGGCGTCGTCGATGCCCAGAGGGATACGAAAGGCCGGATCCCCACCGAACGCAGCTTCATCAGCAGCTTGGCGGGCGCCGTCGCCGCACGGTTTCTCTGGGTCATCCGCGACCATTGGGGCGCGGATGGCCGTTCGCGACAGCGCCGGCAATTTTTGGTAAAGTGGCGTGTTTGTTGGCTTGGCCCGATTGGCGGGCCAAAAGAGCGGCGGCAGACGGGAGACGGAGCACGGAACCGAGCGAAACATGAGAGCGTTGGTTATTCGGCCGCCAATCTTTTATAAGGATTTCTCTTACGGCGTCGTCCCTGCCGGCCTCTATTCGGCGCTCCTCGTGCGCTATCAGCCCGTCGGTTTGATGTACGTCGCGGCGTTGCTGCGGCAAGCGGGGCATCGAGTTATTCTGGTCGACGCCGAGGCGGAAGAGCTGGAGATCCAATCGGTAATCCGTCGCGTACGTCCATTCGCGCCCGATCTCATCATCGGCAACGTCAACCTCTATAACTCGCCTCAAAATTTCGAAGATCTCGGAGTTCTCAAGCAGGCGTTGGGCGCAACGCTGGTCGTCCGCGGCCACTTTCCGGGCGAGTATCCCGATCTGGCGGCGCAGCGTTCGTTTGTGGATTACACGTTGCGCGGCAAGGGGTGGAGCGCTATTGCCCCGCTGGCCGCCGCGTTGGCGGCTGGTCGCGATCCGGGAAATATCGCCGGCGTCCTGTACCGCAGGAACGGCGCGGTCATCGATGGCGGTCCGGAAGCCCCCATCGATGATGTGGATACGCTGCCGTTTCCGGCGCGCGATCTGGTTGACGACCGCCTCTACGCGACCAATCTGACGGTTCGTCGGCCGTGTACTGTCGCGTTCGCCAGTTTTGGCTGCCCGTTCGACTGCGCCTACTGCACGGATCACACGACGCCCTATCGTTTGCGCGGCGTCCCGAGTGTCTTGGCGGAGATCGAGGATTGCGCGCGGCGCGGGATCCGGGAAATCGCTTTTCTCGACCCCACGTTTACGGTGCGCCGCAATTGGACGGACGCGTTATGCCGCGGATTAATCGCGCGGCGTCTCGATCTGACGTTTACGATCCGGACGCGCGGCGACTTGCTGGATCGCGACTTGATTCAGCTGTTGGCCGAGGCTGGGTGCGTGCGCGTCAGCGTCGGCATTGAATCGGCCGATCCGCAAATTCTGGAAAACGTCGGCCGACGCGTCGATCTGGAACGTGTTTGCCAAGCCAGCGCGTGGATCGCGGAGGCGGGCATGATGGGTTTTGGCTATTTCATGGTGGGCAACGAAGGCGAGTCCGACGAGAGTCTGAGCCGCACGCTGAAGCTGGTCCGACGTCTGCCGCTCCATTTCGCCCAATTCTTACAAGCGGTGCCGCTGCCGCACACCGACATTCTTGCAAGTTGCCGCGAGAAATTAGGCGCCGATCTTTGGGTCGAGGTCAGCCGCGGTCGCTTCCCGACCGCGGAGGAATTTCGCTCGCAACGCACCTCCTTGTCGCTCGCGGCGATTCATGCGTGGCAACGCCGGTTGTTCCGCGCGTTTTATTTCGATCCACGACGGTTGTGGCGCATCCTGCGACTCCGCCACTGGCCGCTCTACGTGTGGCGCCAATTTGACCTGTTGCGAGTCGTGCTCCCGCTCGTGGCGATGCGCCGCCTGCGCCGGCGTTGGCCTGGCGCCGGATTGGCCGTCTATCCCCGCGCTCGAAACGGCGGGCCGGGCGACGCCGCGCCGTGACGACGTCGCCGGCCGCCGAGACCCTTCCCGCTATCGCACCCGCGCAGGTCGCCGTGGTGCGTTGCGAAACGTACTCGCCGTCCGAGGTGCGCGACGCCTTGGTTCGCGGCTTGGACTTTCTTGGCGGCCTGGCGGGAATAATTGATCGTGGAGCTCGCGTGCTCGTCAAACCCAATCTGATGGCGGCGATGTCGCCCGATCGCGCCCAGACGACGCACCCTGTGGTGGTGCGCGCGCTGGTCGATCTGCTGCGCGCGCAGGGTGCAACGACGTCCGTTGGCGATAATCCGGTCTTCGGATTTCGCCGCCTTACCTACCGGCGCACGGGAATCGCCGCCGCACTGCAAGGGTCGGACGCGCACTTGGCGGACCTGAGCGATACGCGCTTCGTCGCGTACCCGGCGGGCCGGACAGCGCGCCGGTTTCGACTGCCGAGAACCCTGGGCGATTTCGACGTGATTGTCTCCGCGCCGAAACTGAAATCCCACACACTGATGGGGCTGACCGGCGCCGTAAAGAATTTGTACGGCCTCGTACACGGATATGGCGAACGCAAGCGCATGCACCTGCGCCATCCGGAGCCGGACGACTTTGCGGGCATGTTGCTCGATCTCAACGATCTGGTCGCGCCGCGGCTGCACGTTGTCGACGCGGTCGTCGGAGCCGACGGCCAGGGCCCGCGGTTCGGGACGCCGCGAAAAATCGGCTGTTTCGTTTTGGGCGCGGACGCAATTGCGGTTGATTTTGTCCTGGCGGCGTTAGTCGGGGCGCCGACCGGGAAGATCGCGACGCTGCGCGTCGCGGCGGAACAACCGGAATGGGGCGCGGCGATGGCCCGGATCAGCCTGCTCGGCGATGCGCTCGATAGTTGGCCGCGTCCGGCGTTTCACCTGCCGGAGCGGCCAGGCGGAATCGTCAGCGCGATGCCCGCGGCCTGGCGCAATTATTTGTTTCGCCGCGCGCACGCTGCAGCCGCGAGGGAACGCCGATGAGCGGTTCGTTTCGCTCGCCGTTGCCGTGGCTGACGCTGAAACGCGGCGGACGAAGCATGCGCCTGCTGGCCCGCTACGGCTCGCCGCGAAAACTCGCCAATGTCGCCCGTGCCGAACTGGCGTTTCGCCGGCGCGACGTGATCGTGCATTCGTTCCCTTATTTGTTCCGCGCCGACCCGTCCACCGACTGCCCGTTGCGTTGCCCCTATTGCTGGCGCGCCGTGTCCGGGCCGCTGCCGTCGGCCCAGTTGTCGGTGGACGATTTTGTCCGCGGCTTTGCGCCGTTCCGCGAATTCTGTCTGCTGACGTCATACCAGATGTTCGGCGAGCCGACGCTCAACCCGGCGCTGCCGGAGATGATCCATCATGCGCACGAGGCCGGCAGCGCGACGTACGTTTCGACGAACCTGCAACACGTCGATGAGCCGTATTTGGAGCGGCTATTGCATTCGGGGCTCGATCTGCTGACGATTGCGGTGGACGCCAGTTCGCCGGAGACGTACGCCGTAATGAAACCCGGCGGCGACTTCGTCCGGCTGCTCGAGAATTTGGACACGGTGTTTCGGCTCAAGCGGCGGATCCGACGCCCGCCGTCGATCGGGTTTCAGGCGTTGGTGACGAGCAAGAACGAGGCCGAACTGCCGCGCATTCGCGCACTGGCCGCACGCTTCGGCGCCGATTATGTCGACTTCAAGCCGACGTGGGTGCAGGCCGTACCGACGTGGGAGGCGGCCAACCCGCGTTACCGCCTTGCGCGCTTGCTGCGTGCGCGCCGGTGTTGTTCGTTGCCGTGGGTCAGCATCACGTTGCTGGCGAAAGGTCGCTATTTCCCCTGTTGCGCACATCCGGGCGATTTCGATCTCGGGCCGATCGGCGGCGACGCGCGGCGCGAGATCTGGAACGGCGAAACGATGCAGCGCGTTCGGGACGACTTGCGCGCCGACCGGCCTGCCGGCCGCTGCCGCGATTGCATCGTCGGCCGCCTGCCGCGTTTTTGATGCGGCTGGCGCAACGCTTTTGTTCGTTCGCCGTTGACGCGTCGATGACTCTCTGAGTCTAATATGGCAAAACCGCGACGGGGGCGCCAGTTCTCAACCCATGCAATCGGTTGCCAAAAATCGGAGATTCGAGTCGGCCGCGGCAGCGGGAACGGCCCTTTTGCTCGCGCTGCTCGTCGCCGAGCTATGTTTCCACGCGTGGCTGATACCGCGCGTGACGTACGATCCCGACGAGTTCTTCACGGTGGGTTCGGCCTGGCGCATCAGCCAGGGAAAACTTCCCTTCCTTGACATTCTCGACGTGCATCCGCCATTTCTGTTCAAACTTTACTCGGTTCCCCTGGCGTGGCTCGGCGAACGCGCGGACATCGTCGATCTTTTCCGCGGCTTCCACGGCGGACTGACGCTGCTCTTGTGCTGGTTGATGTTCGCGTTCTATCGGCGGGCATTTGACGCCAAGACGGCGCTGTGGGCGCTATGCCTGCAGAACAGCCTGCCGTTTTTCGTGCGGACGACGATTCACGTAAGGCCGGATGAGCCGGCATTGCTTTTCATGCTGGCCGCGGCCCTGGTGTTGGCCGGGCCGAAAGATCGGCCGCTCACCCGATCGGGCGTGGCGCTGGCGGCTGTTTTCTCGGGGCTCGCGGCGGCGACGCACATCACGATTCCATTCCTCGTAGTCGGCGCGGTCGCGTGGTTGTTTCTGGTCCGAGCCCAGGATGCCGGTTGGCTGGCCGGATTGAAGACTTGCTCGTTCTTTGGCGCGGTCGCCATCGCGACCTTTTTGGCCACGTACTTTCTCGTCTTCGGCGTGAAAGCGCCGGCCGCATGGATCGCCAACGCCGAGTTGTTCTCGTTCGTGCGGGTCTATTTGGATGAAATGCCGAACCAGGCGTGGTTGACGTTTCGAAACTTGCTGGCCGAGAACCCGCTGACCTGGGCGCTGCTTGGCGCCGGCCTGGCGCATTTTCATGTTCGTTGGGTCATCGCCCGGCGCGCCAGATTGCAGGAGGCGCTGCCCCTGCTGCTGACGGACGGCGGATTGCTCTTTGTCTTGTTCCACGATCAGATCTTCGCGCAACATTATCTGCTGGTGACCGTTTTCGCCGCGGGAATCGCGGCCGCCGCCATCCGCGACGGGACCGCAGCGGTTGCACGCCGGCTCCGCGCCCACTCGGCGCCGGTGGCCGAGTTGGCGATGATTCTTGTTTTCGCGGCGACGACGGTAAACGCCGGACGAGCGGATCTTGCCGCGTCTCGCGAGCGCGACGCCGTACCGCCGCCGGAGTTGGTCGCCGCCGGCGCGACGCGAGACGGCAAGATGGCCTGGGTCGATCCGGAAACGGCGCGCCACTGTTTGAAAAAGGCGCCCGGCCTGCAGCAGCCCTTCGCGTACCGTGCACAACCCCAACGGGCCGCGCAATTGCAGTTCTTGCTCGAAAATTCGCGGCCGGACGACATTGTGTATTCGGATTGGCTGAATCCGCCCTATCGCGAACTCCCGGTCGCCGTCAATCATGGATTGATGATCACGCTTTACGAAAATTCCAAGGCGTTGCGCCAAAGCCCGCGACTAGCCGCGTTGTTGCGGCGGTTCGATCCCGATTATTCACCGGCGGAATCGGCGGCGGATCAGGTGATGATTCGTTTGTTTGCGGCCAAACGACCGGCGTTAATCACGTTGGACGGCCGAATGGCGCAGCTTTTTTGCGATTCGCGGGATTTTCGCGATTGGCTGTCAGCTCGCTATCGCTTGACGTTTCATCCGGAGAGCGGCAGTTTCTTCGCCCTGCGCAATCGAGAGTGGAATTGAAATGGTCGGCGCCGTTGGATTCGAGACGCGCCGCGCGTCCGTTGCGCCCTGCGCCGAAAAACGAATAACATGACCGACGTCGGAATGAAGGATGCGCGTCCGATGGATCCTGCAAATCGTGACCGCTTGCCGTGGCCGTCGCTCGCGGCGTTTGTCGCGGCCGCGGCAGTCTATTCGGCGCCGTGGGTCCCGCTGCTCATCCTGCAGGCCGAAAATTCGCTCCCGATCACGGCTTTCCTGTTCGAGTTGTTCGACGTCGATCGTCAGATCAGACCGCAAATCGAAAACACGCTAGCGGTCGCCGCTTTCCTGGGTTTCGCGCTGCCGCTGGCGGTGTACTTCGCGGGATATTTTCGCCAGCGCTTCCCGCGCCTCACCGTGGGTTTGGCGATTCCCTACTGGGCGATCGTCGTCGCCTGCCACGAGTTGCACCTGCTCGTGACCTATTGCATGGCGCCGGCGTATTTCGCGGCCTGCCTGGCGCTGGCGGCAGGCGCCCTCATATCTCGTCGCGCGGGGCCTGGGCGGTTGCTGGTCACGTCCGCCACGCTGCTGCTTGCTGCCGGCGCATCCTTTGCAGAATTGCGGCAACACTCCCACCTGGCCGCGACGCTCACGCTCGGCGTTGGCGCCGCGTGTCTCGGGGGGACGTGGTGGTTCTTCCGACGCGGCGCCTTGTCGTCCGTTTCGCGAACGGCTCTCGCCTTCGCCGTTTTTTTTGTGCCGATTTATTCTCGCGGGTTGATTGTCTGGCAGTTGACGTTTCCCCGGAGCGCCGGTGAAGTCCTCGGCCAGCCCGGGATTCGCGCACTGTTTACCTACGACGACCCGCGCCTCGCCGGCCGTCTTCCGGCGCAGATCATGTTCATGACGCGGCGACCAGGAACGGAGCAGATTGTTCTCGTGCCGCAGCGGCCATTCCACGAGTTGACGATTTTGACGCCCGGCGCCTCGCCCGTCGTGCGCCGCGTGGACTTGGGTCCCCGCGGTTCCGACAACGCGCTGTGGGACGCGGACGATTCGTCCCGCCTCTGGGTCGGCGGTGGAAATCAATTTTACGAGATTTCGACGACCGCGGCGAAAATCCTACGCCAGACGACGCTCGGGGAATCCTTCCAAAAACTCAATTTCGTCCACTTCGACGCCCGGCGAAATCGGTTTGCGTGGTCGCAGGACTTCGGCGACTCGCTCTTCGTCGTCGATCGCGAAACGATGCAGCTTGTGCAGCGGATTCGGGCCCTCCCGAAATCCCATTTCGACGATGTGTGGGTCGATCCGGTTCGCGACCTGATTTGGAGCGACAGTCGCTATTGCCACATTTTTGGCCGTCGGCTGAGCGCCTACCGCGCCGAGGATTTTCAGTTGGCGAAATCCTACACGATGCCTTGGGACTTCGGTTTCAATTTCGGCACGATCGATCCGGTAGGCGGGCGCGCTTACCTGGGCTCGACAATCCGCGGTCGCGTGCAGGTTGTCGATCTCGACAATTTGGCCGTCGTGGACGACATTCCCGTAGAGGCAGGAATACGGTGTCTCAATTTTGACGCCGTGCGCCGCTGGGTTCTGATCGGCAGCTACTTCCGCGGTCGACTCTTCGTTTATGACGTCGAACGTCGCGCGTTGTTGGGACCGCTTTTTTTGGGCAAGCGCCTGCGCTGGGTCGAGGTCGACGCCGAACGCGGCGTGTGGACAACGGCGACGGCTGCCGGCGGTTTCGAAATCGATCCGGACAAAGCATACGCGGCGCTCGCTAGAGCCGGCGCCGAATAGACCGCGTCGGGATCAACTTGCGTTCGTCGACGCGGCGACCAAAATTGGAACTCACGGTCGAACGTGGTACGCTCCGTCAGACTTCCTCAAAGGATGAACCGCCGGTGAATCTGTCGATCGTCATGCCCGCCTACAATGAAGCGGAAAATCTGCCTGGCATGCTGGCTGCTCTGGACGATTTCATTGCGTCGGCGGACTGCGAAGTCGAGGTGATCGTCGTTGATGATGGCAGCGTTGACAACAGCGGTCGCATACTGAGCGTGGAAGCCCAGCGGCGGCCGTGGCTGAAGACGATCACGATGCCGCGCAACATGGGCATGGGCGCAGCGCTGCGACGCGGGACGGCCAGCGCGACGCAGCCGCTCGTGGCCTGGGTAATGGCCGACCGCAGCGATCGGCTCGACGACCTGTGCGAGATGCGCCGACGATTGCTGGCCGGCGCCGATCTCGTTGTCGGCAGCCGCGCCGCGCCGGGCGGCGGTTATGGCGACTTCGTCGGCGCGAAAGCCTGGGGCAGTTGGCTATTCTCGCAATTCGCGCGGCGATTGCTCGGCCTGCCCATCTCCGATTCGACCAACGCCTTTCGCGCTTTTCGACGCGAGGTGTTTGCCGAGTTGCACTTGCTACGGGACGATTTCGCCATTTCCATTGAGATGGTGGCGCAGGCGGCGGCCCACGGCCGTCGCATTGAGCAGACGCCGACGATTTACGCCGCCCGCCGGCAAGGCGTCACCCATTTCCGCATTGTGCGCATGGGCGCGATCTACTTGTTTTTGACGCTGCGTGCGTGGATTTCGCGACTCTATCGGCGCGACCACGGCGCGACGGGCGGCCCATGACTCAGTCACGTCGCGAATCCGGCGCCGTTCGCTCCGCCAAACGCGCGAGACGGACATCGACCTGCGAAAGAATAGGCAATCCGCAAGCGTTTTTGTCGTTTCCCGATCCTCATGCCCCGGCCTCTTTCGCGCCGTTTTGTTTGACTTGCCGGCCAAATTCGGGTAATGACGCGGATGCGGGTGAGACCCTCTGCGGATCTAACGGGAACGATGTTTTTTCGTTCATTGGTTTCAGTTCTCCCGCACATTCAGCGGTCGGAGCCCGAATGATCTGACCGGTCGTCGAGCGGCGCACAGGATAGAGACGTCATGCATATCCTTCTCGTGGCGGACATGCTCGCGTCGCGAAACTTCCAGCCGCTGAGCCTGGAATATCTTTCCAGCTCGCTGCGCGCATCAGGACATACGGTGCGCCTCGCCGACGCCAGCGTACCGACGGCGGTGGCGCGGACTGTGGCGTCATTCCAACCGGGATTCATCGGCTTCAGCGCGACAACCGGCCTGCATCGTGCGCTGCTCGCGATCAACCGTGCTCTCAAAAAAGACTTTCGCTTTTTTTCCGTGTTCGGCGGACCGCACGCGACCATGCATCCCCAGATGTTGAACGATCCGGACGTCGACGCCATCTGCCTCGGCGAGGGCGAGGAAGCAATCGTCGAGTTGGCGGGTCGGCTGGCGGCGGGTCGCAATCCGTCGGGCGTGCGCAACATTTGGTTTAAGACCGCCGGCGGCATCGGGCGAAATCCCTTGCGGCCGCTGGTGCGTGACTTGGAACGGCTCCCGCGCCCCGATTGGGGCCTGGTCGACGAATTTCCGTATTGCCGCGAATTCCCGGTCAAAGTCTTCATCACCGCCCGCGGTTGCCCGTTCGCCTGCGCGTTTTGCCAATTGACCGCGTATCGTAAGCTCTATCCGAACGAGTCTTTTTTCCGGCGCCGGCGGCCCGCCGACGTGGTCGCCGAAATCGAGGAATTTCGGCGCGCGCGTCTATTGTCATTTGTTTTCCTTTTTGATGATACGTTCGGCGTCGACCCCGATTGGCTGGCCGATTTTTGCGAGCAATACGGCGCACGCATTCGCGTTCCGTATTGCGTGCAACTGCGCGCCGATTTGGTGACCGATGACGCGTTGCGGCGACTGGCGAAATCCGGACTCGCCCAGGCTTGTTTCGGCCTGGAGTCGGGCATCGAGCGCCTTCGTTTCCAACTTCTGCGCAAGCGAATTTCCGATGTCCAGATATTGGAGGCGGCGCGGATTATCAAACGGCATGGCGTCAAACTGATGACGTACAGCATGCTGGGTCTGCCTGGCACGTCGCTGAGCGACGACGTGGCGACCTTGAAACTCAACTGGCAAGTGAAAGCGGACTTCAGCGACGCCACCATGTTCCAGCCGTATCCGAAAATTCCGCTGGCCGACGAGGCGGTGCGGCTGGGCGTGTACAGCGGCGACCCGGACGCCATTCCGCGATCGCTGAAACGCGCCGGTCCGATTTTGTTGTCCGACAAGGACCAGCGCGTTCGGTTGATGTACTTATTCCCGATCTTGGCCGCGCATCCGGCGTCCGACCGAGTCATCCAGGCGCTGCTGGCGTTGCCGCTGGCGCCGCTGTACCGCATCGTGCTTCGGACCTACGAAGGGCTCGTCCGCGTTTTTCGCGT